>Ga0335078_10009753_pt1 | contig 14209 bp, 11 predicted proteins | sample Lox_Sample_32_FD_206711 | JGI IMG/M metagenome (GOLD analysis project Ga0335078, IMG submission 206711) | Soil microbial communities from Loxahatchee National Wildlife Refuge, Florida, United States - Lox_Sample_3.2 | ecosystem: Environmental > Terrestrial > Soil > Wetlands | place: USA...
TGGCGGCTACGCTGGCCGAGGCGGAGGAACTGGTTGGGCTTGCCGCCAAGAACAAGAGGATCGCGCAGGTTGGACATTTGGAGCGCTTCAATCCGGCGGTGCGGGCGACGGTGCCGCTGCTGACGCAACCGATGTTTTTCGAGGTGCACCGGCTCAGCGTGTTTACGCCACGTTCACTCGATGTGGACGTCGTACTCGATCTGATGATCCACGATCTCGACATTGTGCTGGCGTTTGCCAAGTCGCCGGTCAAGGAAGTACGCGCGGTTGGCCTGCCGATCTTGTCGGGGAAGGTGGACATCGCGAATGTGCGGCTGGAACTGGAATCGGGCTGCATTGCGAACTTTACGGCGAGCCGGGTTTCGACCGAGCGAGTGCGCAAGCTGCGATTCTTCCAGCCCCGGCAATATGTTTCACTCGATTATGGCCGGCAGGAGGTTCTGGTCTTCACGGTTGGGCAGGATGGCCCGGGGCCGGCGATTCCGTCGGTCAATCCTCAGATCGGGGTGACCAAGCCTCCGGTGGCGTCGGAAGAGCCGCTGCACGCGGAGTTGAAATCGTTTCTGCACGCGGTGCGGGAGCGGTCGGCTCCGGTCGTTCCGCTGGAAGATGGGCGGCGCGCGCTGGCGCTGGCGCTGGAAATCGTCTCCGCGATTCGCGAACACGGGAAGAAAGTGGATCTGGCGGGAGTGGCGAAGAGGCGTTCCTAGGCGAGGGGATCTCGGTTTACATTTGTTTACACACCTAAGTCGTGGCCCCATCGTGGGTAAGCAGAATCCCGCGAAAGATGCGAAAATAAAGCAACTTGGTTGTAACGCGCCGGGAGAGTTGCGTCTGTAATCGGAAGGCCGGATGCAACGCCAGGGGTGTTTTTTGTCTCTTACGAGCAAGGCGGGACAGCTAAGCCGAGTACATGCCCATCACGCAGATTCCATTCCAGGATCCCGTTGCCCCGCCCGAGAAGCCGCAGCCCGAGCAGCTTGGCCTTTACGACACCCGGGAGTGGGAAACGGCGTACCGGGACCTGGATGCGAACGTACCCCACCTGCTGATCCAGTTGCAGGACGACCTGGCGCGATCGCGCAAGCGGGAAGCCGCCTGGATTTCAATCATCGTGCACCTGGTGGTGTTCATCCTGCTATGGAATTTCAAGGTGATCGAGAGGTTCATTCCGTGGCATACCGCAGTGGTACGCACGCTGAACCTGGACAAAGACAAGAATGTGACCTTCCTGTCGCTTCCCCCCGATGCGCAGAAACTGACGCACAGGCCGAAGACCAATATTCAATCTGACAAGGATCGCGTGGCGATGTCGCGGCATCCGGAGCTGGATCCGAAGGAATTGCGAAAGATTCTTGCGCCGCCACCGGGCTTGCCGGGAGTGCCGGGGCGCCCGACGCCGCAATCGCCGCCGGCCACGGCGCAGAACCAGCCGCCGGTGCAGCAGCAACAACAACAGGGGCAGCAGTCGGCGCCTCGTCCACAGTTTGAAAGCAATCAGACCGCGCAATTGCAGGCGCCAGCGCGTCCCGATAACTCTTTCAGCAAGTACAACGGACCGATGACGGCCGGAGACGCGATTCAGCAGGCGACGCAAGCGGCTGCGGCGAGCCATGGTACGGGAGGACAGGGAGGCGATTTCGGGTTTACCACCAGCGGACACGGGCGAGCGTCGGGGAATTTTGAGATTCTCAGCGACACGCTGGGAGTAGATTTTGCGCCGTACTTTGAGCGCATTCGACTGGAGATTTACAAGCATTGGTTCGAAGTGCTGCCGCCGTCGTTTTACCCTCCGATCTCGAAGAAGGGGAAACTGTTGATTCAGTTTTCTATTTTGAAAGATGGTCGCGTGGCAGGGATGCAGCTGATCGCAACGTCGGGAGACACGTCGCTCGATCGCGCCGCATGGGGAGGGATCACCGGGTCGAATCCGTTTCCACCGTTGCCGCAGGAATATATACAGCAGGGCGGGCAGGACCTCACGCTGCGCTGCCTTTTTACCTACAACCTTGAAGAGAGCGATCTGCAATAGGCGGTGGTGAGTGCCGCAGACTTGGCTGGAAGAACGGGGGCGCGATGGCGCGCGGCTGAGCGGCCGCTTCTTCTGTAGCTCTGCTTCTTCTGTAGTTCTACTTCCTCTCCGCTTTCTTTCGTTTCCTCTGCAACTCTCTACCTCTTTCTCTGCAATCTTTGCTTCTTTCTCTGCAAAGTCTTTCTCGGGCTCGCGGTTACCTGCTACATTTTGAGGCGATGCAGCCCGGCGAAGAGTATGTCCAGCGAATGAAAGCGCGCGAGTCGCGGGTTGCGCACCTGGAGGCAATTCATATACGTCTGGGGAACGTCAGGCTCATGCTGGCGGCGATGACGGTGGTCGCCGGGTGGGCGGGGTTGCGAGGTCATTATCTTTCGCCATGGTGGATTGCCGCTCCGGTAGCGGCATTCGCGGGCGTCGCGGTTTATCATTCGCGCGTTCTTCGCGCGGGCGAGCTGGCCGGGCGTGCAGTCGAGTTCTACAAGCGAGGGCTGGCGCGCATTGAGGACCGGTGGGCCGGCGCTGGAGAAAAGGGCGAGCGGTTCGACGATCCCCATCACGTTTACTCCGCCGATCTCGACTTGTTCGGAGACGGAAGCTTGTTCCAACTGCTCTCGACCGCGCGCACCCGGATGGGAGAAGACAAGCTGGCGAGCTGGCTGCTTTCGCCATCGCCGGTGGAAGAAATTCGCGAGCGGCAAGGTGCGATTTCCGAATTGCGAGATCAGCTGGATCTTCGCGAGGATCTGTCAATCCTTGGCCAGGATGTGCGTGTGGGCGTGCATCCGGATGAGCTGGTGAAGTGGGCGGAGTCGCCGAACCAGATGAAGCCGCAGTGGATTCGATGGCTGGCGCCTTTGCTGGCCGTTCTCGCGATATCGAGCGTGGTCGGGTGGGCCGAATGGGGAAGGGCAACGCCGCTGGTGGTTGTGGTCGTGATCGAAGCGATGCTTACGTACAGATTGAAGAAGGCGCTGGAAAGCGTGCTGCATGGAACCGAGCAGGCGTTTCGCGACCTCGATCTGCTCTCAGGCGTGCTGGCGCGAGTGGAGGCACATAGCTTCCGGGCAGCACGACTGCAGGCACTGCAGCGCGAGCTTCTGTCGAGCGGCGAATCGAGCTCGAAGGCAACGGCGCGGCTGCGAACGCTGGTGGACTTGATCGATTCGCGGCACAACGTCTTTGTGCGCATCATCGATGCACCGCTGATGTACTCGGTGCAAGTGGCGTTCGCGGCGGAGCGCTGGCGGGGGGCACACGGCCGGGCGCTGCGAAGATGGGTAAGGGTGATTGGAGAGATGGAGGGGCTGCTCTCGCTGGCTGGGTACAGCTATGAGCATCCGTCTGATCCGTTTCCCGAATTCGCGGAAGGAGCGGCGGGGCTCGAGGGAGAAGAATTGGGACATCCGCTCGTGCCGTCGGGAGTATGCGTTCGCAACGACGTCAGCATTTGTGGTGAGGCACGGGTGTTGCTGGTGAGCGGTTCCAATATGTCGGGGAAGAGCACGTTGTTGCGTGCGGTCGGGATGAACGCGGTGCTTGCCATGGCGGGTGCGCCGGTTCGAGCGAGCCGGCTGCGGCTCACTCCGTTGCAGGTGGGGGCAAGCATTCGCGTCAACGATTCGTTGCGGGAGGGCAGTTCCCGTTTCTATGCAGAGATCACACGGCTGCGGCAAATCGTCGATTTAGCCGGCAGCGGTTTGGCGAAGGGGAGTGCGCCGCTTCTGTTCCTGCTGGACGAACTGCTGCAAGGAACGAACTCGAAGGACCGTCGCATTGGAGCCGAAGGCATTGTACGGGCACTGGTGAGCCGCGGCGCAATCGGACTGGTGAGCACGCACGATCTGGCGCTCACCGATATTGGCGGTGGGGCTGACGGCGCGCTGCACAACGTCCATTTTGAGGACGAGCTCGCAGGCGGCAAGATGACGTTCGACTACAAATTGCGCGATGGCGTAGTTACGAAGAGCAACGGGCTTGAGTTGATGCGGTCGATCGGCCTCGAAGTGTAAACGCGCGAGCCGGCTGTACTGGTTTCCTCACCAGACGCGGCACTGGTTGACGTTCACCATGGGCGAGCCGGTCTTGCAGTGGAAAGCCTCCTGAAATTGGGGCATGTTCGAAACCACACCGTTGGTCCGGTATTTTTCCGGAGAATGCGGGTCGACGGTAGCGCGGAGGCGCTTGGTCTCGTCGCGAGTCTGACCACACCAGCTCTGAGCGTAGCCGACGAAGAAACGCTGGTCGGGCGAGAGGCCGTCGATGGGGTCGAGCTTTTCGCCCATGGTGTCTTCCTTCCAGGCCATGTAGGCGAGAAGTAGTCCGCCGAGATCGGCGACATCCTCACCGAGCGTCAACTTGCCGTTGATCTTGATGTCGTCGATGATCGTGTAAGTCGAGTACTGATCGGAAACGCAGCTGGCGCGCTTCTCGAATTCCTTTCCGTCTTCTGGCGTCCACCAATCGCGCAGGTTCCCCTGGGCATCGAATTTGCGGCCTTGATCGTCGAAGCCGTGAGTAAGTTCGTGGCCGATGGTGCCGCCGGTGTCGCCGTAGTTGGGAGCAGCGTCGGAGCGGGGATCGAAAGCGGGCGGCTGCAGCACTCCGGCGGGGAAATTAATATCGTTCATCTGATCGTTGTAGTAGGCGTTGACTGTGGGGGGCGTCATGTGCCACTCGCCACGGTCGACGGGCTTGCCGATCTTGGCGAGCTCGCGGTTAAACTCGAATTGCCGGGCGCGCTCCACGTTACCAAGTTCGTCGCCGCGCATGATGTCGAGCTTGCTGTAATCGCGCCACTTGTCGGGATATCCGATCTTGTTGGCCATGCTGTGCAGTTTGGCCAGGGCCTGTTGCTTGGTATCCGGCGACATCCAGGGGAGGCCATTGATATCCTGCTGCATCGCCGTCTCGATCTGTTTCACCATCTTGACAGCCTGCTGCTTGGCTTCCGCGGAAAAATATTGGTCCACGTAGGCCTGCCCCAGGGCTTCGCCGAGATAGTCGTCCACTTCTTCGGTGCAGCGCTTCCAGCGAGGCTTGAGTTGCTGTTGGCCGCGGAGCGTCTTGCCGAAAAATGCGAAGTCCTCATTCAGAAATGGCGAAGAAAGGTGCGTCGCATTCGCGTTCACCAGATGCCAGCGCAGGTAAATTTTCCAGTTGTCCAAAGATTCAGCCGCTAATTCCTCGTTCAGGGCTTTGAAGAAGCCGGGTGAAGCTACATTGAGCGACTGCAGCGAGGGCACTCCGACCTTGGCAAAGTAAGTCTGCCACTGGAATTCGGGGGTGATCTTTTCGAGCTCGCCGCTGGTCATTTTGTGATCGCGGTTCTTGGGATCGCGGCGGTCCACGCGAGTCATGGAGCCTTTCGCCAGAGCGGTTTCGATGCGCATCACGGTCTGCGCCTCGACAGCGGCAGGATCGGGCTGGTCGCCGAGAAGCTCGAACATCTTCTGCACATGCGCGACGTAGGCTTTGCGCAGTGCTTGAGACTTGGGGTCGTCTTTGAGGTAGTAATCGCGGTCGGGCAGGCCGAGCCCGCCTTGGTCTACATTGGCGATCACCTGGGTGGCGTCGCGAAAATCCTGCCTTGAACCGAAATGAAATAAGACATTGTCCTGAGTCAGGACTGCGGCGAGATCGGCGAGTTCGGCGGGGGAGCTGACCTCCGCGATTCGGTCCAACTCCGGCTTGAGGGGTTGGGCGGCTCTGGCGTCGATCGTCTTTTCGTCCACACAGGAAGCGTAGTAGTCGCCGATTTTCTGAGTGACGGGATTGCGGCTGGAACTCGGTGTGGAAGCGGCTTCCAGAATTCCGCGCAGCTGGCCGAAGTTCTCATCCTGCATCTTGGAATAAGTGTCCCAGGAGGACTGGTCGGGCGGGATGGGATTGTTCTTGATCCAATTGCCGCAGGAATATTGGAAAAAGTCGACACAAGGATCGGCGTTGCGATCCATCGAGGTGACGTCGAGGACCGGCTCAGTCTTGGCGGCGCCGGGTTGTTGCGCATTGGCGGGAAGCAAGAAGAGAGCGATCAGAAGCAGGACAAGCCGCAGGCGTGGAATTGTCATGGATAAGTCCCCATCGGGAATGAGATTGAACACTCAAGACCAAGAGTATAAGCCCGGGCGTCGATGCGAGTGTCGCGAGGTGAGCCGCCGGGAGTCCGGTGCGGGGGGCAGGACCGCGGGGTGGCTCAACGCGGTTTTCGTCAGTCAAGTCTTCATCCATCAGATATTCATCGACCAGATCTTTTCAATCAGATCTTCATCAGGTGGATTGATCCGTCTCCGGTGTGGATGGACAGCAGGCCTCCGCCGCCGTTGAGCTTGCCGTGGATTTCGTTTTCGCGAATCTCGCCGTCGGTGGTCACCGGGATGTCGAGATCGATATGGCCGTCGCTGGTATGCAGGTTGACGTCGGCCGCGAGGTCGTGCGGGACTTGCAGGGTCACATTGCCGTCACCGGTTTCGAGCCGCCAGTTCGAGCCGAGGGCCGATCCGGAGTTGGCGCGGACTTCGATGTGGCCGTCCCCGGTCTTGAGGTCGAGTTGATCGAAGCGCCCATTGGCGCGGATGTGCCCGTCGCCTGTGCTGGCGTGCAAGGCACCGTCGACGGAATCGAGGGTTTCGGTTCCGTCGCCGCTATGCAGGGTCATGTCGCCCTTGAATCCGGCAAGATCGATGTGGCCGTCGCCCGTACGCAGGTTGACCTTGCCTTCCCGCGGCATCTGGATGTTGATGTCGACGCGATGCTGGCCCCAGTCGACGGTGAAATTGTGATGCGGGTAGCGGACTTCAATATCGACGGAGTCGCCGTTCTGGTGCTCGTCGATCTGGATGCCGCCTTCGCCGATCTTATAGCGAGTGGTGGTCACGCGGGCCTCGATGGAGTGCTGATCCCAGGTGGAGACGTGGATATTGGCATCGGAGGTATCGATGCGCAGATCCGGCTTGCCGGTGAGGTTGTAGGTTTTCGTCCAGTCGTCGGCGTAGGCCGGCAGAACCGCAATTATGGTAAGAGCGAGCATGCAGAGCGCGAGGCGTTTCGCAGCAGGTTTCATAAAGTTCCTCGGGCGGGCGAGCACACCAACCCTGCCTCTTAGACGGGGATACGGGAGAATGGTGAGGTTGGTTCCACGAAAGTGAGTGCGGTTCAATCGACGCGTTACCGGGCGGACGGTTTGAGATAAGCCATACGGATGAGGGTTCGCTCGGAAAATGGCAGGTACAGCAGGGCGGCACTGGCGGCAAACGCCGCGCCCAAGCCAATCTTTTGCATGAGCAGAAAGGGCGCGATCGCCCACAGTTGATCGAGCGCCAGGATGAAGGGAAACAGTTGCCGGAACTTTTCGCCGAGGCGCTGGTAATCGAAGCCGACTGCCGAAAGCAGATAGCAGCGCAGCGGGATGCCGATGCCTGCCGTCACCATAACGGCGACGGTCAGGACTGTGGCGCCCCACAGGGGAAGAAACGAATCGGCGACGGCTTGGACATCATGGAGGTGAAAGAGGGCAGCGAGATAGAAACAAAGATACATCACCTGAATGAGTGCGAAGAGTCCGCGGGTGAGGGCACGATGCGGGATTGGAACCTCGAGCTCAGGATGGAGAGAGCCGAGCGAAGGATCGCGTTGGGTCAGGGCGCTTGGATTCGCGGCAGAGTTCGGGACGGCCGAGGCAGGCATCAGCGCAGCGGTGCTCTCGGATATTTCGTTTTGAACGGGCGCGATGAACCGGTATCCGCGGCGGGCCAACGTTTCGACATAGCGTGGGCTGGAAGCCGAATCTCCGAGTGCCTCGCGAACCTTGTTGATTGCGGTGTTGAGGCTGTGATCGAAGTCGACGAAGGTGTCGGAGGGCCAGAGCTTCTGCTGCAATTCTTCGCGAGTGACGACGTCGCCGGCCCGCTCTAAAAGGAGCGCCAGCACCTGGAACGGCTGCCCCTGCAAGCGCAGCTTTACCCCGCTCTTGCGGAGTTCGCCAGCGCGAAGGTCAAGCTCAAAGACTCCAAAGCGCGCGACTCTGCTGTTATTTTGCGGCACAGGCATGGACGACGCCGTAGTGTAGCACCGGGCTGCGGGTGTCTGGTCTGCGCCCGCTTTCCCGCGGCGCTACAATATGCGCGTGCGCTCCCCGCAAATGCCGGACGAAGCTTCGCAGAAGCAGCATCGCCATGCGGTGTATGCCTCGGAAACGGCGGGGCTGCTGCTGATCGCATTTCTCTTGCTGGCGCTCACCGTGATCCGCTACTGGCACGACATCCATTGGAGCCTGCGCTGAGCGTGGACTCGGAACCGCGCGAGATCGCAGGTCATGAGCCGCTGCTGGTCGTCGTGCTCGGCCCGACTGCCAGCGGAAAGACAGCGTTGTCGCTGGAGCTGGCGGAAAAGTTCCACGGCGAGATCGTAAACTGCGATTCGGTGGCGATGTACCGGGAGTTCGATATCGGCACGGCAAAGCCCAGTGCCGCCGAGCGTGCCAGCGTGCCGCACCATCTTTTCGATTGCGTCGAGGCGACGGGAACGATGACCGCCGGCGAATATGCCCGCCAGGCGCGACAGGTGCTGGCAGAGATCAAGGGCCGCCGGCGTCTGCCGGTGGTAGTGGGTGGAACGGGATTGTATTTGCGCGCGTTGCTGGACGGACTGTTTCCAGGACCGCAGCGCTCGGAAGAATTGCGCGAGCGTCTGCGCGAGCGGGCGCAGAGTGGGCCAGAGTATCTGCATGGAATTCTTCGTCGTCTTGACCGCGCCGCGGCTGAAAAAATTCATGCCAACGACACGCCCAAGCTGATTCGCGCCATTGAGGTCTGCCTGGGATCCGGGGAAAGCGGCTCGCGGCAGAAAATGACCGAGCTCTGGCAACAAGGCCGCGATGCCCTGCAGGGCTTCCGGATACTTCGCCTGGGCCTCGATCCTGATCGCGCCAGGCTCTATGAGCGCATCAACGGGCGGGCGCGGGAAATGTTTGACCAAGGATTAATCGAGGAGACGCAGAACTTGCTGCAAAAGTATGGGGCGTCGGCAGGCCCTCTGGCTTCGTTGGGATACAAGCAGGCCGTGCAGTTGATTCGCGGTGAAATCACGCGCGAGCAAGCCATGCAGGCGGCACAGCAAGCGCATCGCAAGTACGCCAAGCGGCAGATGACGTGGTTTCGCCGTGAGCCGGACGTGACTTGGCTGCAAGGATTTGGAGACGATCCGCCGGTGCAGCGGGAAGCGCTGCGATCGGTGGCGAGCGTTGAAGTGCGGGGCCGCAGACCTGAGATTTGACGCTTGAGACCCGAGACCTGGTCTTCTGCTATCGTTCCTGCATGGCGCGAATCTTTCTTGCCGCAGTCCTCATCCTGACGCTTGTCTTGCCGAGTTTCGCCAAGGAAAAACACGCGCGACCGGGGCCCATTCACCTCACGCACGACGGAGAGAGGTGGGCGGAGAAGACGCTTCACAAACTCACGCTGGAGGAGAAGATCGGGCAGGTCTTCATGATCTGGTGCCGGGCCAGCTTCCTCAACATAGAAAATCCTGAGTACCTGCAGTGGCGCGATGCCATGCAGAAATATCACGTGGGGTCATTCGCCATGACCGTACATGTGGATGGACCGTTCCTGTTGCGCAGCGAGCCATACGAAGCGGCTGAGTTGTTGAACCGCTTGCAGCGCGACTCCAAACTGCCGTTGCTGATCGCGGCAGATTTCGAGCGCGGAGTTTCCATGCGCCTACTGGGAACGACGGTCTTTCCGCACGCGATGGCCTTCGGTGCGGATGGGAATCCGGAAGACGCCGAAAATTTCGGCCGCATCACGGCGCAGGAGTCGCGGGCGATTGGCGTGCATTGGAATTTCTTTCCCGACGCTGATGTCAATTCGAATCCCGCCAATCCCATCATCAACACGCGGTCGTTTGGAGAAGATCCGAAAGAGGTCGGCGACCTGGTGACGGCCTATATTAAAGGCGCGCACGAGGCGGGGATGTTGACTACGGTTAAGCATTTTCCCGGCCACGGGGATACCGCGACCGACTCGCATTTGGGAGTGTCCAGCGTGAATGGCGACCGCGCCCATCTCGATTCGATCGAGCTGCCGCCTTTCCGGCAGGCGATCTCGGCGGGGGTGGATGCGGTGATGGTCGCACACGTTACGGTGCCAGCGCTTGATCCTGATCCCAATCATGTGGCCAGCATTTCGCCGGAGGTCGTCTCCGAGCTGCTGGAGAAGCAGCTCAAATTCAAGGGCCTGATTGTGACCGATGCCCTCGATATGGCCGGGCTGACGCATCTTTTCGCGAACGATATTGGCCGCGCGGCCGTCGAGGCATTCAAGGCCGGCAATGACCTGCTGATCATCCCCGCCGATCTTGGCGCTTCTTACGAAGCCATGCTGAAGGCCGTGCAGTCTGGGGAAATCTCTCGGCAGCGGCTGGATCGTTCCGTTCTCAAGATTCTGAAAACAAAGGCATCACTAGGCCTGCAGGATTCGCGAACGGTCGATGTGAAAGCGATTGCCACGGCGGTCGGAAAGCCGGAAAACATCGCGTTTGGACAACAGGTTGCCGATGCCGCCATCACCCTGGTGCGCGACAATGGCAAGGTGCTGCCGCTGAAATCAAAGGGAACCGGGAAGGCCGGGCTTCCGTATATGACGAAGGAAGAGACGCACAACCAGGTTGTGGCCGTGATCTTTTCCGACGACGTGCGACTGGAGTCCGGCAGGGTGTTCGGACGCGAGTTTCGCGCCCGGGTTCCCGACGCGCGCGTGATCTATGTTGACCCGCGGGTCGCCGGCGGCATGAGCGACGACGTTTTGAAAGCGGTCGACGAGGCGCAGAGTGTGGTTGCGGCTGTGTATGTGATTCCGACCGCGGGAAAGATCAGCAACTCGGTGGCGATGGCGGACGCGACGGGAACGTTGTTGCAGCAGATTCTCGATCATGCCGGGCCGAAGACGGCGGTGGTTGCCGTGGGGAATCCGTACCTGGCGAGCGATTTTCCCAAGATCGAAACGTACATGTGCACGTTCTCCAACGCGACGGTTTCGGAAGCGGGAGCGGTAAAAGCCCTGTTCGGGGAAATTCCGGTTCGCGGGCATCTCCCGGTCACGATTCCGAACGTCGCCCAACGGGGCGCCGGCATCGAGCGGCCGGTGCAAGTCGCCAATGGAGGGTCTCCTCATGCGCAGAACTAAATGGCAAGGTGCTTCCTTATCCGTGTTAGCGTTCGGAATTCTTGGCGTATTGTTCTTGTCCGCCTGCAGTGTGAACGTCAAGAAAGAAAGTAATGGGGAAGATAAACAGGTCGATATCAACACCCCGGTGGGCGGCATTCACGTGAGCAAGGGCGCTGACGTGGCTGAAGTGGGAATGGCGGTGTATCCGGGAGCGCGTCTGAAACAGAAAGATTCCAATGGCGAAGACAAAAGCGCGAATGTGGACATTTCGAGTTTCGGATATGGATTGAAAGTCGTCGTTCTCGAATATCAGTCGGACGATGCGCCGGAGAAGCTGATCGCCTTCTACAAAGACCAGCTCAAGAAATATGGCGACGTTCTCGTGTGCCACACTTCCGGGCATCGCGACTTCAACGCGAGTTTCGGAGATTCGGACAAGGACTCGCGGCTGACCTGTGACAGCACCAGCGGCAGCAACGTTGAATTGAAGGTCGGCACGAAAGAAAACCAGCACATCGTAGCGGTCGAGCAGGAGGGAAAGGGATCGAGCTTTTCACTGGTGTATGTACGCACGCGCGGCAAGGACGCCGACATTTAGCCGCGTCGCTTTGTTCGTACTGCAAAGGAGAGCACCTATGTTTCGCATTTTCACGCTCGCCCTCGCTTTGTTGGTTCTAGGCTTGCCAGCACTCGGGCAGGATTCCGACAGCCGCGACAAGAATCTCGATATCCGCAGCTCCGTAGGGGATCTGCACATTGGGAGCGACGCCGATGCACGGAAGGCCGGCTTGCCACTTTATCCAGGTGCGCGTCTGAAGCGGGACGGCGACAACGACGGCCACGCGAACTTCAGCGTTCTGACCGACGCCTTCGGGGTGAAGCTGGTGGTGGCCAGTTATGAATCCGACGATGTGCCCGCGAAGATCATCGATTTCTATCGCGACAAGCTGAAGAAATACGGCAAGGTTCTCGAATGCCACTCGCAGAAACACGGCGGCGATGTTGACCTGAACAGTGACGGCAAGGACTCAAAAGGGTCGAAGGAATTGAAGTGCGATGAGAATTCCGGCCCGGTCACTGAATTGAAGGTTGGCACCGAGGACGATCAGCACATTGTGGCTGTCGAACCCCGCGATGCGGATAAGGGGTCGAAGTTCGCAGTCGTCTACCTGCACTCCCGAGGAAAGCGCGGCGAAATCTAAAGTAGCCGCGGGCGGGCGGCTGTGGATTACGAGCCGCACAGAAGCAAGCGCGGCTGGAGGCTGACCTGCTTCTGGTCGGTCTTTTCAGGCCTTACCTTCGGGGCCGCTGCCTTGCTTCTCGTCCGCGCTGTGAGGTACTTTCAAGAGAGCTCCTCCTTGACCCCGTGCGCTAACCAACGATGGAACAATCCTGTTACAAGTGCGGACAAACGGTAGAAGAAGGAATTCCGTTCTGCCCGCATTGCGCGGCGCCGCAGATTCGGGTAGTCGTGGCGGAGCCGGTTACGGTCCCAGCGATGGCAGCCGATGCAGCGGTGACGGCGGGGGGCTCTGCCAGCCTTCCAGCCTCGGAGACCGTTCCTGTGCTGGCGCTGCCGATGACCTGGTCGGGGGCGCTGAGGCCCTGCGCGCTGGCCGCGTTGGTCGCCACCTTGCTGATGTCTCTTGGCTTGAATCCCTTCGTGGCCATGATCAGCGTCGGGTTTCTCGCAGTCGTTTTCTATCGGCAACGCCAGCCAGGGAGCATCATCAGGCCCAGCGCGGGGGCGCGGATTGGCGCGCTGAGCGGACTGCTGTGGTTCGCCATGTCGTCCATTCTCGAGGCGCTGCTCGTGCTCTTTCTGCATAAGGGGCCGGAGATCCGAAAGGGACTGATGACCGTGATTGAGCAGGCGGCGGCGCGAACCAGCGACCCGCAGACTCTGGCGGTCTTTGAACGCCTGAAAACTCCGGACGGGCTGGACTTTCTGATGATCTTCGGGCTGATTTCCGGATTCTTCGCGGCGATCATTCTGGCGGCGATCGGGGGCGCTTTGAGCGGAACGATCTTCGGCCGCCGTCCGAAAGGCTGATTTTCCGCGCCAAACGGGCCGGCAAGTGCCGCCCTTGCAGCCTGCGGCACCTACCGCGTATCATGCACCGTTTGTCCTTTCTCCGATGAATAGGCCTGCACGCGGTTCGCTGCTGGGGATCGAAGACCTGGAGGCGAAGGAAATCCTGAGCCTGCTGAAGCTGGCCCGCCGCATGAATCCGCTGAAGGCGCGTCCGCTGCTGCGCGGAAAGCGGGTCGTGCTTCTGTTTTACGAAGCCTCGACACGTACTCGCTCCTCGTTTGAATTCGCGGCAAAATCGCTGGGCGCGATGACCACGCTGGTGCAATCCTCCGGATCGAGCATCGAAAAAGGAGAATCGATACTCGATACCGGATACACGCTGCGAGCCGTGGGAGCCGATTGCATCGTGATGCGGCATCCCGCTGCGGGAGCGCCGCACTTGATGGCACGGCACCTCGACATCCCGGTAATTAACGCTGGGGATGGGATGCACGAGCATCCGTCGCAGGCGCTGCTGGATGCGTTCACGATTCTCAAGCACAAGAAGTCGTTCAAAGGACTGCAGGGCGCGATCATCGGAGACATTTACCATAGCCGTGTCGCGCGCAGCGCCTGCCACCTGCTGTCCAAGTTTGGAGTGAAGATCACGCTCTGCGGACCGCCGGAGTTCGTGCCGGAGGTGGCGGCGACGCTGGCGCCGGGCCTTCGCGTGACGCGCCACATTGAAGACGCGTTGCGCGGTACGGACGTGATTATGCTGCTGCGGGTGCAGAAAGAACGCCTTGCCGGGCAGAAAATCCGCTTGCAGGACTACATCGCGCGCTACCAGATGACGACGGCAAGGCTGAAGCTGGCGAAGCGCGACGCGATGGTGATGCATCCCGGGCCGATCATCCGCGGACTGGAACTGACGGCGGAAGTCGCTGACGGGCCGCAGTCCGTGATCGTGGATGAAGTCCACAACGGCGTGCCGACGCG
>Ga0335078_10009755_pt1 | contig 14208 bp, 12 predicted proteins | sample Lox_Sample_32_FD_206711 | JGI IMG/M metagenome (GOLD analysis project Ga0335078, IMG submission 206711) | Soil microbial communities from Loxahatchee National Wildlife Refuge, Florida, United States - Lox_Sample_3.2 | ecosystem: Environmental > Terrestrial > Soil > Wetlands | place: USA...
TAGATCCTCGGTTGAGATCGTATCCGCCGGTGCGATCTTCTCGCTGTAAATCCCAAGTTCGCCGCAGGTCTTGATCTTATTCCGCACATAAATCTCCGACCCAGGATCATGGCCTACCAGAATCACGGCCAACCCCGGGGGTCTATGAATCGCCGTGAGCTTCCCGATCCGAGGCCGCAGCTCAGCTAGAATCTCCTCTCGCACACATTTTCCATCCAGGATCTTTGCACTCATTCATCCGTGAGGATACCAATTGTTGCAAAGGTCTCCGACCTCTGAACGTCCAAATCAGCCCTGTCTGCCTTCAGCGACACGACCGCTTCACCTTCCGGAATTATAAAACCGAACGAAATCGTTAGTAGGTGCTGGAAACCTTGGCTCAGATGGAACCGCGCACTGCTTGAGTGCTACTTTGATTTCGATTTGGGAGCGGACTTCGGGGCTCGCGGAACGCCTTCCTTCAGCAACTTCTCTGCTTCCTCGCGAATGTGCTTGTCCTCGTCGTCGTTGAAGAAGTTGGCGTCCAAGCCTGAAAATTGCGCGCGAATCATACCCGTGCGGTCGATCAACACCATCAGCGGCACCAATGGCCGTTGTCCCTGCGGCCACTGCATGAACTCCAGCGCGCCAAGTCCGCTCGCTGTCCCGACCGGAAACGGCGGGCTATACGTCTTGATGAACCCGGGAATGTCCGGATTTTCGTTCACCGCGGCTTCAACCACCGCAAATCCTCTGGATCCTAGGTCTTTCTCAATGCCACTCAAGACCTGAGTGGTTTTTTGGCAGTGTGGTCAAGTGGTGAGAATGAACACGAGGCACAAAACTTTGCCCCGGAAATCGCTCACCTTCATCTGCTTGCCGTCCGGAAATTGAACGGCGAAGTCCGGCGCCTTCCGCGGAATCTCGGCAGCGAAGGCAGCACTGGCCAGCACTAGTGTGGCGATTATCGTCGCGCGCATGCTGAACTTTGAGTATACAAAATCTCTTGGTCGATCATCCATTGACCTTCCGCGCCACCGCCACCAGACGGCGCGCGTCTAAACCATACATGGAGCCCTCGAGGCCTCCATACAATCGCACATCCTGAAAACCACAAGCTGCTAGACGGTCTTTCAGCTCGCGCCCAGAGTAGATCGTATGTTCGAATCGAAAGCTCCGACTCCGGCCATCCTTCACCAGGACCCATTCGTTTTCTATCCGCCGCCAATTCTCGCGGACCTGTGGTCGCTGTAAGAGTAAACATCCGTCTGGAAAATCCGTGACGATCGAGTCCTTCCAGTTTCGCGCCAAAAACTCCTTGCCGATCAGCTCCATCACGAACACACTGCCATCCCGCAGACTCTCCTTCACATTCTGCAAGACTCGGAGATCGTCTTCTTCCTCCGGAAAATATCCAAACGATGTAAAAATACTACAAGCCAGATCGAAGGCTCGGGGACGACGGAAGCGCCGCATGTCTTCCAGCACCCACTCCACGTTAACACCGGCTTCAGTCCCACGCTCCCGCGCGCGATCCAGCAGGAAAGGCGAACCGTCCACTCCGGTCACCTCCCATCCGCGTTTCGCAAATTCGACGGCGTGTCGACCCGGCCCGCAACACAAGTCCAGTACTTTGTTACCGTCGGTACCGGCCAGCGCCAGAATCTGCTCCACTTGCTCGCCTGCGGCAGCGAACCTCTCCGCCGGAAACATGTAAGGATAGAGCTCGCGCCAGAACTCTTCGTCTTGGAACCACTCCATATCGTGACTGCTTACCCCTTCGTCACGCAATTCATACCCATCATTGCGATGTCGAGCCATTGGCTGCACAAGCAGCCTCCGAAATGCGGACTACGCGGGCGAGCAGCAACTTGCCAGTGACGAGCACACCCGCCGCCGCTGCGGCTTCCAGGCTGTAGAAAAGCACCGGGGACGGCGCAAAGAAGCGCAACGTAAACCGGTCGGTCAGAATCATCTCGGCCCCAATCTTTCCCAGCAAAGCTGCCCCTAAATAGACAATCACTGGATACCGGTTCATGAGAGTCGCAAGGACTCCGCTTGCTAGCAGCACCAATGGTATGCTGAGCCCGAGCCCGAAAATCAGCAACCCCAGGTTCCCCTGCGCAACCTGTGCAATGGCAAGAATATTGTCCAGCGACATGGTTACATCAGCGATCATGATGAACCAGATAGCTTGCCAAAAACTGGATGGCCCTGCGCGCGGGGACTCATCCTTCGGAACAGACTGACCGAACAGCTTGACCGCGATCCAGAGGATCGTGATGCCACAGGCCAGTTTCAAGAATTCAACTTGGAGTAGCTGACTTGTGAAAAACGTGAGTATCACACGAAGAACGACAGCGCAGGCCGCCCCGGTGATCAGCGCTCGAGCGCGATGACCGTGTGATAGCGACCTTACCGCGAGCGCAATCACTACCGCGTTGTCTCCGCTAAGCACCAAATTCACCAGGACGATGGTGATCAATCCGAATAACAGATTTCCGCCTGATGAAATCATCTGCTGCTTTTACTCTACCCAAATTGAAATAATTGATTCTGAACCTAAAGTGCTGAATGGGTCGGACCAACCGGTTTTCGCCGCCGCGCAAGCGCCTGCTGGCCTCCATCCCCGTTCTCGCGGTAAAATAAAGTCACGCACATAGCGTTCCCTGGAAGGAATCTCGGATCGTGAGGCTAGGTCTGCGCATCTAGTGGGGGAGATCGCAAAACCGTACATGAGGAGCTACCGTATTCGTAACAGCAACCGCGTCTGGTCAGCCGCCTTAGCCGTCGGCATGGCGCTCGCCATCTCTGCCTGCCAGTCCGCGGCCCAGAGCCGGAATCCCACCAAACAAGCGCCGCCACCGCCCCCTGTATTGATCATGGAAGTGACGGCGGCCGACGTCCCGATCTTCTCCGAATACCCTGCCCAGACTTATGCGCGTAACACGGTCGACGTCCGCGGCCGAGTCGAAGGCTACATTGAAAAGTGGCTTTTCCGTCCGGGCCAGGAGGTTCATGCGGGCGACGCGCTCTATGTTCTGGATACGCGCCCCTTCGAGGCAGCGGTGGAACAGGCCAAGGGGAACGTCGCGCAAAGTGAAGCCGACCTAGAGTTCGCGCGCAAGCAGGTGGCTTTGCTTCAGGCTGAGGCCGCTCTGGCTGTCTCCCAGGCCAACCTTCTCAAAGCCCAGCAGGACTATGACCGCCTGACTCCGCTTGTTAAGGAAGACGCTGCCGCCAAGCAGGAACTCGATGCCGCGGTTGCCGCCCTTCATGCCGCCGAGGCCACGGTAAAATCGAACGAGGCGAACGTCGAACAGACCCGCCTCTCCACGCGCACGCAAATTGATTCGATGCAGGGCAAAGCGGAGGCCTTGCGCGGTGCGCTCCACACCGCCACGCTCAACCTTGAATACGGCACCATTCGCGCTCCCATCAGCGGGCTCATCGGCGATACGCTAGTGCCAGTTGGCGGGCTGGTTACGCCGACATCGCAACAGCCGCTCACGACGATCGTCCCGCTCGACCCCATCTGGATCCGCTTTAAGGTCACGGAGCCTGAGTACCTGGCCTTCAAGAAACGGGGAACTCTGACCCAATCGCCGCTCGGACTCATCCTCGCGGACAATACCGATTTCCCGCACAAGGGACGTGTCGAGAACACCGTGAATCAAGTCGACCCGAAGACCGGCACGCTCGAATTGCAGGCGAGCTTCCCCAACCCGCAGCACACCCTTTTGCCCGGACAGTTCGGCAAAATCAGGCTCGAAACCGAAGTGCGGAAAAACGTGATCCTGGTTCCACAGCGCGCCATTCAGCAAATGCAAAGCATGCAAACCGTCTACACCGTCGGATCGGGCAATAAGGTAGAGGTCCACCCTGTCACCACGGCCGAACGCGTGGGCGAATCCTGGATCGTCCTCCAAGGTTTGAAGCCCGGCGACCGTGTAATCGTCGAAGGTTTACTTCGGGTCCGTCCCGGAATCGTTGTCAACCCGAGCCCGTTCAAAGTCGGGAGCTGATCCGTCATGGCCCGATTTTTCATCGACCGCCCCGTGTTCGCGATGGTTATCGCGATCGTCATCATTATCCTTGGCTCGGTCGCAGTTCCCAATCTCCCCATCGCGACCTACCCGGAAGTCGTCCCGCCGGTCGTGCAGATCACTGCCAACTATCTCGGCGGAAACGCCATCGACCTTGAAAAGACCGTTGCCCAGCCCATCGAAGAACAACTCTACGGCCTGGACGGCATGTTGTTTTTTCTCTCGAGTAGCTCCAATGCGGGCGCTATCACGATCTCCGTCACGTTCCAACTCGGTACCAACCCCGACACTGCAACCGTTCAGACGCAAAACCGTGTCAACCTCGCGCTTCCTCGCCTGCCACCTGAAGTCCAACGCCAGGGCGTGACGGTGAAAAAGGTCTCTACCGCCTTCCTGGCGGTGGTGGCGCTCTATTCGCCCGATAGCCGTTACGATACGGTTTTCCTCACCAATTACGCCCAGATCAATTTGGTCAATCAGCTTGGGAGCCTGCCCGGCATAGGCGACACGCGGCTCGCCTCGCAACAGTTGTACTCGATGCGCGTTTGGGTCGATCCGGACAAGATGGCCAAGCTCGGACTTACGGCCACCGATATAAGCAACGCCATCAATGCGCAGAACCGCCAGAACCCCGCCGGTTCGATCGGCCAGTCACCGGCGCCGCCGGGCACCGATTTCCAGTACGCCGTCAATGCGCCGGGCCGGCTGCTCGATCCCAGGGAGTTCGGCGATATTGTGGTGAGAGCGCAACCCGACACGTCGCTCGTACGCATTCGAGATATTGGGAGAGTAGAGCTTGGTTCCCAGAACTACAGCGGATTCAATCGCCTCAGCGGGCGCCCCTCCGGCAGCGTGATACTGTTCCTTTCCCCAGGCGCCAACGCCGTCGCGGCGGCAAAACAGGTCAGGACCTTTATGGAGAAGGCGAAGCAAAGCTTTCCTCCCGGCGTTGAGTACACGCTGCCCTATGACTCCACAATGTTTGTGCGCGCTGCCATTTCCGACGTCGTCCTGACTCTATTGTCAGCAGTCGGGCTGGTGATTCTCGTCGTCTTCGTCTTCCTGCAGAACTGGCGCGCGACCTTGATTCCCCTACTCACCGTACCAGTGGCCGTGATCGGGGCTCTCGCGCTGTTTCCGCTGCTTGGCTTCTCCATCAACATGACCAGCATGTTCGGCTTGGTGCTGGCCATCGGCATCGTAGTGGATGATGCCATCGTTGTCGTGGAAGCGGTTCAGCGCAACATGGATGAAGGTCTGCCTCCCCGCGAAGCCACCATCCGCGCCATGGAGCAGGTGTCCGCGCCGGTTATAGCCATCGCCTTTATTCTCGCTGCGGTGTTCATTCCCGTCGCGTTCCTGGGTGGAATCACGGGTCAGATCTACCGTCAGTTTGCGCTGACGATCGCTGCCTCAGTGTTACTTTCCGCCTTCAGCGCGCTCTCTCTCAGTCCCGCGCTAAGCGCCATGCTTTTGAAGCCGCACAAGACGTCGCGCGGCCCGCTCGCGGTCGGCTTCCGTTACTTCAACCGCGGCTTCCATTGGGCCACCAACCGCTATCTTGGCGGTGTTGGGATGATGATCCGTCGATCGGCGCTGGCGCTGGTGGCCCTCGCCGTTTTTTGGGGAGCCGGCGCCTGGCTGTTCAAGATATTACCTACCGGATTCTTGCCTGATGAAGATCAAGGCGCTATCTTCGTGTCCATTCGCTTGCCAGATGGTGCTTCCCTCCAGCGCACGGAGGCAGCCGTATCCAAAATTGAAGATCAGATCCGTCCGCTCAAGGGAATTGCATCCTGGTTTGTCATCGGCGGCACCGATTTCGCCACCCAAACCCAGGGTTCCAATGTAGCGACCATCATCATCGCTCTGAAGCCCTGGGACGAGCGTAAATCGAAAGATCTCCAGCTGGGCGCCATTCTGGCTAAGGCGCAGGCGGGTTTCGCAAAAGTCCCGGAAGCCTTTACCTTCGCTTTCGGCTTGCCGCCTATTTTGGGTCTGAGCGTCACTGGCGGTTTCCAGTTCATGCTCGAAGACCGAGCCGGCGGTGAATTGCCCCAACTGAGCCAAGTGGCCGACTCACTCATCGATGCGGCACATAAACAACCCGAGATTGGAAACATCATCAGCACTTTCCGCGCTAATGTGCCGGCCTACAGCGTCAACGTTGATCTGGACAAACTTCAAACCCTCGGAGTGCCGGTAAGCGACGCCTATAACGCTCTTCAGACCTTCTTGGGCGGCCTTTATATTAACGACTTCAACCGCTTCAGTCATACCTGGCAAGTGCTGGTACAGGCCGAGCCCGAGTTTCGCGCTAACCCATCCGATATCGACCGCTTCTATGTTCGCACCACCAACGGCGACATGGTGCCGCTGGGCACGGTTTTTTCGGTTCACCCTAGCACGGGTCCAGATGTCGTCTATCGCTACAATCGCTTCCGGGCCATTCAGATTCTCGGCGGTCCTGCCCCGGGTGTAAGCTCCGGCCGTGCCGTCGATGTCATGGAAAAGGTCGCATCTGAAGCCCTTCCTCCCGGATATGGCTACGAGTGGACCGGCACCACCTATCAGGAAAAGCTCTCGCAGGGTCATGAAGGAGTCATTTTCGGGTTCGCGACCGTTCTGGTTTTTTTGTGCCTGGCCGCGCTCTATGAAAGCTGGTCGATCCCCATGGCGGTGCTTCTGTCGCTGCCACTGGGCCTCTTTGGCGCGCTCCTGGCCGTCTATCTGCGAGATTTTCCCTACGATATTTACACTCAGATCGGCATCGTTACCCTGATCGGGCTCGCCGCCAAAAACGCGATTCTGATCGTCGAGTTCGCCAAGGATAGCCACGACAAGGAAGGGATGTCCGCGCGCGATGCCGCCTTGCACGCCGCGCGCCTCCGGCTGCGGCCGATTTTGATGACCTCCTTCGCCTTCATCTTGGGGGTCGCGCCGCTATTCGTTGCTACGGGAGCCGGTGCCTCCTCCCGCCGGTCCCTCGGGACGGCTGTGCTTGGCGGTATGCTTGCGGCCACGCTGCTGGCTATTTTCTTCGTTCCCGTTCAGTATTACGTCATCGAACACCTTCTCGAGCGCAAGCCAAAGAGTCCGCGCGAACGCACCGAAACCAGAGAGCCGGAGTTCGCCGATTGAAGCGGCACCTCTCGCTGATCGTTGGTGTTCTTGTGCTTGCCTCCACCGGCTGCACAGTGGGCCCCAACTACCATCGGCCCCAGGTGCCTGTTCCCGGCCAGTTCAAGAACGCTCCGGCTGACGCCGGCCCGAACTCGATCGCCGACACAAAATGGTTCGACCTGTTTCAGGACGATACGCTAAAGCAGTTAGTCACCACCGCCCTGGCGAATAACTTCGACATGAGGATCGCCGCCGAGCGCGTGCTTGAAGCTCGTGCGCAATACGGCATTCAGCGCGCCAACTACTTCCCCACGCTCGACGCGCAGGCGCAGTTCAACACGTCCCGTTCGTCTTCCATAGGATCCTTTAACTTCATCCCCGCCGGAACAAATCTCAGCGTCAGTTACCTACAGGCTAACCTCAACTTCAATTGGGAAATCGATCTTTGGGGCCGCATCCGCAGGCTCACCGAATCCGCGCGAGCACAATATTTGGCATCCGAGCAAGCGCGGAATGGCGTGATTGTGTCGCTGATTTCAGATGTGATGAACACGTATTTCGCACTGAGGGAGGAGGATCTCGAACTGGAGATCGCCCAGCAGACGCAGGACATCGCCGGTAACAACCTGCGCCTGATCACCCTTCGTCACGACCGCGGAGCCGCTAATGGGTTGGACGTCCATCAGGCGGAGCAATTCCTTTATACAGCCGGGGCTCAAATTGCCAGCGTTCAGCGTTCTATCGGACAGACCGAGGATGCGCTTAATTTATTGCTGGGCAGGGCGCCAGGCGAGATGCCGCGCGGCAAGAAACTTGAGGAGATCCCGTTGGCGCCCGAGGTTCCAGCGGGTCTGCCCTCTTCCCTGCTTGCGCGTCGGCCGGACGTTCTTGAGGCCGAGCAAAACCTGGTTTCGGCAAACGCCCAAATCGGCGCCGCACGAGCCTTGTACTTTCCGCAGCTTTCGCTCACAGGACAATACGGCAGCCAGAGTCGCGCGTTGACGAGCCTTTTCACCGGACCTGCTGTGCTCGCCAATATCGGGCCCGTCGTCACGCTGCCGATCTTTCGTCCAGCGTTGCGAGCCGGCGTCCAACTCAGCGAAGCACAGCAGCGCGAAATGCTCGCCGGCTATCAGAAAACGATTTACAGCGCCTTGCGCGATGTTTCCGACGCGTTGGTGGCGCATGATCGCACGCGCGATCAGCGCGCACAAGAGGAAAAGTTGGTTAACGCGCTATCGGAAAGCGTCCGGCTCTCCGATCTTCGTTACCGCGGGGGCCTCGACAGTTACCTGCAAGTCCTGGATGCCGAACGAAATCTCTTCGACTCCCAACTTACGTTGGCACAGTTGCGCCTGCTCGAACTTCAGTCAGTGGTTCAGCTTTATCGTGCCTTGGGCGGTGGCTGGCAGTAGAATTGCCGTGCTAACGTTGAGGTTAAGCGAATTATGAGTTTTTGGCGGCAGGCTGTGCCTCTGTTCGTCGCGGCCATGGGACTTTTCGGCGAGAACGTTACAGTCCCTCTCGGATTGCAGGCCATCGTTTGGCCCGCTGATAATCCCTACACTCCGGAGAAGGCGGAACTCGGCCGCTTGCTCTATTTTGATCCACGACTCTCGGCCGACGGCACTGTCTCCTGCGCCACCTGCCATGCGCCCAATTACGCCTTTACCGACGCCTCGCCCGTCTCTACGGGCATCGCCCACCAAAGGGGCACGCGCAACGCCCCCAGCATCATTAATGGAGCTTACAGCACGGTTCAATTCTGGGATGGCCGAGCGGTAACGCTCGAAGACCAGGCGGTTGGGCCGATGGCGAATCTGGTCGAAATGGGAAGCACAAAGGACGGCGTAGTTGCGAAGTTGAAATCCATTCCGGGCTACGGGCCTCTTTTCGCGAAGGCTTTCGGCACCGAAGATTTCACGATCGATCACGTGGCAAAAGCCGTCGCCACCTTCGAACGCACCGTGCTCTCCGGAAACTCCCCTTACGATCGCTACCAGGCCGGCAACAAGAAGGCTATGACTCCGCCGCAGATTCGCGGTCTGAAGCTTTTCCAAAAGGTGAAGTGCGATAAGTGCCACAAGGACAGCATCTTCTCGGACAATGCTTTTCATAATCTCGGCACCGGCATGGACAAGCCGGACCCCGATGTAGGGCGATTCGCGGTTACCCATGATCCCAAAGATTGGGGTGCATTCAAGACACCAACGCTCCGTGATGTCGCCGAAACGTCGCCGTACATGCATGATGGCAGCCTGAAGACGCTGCGCGAGGTTGTGGATTTTTACGATAAGGGCGGCACGCTGAACAAGAACCTCGATAAGGACATCAAACCCCTGAAGCTGACCTCGGATCAGCGCTCCGATCTTGTGGAGTTTCTGCACGCACTCACTGGCGACAGTTGGCAAAACATCAAGGCTCCGGACAGACTTCCAGAATGAAGGCATATTTTTGGATCGCCAGCCTTATCGCTCTTCTCTTTTCCGGCTGCAACCGAGAGCATAAAAGAACAATCGCTGTCATTCCAAAAGGCAATTCCGACCTTTTCTGGCAGTCGGTACACGCCGGCGCGGTAAAGGCCGGCCGCGAGAATGGCGTTGATGTGCTCTGGAATGGGCCGGCGTCTGAAGCCGATTTCACCGTGCAAATCCAGATCGTTGACGCGATGATCAACCGGCGGGTGGACGCGATCGCGCTCGCACCGACGGACCGGCAAGCTCTGGTGACCGTTGTAGAACGCGCCGCAAACCGGAATGTTCCGGTAATAATATTCGATTCCGCCATCGACACCCAGCGTTTTGTGTCGCAGGTTGCCACCGATAACTACAAAGCCGGGCAGATGGCTGGGAAACGAATGGGGAAGATACTGGATGGTAAAGGCAAGGTCGTGATCGTTGCGGTCAAGCCAGGCGCGGCCTCCACCGAAGCGCGGGAAAAGGGGTTTGAAGATACTATCCATCAAGAGTTTCCCGGCATTCAGATTCTCGACAAGCGGTATGGCATGGCGCTGGTCGCTCAGGCCATGACTGTGACCGAGAATATGCTGACCAGCCATACCGACCTGGATGGCATCTTCGCCTCGAATGAATCGAGCACGATCGGCGCGGCGCAGGCTATGCGAGGCCGGCCGGGCAAGATCAAACTCGTAGGGTTTGACTGGAGTCCCACGCTTTTGGACGACCTGAACTCGGGCCTGCTGGACTCGCTTGTGATTCAGGACCCCTTCAAAATGGGCTACCAGGCGGTCATGGCCGCCGTCAAACATTGGCAGGGCGAAACGGTGACGAAAATCGTGGACCTGGCGCCGCGGCTCATCGACCGCCAGAACCTGAACGCTCCAGACGTGCAAGCGCAACTACATCCGGATCTGAAGAAATATCTGGAATGAAGGCTTACACAGTACAGGTCCGCAGGTGACTAGCTGAGAGCGAAGGTACTCGTTAGTTTCGAAAAGATCGTGCTCACCGACGGCATAACACTAGGCGGTAGAAAACCTGCGACGACGATTACCAGGGTGGCGCATAGAAGAGCATATTCAATCATGTCCTGCCCACTCTTGTCTCTCCACAGCCGCGTCAGTATTAGTAGCGCACGCATCGAAGTCCTCCAAGGGCGTCTTACATTCCCATCATGTACCAGACAAGGCGTGACGGCAACGAAGAAAAACCCGTAGCTGCACCCGTAAACGACCCTAGTCAAATAGTACCGGGCCTGCTACTGGGAAATCCGGTAAGAACATTGGACGATGTCCCCGATTTGCGGTACGTAGCCTGCCGCGAAAGTAATCGCATTGCCTGCACTTGAGAAGTCCAACCCCGACTTCATCCGTATCCCATTGCGAAAAACGGCCAAGCTTGAGGCCGGGCTGGGAGTTTGGGCGAGAGTGAAGGAAGCATTGACGCCGTTGACGCTTCCGCCCGGAGTTTCACCGTCCACGAAGCCCACGCCCGAGAGCGTGACGCCCATCCGATAGGAAGCCTCCAATACATCAGAGGGCTGCGGCACGGCGCCAGCGACGAATACAATCGTATTGCCGGAGATGGTGTAGTCTCCCGTTTGCTTCAGCAGGAGCCCGTTCCGGTAAAGCGCCACGCTGCTGGCCGGGTTGGGTGTGTTGGATAGCGTGAACGTAGCGTTAACGCCATCCATTGTCCCAGTCGGAATTTCCCCATCGATGAAACTGGTACCGGCCGAACTGGTCGTTCCGCACGATCCGGACGTGCCATCGACGTGAAGGCAGTCGGTGAGATTGCCGCTGGCGCCATCGATCGAACCGGAGGCGTTGATCACCGCCGAGCGTGACACCGTGAAGGCTGGGCCCATGGAGGGCCGCAGGTTGAGTGCACTCTGGAGACCGGAGACATCAGAAATCTGGACGATTGTCACAGCAGGGGGGCCCTGCGTTGTGACTGCACCCGGCGGCAATCGAACGTCGCGAACGCGCAAAGGCGTGGTGCTGGGAGGCACAATCCAGGTTTCGGTGAACTGGGTGCGGTGCTCGCCGTTGTACTCGACCGTGTAACTGGCGGGCGAATTCGACGTTGTGGTCGGAACCAGTTGCACGAACAAATTGCCACTGGCGATCTGGACTTGAGTAACAGAGCCGGAAATATAAGACGTATCGGACGCTTCGAAGGTCTTCCAGGCAATGGTGACCACACCGTTAAATAGATTTCCATCCGCCGTATAGAGGATGTCCTGAATGGTAGTGAGGGGTGGTTGCGCGCCCAGTCGAGAGCCGAGTGCCAAGGCGGCGAACAGAAGCCACCGTCTGAAACTAAACATTCTGCCTCCAGAAGCCCGAGAGATTGGAGCGGATCGGGAAACAAATCCGGCTTCAGGTTACCGTGCATGCTTTCGTATCCGGCGCGGCTGGATTGCGGAGAGGCTAGGAAGCTTTTGAATTAGCTGGCTTTGGGCGCGAGGAATTTTGGTGCGGCTGCTGTGAACGGCGCATCAACAAACATAAAACGTCAGAGCTTCCCTACGGTCTTCGCTCGAGCTTGGACTCTCCCGCCTTTTCCTGCGGGCGCCAGTGCAGGCTCGAGCGGCCGCCCGATACGCGAACGAATCTCCCGCAAAGTTCCCACGATAGAAAGGTGATTGAGCGGAAATTCCAGGTAAATATGCATGAAGCTGAGACAGAACAATACCTTGAAACCCAATGAGTAATCGTAAATGTAAATCCCCACCGAGGCGATCCAGAGCGCACCAATGGCCGCCAGGCGCTGCTTTCCCACTTCATGCCAGCGGATAATCGAGGTCTTCGAAAACCAGTTGAGGTAATGATACGTATAGGCGAATGCAATAAATCGCATGACCATGAGTCCTCGATCGGACGAGAAAACCTGCAGTCCGGCACTGGCTCCTTCGGCCTTGGTGTGCGGCATACCAACGCCGAGTATGGTCATGTTGAGCGGTCCAAAGTTGAGGAAATACGAGATGACCACGTATGCGCTCGGCGTATGGCGCCGCGGGTCGACAAGCCAGCACAGCACGGGGCACAACAGAAAAACAAAAAATGCCAAATATCCGCTGCGGCTGCGCTCCTTCAGTGCACCGTAAATGATAAAGAACCCAGTGAACAAGTACACGTGGACCAGAGTTGGGACGAAGGTCCCCAAAAGCACGACCAAGAAACCCGTCGTGCTCAGAGCCGTAAACGCAAGGGCCGTCACGGCGGCCAACCCGAGGATGCGAGGAACCATTCGGTCGGTGACAACCAGTACGAGTGCACTGCCAAGAGCAAGAAATGTAATTGTCGCTACGCTAATCGAATCTTGCCTTCCAAGGTCGTGGCCGGGCCAGACCGCAGCCAGGAAGAGCATCCCGGCCAAGCCCCCAAGGATCCAAAAGTCGTGCTTGCCTCGCGTAAAATAGCCGCGCTTGTGCAGCCACGCGATCTCCGTGAGGTAATGCGCCGGGCCAATTACCGCGTAAGCAAACAGGAACAGTTCGAAAGGAATATACAACGCCACAACGCACGAAATCAGCATCAGGCCGATATTCAGGTAATTAATGCGGTCTGTTGCGGCAGCGCGAGTGGACTCGGCCATGGCTTCTAATCTTTATACATCATCTGAGAATCCGGAGGGAATTAACAAGGATTTGGGCGCGAGGAATTAACGGAATTCATTTGAAGGAAGCCTCTGGGGCAGCGACGCGTGCGGCTCCCGACGGACGACCAGCAACGTTTGTACGCCGACGCCGCCCGCTGCGCCGGAGCGCTTCGCGGTTCGATAGAATAGTCGGCCATGACGAGTCTGATTTCCGCTACCCATCATCGCCGGGCTTTCCTTCGATTCCTGGCCGGAAGCCCCTACGTCGCTGCTCTTGGCGGGGTCCACGCATTCGCACAGAAGACCGCGGCGCTGGCCGACGTCATCATGGATCCCAAAGAAGCCCTCAACGTGATGGACTTCGAAGAGGCCGCTCGCCGCAAGGTCTTACCCGGACACTGGGCTTACATGAAAAGCGGCGTGGACGACGACGCGACGCTCTACGCCAACCACGAAGCCTATAAGCACATCCAGTTACGTCCACGCCGGCTTCGGGATGCAACTAAAGTGGACATGCGTACCGACCTGTTCGGCACCACGTACAACAGTCCCATCTTTACTTGCCCTACCGGCGGCGAACGCTCCTTTCATCCGGACGGCGAGCTGGCGGTAGCTCGTGCGACGAAGGCGCGTGGCACTTTGCAGATCCTGTCCACCGCTACCTCAACCGGCGTTGAGGACGTGAACGCCGCCCACGGCCGGCCCGTGTGGTACCAACTCTATGCCCCAACTTCGTGGGACGCATGCGAAAAGATCGTCAAGCGAGTGCAGGCTGCCGGTTGTCCAGTGATCGCGCTCACCGTCGACAACACCACCGGTCGTAACAGTGAGACCTTCCTCCGAACGCGCCCGAAGGATCTCGGGCAATGCAAGGGCTGCCACGAAGGCGGCGCTGGACCGTCCCTCAGGGAGCGGAAAATGTACGACGGTATTAACATGACCGGTGTCGGAGGGCAGAATCCCGCCATGACGTGGGAGTTCGTCGACCGGCTACGAAA
>Ga0335078_10009756_pt1 | contig 14208 bp, 14 predicted proteins | sample Lox_Sample_32_FD_206711 | JGI IMG/M metagenome (GOLD analysis project Ga0335078, IMG submission 206711) | Soil microbial communities from Loxahatchee National Wildlife Refuge, Florida, United States - Lox_Sample_3.2 | ecosystem: Environmental > Terrestrial > Soil > Wetlands | place: USA...
TTCGCCTGGTCCTCTCCGGACGGGCGGGTCGGCGTGGTAATTCTCCAGGCTGATGAGCAACATGACGCGCCGGACGAGGAGCTGCCGCAATGGGGCCGGCTGAAAGGCACCTCCAGTCACCAGTGCGCAATACTCGGCTTTCCCCGGTTCGCGCAGCAGGAACCGCGGTATCCAGACGATCCGCTGACCATAGAGCGAATTACCGGAACGATCAACTTGCCGACCGTAAATTACACCGGGAGCCCGGTACTCAAAGTCGCCGAGGCGCCGCTGGACGCCGCGAGCCTGACATCGCCCTGGTACGGTATCGGCGGCGCTCCAGTGTTCAGTCAAGGTACATTTATCGGCATCGTGCAGGACGCCCAGACGGCCACCCGGCTATCCGTTCTGCCTGCTGCCGCCCTGGCCAGGAATTCGGACCTGACACGGTTCCTCAAGGATCGCATGGGCGCCGGCGCTGAACTAGTCGACATCGAGGCGGCGGACGCCGGGATCGAAAGTGCCGGCGCGGCGATTCATGAGGTGGCCCGCACCGATCCGAAGAATATTCAGGAGGTCGCGGCTGCGCAGTTCTCGTTGAGCAACGCGTACTACGAGAATGTTCTGTCACAAGCCCGGCGGAGTTTCAGTGTCGCGGCGATATCGGCGGCGCTGGGAACGATCTTCTTCTTCGTCGCGGTCACCATAGCGATGAGGTCCGCGGCCTTTGAAGCCGCCATCGTCAGCGCCGTCAGCGGCGGAATCGTGGAGGTGATCGCCGGGCTCAACTTCTGGCTGTACGCCAGAACGGCCAGCCAGCTCAATGCGTTCCACGTGCGACTGGAGAGAATGCAGAAATACCTGCTGGCCAACAGTGTCTGCTCGAATCTCTCACCGGAGGCGCGCGACGCTGCCATGGCCGACCTGGTGCGAACGATAGCGACCGACGTTGCCCCCGCGGGGGAGACGCCTCTATCGCCCCCTCCGTAGGGCCGCGCGGCCGGGTCCGATCAGAGCGCCGCGGGGGCGCATGGCCCTGCCATGGCGGGCACTTAGCCTCTGCCGGCCGCCTTGGCCCGGCCCGATGCTGGTGAGGGAGCCGGGTGGAAGGAGTGACGACGATGAGCAGCCAGGGTCGGGGCCGCGGGCGCATCGTGGTCGGCGTGGACGGATCGGCGTCCTCGATGGCGGCGCTGCGCTGGGCCCTTCGCCAGGCCACGCTGACCGGGAGTTCGGTGGACGCGGTGATCGCCTGGCATCTGCCCGCCGGGTACGGCGTGGCCCCGGTGGGAGACAGGGCGGTCGACTTCGAGGGCGACGCGAAGCAGGTCCTCGCCGACGCGCTGAACGAGGTAAGCGGCACCGAGCCCGGGGTGCTCGTCCGTCCCTCGGTCGTGGAGGGGCATACCGCCGACGTGCTGGTCCGGGCCGCCCGCGGGGCCGACCTGCTGGTGGTGGGCAGCCGCGGGCATGGCGAGCTGGCCAGCGCGCTGCTCGGCTCGGTCAGCCACTTCTGCGTGCACCACGCCTCCTGCCCCGTCCTGGTGATCCGGGGCTGACCGCAGGAGCCGCTCGCCGGGTCAGGCTCAGCGGGGACGGCCGGCGGTGCGAGATGCTAGCGCGGTGAACCTGGGTGCCTGACGTGGAGGAGAGCTCATGGTGATGCCGTCGGCGGGCCGGGTGGTGGCGGCGGTGATCGGTGTCCTGCTGCTGCTCGGGGCGTGGCAGAGCGTCACCGGGACGCTGATCGTGTCCCGTCCGGTCAGCAGCCGGCTGACGCGGTGGGTGGATCAGCTAGTGGACCTGGTCTTCCAGGCCGTGGCCAGGAGAATCGCCGATTACGAGCGGCGTGACCAGCTGCTGGCGGCGCAGCCGGCGGCGATCTTGCTGACCCAGCTGGTGGCCTGGCTGGGCATGTCGTTTATCGGGTTCGCCCTGCTGTTGTGGCCCTTCGCCGCCCGCGGCCTGGGATCTGCCTTCATCGACTCCGGGTCCTCCATGTTCACCCTGGGGTTCGCCGAGCCGGGTGGGGCGGGCCCGGCGGTGATCGTGTTCCTGGCCGCGGCGACCGGCCTGGTGATCGTCGCGCTGCAAGTCGCCTACCTGCCGACGCTGTACGCGGCGTTCAACCGCAGGGAGACAGAGGTGGCGCTGCTGAACGCGCGGGCCGGCGTCCCGTCCTGGGGGCCCGAACTCCTGGCGCGCACCAAGTACGCGCTGGGATCGGGCACGTCGACCCTGGATACGATGCCCGATCTGTACGCCCAGTGGGAACGCTGGGCCGCGGACGTCGGCGAGAGCCACACCACCTACCTGCCGCTGGTCCGGTTCCGCTCCCCGGGGTCCCTGTCGTCCTGGGTGACCGCGCTGCTGGCCGTGCTGGATTCCGCCGCGCTGTTCCTGGCGCTGTCCCCCGCGGCCGCGCCGACGGTACCGGCGCGGCTGTGCCTTCGGGGCGGAGCCCAGTGCTTCAAGCGGATCGCGCGGGCGATGGGCTACGACATCCCGATGGAACCCGATCCGGAAAGCGGCATCAGCCTGACCTACGAGGAGTTCCTCGACGGGGTGGCCAAGATGCGCGAGGTCGAGTTCCCGATCGCGCGCGACCCGGCCGAGGCCTGGCCGGATTTCGTCGGCTGGCGGGTCCTGTACGAGCAGGCCGCGTACGCGGTGGCCGCCGCGGTCTACGCCGTGCCGGCCATGTGGTCCGGTCCGCGCCGGCATCCCACGCCGCCCATCCGGCCCATCAGGCCGCCCCTCGGCCGGCCGCCCAGGTAGGCGCCGTGATCAGCTCGCTGTGACCGGGCCGCGCTCTTGCTCCTCCTCCGGAGTGGTGAGAAAGCCCTCACGCAGCAGCGTGGTGATGAGCAGCACCCGGCTCGCCTCGTCGAGGGTGCCGGGCAGATGGGCGGGCATAGTGTGATGATTGGCGCCGGTGCGCCACGGCGTCACGTCACCTTTTGTGGTGACATGCCCGGACTGCGGTCAGAGAAGTAATTCGACGGCCCGGTAACCCAGGCTCAGGACTACCGGGACCGCCCCGAAGGGCCCGCGGAACCGCGTGCCGGGCTTGTCCGGCGCATCCGGGTCGCTGACGTCGGGCCAGCGCATCTTCAGATGCTGGGCGGTCAGGCCCGCGACCGAGTACGGGAATTCCATCGCCGAGATGTCGTGCGCCGCGAGCAGCCCGCCCCACCGGAACGCGGCGAACACGTTGGCCAGTTCCCGCACCGACAGGGGCCGCGGCACGGTCAGGCCGATCAGGTAGACGGCGCCGGCCAGCTCGATCAGGTCAGCGGCGCACTGTGCCAGCGCCGCTGACCTGGTCCGGAAAACCGTGCCGTCGCGATTGACGGTGCCCAGCTTCTCGCCGTACACCGGCGAGTAGCGCGGCTGCGCCTGGCACTGCATCCAGTCGCAGGCCGCCAGCAGCTCCCAGGGAATCCCGGTATGGCCGGCCACGTCCTGGTACAGCGGCCGCGCCCGGGTCAGCGGGCCCTTGGCCGTCGCCACGAAGTCGGCGGCTACCGCGTGCGGAATCTGCGGGACATAGCGGCGCCCGCTCATCCGCGAACCCCGCGGCGCGATCCGCGGCCCGGGCCGCCGCCTGCCCCCGGCCGCGCCCGCCCTGACCGCGCCGGCGGCCAGGGCGCCGGAGACCCCGGGGATGCTCGCATCCCGGCCGGCCTCCGGCGTGGCCCCGCCGGAGACCCCCCTGGCCGGCGCCGCCGGGTCGTAGCGGTACAGGTTGTACAGCCGCATCAGCGCGATCAGGTTGGAGCCGTAGTCCGGGTCGGTGGCGTAGACGCCGGTGAGGGCGGCGGCGAACGCGTCGGGTGCATGGCGGTCGGCCATGGCCTGCCGGTAGGCCTGGCTCGTGGCCAGGAGCCGGCCGTGGTCCGCGATGCTCTCTGTGACGTTGTGGTACACCCGGAACGGGGCGGTGCGGGTGACCCAGACGCCGTTCTCGTACTCCTGCGTCGGCAGCATCTGGCGGCCGGCCGGGCCGGTTCCCTTGATGCCGAACAAGTTGTGGTCCGCCGTCGCCAGCTCGCTTTGCCCCCAGCCGGATTCGTCGATGGCCTGGGCGATGGTGACCGCGGCCGGGATGCCGTACCTCTGCTGGGCCGCGATCGCTCCCGGCGCCACCATGGTGATGAACGCTTGCTGGGCGGCGGTGCCCGGCGCGCCCGCCGGCGGCGGGCTGTGCCTGCCGTAGGCGGGCGCGTGCCGGCCCGCGGAGCCGCCGTCACCGGGCGCCGGCGCGGCCGTCCCCGGGATCGCCGCCGATCCGCGCTCCTCCTGGGCCGCTGCCCCCGCCAGTTGCGGTGCCACCCCCGGTACCCGCGCCGCGCCGCCCTCGGCCTGCGGCCCGCCCAGCTCGCCGTTGTCGACGAAGCCGAGCACGCCCTGGGCGGCGAGCGGGGCCGGGAACTTGTGCGCATTGACCGTGAGGTCCGGCAGCGAGTCCGCGCCCACGGTGTACAGGGCGGTGCCTGTGTACCTGGTGACCACCTCGACATGCCCGTCGAACAGCACCCAGTCGCCCGGCTGCGGCTGGTAGCCGTCGCCCAGCGGGTGCCAGCGGTGATGCGCCTGCGCGTCCTGCAGCATCGATACGACGTCCGGCGACGCCGGGTTGGGCTGGACGCGGACATCGGCCCACTGATGCAGCGGCCACGGGTAGGAGCCGCCCCCGCTCACCCAGCTCTGCTGGCCCGCCGCCTTGGCGCCCAGCGCCAGCGTGAGGCTGGCGAAGGCCGCGCACGACTGCCCGTGATCGACGCCGTCGAGGCTGTCAGCCTGCCAGATCAGCGCCTCCATTTCGGCCGGCGTCCTGGTCCGCGCCATCTGCAGGTAGTACCTGGCCACGCCGACGATCGCCGATCGCAGCGCGCCGTCGCCTGACGAGGCGGGCGCGGCCGGCCGGTCCAGGGCCAGCAAGTGCGCCGGCAGGCTGGCCGGAGACGTCATATCGGCGGCCGTGCCGTGGGCGAAGGTCAATCCGGTCATCGCCCCGCAGGTGCTGAGGCTCACCAGCGCCGTCGCCTGCTGCCACGCCGGTGTCTTTACGGCCTGCATGGGATCACCTCCCTCGGGTTTGCGGCGCCGATCCTGTACTGGCGTCCTTACTCCCCGGATTTCGGCAGGGTCTTGAGGATGGCCTGCACCTGCGGGTCACCCGGGTTACCGGCGTTCTCGAACAGCACGCTCACGTTCTGCGCGGCCACCGAACCGGCGCCGGGCATCCACTGCTGGTACACGTCGGCGACGAGCGCTCCCTGGCCTTGCTGGCTGGTCACCGGACTGGCGCACAGGCCGGGGAACCCGGCACGCGAGATGATGGCCGACGACCCGGTGTACCTGGCGCAGTTATCCGGCTTGCTCTCCAGGCCCGGCTGGACCGCGGGCTTGCCGTTGGCGCCGGTCAGGGTCGCCCCGCCGATGATGTTGTTGATGGCGCGCGCCGCCACCTCCAGACTGTCGACCGGGTTGAGCGGGTCGTAGGGATGATGCAGGTTCAGCGACCACGCGATCTGGCCTCCCTGGGCGGGAGCGATGGGCTCGAGCCCCTTCCTGCCGGTCTTCGCGTCGGCGTAGCCAGGATTGTTGTTGCTCGTCATCAACGCGAAAACCCAGAGAATCTGGCTCGTGTCCTTGCCGCAGGCGAAGTTGACCTGGCTCGGTTCGGCCGCGACGTTGGGATTCTGGCAGGCGGTGGTTATCTCGGTTTGCACGGTCGCCACACTCGGCGGCCACGACGGGCCCTTCCTGAGGACGATCATCGCGCCGATGACGAGCACCACGAGGCCCGCCGCCGACCCGATGACAATCTTGTGGCCGCGGCGCGGGCGATGCGAGCGGCGCGAGCGGTGCGGCCGGGACGTGCGCCGTCCCCGGTCGATGAGCGCGTGGGTCCGGTCGTCGGGCCGGAGCGGCTCGTGCTCCGGGATGAGCCAGGCGGGCCCGGCCGCGGGACCGGGCCGGGCCCGGCCCGCCGAGGCCCGGCCTGCCGAGGCCCGGCCCGCTGAAGTCCGGCCATAATTGCGTCCGCGGGGGTATTCGGTCTCCGCCAGCTTTCGCTCGCGTTCCCGGAGGTGTCCGGATCCGGTGACGTCGCGCTCCCGTTCCCGGCGCCACGCCGGCTCGGCACTCTCCCGGATTCGCGACTCCCGCCACTCAGAAATCTCCTGCCCCAGGTCGCGAACCTTGAGTTCTATATCAGCGAACCATTCGTCACTATCATCGATAAAGTTTTCGAATTGCTCGTTCGTCGTGATCACTCCTGTCGCATGGCCTGAACCGCGCCCTCCGGGCTGGTGCCGACGCGAGACTCGCCCGTGAGGCAGCCCTCGGGCAGCGTCAGCTGCCTTCGCGGCTGACCGGATCCGGCCCGAATGGGCCCGGCCGACGGCCTAGCTCCTGCGTTCGACCCATCCCTGCAATTAGAACACAGATGCGATGCACTTGACCACCGGCGATGCCGTTCTCCGGGGATGCCGTGAGGCGCCCGATGTCAGCCTGCCGCGATGGCGCTGTCGTCGCTGTCCGTCGTCGGCAACGCCAGCCGCCGCTACCACCCGGCGCCCCTGCCGCCCGCCGGCCAGGTGCCCGCCGAACCGCAGGTCGAGACCCCCGGCGGCGACGACGCCGCCGGGGTCAGCGCGGCTGGCTCCCGCCACGGCGCCGTGGCGGGTGCTGGGGCTGCCGGGAGCGGTGGTGCTCATGGTAGCTGTCATCGTCCGTAATAGATCCGTGATATTCACGCGAACCGATTGAGACGCGGGCCAGCCCGTCACTACCGTGATCTTCGATGTCCGGTCGGCGGCCGCCAGATGACCGCCAGGTGACGAGGGAGCGTGACAGGTACGTGAGCGGGCTGCTGGCGAAGGTATCCGGATGGCGGCGCGGCCTCGCCCTGGGCGCCGGGCTGGTCGCGGCGGGCGGGCTCGCGGTCTTCGCCTCCGGCGCGGCCGCCGCGCCGCAGCCGACGGTTGACCAGGTGCAGGCCCGGATCAACCAGCTCACGTCCCAGTTCGACAACGTCACTGAGCAGCTCGACCAGGCCAGCCAGCAGCTGTCCGCCGCGCAGTCCAGGCTGTCCCAGGTGCGCGTGCACCTCAGCCACGCCAACGCCCAGTTCCAGGCGGCGCAGGCCGACGTGGCCCAGGCGGCCGCGGCGGCGTTCGAGGACACCGGGGCCACCTCCATCGCGGGCGTGCTCACCTCGGGCGACCCCTCGGTGGTGCTGCAGCAGGGGTCGCTGCTGATGGAGCTGTCCGGCAACCGCACCGCCCAGACCAGGCAGCTGCTGACCGACGCCAGCCAGCTGGCCGGCGTGGAGCAGCAGATGCAGCGCACCGAGGCCGGGATCGCCGGCCTCAAGAAGCAGCTGGCCGCCCGCAAGGCCTCCCTGGGCAAGCTCATCGACACCCAGAAGGCGACGCTGGCCGATCTGACCGTGCCGCAGCAGCAGACGGTGGTGAGCAACTCGATCGGCGCGGGCGGCACGACCACGGCCACCTACTCCGGACCGACCTCGACCCAGGGGGGCAAGGCCGTGGCCTTCGCCTACGCCCAGCTCGGCAAGCCGTACCAGTGGGGCGCGACCGGGCCGGGCAGCTACGACTGCTCCGGGCTGGCCCAGGCCGCCTGGGCGGCGGCCGGGGTCGCGATCCCGCGTACCACCTACGCGCAGTGGGCCGCCCTGCCGCACATCGCCACGTCCGCCATCGAGCCCGGCGACCTGCTGTACTACGACGGCGTCGGCCACGTGGCCATCTACGTCGGGGACGGCTACATCATCGACGCCCCGCAGACCGGGATGGACGTGCAGAAGATCCCGATGAACACCGGCTGGTACGCGGCGAACTTCGTCGGCGCCGCCCGCCCGTAGGGCGCCCGCCCGCACGGCAGGACACCTCGCCGGATGGTCCCGGCCGCCGGGCAGGTAAGCCCCGGCTCACAGGTGAACCGTGCTCGTTCGGCTCAGTCTTCCAGCTCCACCTTGCCCTGCAGGTAATCTTCCCGGCTGATCTCGCCATGGGCATACCGCAGCCGCAAGGCATCCTTGGCTTCCCGCACGGCAGGCGATTCCGCCTGGCGGAGTTGGGGCGACTAACTCCACACGATCACCTGGATCACGTCGGCCTGAATGCCCAGACCCGGGTTCACGGCGCCGGAACGCCCTGGAAGCCAGGTTTCATGCCGTTCCACGGGGCGCTCCGGTGCGCCTCGGAGCGCCCCGTGGGGCTCTTGGGGTTCCCGGGTTCCCCGGGGGTTCCCGGCTGGCCGGGTAACGGCCGCGATCGACCCCGGCCTGGGCTGCATGGGCCGCCAGCCCCATCGTGCGGAGCGAATGTGCCACACACCCCGTTACCCGGCCGGCCGGCCCACCGGGACCATCCCGGAATACCCGGCAGAACCGGAAGGGGGCGGCTCATTGTCGCGCGGCTCACGGCTGCGCACCCAGGGTGACCGTGGTCTTGGCCGACTGGCCGTTCCTGGTGTACTCGATCGAGACCGTGTCGCCCGGCTTCTTGGTCAGGGTCAGCTCTTGCAGCTGGATGTTGCTGGCGGCCGGCTCGCCGTTGATGCTGGTGATCACGTCATCGGCGCGCAGCCCGGCCATCTCAGCGGGGCCGCCTGGCGTCACCGCCTGGACGTACAGCCCCTCGGGCAGCCCGGCCTGGGCGGCGGCCGCGGGCGGGATCGGCACCGTCTGCACGCCGAAGAAGGCGTGGGTCACCCGGCCGGTGGCGATGATCTCGTCGGAGATCGTCTTGGCCAGATCCACCGGGATGGCGAAACCCAGCCCGATGCTGCCGCCGCCCGAGTTCGGCACGGTCGCGCCGGCCGTCGGCACCCCGATGAGCTGACCCTCGCAGTTGACCAGGGCGCCGCCGCTGTTGCCCGGATTGATGGAAGCGTCGGTCTGCAGGGCCGACACCAGCAGCGCCGTGGTGTCGTTATCGCCCGGGACCTGCACGGTGCGGTCCAGGGCGCTGACGATGCCGGAGGTGACCGTGCCGGACAGCCCGAGCGGGGCGCCGATCGCCACGACCGGCTCGCCGACCTTCACCGTCGACGACGAGCCCAGCGCGATGACCTTGAGCTTGGCCGAGGTGTCGACCTTGAGCACGGCCAGGTCGGTTTGCGGGTCCCGGCCGGTGATGGTGGCGGGGGCGGTCTGCCCGTCGGAGAACAGCACCTCCACCGAACCGCCATTGGCGGCTATCGAGATGACGTGGTTGTTGGTCAGGATGTAGCCGTCGGACCGGATGACCTCCCCGGACCCGGTGCCGCTCCCGCCGCTGCCGCCGGCCGCGATGGTGACCACCGAGGGGACCACCTGGTCCGCGACCGGGGTGACCGCGCAGGCGCTGACCGTGGAGGAGCCCGCCGTGGTGCCGGAGCCCGACGTGGTGCCGGAGGCGGATGTGGTGGTTGCGGCCACGATGACGCCGCCGATCACGCCCCCGGCGACCAGGGCGGCCCCGGCGGCCGCCCACGGCAGCCACCGGCGTGAACCTCGCGGATTCTGCGACTCAGTCAAACGACGCTGCCGGGCTGGATCGCGGCGGCGATCTCGTCGACATCGGAGCGGTCGAGCAATCCGGATGATGCGCCTTTCCAGGCGCTCAGGTCCACGGCGTCCGGGTTGGCGAGCTCGTCGACGTCCACCTTGCTGGCGTTGCCCGCCGGATCCTTGGCGATGAATTCCAGATCCAGGATGTCAATGACACCCTGGCCGGCCAGGGACAGCAGCTGCTCGAAGCCCGGCGCGGAAATGTGCGCGCCGGGGAACTCCATCGCGAGGTAGTCGATCGGGCCCAGCTCATCACCCTGATCAGGTTCGGACGGTACCGACATCAGTCCTCCTATCCGGCCAGCCGGGAGTCCGCATACCTCCCGCTCAGGCCGGGATCTTGGCTTTCCCGTGCGTGGACCCGGCGTTGGCGATGCCGTCGGCGGCTCATTCCAGACGCTAAACCGGAGCTGCGGGGGCCGTCATCAACCTTTCGGGGTGAAGCGCACCGGCCAGAACGCGGCCCGGCAGACTCCGCCCGCCGTCCAGGCACCATTCCACCTCGTGGCCGGGCGGATTCCATCACCCCGAGGACGTGAAAAGGGCCGCCCTCACCCCGAGGACGTTAAAAGGGCCGCCCCTACCCCTCGAGGAGACCCGGCGTCCGGGCCTGGGCGACCGCCCGGCTCCGCGACGAGGCGCGTCCAGCGCCTCCGCGACGTAGGTGAGCAGTACCTTCGGGTCGTTGTCCCCCTGATCGACCGAGACCCAGGCGAAGGCGCGGCTGTCCGCCTCGGCCCACTGCGCCAGCAGGGTCGTCTTCCTGTAGCCGGGCGGCGCGACCACCGAGACGATCGGGCCGGGACGGCCGCCCGCCAGCCGCCTGACGAGCGACGAGCGGCGGATGGTCCCGGGGCGCGTCTCGGGACGGTGAAGCTTCGATGCGCAAAGGTCGAACCCCGGCCGGCGCGATCGGCCGACCCGGTCCCGAACGCCGCTCTCGCCCATGCCCAGACGTTGCCCTCGAGGTGGTCTGCCGCTCCGGGACCGGGCATCTCCGCCGGTCCCGTCACGCGCATTATTTCACCTCATCGGGAGGATGTGGCCGGGCGCCCGGTGCGGTGAGATCGATGAGCGCGGTGGTGAGAGCCCAGACGGCGATGACGACGGGTTTCACCGTGGTGCCCCGGTTCACCTAGAAGTCGACGGCGTCGCGGATCAGCGGGCAGGTCATGCAGTGCCCGCCGCCGCGGCCGCGGCCCAGTTCGGCGCCGACGATGGTGATGACCTCGATCCCCGCCTTGCGGAGCAGGGTGTTGGTGTAGGTGTTGCGGTCGTAGGCGACGACGACTCCGGGCTCGAGGGCGACCAGGTTGTTGCCGCTGTCCCATTGCTGCCGGTCGGTGGCGTAGCTGTCCCCGCCGGTCTCCACGATGCGCAGCTTGCCGAGTCCCAGGGCCTCCGCCACGACGTCGGTGAAGGGTTTTTTCTCCTCGGTGACGTCGGCGCCGGCCGGGGTGTCGGCCGGGCGCAGCGACAGGGGCGTGATGGTGTTGACGATCTCGGGGTAGATGGTCACGCAGTCGCGGTCGGCGAAGGTGAAGATGGTGTCCAGGTGCATCGCCGATCGCAGCTTGGGCATCCGGGCGGCGATGACCCGCTCGGCGCCGCCGTTGGCGAACAGCGCGGCGGCGACCTGGCCGATCGCCTGCCGGGAGGTCCGCTCGCTCATCCCGATCAGCACCACCCCGTTGCCGATCGGCATCACGTCCCCGCCCTCGAGCGTGGCCAGGCCCCAGTCCTTCTCCGGGTCGCCCCACCACACCGTGACCTGCCCCGCGAAGTCGGGGTGGAAGGTGTAGATGGCCTTCATGAGCAGGGTCTCGTCGTGCCGGGCCGGCCAGTACAGCGGGTTGAGCGTCACGCCGCCGTAGATCCAGCAGGTCGTGTCGCGGGTGTAGAGGGTGTTGGGCAGCGGCGGCATGAGGTAGTCGCGGACCCCGGCGCTCACCCGCGCGAGCGTGGCCGATTTCGGCCGGAACTCCTCGGGCAGGTCGACGATGGACAGGCCGCCGATCATGTACCGCGCGAGCTCACGCGATTCCAGCCCCTCCAGGAAGGCGCGGGTCCCCTCGACCAGGCCCAAGCCCACCTCGTTCGGGGTGATCTTGCGGTCGAGCAGCCAGGACTTCGCCTCGGGCAGGTCGAGGACCTCGGTGAGCAGGTTGTGCAGCTCGACGACCTCCACCCCGCGGTCGCGCATCTTGGTCACGAAGTCGAAGTGGTCGCGCTGCGCGCTCTGCACCCACAGGACGTCGTCGAAGAGCAGGTCGTCGCAGTTGGTGGGGGTGAGCCGGTTGTGCGCGAGCCCGGGGGCGCAGACCAGGACCTTGCGCAGCTTGCCGACCTCGGAGTGGACGCCGTAGACGGGCATGGGTGTCTCCTGTCGTGTTCAGATGGTGATGGCGCCGGTGGCCAGGGCGGCGATCCCGGCGATGAAACCGGCCACGGCGATGGTCAGGATGACCAGCTCGGCGGGGGGAGAACAGCCGCCGGTTCTGCTCGCGCCGGGACATGACGCCATCATCGTCCACGCCAGGCGCTCACGGGCCGTCCCGCGGGCGGCGCTTACCGGCTGTCGCGCTTGGCCTGCCGGCGGGCGCCCGCGGCCAGCGTGCCGGCCCGCTGCTTCTCGGTCCTGGGCGAGCGCAGGGCCCGGTCCCCGGTGGGCTCGCCGGTGACCGGGGGGCCCTGGCGGCCGGCGGCCTGCGTCGCCCCCGGCCCGGCGGGGCCGCGGCCCTGCCGGGCGGCCCTGGCCGCCGCGAGCCGCTCGGCGCGCAGTTCGGCCGCTGACTGCCGGGCCAGGGCCGCGACCCGGCGGCTCACCCGGGCCAGGGCCTCCTCGAACGCCTCGGCCTTCATGGCGGCCCGCTGGTTCTCCGGCCGGGCCGCGCCGCGCCCGCTGTGCTCGGCCACGCGGGCACTGGCCGCCCGGCGGTACTGGCCGACGTACTTGTTGCGCGCGCGCCTGATCCGGGTTTCCAGCTCGATCGCCGCGTCCTCGTCGAGCGCGGCGAGCTCAGCCCGCTCGGTCTGGGCCACCAGCAACCGTTCGGCGTCGTTGAGGACCGCCAGGACAGACGCGTTCATCTACAGGTATTCCCTCTCTTTCGCGTCCAGACGAGGGTGGCCCAGCCCCGCCCAGCCCCAGACGGGCGGCAGGCAGGAGGTGAACAGGCGCTGGATGATCTCCCCTCAGGCCAGGATCTTGGCTTTCTGCTGCTCGAACTCGGCACTGGTGATGACGCCCCGGTCGCGCAGGCCGGCCAGCCTGCTCAGCTGGTCCGCCGGGGTCTGCGAGCCGGCCGCCTCCTGGACGTAGGACCGGAATTCCTCGTCCTGGGCCTGGGCCTGCTGCACCGCCCGGTCGTGCATCGAGCCGCCGCGGACGATCATGTAGGTCAGGATCCCGATCAGCGGCAGGAACAGCACGAACACCACCCACAGGGCCTTGGCCCAGCCGGACAGGTCGCGGCTGCGGAAGATATCGGTGAAGATCCAGATCAGCAGCCAGATCCAGACCACGAACACGAAGATTTCCAGGATCGTCCAGAACACCGCCAGCAGCGGGTAGGAGTAGGAACTCGACGCGAGCAGCATGTGCCCTCCTTGGTGAGATGACGATCTCCGCTGCTTGTTCCCGACGCTAAACCGGAGCCGCAGGAGGCGTCATCAACCTTTTGGGGTGATGCTCAGTTCCCGTCGTCGGCCAGCTGGAGCAGCAGCACCTGCCTGATGCCGAGCATGCCGAACCCGGCCCGCATGACCGGGCCGAACGCGGCCCGCACCACCGGCGCGGCCTGCGCCCGGCCGGCCAGCCGCGGCTGGTCCACCCGGTAGTCGGCGCCGTTCATCCGGATCGTGCCGCCGCCCGCCGCGCGGATGTTGCGCGACCAGTCCGACTGGTTGCCGAACGTCAGCGGGATCACGAAGGTGTCCCCGGCCCGGCCCGCCCCGACCGGGGTGAGGTACTGCCGCCCGGACTTGCGGCCGACGTGGCGGATCTGCGCCGCCATCCGGACGTGCCGGCGCCCGGCCAGCGTCATCATGACCGGGTTGAGCACCTTGGTCAGCGGGCGGATGCGCCCGGGCCCAGCGGGACGACATCATCCTCGATTTCCTGGTCGACGACGTGGACGCCGAGTACCCGCGGGTCGCCGCGCTGGGTGTCGAGTGGGTGATGCCGCCCACCAGCCAGCCCTGGGGCACCCGGTCGATGGTTTTCCGTGACCCGGGCGGGAACCTTGTCAACGTCTTCTCCCGCCCGGGACCCGGGTGTGCCTGACCCGCAAGCAGCCGGGCCGGGGCGGATCGCCGGCTCGTTAGGGAAGATTGCCGGCGGCCGGGCAGCGGATATCGGCCTCGGAAGGGATCTGCGGCATCGTCCCGTTCCTCCCGGGGCCGAAGTGACTAACCCGTCTGGTCCGGCACCACCATGTCCCCGCGGCGGACCGGTGTCAACTGGCTCGCGCTCGCCGGCCCGGGTGACCGCGGGGCCGCTTGAACGCGATGACCCTGCCGTTCTCGAATATCTCGCCGCCCCAGACGCCGAACGGCTCGCGGCGGTCGATCGCGCCCGCCAGGCACGGCACGCGCAGCGGGCAGCTTCCGCACAGCGCCTTGGCCAGCTCGAGATCGGC
>Ga0335078_10009757_pt1 | contig 14208 bp, 13 predicted proteins | sample Lox_Sample_32_FD_206711 | JGI IMG/M metagenome (GOLD analysis project Ga0335078, IMG submission 206711) | Soil microbial communities from Loxahatchee National Wildlife Refuge, Florida, United States - Lox_Sample_3.2 | ecosystem: Environmental > Terrestrial > Soil > Wetlands | place: USA...
CCCGCACCGGCGAGGACGTGCAGCTCGGACCGGGTGCCGGCGGCTTCGGCCAGGACCCGGCTCTCGGCCAGGGGCACCTCCTCGTCCTCGGCGCCGTGCACGAGGAGGAAGGGCCGGGGCGGGAGCTTGGTGGCGGCCTCGTCGGGGCGCACCGAGCTGAAGGCGGCCACCCAGGCGCGGCGGTCCGGGGGGAAGTCGGGGGACCGGATGACCCCGACCCTGCGGGCGTAGTCCACGATGGCGCGCCCGTCGTGGGTCCAGGCCTCGAAGCTGGCCGGGGCGCCGAGGCAGGCCACCCCCCGGACGCGGTCGTCCTCGGCGGCGACGCACAGGGCCAGCGCCCCGCCGGTGCCGAATCCCACCACCCACACCCCGCCGCCGGCCAGGGTGGCGCCGTGGTCGACGATGCGCCGCAGGTCGTCGAGCCACCCCGGCAGGGAGAAGTCGCCCTCCGAGGACCCCACCCCCCGCAGGCACCCCACCAGGACCTGCCACTGGGTCTCGGCCGCCAGCCGGTCGGCCAGGGTGGAGAGGCTGGCACCCAGGCCTTCGGCCGAGTCCGGGCCGACCGGGAAGCCGTGGCAGACGACGAGGACGTTGCCCTGGACCCCACCCGAGGAAGCGCCGTGGGCGGCGTGGACGGCCAGCGTGCCCGCCGCTCCGTCGATGGTCTCCCACCGCGTGGGCATCGCCGGCCGGCCCGCCCGTCTCCCCGTCCCAGCGATTCCGCGGGAGGGGTCAGATGCCGATGCGCTGGGCCAGCAGCTCGCGGTGGTAGGCCGGGTCGCCGAGCATCAGCTCCGAGGACTTGGCCCGCTTGAAATAGAGGTGGGCGTCGTGCTCCCAGGTGAAGCCGATGCCCCCGTGGATCTGGATGTTCTCGGCGGCGGCGTGGAAGTAGGCCTCCGAGCAGTAGGACTTGGCCAGGCTGGCCACCACCGGGAGCTCCTCGGAGTCCTCGGCCGCGGCCCAGCCCGCGTAGTACGCCGCCGACTTGGCCGACTCCACCTCGAGGAGCATGTCGGCGCACTTGTGCTTGATCGCCTGGAACGAGCCGATGGGACGACCGAACTGGATGCGGGTCTTGGCGTAGTCCACGGCCATGTCGAGACAGCGCTGGGATCCACCCACCTGCTCGGCGGCCAGCGCCACGGCGGCCAGGTCGAGCGTCTTCGACAGGGCGGGGGCGGCGGCGCCCTCCTCCCCGATGAGCCGGGCCGGCGTGGCGGCGAATTCGAGCCGGGCCTGCTTGCGCGTCTGGTCCATGGTGGCGAGGGGCGTGGCCGTGAGACCGGCCGCGCCCTTGTCCACGGCGAAGAGGCTCACGCCCCCCGCGCTGCGGGCCGCCACCACCACGAGATCGGCGTTGTGGCCGTCGATGACGAACATCTTGTGGCCGTCGAGCTTCCAGTCCGCACCCTTGCCGCTCGCCGCCAGCGCGACCCCGTCGAGGTCCCAGCGACCGCTGTCCTCGGTCAGGGCCAGCGTGGCGACAGTCTCCCCCGAGGCGATCCCGGGGAGCAGGTCCTTCTTGGCGGCCTCGTCGCCACAGCTGAGCAGGGCGTTGGCGGCCAGGCCGACGGTGGCGAAGTAGGGGGCGCACAGCAGGGCGGCGCCCATCTCCTCGAAGACCACGGTCAGCTCCACATAGCCGAACCCGGCACCCCCGTACTCCTCGGGCACCGCCAGGGCCTGCAGGCCGAGCTGGTTCGCCATCTGGTCCCACACGGCTCGGTCAAAGCCCTCGGTGGTCTCCATGAGACGCCTGACCTCGGTCATGGGGGACTTGTCCTCGAGGAAGCGCCTGACCGAGCGGCGCAGCTCCTCCTGCTCCTCGCTGAAGGCGAAGTTCATGGCTCTGGATCCCCCTCGTCGGGTCGTCGATGCAGCGGGGACGCCACCTCGGCGCGACGGCGCCCTCCCCCGGGTGCCGTGACCGCTCCCGCGGGTCGCGGAGGGGGTCGTTCCCGGTCGCTTTCTACCAGACCCCGCACGATGTTGACCAACGGGTCAAGAACGACGACGCCGGCCGGAGACGGCCGGCGCGAGGACCCGGACGACAGACGCCGGCGGCCGCCGCGGTGGGGTCCGGGCGTGCCCGCCGGGGCGCCGTACCGGGGACGCCTGTCCTCGGCGGCCACCGACGACCGGGCTGCGGGGGGCCCTAAGGTAGCCACAGGCCGAACGTGACGGCGCCGGTGCGCCGAGCCGGCCCCGACCGCCCAGGACCGTGACCCCGGGGCCGTCGGAGCCGGCCGGTCGACGCTCCCGGGCCGCAAGAAGGAGAGACGATGCTCCACTACGACGACGCCCTGGTCGAGGTGCACAAGGTGGTCGTGGGCCCCATGGACAACAACGTCTACGTCATCCGCAGCAAGCGAACCGGGGACGCCGTGCTCATCGACGCCGCCAACGAGCACGAACTGCTGCTCGAGATGTGCCGCGACCTGGGGGTGCGCAAGGTGATCGAGACCCACGGGCACTGGGACCACATCCAGGCGGTGCCGGCGGTGCGCGAAGCCGGCTACGAGGTGTCGGTCACGGCCGCCGACGCTGAGATGCTCCCCGCCTACGACCTGCTCCTCGAGGACGACACCGTCATCGAGGTCGGCGATCTCCGGCTGCACACCATCGCCACGCCCGGGCACACGCCGGGGTCCATGTGCTTCACCGTGGCGGGGACGCCCCTGCTGTTCAGCGGGGACACGCTCTTCCCCGGCGGCCCCGGTGCGACGAAGTTCCCCGGGGGTGACTTCCCCACCATCATCCGCTCCATCGACGACCGCCTGTTCTCCCGCCTCCCGGGCACGACCCTCGTGCTGCCCGGCCACGGCGACGACACCACCATCGGCGCCGAGCAACCCCACCTCCAGGAGTGGGTCGACCGGGGCTGGTGAGCACGGCCGGGCGGCTCAGGGGAAGAGCCCCCGGGCGGTGATGGCCCCCGCCAGGCGCTCCACGGCCACCACCCCGGCGGCGCGGCGCATGGTGACACCCAGGTCGCGCGAGCGCGCCCACACGTCGGTGAAGGCGTCGTCCATGGTGCGGGCCAGGCGGGTGGCCACGACCTCCTCCTCCCACGCGTAGCCCTGGCGCGACTGGGCCCACTCGAAGTACGAGGCCGTGACGCCCCCGGCGTTGGCCAGGATGTCGGGCACCACGGTGACGCCCCGTTCGGCGAGCACGTCGTCCCCGGCGGGCGTGGTGGGCCCGTTGGCCGCCTCCACCACGATGTCGGCCTGCAGGGCACGGGCGGCGCGCTCGTCGATGGCGCCCTCGAGGGCCGCCGGGACCACCAGGTCGGCCTCGACGCCCCACAGGTCGGCGGCGGAGATCTCCTCGCAGCGGTCGAAGCCCGCCACCGAGCCCGTCACGGTGACGTGGTCCGACAGCAGGCCGATGTCGATGCCACCGGGGTTGTGGACCGCACCTCCGATGTCGGCCACCGCCACCACGCGCATGCCCGCCGACCACAGGAGGTAGGCGAGGGGGGCGCCCACCTTGCCGAAGCCCTGCACCACGGCCCGGGCGCCGGGGATGGGCCGCTCCAGGGCGGCGAAGACGGCCCGCACGCAGCGCACCACCCCCGAGGCGGTCGCACCGGTGTGGAGCCGCATGCCCCCGACCGACAGCGGCTTGCCCGTCACCACCTCGGGGATGGAGCGGCCCTGCAGCATGTCCAGGGTGTCGAGGAGCCAGGCCATCACCCGCTCGTCGGTGTTCACGTCGGGCGCGGGGATGTCGCGGTCGGGCCCGAGGAGCGGGGCGATCTGGAAGGTGTAGCGGCGGGTGAGGCGCTCGAGCTCCCCGGCCGAGAGCCGGCGGGGGTCGCAGCGCACACCGCCCTTGCCGCCCCCGAAGGGGATGCCCACCACGGCCGTCTTGAGCGTCATGTCGGCGGCCAGGGCCGCCACCTCGCCGGCCTGCAGGTCGGGGTGGAAGCGGATCCCGCCCTTGGCCGGACCGCGGGAGGTGTTGTGGTGGATGCGCCACCCCACGAACACCTCGACGTGGCCGTCGTCCATGCGCACCGGCACCGCCACCTCGAGGATGCGGTCGGGCAGCCTGAGCAGCCGGTGCACGTCGGGATCCAGCCCGGCCAGCTCGGCGGCGTCGTCGATGCGCTCGATGACCGCCGCCCACGGGTCGTAGCGGGCGGGGGCGGCCGGGGTCACCGCCGTCAGCTCGGTGGCCGGCGCCGACGCCGCCGGCTGTGGACCGGTCGCCGGCTCGGGGCCGCTGCTCATCGGCCGCCCCCCGTCCCCGGCCGCACCTGCACGTTCCCGCCGTGATCACCCACCGCAGCTCCCCGCCTCGATCGCCACCGCTCCCGCCTCACGTTCCCCGGTCGTCGCCCAGCCTCGGCGCTCCCGGCCGTCGCCGGTCGCTCACCCCGATTCCAGCACCGTGCCCGTGGGCTCCTCGACCCCGGGCTCGTCGTCGCGGCCCCGGCGCAGCAACAGCCCCCGCGACCGCTCCCCCAGCAGGTGCGGATCGTCCGCGGCCGCGCCCTCGGTGCGCACGTGCACCACGAGCGGGGACCGGGCCAGGGAGAACACGCCGGCCAAGAGCACCAGCATGGCCAGCACCTCCCAGGCCAGGCGACCGCCACCCGCCTGGACGTGGTCGCCGAAGAGGCCCACGCCGATGGCGATGGACGCCAGGGGGTCGACGATCACGAGCGCCGACTGCGAGGCCGTCACCGGTCCGGCCTGGTAGGCGTTCTGGGCCAGGAACATCCCGACGATGCCCATGGCCGCCATGGCGTAGGGGGGCCAGCTGAGAAAGACGTGGGACCAGCCGCGCGTGGTGAGCTCGTCGTTCACCTGCTTGATGATCGACGCTGTGAAGGCGAAGGCGATGGCCCCGGCCACCCCGAACCACGAGGCGCGCCACGTGGGCGTGCCGAAACGGGCCAGCAGGACGGCCAGGGAGCCGCCCGCGATCACGGCGAACGAAACGAGGCCCCAGGCGTCGAGGTCGGGGGTCTCGTTGCCCCCCGTCGGCGAGGACAAGGCCAGGAAGGCGGCCAGCCCGCCGGCGGCGGCGCTCGACCCCAGCCACTCCTTCCACCCGAGCGGCTGACGGAACCACACGCCCAGGATGACCACCAGGAAGGGGAGCTCCAGGGTGAGGATGGGCTGCACGGTGCTGAGGCGCCCGAAGTGCAGCGCCAGGAACTGCAGGACGAAGGCCCCGATCATGAGCACGAAGCCGGCGATCCAGATCTTGCGCCGCACCGCGTAGGCGATGAGGCTGAGGTGCAGCGACGTCGCCGGGGGTGCAGTCTCCACCCCCATCCGCTGAAGGATGCTGGTCAGGGCATTGGCGAGCGCCGCCGCAACGGCGAGCACATAGGCCATCGCGATCTGTTCTACCCTACCCGCCCCCATGTGGCGTCCAGGCACACAGCGTCGGTACGCTGGCCCGACGTGGTCGCCCGACCGCACGGCGGCGGCCACGGGGAGCCCCTGGTCGGGGGCGCGGACGACCCAGGAGCATCCATGGCCGACGTGATCACGGTGGAGGAGTTCGAGGCGAAGGCGCGGGCGTTTCTGGGCGCCAACGCCGAGGCCCGGGTGGAGGTCGAGCAGGCCTGGGGCGAGGGGTCCGACCAGGTCGCCCTCCTCCCCGAGCGGACCCCCGAGGAGGAGCGAGCCGAGCTCACCGCGGCCAAGGCCTGGTCCCAGCGGCGCTACGACGCCGGGTTCGGGTGGATCACCGGTCCCACCACGTACGGCGGGCAGGGCCTCACGCGGGACCACCAGCGCGCCTACGACGCCCTGGAGTCCCAGTACGACATCCCCCCCATGACCGTCTTCGGCATCGGGCTGGGGATGGTGGCGCCGACCATCCTGGCCCACGCCACCGAGGAGGTGAAGGAGCGCTACCTGCGCGCCCTGTGGCGGGGCGACATCGTCGGGTGCCAGCTCTTCAGCGAGCCCGGCGCCGGCAGCGACCTCGCCGGGCTCCAGACCCGGGCCGTGCGCGACGGCGACGAGTGGCTGATCACCGGCCAGAAGGTGTGGACCTCGGGCGCCCACCTGTCCGACATCGGCGAGATCATCTGCCGGACCGACCCCGACGCCCCCAAGCACAAGGGCCTCACCGGGTTCGTGGTGGACATGCGGGCCCCCGGGGTGGACATCCGCCCCCTCCGGCAGATGACGGGCGGCGCCTCGTTCAACGAGGTCTTCTTCACCGAGGTGCGGGTGCCCGACTCCCATCGCCTCGGCGACGTCAACGGCGGGTGGGGGGTGGCGCTCACCACGCTCATGAACGAGCGCGCCGCCATCGGCGGGGGCAGCATGTCGTCGGGGGGGAGCGGCAACCTGAGCACGCCGCGCATGATCGAGCTGGTCCGGCACCACGGCAAGGCCGACGACCCCCTGGTGCGCCAGCAGATCGCCGAGATCTTCATCAACGGCCGGGTGGCCAGCTACACCAACCTGCGGGCCATGGCCAAGGTGGCCGCCGGCCAGGCACCGGGGCCCGAGATGTCGCTGGCCAAGCTGTCGCTCACCGCCAACATGCGGCGCATGGCCGAGCTGTTGTCGTCGGTGCTCGGTCCGAAGCTCCTGGCCGACAGCGGCGAGTGGGGCACCTACGCCTTCTCGCAGTTCCTCCTGGGGCTGCCGGGCATGCGCATCGCCGGGGGCACCGACGAGGTGCTGCGCAACATCATCGGCGAGCGGGTGCTCGGGCTGCCCAAGGAGCCCGCCGCCCGGGTGTAGCCGGCCCGGGTCAGCCCGCCTCGGCGTCGGCAGGGGTCTCCAGCGCCAGCCCGGCCAACTCGTCGGGATCCCCCTCGAGGCCGACCTCGGCGTCGGCCGGCCAGCTGTCGTCCTCGGCCCGCTCGTCCTCGGGCGCGGACCAGTCGGCACCCGGGGCGCGGCCGGGCCACGACGTCTGGCCCCAGGGCAGGTGGTCGACGAACGCCCAGGAGCGCCGGTGGGCGGCGGTCAGGCCGTAGCCGCACAGCGCCCGCTGGTGGGCGGGCGAGGGATAGCCCTTGTTGCGGTCGAAGTCGAACGGTGGGTACCAGGCCGCCGCCGTGCGCATGAGCCGGTCCCTCGTCACCTTGGCCAGGACCGAGGCGGCCGCCACCGAGGCGCAGCGGGCATCGGCGCGCACCACGGTCGTGACCGGTGCTGCCCACACCCCTCCCCCGGCGCCGCGCAGGGGGCCGAGCTCAGCCAGGGGGTCGGGGGTGCCGTCCTCGGCGAACAGCGTGGGCGCCACCGGCGTGCTCACGTAGTCGAAGGTGCCGTCGAGCACGACGGCGTCGGGCACGAGGTCGGCGGGGAGGGCGAGAAGCGCCCGGCGGGTGGCGAGGCGCAACGCCGCCGTCATCCCGAAGCGGTCGCACTCCTCGGGCCCGGCGTGACCGACGGCCCAGGCTTCGCACCATGCGGCCACGGTGTCGAAGATCGTCTCCCGGACCATCTCGGGCAGCTGCTTGGAATCGCGCAGGCCCCGGGGGATGCGACGGGGGGCCTCGCACACCACCGCCACCCCCACGGTCAGGGGACCCGCCCACGCGCCGCGGCCCACCTCGTCCACACCGGCCACCAGCCGGTGGCCGTCGTCCCACATGCGCTGCTCGTGGACCCAGCCCGGGCGGGCCCGGGGCAGGCGCCGCCCGCGCCGCGCCCGCGTCCCGGCACCCGATCGGGCGACGGCCGTCACCGCGGCGCCGCCGCCGGACCGCTCACCAGGACGCCCGCGCCCCGTGTGGCCGCGGCGGGGCACCCCGTCACGGTGCGCTGCGCAGCGCGCCGGTCACCGCCGCCACGCTTTGGCCCGCTGTTGTGGGTGGCGCCCTTGTGGCCGGCACGCAGAGGGCCCATCATGGGCTGGTTCGGTGACGACGACGGCGTCGGGGGCGCACCGGGCGGGCACCCAGAGGAGGCATCGGCGTGACCAATGGTGTGATCGACGCCCCCAGTTCCTTCTCCTCCAGCCTCCTCGCCCGGGGCACGCCCGTGGACGTGCGGAACCGCTTCGTCGGCGCCTGGAGCCACGGCTTCGAGATCGCCGAGCGGGTCGGCGCCGGCTACCGGGTCCGACGGCTGTCGGACGGGACCGTGCTCCCCGACGTGTTCCCCGAGGAGGACATCCGGCCCGAGCGGCGCAAGCCCGGGCTGTGGTGGTACTGAGCGGCGCCCGCCCCCGGGGCCCGGCGCCGCGCTGACGGCGAGGGCCGCCACCCCCACCACGTCGCCCCGGGCGCTGAGCGGGGAGGCGGTGTCGGGCCGGCCCACGGTCAGACCGTGCCGACGGCGTCGATGAAGTCGTCGATGGGGATGGCCGTGAGCGTCTTGGTCTTGAGCGTGCCGCGCGCCCCGAGGGTGACCGCCACCCGCGTGACGGTCTTCTCGTCGGGGGCCTCGAGGACGGTGGCGAAGTCGTACTGACCGAGCAGCGCCCACTGGGCCACCACCTTGGCCCCCATGGTCTCGACCTCGGCGTTGACCTCCTTCAGCCGTTGCGGGTTGAGGCGGAGGGTGGCCATGCCCTCGGGCCCGAGCGTCGACAGCATGAGGAAGGTCGCCATGGCGCGCACGCTACCGCAGGCCCCGGCGCCGGGCGGACCCCCACCACGACCAGGTGCCCGGCCACCGAGCCCGGCCCGGGTGCGCCCCCGGGCGACGCGCGCGAGGGTGGGGCCATGGCCCCGCACGTCCAGCTCACCACCACCACGGCGACACGCGAGGCGGCGCTGCGCCTGGCCCGGACGGGCGTCGAGCGACGCCTGGCGGCGTGCGGCCAGGTCTCGGGCCCGGTGACGTCGCTGTACTGGTGGGACGGCACCCTGCAGAGCGCCGAGGAGTGGGTGTGCACCTTCAAGACCGCACAGCGCCACGCCGAGGCGCTCGCCGGGGCGCTGCGCGCCGCCCACGACTACACCACGCCCGAGATCGTGATCACCCCCGTCGTGGGCGGGGATCCCGACTACCTGGCCTGGATCGACGCCGAGACCGAACCCCCGGCGCGGTGACGTCGCGCCCGGGTGCCCGGGGCGTGCTCAGCGCAGCTCGGAGCGCTGCACCTTGCCGAGGGCGTTGCGCGGCAGGCTGTCGACGATGCACACGCGGCGGGGACGCTTGTAGGGGGCGAGCCGCGGCGCGGCGTACGCCAGCACCTCCTCGGCGGCGAGCGGGGTGCTGCCGTCGGGCACCACCCAGGCGGTGACCACCTCGCCCCACTCCTCCGAGGGCGTCCCGGTGACGGCCACCTCGGCTACCCCGGGGAGCCCGAGGACGACGTCCTCGACCTCGGCCGGATAGACGTTGTAGCCCCCGGAGATGATGAGGTCCGAGGCGCGTCCGAGGATCCGCACGTAGCCGTCCTCCACCACGGCCAGGTCGCCGGTGTGGAACCACCCGCCGGCGAAGGCGGCCTCGGTGGCCTCGGGCCGCTCCCAGTAGCCGCGGAAGACGGCCGGCCCCCGCACGAGGATCTCGCCGCCGGCCCCGGCGCCGTCCTCGTCGACCCTGGCCTCCACGCCGGGGAAGGGAAACCCCACCGTTCCCGCCCGGCGCTCCCCGTCGTAGGGGTTCGACAGCGTCATGAGCGTCTCGGTCATCCCGTAGCGCTCGAGCACGGTGAGCCCCGACGCCGCCTGCACCTCGCCGTGCAGCTCGGCCGAGAGGGGGGCCGAGCCCGACACCGCCAGGCGCAGCCGCCCCAGGTCCCCGGCGCGACCGGAGCGGACCAGGCGGTGGTACATCGTGGGGACGCCGAAGAACATGGTGGCGTCGAATCGGTCGCAGGCGTCGGCCACGGCGGCGGCCTCGAAGCGCGGCAGCAGGACGACCGAGCTGCCCCGCAACAGCGACGTGTACAGCGCCACGCACAGGCCGTGGCCGTGGAAGATGGGCAGGGCGTGGACGAGGCGGTCGCCGGGCCCCCAGCGCCACGTCATGGCCACGGCCTCGCTGTTGGCCAGGAGGTTGGCATGGGTGAGGACGGCGCCCTTGGGTCGGCCCGTCGTCCCCGAGGTGTAGGCGACCAGGGCGGGATCGCCGGGGCCGACCACGTCGAGGTCGGCGGGGCCGGCACCGGCGCCCCCGGCGGCAGGGCCCGACGGTGCACCGGACGGGCGGCCGGCGTCGTGCAGGACGCGCAGCCCGCAGTCGAACACCGTGAGCCGCCCGGCGCCCAGCTCGGCCAGCACGGTGGCGCGCGCCGGGTCGTCGACCACCGCCGCCACCGGCCCGACGTCGCCCACGATGTGGGCGAGCTCCCTGGCCGTGTAGTCGGGGTTGACCGGCACCACCACCACGCCCGCCCGCAGCGCCGCCACGTTGACCGCCACCGCCGCCAGCGACGACGTCGTGCTCCACACGATCCGTTGCCCGGGGACGATGCCGCGGTCGCGCAGGGCGAGGGCCAGACGGCGGGTCCGCTCCTCGAACTCGCCGGCGCTGCACCATCGTTGCCCGGCCCCGCTCGCCTCGACGAGGAGCGGGGCGCGCTCCCGGTCCGACCAGGTGCTCGCCCAGGCGGCGGGCAGGCTGCCCCGTGCGGTGAGCTCGTCGGCCGCGAAGGCCGTTCCCGCCGGGAGATGAGCGGGCCAGGGCCGGGGCTGCACGACGCGGCAATGTACACGTGACGACGGTCGGCCCCGAACGTCCGCGCTGCGCCGCGGCGTCCGCGGGCGGGGGCTCGCGGGTGCCGTCCCGACTCGAGGTTTGCTCGCACAGCCCCATGCCGAGGGGTCGACGGGTAGGATGCGGCACCAGCGCAGACGACGGGCGCACGGACGGCGCCCAACGGAGCACCTCTTCCCCATGGAGCAGGCAAACCAACCCGCGGGCTCGGGTCCCGACAGCGGCGACGAGGCCGCATCGGCCGCGCCGCAGGAGGCGTTCGACGGGCCGGAAGACGCGCCGGAGGCGGAGCCGACGACGGCCGCGTCGCCGGGGCACGAGGCCGCCGCGCCGGCCGGGGGACCGCGGGGGTACGCCGATTGGCGACCGGATCCGTTCGGTCGCGCCGAATTGCGACGGTTCTTCTTGGGGCGACCCACGTCCGTGGTGCGCAACGGCGACCACGAGTCCTACGACCCGCCCACCGACGAGCCGGCACCGGACCAGCCGCCGGCGGCCGAGGTCGTCGACCACACCCCGGCCACGGCCCCGGAGGGGACCTGGGTGCGCGGCGACGACCACGCCGTGCCCGTCGCGGGCGGCGCTGCCACCGCCCCGACGCCCCCGCCACCACCGGCGCCGGCCGCCGCGCCCGCGGGGCCGCCGGGCCCGACCGACATCTCCGTCGGCCCGCCGCCGGAGGAGCCCTCGGGCGGGCGCCTCGGCGGGCTGCTCGGTCGCCGTCGGCGTCACCAGGAATAGGCCCCGCTTGGGAGGGGCACCCCGGGTGGCTCGCCGGGAGCCGGCCCCGGGGCACCGTCCCTCCCGGCCGTCATTCCCTGGGGGAACGCTGTGAGAGTGGCCCGCTGCCACGGTACGCCGGGCGGATGACCGCCACGTGACCGCAGTGTGATGGGCAGGCGAAACCAATGCGACGCCCCGGTGTCGAAGGCGCAGGTCACCGCGCCGAGGGCCCGGGCAGCCAGGGCCAGGACCCCGGGTCGGCGACCTCCGGCCGGCCGGAGGATCTCCGGCGGCCACCGGGACTAAATCCAGGCCACTGGTAGAATTTGCTCACCCCCTCCGATGACGATCGATGACACGGACGTGGAGGCCGAGATGAACGCCCAGCCTGAGCCCCCTCGCGAGAGCGGGGATCTCGAGAGCATCTCGCGAGCGATCGCGGATCTCGGCAGCATCTCCGACGCCATGGACGGGACCGTCGCCGAGTCCTCGGGCGCCATGGGCGCCCTGCGGGAGCTGCTGCGCCGGCTCGAGGCCCTGGCGGTGCTCAGCCAGGAGCACCAGCGCAACGAAGCCAAGATCGGCCAGCTCTTCACGAGGGTCCAGGACTACATCGACCGCACCACCGCCGAGGCCGAGGAGCAGGCCCGGGCGCTCATCGCCGAAGCGGAGTTCGAGGCATCCCGGATCGTCACGGCGGCCAAGGAGGAGGCACACCGCCTCATCACCGACGCCAGCCGTCCGACCGGGATCCCGCCCGAGGCCATCCGACAGCTGCAGGTGACCATCGAGGGCTTCGCCCGGCTCAATGCCGATCTGCTGCGTGAGCTGGCGGCGCTGAACGAGACGCTCAACGAGCACGCCCAGCCGGTCACGACCGGGGCCGAGGCGGGCGCCGCCGACGAGCCTCCTCCCCCGCCCCCGGTGGCGTGGGCCCCGCCACCTCCGGTGGCACCAACGCCGCCGCCGCCCCCGGCGGTCGCCTACCCGCCGCCGCCGGCGACCTACGCACCGCCGCCGCCGCCCTCCGACGGCACGCAGCTGTTCCGCACGTCGGGCTGACCGAGGCGGGCGACCCTCGGGCGCCCGGCCTCGTCACAGGTTGCTCGGCAGCAGCGTGGTCAGCACCGCGAAGAGCAGGAACAGCCCAGCTGCCCACACCGGCGTGAGCACGGCGAGCCGCGGGATCCGGCGCAGCCTCCGGCGGATGCGCCCGTGGTACGCGCCCAACACCACCAGACCGAGGACGAGCACGATCGCCCACGGCAGGTTCCCGAGACTCCATGCACCGTCCTCGGCGCCGGCCCGCACCCGGTGGGGCGTGACCGGTGCCGCCACGACGGACTGCGGCATCGACAGCAAGGCCACAACCACGAGCCGCTGCGAGGCCGAGAAGCGCGGGGTGCAGGTGGTGAGCGTGAGCTCGTTCTGCTCGCCGGAATCGAGCACGGCGACGTCCTGGGGCGACACCGCTGTGGGGGGCGCCGAGACCACATAGGTGAACTGCTGGCCGGCGTCGGTGGTGAGGACGATGGCGTCGCTCACCTTCAGCTCGTCGAGGTCGTTGAAGGGCGCCCCGTAGGTGGTGCGGTGCCCGGCGATGGCGATGTTGCCCGCCTGACCGGGCAGCGACGTCCCCGCGTAGTGGCCCGGACCCATGGCGAGGTCCGCCTCGGTGGTTCCCTGCACGACGTACTGGTCGACGCCGATGGCGGGGATCTGGATTCGGCCGATCACCCTGCCTGACGGCGGCGTCTGGACGCGGGCGTTCGACGCCAGGAGCGCCGGGACGGTCGTGGTGCCGGCGTGCGTCGCCCGGCGCACCTCGGCGCCGAACTGGTCCCGCAGGTGCTGCTGCGCGTAGTCGTGCTCGATGCCCGTGCCCCAGATCTGCCAGGCAGCGAACAGCAGCACGATCAGGCCGATGTTGCGGGCCCACCCCGAGGCGACGAAGAGCGCGCTCCTGAGGCGCGACACCGGCGCGCCAGTGGCCGCGGGGCGCCGGGGCACGTCGATCCCAGGAAGGACCACCGTGGGCCCGGCGAGCGCCGTTGCACCCGGGCCGCCGCCGAGGGCGAACAGTCTCTCCACATCGAGGGGGGCCGTCGCCCCCACGCCTGCGCTGGCGAAGCTCGGCCGGTCGGCGTTCGAGGTGGCGGTCGCAGCGTGCAGCGTCCACGGGTCCACCACCGTGGCGGGGGCCGACCGCGCACCCCACAGCGCACCGCCCTCCCGCTCCGCCACGGCGCGCCCGTTCGGCGCCACCGACATCGCCGGCGGCGGTGGTCCCTCGGGCGTAGATCCGTTCCCTCGCCCCGGGGAGGGTGGCGGCGGGGCGGACACGGGCGGCGGGGCGGCCACGGGCGGCGGGGGCAGGGCCAGCGGGCCGCTGCGTCGCTGATCGAATCGCAGGCCCCCGGCGCGGAACGACGCCATGATCGCCCGCCCGACCTCTCGGGGGGACGTGGCATCGGGCACGGTCCCAACGGCGCACGTGGTCTCGTCTGCGACCGAAGGCCCACCGTCGCGACAGGGCCATGGACGGCCTGTCTCGAGCTCCCGGCAGAAGCGGATCCACAGCGGCGGGGTGACGAGCGGTGCAGCTGACGCCGCGGCGCGAGAGGGCTGCGTCGCACGTGCCGGCACCATCGCCACCCCCCCGTCTCCTCCCCCACAATTCTTACTCTGTTACTCGGCTTACTCGCGGTCGTGGGTCTGCCCGATCCCGTTCCCTCCCACCACCCCGCCGGGGTCCCGGTGCCATCCGACAACCGCCCCGGCGGGACCATCGGCGACAGGAGCCGTTCAGGCCGCGACTGCGATCGGGACCGAGCCGGCTGCGCGCACCATCGTCATCACCTCCGGCCGG
>Ga0335078_10009760_pt1 | contig 14206 bp, 13 predicted proteins | sample Lox_Sample_32_FD_206711 | JGI IMG/M metagenome (GOLD analysis project Ga0335078, IMG submission 206711) | Soil microbial communities from Loxahatchee National Wildlife Refuge, Florida, United States - Lox_Sample_3.2 | ecosystem: Environmental > Terrestrial > Soil > Wetlands | place: USA...
CGCGCCCAGCTCGCGCTCCAGCGTGCTTTGATTCGCATGCAAGTGGCCCCGCAGGTTTCCAGCCGGAGCGCGACGCCGCCCTACGAACGCAATACTGCCGCGCATCCGCCCGCGGCATCCAAATAGAACCCGGGCCCGACGCGACTGTTTGCTATACCAGCCGAGATCCGGTCCGTGGCGGGAGCAACTTCTTTCCATGTCTGAGATCGTCATGTACAGCACCAGTTGGTGCGGCGATTGCCGGCGGGCAAAGTTGTTTCTTCGCGAGCGCAATGTGCCCTTCCGTGAGGTGAATGTGGATGAGGATCCGGATGCTGAGGACCTGATCCTGCGCGTGAACGGCGGCCGCCGCGTGGTTCCCACCTTCGAGGTGGACGGCCGGTATTTCTCCTGCAGTCCTTTTGATCCTTACGCGCTTTCCAGCCAGCTGAACATCCCGCTGAATCCCTGACCGCGGCTCCGGCCTCAGAGCTGCGCGAATTTCATTTCCACCCGCAGGGCCGAGGAAGTGCCCGTCAGGAGGCTCCCGGCCAGCCTATCGAGCCTGCTGCCTCGAAGGGCGTTCAGATCCTTGCGCGGCAGCCCGGCGGGCCGGGCGCCCTGGCGTCAGGCACGCAAAGTATGCCCGCGGGCAAAGACGCAGGTCACTTGCAGAGCATCGTCCAGCAAAACGATGTCGGCATCCGCGCCCTGGCTCAGCAGCCCTTTTTTCCCCGCGATCCCCAGGAGCCGCGCCGGATTGACGGCAGCCATTTGCACGGCGGCGGAGAGGGGGAAGCCCAGGGCCACGATTTTCCGCACTGCGCGGTCCATGGTCAGTGTGCTCCCTGCAAGGTGGCCCTCACGGTTGCGGCAAACGCCGCCACTGACGGTCACTTCGATGGAGCCCAGCCGGTAGGTGCCGTCGGGCATGCCCGTAGCCGCGGTGGCGTCTGTCACCAGAATCACCCGCTCGAGGCCCTTCACCGCAAGCAGGATGTGCAGCGCGGGATCATCCACGTGGACCCCATCTGCGATGACCTCCGCAGTGACGCGTGCGTCGGTCAGCACCGCACCAATCACGCCCGTCTCGCGGTGGGAAAAGGGCCGCATGGCGTTGAATACATGGACGGCATGCTGCGCACCCCATTCGATGGCCCGGCTCGTCTCCTCGAAGGTTGCATCCGTGTGGCCCACGGCCACGCGCAGCCCCGCACGGCACGCCGCGCGAATGGTCTCCCCGGAGCCGGGCAGCTCCGGCGCCAGCGTGAGGATGCGCGCGCAGCCGTCGGCAGCGGCCAGGAAGCGCTCCAGCAGCGCCGCGGTTGGGAAAATCAATTGATCCTGCGGGTGGACGCCGCGGCGCGCGGGGCTGAGGAAGGGGCCTTCCAGGTGCACCCCGAGGCATTCCGCAGCCGGTGAAGCTGTGCCACTTGCGGCCCTGGTTTGAAAGTGAATGGCCCGCGCAAGGCCCGTCAGGGTGCCGACCATCTGATCCACACTTGTCGATACCGTGGTGGCCACAAACGACGTGGTGCCGTGCCGCACGATACTGCCGGCCACAGCCTCGAGCGCCTCCGGCGTGGCCTCCATCACGTCGTGGCCGGCGGCGCCGTGGATGTGCACATCCACGAATCCAGGGACGGCAGTGAGCCTGCGGGCGTCGAATTCATCGGTGCCGGGAGCGAGTTGTGCAGCGGCGCGCGGACCGATCCAGCGGATGGTGCGGTCTTCCACCAGGATCAGGGCGTCTGGAATTTCTTCGAGCGGAGTGAGTGCTCGGCCGGCGTGGATGGCCAGTGGTGGCACGCCACATCCTACAGCAGCCGATGAGCGCCCGGAACCCGCAAATCGCCCGGGAGTGTTAAAATGATTCGCGCACTCAGGCAGAATGGAGCCGGCAGAGCGTTGGGGAGCGGGACCGCTCCCCCGATGACACGGAGGCGGACGTTTAATGGCCCACGAAAAAAACTTCAAGGCATGGAAGCGGCAGCACCGGCGACGCAAGTCCGCCAAAGAGAAGATGAAGCTCTACGAGCAGGGCAAACTGACCTACGACCAGCTTCCCGCGCTGGCCCGCGTGTTTGTGGCGCGCAAGCGGAATTTCCTGCTGAAATCCGCGTGAGGCAGCGGAGCCTGCCTGCGCGGGGTACGCCGGACCGGCCTCAATCGAACCCCATCCCGGCGCAGGCGGGACCGGCTGTTCCGCCTCGGCTCAGGACGGCTTGGAAACCTTTTCGATGGTTTTGATCTGGATGGTATCGCCGGAAATCGTGCCGGTGACCTTGACGGTCTCATTGGCCAGCGGCGCAGCCTTTTCCTGCGGCTCCAGAATATAGAGCTTCTTGTCGTCCGGGCTGGCCAGCGCGTACTTTGCGCCGTGGTCCATCACGCACATATTCACGCACGCCGCGGTGTGCTTGGCCTTGTAGCCGCAGTGTGAGTCCGTGATCTGCCCGGTCCAGGTGCCGGCCTGTCCCGCCGCCAGCGCGAATCCTCCTGAAAGCACAACCGCCGCTGCCGCCAAGAGCCGCTTGTTCATGACTTCCTCCTTCGAAGATGTGGCCACCCGCATTCTCTCGCTTCGCGGTTCGCGCGTCCAGTCCGGCCGGGGAATTTTGGGGGAAGGCCACCGGCGGCTCAAAAGGGAACGGGGCCGGAAGTGTTGTGGAACCTCCGGCCCCGATCCCGGCAGCACTGAATTTCCGCGAAGACTCTTACTCCCCGGACGACTGGGCAGCCGCGGTGGTGGTGCCCTTCGGCGCGCTCAGATATCCGGTCACTTTGTTTTTGCTCACCTGGTTGACCACCAGTTCGAGGGACTGGCGGCTCCCGGAGGTGTAGAAGAAGATGGGCTCGTTGATGGAGCGGTTCTTCTTTTCCAGTTTCATGTCGTCCACCACCAGGTTGACGGTGTACTGGTGGTGTTTGGGATCGGTGCCGCGCAGCTCCACGGTCACCCCGCCCACCTGTTTCGAGTCGCCCTTGCCCTGCAGCGTAAACTCGAAGTAGTCGCGCACGCCCAATCGGCGAAGTTGTTCCAGTTCCTCGTGGTTGCGGGCGATCAGCGTGCCCATCTCGCTCCGCGCCAGGGTGAGATTCTGTTTGGTGGAATCGAGATCGGAGTGGATGCCCTTCACGTCGTTGCCCAGGCCCTCCACGTCGGAGCCGCTGGCCTTGGTGGCGAGCTCCTGCCGCACGCCGCTCACGTTGCTCTCCACGTCGGTCAATTGGTCGGCCAGTGCCTTATTCTGTTTGCGCGTAGCGCCCACCGCGCCCTGGGTCTTGTGGATCTGGTCGCTCACGGCCGCCAATTGCGATTCCGCCGCGCGCCGTTCCTGGTCGGAAACGGAGAGCTGCTGCTGCAACTGGTCCACGCTGGCGCGCAGAGCTTTGGCCTCTGAAGCTGCAGACTGCTCCGCCGCCTGCGTGGCCTGCCGTGCGTTCGCGCTGGACCACAGCGCCCAAACGGAAATGGCCACGGGGATAATCAGCGCCAACGCCAGCCAGCGCGGCGTCCCGGTGGTCTGAATACTGGAATCTGTTCTATCCTCGCTCATCTTGGGGGATCTCCTTTTGCCCCACGTCGGCAAAAGCATGCTCGGTGCCAAATCGCGACTGCGATGTGGCCTGGCGCAACCGTATGAATCTAAATGACATAGTGGAGAAGACGGTGCGGGAAGGGGGAGCAACGCGCGAACCGTAGGCGGTAAACTTTACGTGTTCCCATTCATTCTTTCGTGCGCGATTCCGCAGCACGTGCCGGGGCCACACTCCCCCAGGGGAGCCATGCACTCAGCGGCGGCTCAGCGGGCGGCGGTCATTTGCCGCAGGACGGCGATGCGATCCTCCAACGGAGGATGCGTGCTGAACAGATTGGCGATGCCGCCGGGGCTGAACGGTTTCACAATGTACAGCGACGACGTTGCCGGGGTAGTGGCCATGGGGATGCGCTGGTTGTATGCCCCCAACTTCTCCAGCGCGCTGATCAATCCGTAGGGGTGCCCCACCAGCCGGGCGCCGCTTTCATCCGCGGCGTACTCGCGCCGCCGGGAAATCATCAGTTGCAGCAACATGGCGGCCAGCGGCGCCAGGAAGATCATCAGCAGCGAACCGAGCACGCCTCCTCCGCGGTCCTCATCGTCTCGCCCGCCGCCGCCCAGCATCATCCCCCAGCCCGCCATGCGGGCGAGGAAGGTGATGGCTGCAGCCAGGGTGGCGGCGACAGAGGTGGTCAAAATGTCGTAGTTGCGGACATGGGAGAGTTCGTGGGCAATCACCCCTTCCAGCTCGTCTTCGTTCATCAATTCCATCAACCCCACGGTGGCGGCCACCGACGCGTGATTTGGATTGCGCCCGGTGGCAAACGCATTGGGCGCCCGCTCCGGAATCAGGTACAGCTTGGGCATGGGCAGATTCGCCTTGCCACACAGCCGTTCCATCACCTGGTAGAGCTTGGGGGCCTCTTCGCGGCTGACCGGCTGGGCCCCGCTGGAGGCCAGCGCAATTTTATCCGAGAAGAAATAGGCCACACCGTTCATCACCACGGCCATGCCCAGACCCAAAGCCAGGCCGCGCGATCCGGCGAGAGCTCCCCCGACCAGCACCAGCAGCCCGGAAAGCATCGCCAGCCAAAAAAGCGTTTTCAATGTGTTCCCAGAGTGCATGGTTCTCTCCCTCGCCAGCTGGCCCGCCGCAGAGCCCAGCATCGTTCGCTCCACCGCGAGCGCCTTCCCCTTCACTTATTTCGATGCTGCCGTGACCCGTTCGTTCACGGTTTCAAAACGCAGCCCACCGTTCTTCTTGTTCACGTCCACCACCACGTGGGCGCCGGGCAACACTTTGCCCTCCAGAATCTGCAGCGCCAGCGGGTCCTGCACCAGCTTTTGGATGGCCCGCCGCAGCGGCCGGGCGCCATAGGCGGGATCGAATCCTTCGCGGAAGATCACTTCCCGCGCGGCCGGCGTGAGCTCCAGGGAGATGTGCCGGCTCTCCAGTTGCTTCGCCGCCTGGGCCACCTGCAGGTCCACGATCTTCCCCAGTTCGTCGCCGCCCAGCGGTTGGAAGAACACAATCTCATCCACGCGGTTCAGGAATTCCGGCCGGAACGTGGCGCGCAGCGCCTCCATCGCTTCCGCACGAGCGCGCGCGGGATCCGCCGAACCCATCTCCGCCAGCGCGGAGGAGCCCACGTTGCTGGTCATGACGATCACCGCATTCCGGAAGTTTACCACTCGGCCCTTGCTGTCGGTCAGGCGGCCGTCCTCCAGGATTTGCAGCAGCACGTTGAACACGTCCGGGTGCGCCTTTTCAATTTCATCCAGTAACACCACGGCATAAGGCCTGCGGCGCATCTGTTCGGTCAGTTGGCCGCCCTCGTCGTGGCCGATATACCCCGGCGGTGCGCCAATCATCCGGGCCACGGAGTGTTTCTCCATGTATTCGGACATGTCCAGGCGAATCATGGCGTGCTCGTCGTCGAACAGGAATTCCGCGAGCGCCCGTGCCAGTTCTGTCTTACCCACACCCGTTGGACCCAAAAACAGGAACGAACCAATGGGGCGCCGCGGATCCGCCAGCCCCGCGCGGCTCCGCCGGATGGCGTTGGACACTCGCTGCAGCGCCTCTTCCTGTCCCACCACCCGCTGCCGCAGCCGCTCTTCCATCCTGACCAGCTTTTGGACCTCACCCTCGAGCAGCCGGCCCGCTGGGATGCCCGTCCACTTGCTCACCACGCGGGCGATGTCCTCTTCGTCCACTTCCTCCTTGAGCATGCCGCCGGATTTCTGCACCTCCTGCAGTTTTTTCTGGGCGGCAGCCAGTTCGCGCTCCTTGCCGGCAATGACTCCATAACGGAGCTCCGCCACTTTGGAGAGATCGCCCTGGCGCTCGGAGCGCTGCTCCTGCGCCTTGGCCTCCTCGATTTCCTGCTTCAGACGGCGGATGCCCTGGATTGCGTCTTTCTCCTGCTGCCAGCGGGCTTTGAGCGCCGAGGACTTCTCCTTCAGGGCGGCCAACTGCCCCTCGATTTGCTTGCGCCGATCTTTGGAATGCGCGTCGCTTTCCCGCAGCAGCGCCTGCCGCTCAATTTCCAATTGCATCACTTCGCGCTCGATTTCATCAATCTCCAGGGGCAGGGAATCGAGCTGCATGCGCAAGCTGGCCGCGGCCTCATCCACCAGGTCAATGGCCTTGTCGGGAAGGAATCGGTCGGAAATATAGCGATGCGAGAGTGTGGCCGCGGCCACAATCGCCGCGTCCTTGATGCGAACCCCATGATGGACCTCGTAGCGGTCCTTCAGGCCGCGCAGGATGGCGATGGTATCTTCCACCGCGGGCTCGCCCACAAACACCGGCTGGAAGCGGCGCTCCAGCGCCGGGTCCTTTTCGATGTGCTTGCGGTATTCGTTGAGCGTGGTGGCGCCGATGGCGCGCAGTTCGCCCCGGGCCAGGGCCGGCTTCAGCATATTCGAGGCGTCCATGGCGCCCTCCGCGGCGCCCGCGCCCACCAGCGTATGCAGCTCGTCAATAAACAGAATGATCTGCCCGCCGGCCTCGCCGATTTCTTTCAGCACGGCCTTCAGCCGGTCTTCGAATTCTCCGCGATATTTCGTCCCGGCAATGAGAGCGGCCAGGTCCAGCGACACGATGCGCTTCGGCTTCAGCACCTCCGGCACGTCGCCGGCCACAATGCGCTGGGCCAGCCCCTCAACAATCGCGGTTTTGCCGACTCCGGGCTCGCCAATGAGCACCGGGTTGTTCTTGGTGCGCCGCGCCAGGATCTGCATCACCCGGCGGATCTCCTCGTCCCGGCCGATCACCGGATCCAGCTTGGATTGGCGCGCCAGTTCGGTGAGGTCACGCGCGTATTGAGCCAGGGCCTGGTAGGTGGATTCCGGCGCCTGCGAGGTCACCCGGTGGCTGCCGCGCACGGCCACCAACCCCTGCAGCAGCGCATCCCGGGTGGCCGCGTGCTCGGCCAGCAACCTCGCCGCCGCATCCTGGCCGCCTCCGGCGAGCGCCAGCAGCAGATGCTCGGTGGAGACATACTCGTCCTTGAATTGTCCGGCTTCCTCAAACGCGCGCTTCAGGACTTCATTGGCCGATGGGCTGAGATACTGCTGGGTGGGGCCGGAAACCTGCGGGAGCTTCTCCAGTTCACGTTCCACCCCGGCCTGCAATGCGTCCAGACGTACGCCGAGCTTGCCGAGCACCGGAGGAACCACGCCTTCCTTCTGCGCAGCCAGCGCCGCGAGCAGGTGCAACGGCTCAATCTGTTGATGGCCCCGGGAGGCGGCCAGTTCCTGGGCCTCTGCCAGGGCCTCCTGGGCCTTGAGGGTTAACTTGTCCATGCGAACCATGGTGACTTCTCCTCATCGGAAGTGATGGAACGGGGAGCCGGACGGGGACCGCCGCTATTATGCCCCAGGGCTCCCCCCCTCAGAAAAAAAGGGCCGGGAGTAACCACCCCCGGCCCTGCTCACCGGAAGGAACTTACTTCCCGTTGCCCACCGCGATCTTGATCTGCTTCGGCTTGGCTTCCTCCCGCTTCGGCAGATGGACCGTGAGCACTCCGTTCTTGTACTCCGCCTTGACGGCCTCCAGCTTCACCGTGTTCGGCAGGGTGAAGGTGCGGCTGAAGGTCCCGTAGTACCGCTCCATGCGGAGAGCGTTCTCCTCCTTGAATTCCTTCTCGTACTTGCGCTCGCCGCTCAGAGTCAGCGTGTTGTTCTCGACGCGAACGTCGATGTCCTTCTCTTCCATTTCCGGCAGTTCAGCCTTCAACACCAGTTCGTGCTCGGTCTCAAAGATGTCCACTGCGGGCGTCCAGACGGTGAGAGAGGTGGGTGTCCGGAAGCCGCGGAAAACAGGCTCATCAAAGAGCCGGGTCATTTCGTCCTGGAATTTGGCTAGAGCGTTCGCCGGGTCCCAACGGGTGATGGTGGTCATTGCAAGTCCTCCGAGGTGGATTTCTAACTTCGCGCACATCATAAAATCTTAGCGTATCATTGTCAAGTATTTTCTTTACCGTCCATCATGCCTATAAAATGCTTGCTATGAAACACTTAAGGTAGATTGTCTCTGGAACCGTCAGCAGAGCTGGATGGTCCCGACTGGCTCCTCGGCGCTCAATCACCCGTACTTCCGCCTTTAGATCCACCGCGGCTTCCCAGAGGATCTCCCCGAAGAGCGATTCCGGTAGGTGGTATGAGCAGGAGCAGGTCACCAGAATCCCTCCCTTCCGGAGCAGCTTCAGGCTGCGCAGGTTGATTTCCTTGTAACCTCGCCGGGCGGCATCCAGGGCGCCCCGGCTCTTGGCGAATGCGGGAGGATCCAGGATGACCGCGTCGAATTTGCGCCCCGCCTGGTCGTACTCCTTGAGCAGGTCGAAAACATTGCGCTCGTGAAACGCCAGATTCCCCGTCCCATTTCGTTCCGCCGTCCGGCGTGCTAGTCCCAGCGCATCGCTGGAACTGTCCACTGCCTCCACGCGCTCGGCATGCCGGGCCGCGTGCAGCGCAAAACCGCCCTGGTAGCAGAAACAATCCAGCACCTCGCCCTTGAGATAGAGTTCCGCTGCCCGGTAGTTTTCCCGTTGGTCCAAGAAAGCTCCAGTTTTCTGTCCATGGCGCAAGTTGACCGGAATCTCGATGCCGTTCATGCGCACCGCCACCTCCTCCGGGACCTCGCCGGACAGCGTCGAGACGGTCTGCGGCAGGCCTTCGAGTTGGCGGGACTTGGCATCGTTTCGTTCCAGGATTCCGCGGGGTGAAAATTCCTCATTCAGCAGGGCGACGAATTCTGCTTTTCGCCGATCCGTCCCCTGGCTCAGCGTCTGCAGCACCAGATAATCCCCATAACGGTCCACGATGAGCGAAGGCAGCAGGTCTCCCTCCCCGTAGATCAGACGGCAACAGTCGGTGTCCGCCACGACGGTGCGGCGGTAGTCCGCGGCGGCGCGAATCCGCGAGGCAAAGAAGGCGCGGTCGACGGGCTCGTCCCTGCGAGTGAGAAAGCGCAGAGCGATCTGCGAGCGGTCGCTCCAGAAGGCGTGGCCCACCAGCCGTCTCTGCTCGTCGGTCACGCGCACCACGTCTCCAGGGGAGGCTTGCGCGCTGCGCACGTCGCTGCGGTAAATCCACAGATGTCCCCCAGCCACGCGGTCGGCGCCTTTCCGCGTGACGACGACTCCCGGTTCGGCCATGAACGATTTCCTCTCCCCGCCTGAGTGGAGCAAATGGTGCGGCGGGTTCGATAGAATGAATCCGCGAATCTTTGCGGCGCCGGCGGTGACGTACGGCCAGCACCGCGCATACCATAACGCAGGATGATTCCCGGGAGCGAGTCCGCCCGTGCACCTTTCCGACTTCGACTACGAACTGCCGCCAGAGCGCATCGCCCAGCGCCCGGCGCCGGAGCGCGATGCGTCGCGCATGATGGTGCTGGATCGCGCCGCGCGCACCCGGGAAGACCGCGCCTTCCGCGACTTGCCCGAGCTTCTCCGCGGCGATGAGCTGCTGGTGGTGAACGACGCGCGCGTATTCCCGGCGCGCCTGTTTGGACACCGCGTGGGGACTCGCGCCCAGCCGCCGCCGCGGCGCCGGCGTGGCTATCTCTCCTCAGAGATTGAAGTCTTGCTCACCCGGCAGATTGAGCCGGGGGTCTGGGACGCGCTGGTACGTCCCGGCCGGAAGATCCGCATTGGGGAGCGCATTGTTTTCGAATGTGGCGCGGGCGCACCTGGCCATTCTCCAGGGCAGGGTACAGAAGAGAAAGTGTCTACCCCGGGCCCCGATTCGCTCGAAGCCGAAGTGCTCTCTCGCGGCCCCTACGGCGCTCGCCGGTTGCGTTTCGCGGCGACCGACGACTTCGAAACCGCACTCGCCCGTTTCGGCCATCTTCCGCTGCCTCCCTATATTCTCCGGCCGGAGGATTCTGCCGACCGGGAGCGCTATCAAACTCTCTTCGCCCAGCATTCCGGGGCGGTTGCCGCCCCCACCGCCGGTCTGCACTTCACCGAAGCCATACTGGCTCGGTTGCGCGCCCGCGGAATCGAAATCTGTCCACTGACACTGCTGGTTGGTCCCGGGACGTTTCAGCCCGTGCGCAGGGACCAGGTGGAACTCCATCCGATGCAACCGGAGGCGTATGACATCCCGGAAGCCACGGCCGCAGCCATCGAGCGCGCACAGGCGGCGAGCCGCCCGGTCCTGGCCGTAGGCACCACGGTGGTGCGCGCGCTCGAATCCGCGGCCCGCGCCGTTCCGCAGGAGTCCGGTCAGCGGACTTCCATCCCCGCCGGGCCGGGTGAGGCGGAGATTTATCTTTACCCTGGCGCGGAGTTTCTGGTGGTCAACCAACTCCTTACCAACTTCCACCTGCCCAAATCCACGCTGTTGCTCCTGGTGAGCGCGTTCGCGGGCCGGGAATTCATCTTGGACGCATACCGCCACGGCGTGGAAAGCGGCTACCGCTTCTATAGTTACGGCGATTGCATGCTGATCCGCTGAGGGAGGCAGCCGTATCCCATCCTTCTGCGGTCAACTCCGTGAGTGCGGCCGGATGCGCGGAGGCGCAAAGGCGAATCGGGCCCGGGGGACCGAAACCTGGTGGCCAGTGTCGCGCCCCTATCCGCCCCGCCCGGGGCGGTTTATAATCCCCGCCATCCGCCGCGCCCGCGGGCCGGCCCCGATGCGCTACCTGATCCTCAGCGATGTCCACGCCAACGTGACGGCCCTGGAGGCGGCCCTGGCCGCGGCCCAAGGCGCGTGGGACAAAGCTCTGTGTCTCGGCGACCTTGTGGGTTACGGCCCTGACCCCAATGAGGTGGTGGACCGCGTGCGCTCGCTCAATGCGGTCACCATCCGCGGCAACCACGACCGCGTGTGCTGCGGCCTCAGCGACGCGCAGGACTTCAATCCGGTAGCGCGCAGCGCGGTCAATTGGACACGCGAGCAACTGCGCCCGGAAAATCAGCAGTACTTGCAGGAGCTTCCCCCCGGACCCAAAGAACTGAACGGCATGGTGTTGATCCACGGAGCGCTGCGCGATGAAGACGAATACGTGATCGCCCCGGGGCAGGCTCTGGCCTCTCTCGTCGAGGCAACCTCGGATCTTAGCTTTTTCGGCCACACGCATCTGCAAGGAGGATTTTCCTTCCACAACAATCAACTGGCGGTGATTCATCCGAAGTACGCGGCGCAAGGGGGCGTGTGGCCCCTGCAGATCGAAGAAGGCACGCGCTACCTGCTGAACCCCGGCTCGATCGGCCAGCCGCGCGACGGCGATTCCCGCGCCGGCTTTCTGATTGCAGACATGGAGCATCGTGTGATGGAGTACCGCCGCGTGCCCTACGAAATCCGCTCCGTGCAGCAGCGCATGTTCCGCGCCGGGCTGCACGAATCGCTCATCTTGCGGCTGGCCCTGGGGCGTTGACCGCCAGCTGCCGGGTGCATGGCCATGAGCTCTCCTACCACGGAAGATTCCTCATCCAGCCGTTTCGCGCTGGCGCTCGCCGGCGGCGCCGGAATTGTCCTGCTGCTGGTGGCCGGCGCGTGGCTGATGGGCCGGGGTTCGGGACCGGCCAGGGGGACCGCGGCCGAGGCGCACCTGCCGTTCGGCCCCGCCGAGCAAGCCTATGCGCAGCAGATTCAATTCTCCGGTTTGCAGCTCAGTCAGGCCACCAACCTGCTGAACCACGAATTCACTTACCTGGTGGGCACGGTCTCCAATGGCGGAACGCGGGCGGTGCGCGGGATGGAAGCCACTGTCGAGTTCCATGACCTGATCAACCAGCTCGTGCTCCGCGAGACCGCGCGAGTGATCGCTCCCGGCGCGCCTCCCCTGGCGCCGGCCCGCAAGCGCGATTTTCAGCTGACCTTCGAATCGGTTCCCGCAAGCTGGAACCACCAGGCGCCCACCCTCCGGGTGACCGGCCTGGACCTGCAGTGATCCGCCGTGCCCGCGCCTGATTCTCCATCGCTGCCCCCTGCGCAGGATCTGGAGCGCGCAGTGCGCGGCCTGCGCGACGGCGGCCAGGTGGAAGTGCGCGAAGACGGCGAACTGCTGGCCAGCCTGCTGAATCCGGAATTCGCACTTCGTGAGCAGGGCGGGAAGCTGGTGCTCGAGCTCTGGACCAGCGGTGCGACGCTGGTGCGCCGGATTCAGGGCCTGCTGGCGCAGGATGCGGGACGCATCGAATTCGCGGTGCAGAAGTTCGGCCGCGCCCGCCCCGGGCGGCTGGAGCTTCGTGCCCGCGAGCTTCCCCTGGCGGCCGGCCGGGTGACCCGCGAGCAATTTCGCGCGCGCTTCCGCCAATTGCTGGCCGAGCAGTTTCCCGATGAGGATGTTCTCTCGCTGACCGCCGCCGCGGACCTCAAGCGCTCGCTCTCCGGCAATTACGCACGAGGATTGCAAGTGCGGGGGCGCGAGGCGCGCGCGGTGCTGGGCGTGCCTCCCACGGAAAGTCCGGGATCCGCCGATGCCGCCTTGGCGTTTGCCCTGCTGTGGCTCGCCTGGGCTCGCGAGCACAATCCCAAGAAACATGTCGCCGGTCTCCGGCTCTTTCTGCCCGAAGGACGCACCCAGGTTACCTGCCATCGTCTCCAGGCGCTTTCGCCCGACCTGGCGATTGAAATCTACGAACTGGAATGGGCGCACGGCCGCGCGCGCCTGCTGGATCCGCGCGACGCTGGAAACCTGGACTCGCATCTGGTGCCACGGCGTCAGATCGAGCGTCTGCAGGCGGAGGCGGCCCGAGCCGCGCGGACGCTGGGGCTTCCTTTCACGGGCGAGCAGGCCGGGTCCACACCCGGCGCCTCTGGTGTCGATGCGGTTGTGGTACCCGGAACGCGCGCTCTCTCGTGGCGATTCCGCGGCCTGGAATTCGCTCGCTATGAAGCTGGGATGGTGCGGGTGGCGAGCGATTCCGGCGAACTGGTTCGTGGCACGCCCGATCCGAAAGCGGCCGCCGCGCGGCTCGAGGCCCTCCGGCGCTTTCGCCAGCCGGAGCCTCCCGACACGCATCACCCGCTCTATCGCTCGCATGCGGAGCGCTGGCTGGAAAGCCTGATCCTGGAAGATCCCGCGCGCATTGATCCCCGGCTCGACCCGCGTTTTGTTTATTCCCAGGTCCCGGCATTTTCCTTCACCGACCGCGCGGTGCTTGACCTGTTGGGCGCGACCCGGGATGGCCGCCTGGTGGTTCTGGAATTAAAGGTTGATGAGGATTTGCAACTCCTGCCCCAAGCCCTCGATTACTGGTTGCGCGTGCGCTGGCATCGCGAGGAGGGCGATCTGGAGTCCTTGGGCTATTTCCCGGGGCTGCCGCTGGCCGACCGCCCTCCGCTGCTCTATCTGGTGGCGCCGGGCTTGCGCTTCCATCCCGCCACGGAAACTCTGTTGCGTTTCGTCTCCCGCGGCGTGGAAATCGTCCGTGTGGGGCTGAACGAGGAGTGGCGGCAGGGTGTGCGGGTGTTGTTCCGTCAGGAGCGCTCTGGGTAAAGTCCGCGTTACTTCGCGGGCTGGGCGATACGAACGCGCGGCGTGGTAGTTCCGTCAGTTTTGCTGTGGTGCTCAGGGACAGTGGGGATTGACCAGCTATCGGCGCAGGAAGGGCTGAGCCGCCACAGAACGTTGGCAGAAAAAAAGAAGCAGCCTTGGCAGAGCCAACGCTGCTTCCCGGGGTGGTCTTGGGTGGTACTTGAATAGTTGGATGCACCATCCCCGGAAAGGTTGCTAAGGGATTCGCAAGTTTTTCAGGGAGCGGGCAACCGTTAGAAGAAGAGGTATTTGCGCCACTTTTCGTCGTGACGTCCCATCAGGCGCATCAGTTGCCGCGAAGTGTGCAGGGTGAATGGCCGTGGCCGACGCTCCAGTTGAATCCCGGCCTCCTCCGGTGTGCGGTCGCCCTTCTGGTTGTTGCAGTGGTAGCAGCAGGCCACCAGGTTTTCCCAGGAGGTCGGCCCGCCCCGCGAGCGCGGCAGCACGTGGTCCAGGGTCAGTTCTGAGGACGAAAATTGCTTCCCGCAGAACTGGCAGGTATAGCGATCACGCAGAAGGATGTTCTTCCGCGATAGCGCCCGGGTCTGCTGCGGGATATGCCGGTAGGTCAGCAACCGGATCACAGACGGCACGGGCAGCGCCTCGCGCGCGGAGTGGACGCGCATCGCCCCGGTCTCTTCCATCTGGGCCACTCCCTTGAGCATCAGGATGAGCGCCCGGCGAA
>Ga0335078_10009761_pt1 | contig 14206 bp, 13 predicted proteins | sample Lox_Sample_32_FD_206711 | JGI IMG/M metagenome (GOLD analysis project Ga0335078, IMG submission 206711) | Soil microbial communities from Loxahatchee National Wildlife Refuge, Florida, United States - Lox_Sample_3.2 | ecosystem: Environmental > Terrestrial > Soil > Wetlands | place: USA...
CGCGTGCGATCTCGAAACGGACGGGGACCTGCCGCGCTGGGCGCGCGCCGTGATCGCCGACGACTCGATCGACAAGGCGTCGCGTGACGAGCGACTCGTGCGCCGCGCGACCGAAGAGGAAATCGCGACGGTGCTCGATTGGTTCTGGAACGAGCGCACGCGCGAGCGCGCGGCGGACGCGCTCCTCGACGCGCTCGACGCGTTCGGCGTGGACGTTCGCGTGTCGGAGAGTCCGTTCGACGACGAAGACGACGAGACCTTCCCCGCGATGATCGACGCGGGCGTCGAGCTGCTTCCGCTCGCGGAGCTCGACCCCGAGCGACACCGCGGCGCGATCGAAGCGTTCGGCGAGCGCATTCACTACGACGTGGCGCGCGTCGAAGAAGAAGAGCACTTGCCGCGCGTCGTGAACCTGCACGAGCTCCCGCTCGTCGGCGTCATCGAGCTCGTCCGCGGCGCCGAGCGCGGCGAGCTCGCGTCTCCGCTCTCGCTGTGGATCGACGGGCACGAGACGTATCACGACTACGTGATCCGCGGGGTCCTCCGCGCGGCGAAGATCGCGTGAGCGCTACGACGCGCCTTCGCGCGCGTTCTCCGCGTCGATGCGCGCCTTGAAGTGAAGGAACGTGTTCTGCGCGATCGACATGCACGGCACCGCGAGCAGCGCGCCCTTCGTCTGGAACAAATATTCTCCGACGACGAGCGCGAAGATGACGAGCACGGGGTGAATCTTCGCCGCGTCGCCCATGATCTTCGGGTTGAGGAAATTCGCTTCGATCTGGTGGATGACGATGATCCACGCGAGCACGAACACGGCGGTTCCGACGTTCTGCGTCAGCGCGACGGCCACGGCGGGCACGGAGCTCACGATGACGCCGAAAATCGGAATCAGCGAGAGCACCGTCGCGAAGAGCGCGAGCACCGGCCAATACTTCAACCCGACGAATGCGAAGCCGATCGCGGTGAGCGCGCCGTTGATGACGCAGATGATGAGCTGACCGCGCACGACGCCCGCGAGCCCGTGATCGATCTTCACGAGCAAATCGCGGAACCCTCCGCGGCGCTCCTCGCGCACGAGCGACTCGAAGAATCCGATCATGCGTTCGCGCGTGAGCATCATGTACGCGGCGAGCATCAGCGTGAGACCGAAGAGGAAGATCGCGCGCGCGGAGGACGCGACGAGATTGCCGCCGAACTTGAGCAAGTCGACGGCGTTCGCGTGGACGTACGCGAAGCTCTTCGCGATCGCTTCGTCCGAGAGCCGCTGCAGATCCATGCGACCCTCCGGCTCGCGCGGCGCGATGATCCACGAGTCCTGTCCCTTCGGCTCGATGACGACGCCGCGACCGACGTCGATCGCGTACGCGCCGGGCTCGTTCGGCAGCGGGCGGACGACGATCGCCGGCGCGCGCTGATGCTCCTCTTCGTGTCCCGCGAGGCCGAGCTCGGTGAGGCGCTGCTGCGCGACGGGGATCCACTCGGTGCGCGCGACGAGCGCGTTGTGCCGCATCTCGCGTCCGAGCTTTCCGATCTCGACGCCGACGCGCGGCGCCGCGAGCCGCACGAACACCGCGAGCGATCCGAGCACGACGACGTACACGAGCACGATCGACCATCCGCGCGGCACGCGACGCTTCTCGACGAAGCTCACCGCCGGCGTGAGCACGTACGCGATGACGAGCGCCATCACGAACGGCGTCATCACTTCGTGCGCGACGATCATCAGCGCGGACGCCGCGAGCGCGAACACGCTGAGCAGGATCGGCTTCTTCCATCGTTGCGGCACGAGCGACCTCGACATCACGAAAGATCGGCAAAATAGGGCGATATGCGATCGCGTGTAGTGTGCAAGTACTCGGGCATGACGCGCACGTCGGCGAGCACGGGGAGGAAATTCGTGTCACCGTTCCACCGCGGGACGACGTGCGCGTGGAGGTGCTCGGCGATCCCCGCGCCCGCGGCCTTGCCGAGGTTCATCCCGACGTTCACGCCCTCCGGACGCAGCGCCTTCTGAAGCCGCTCGACGCTCGCGCGCACGAGGCGGAAGAAATCATCGGCTTCGTCCGGCGCGAGCTCCGCGAGCTCGCTCACGTGACGCGTCGGCACGACGAGCAGGTGCCCCGCCGCGAACGGATATTTGTTCAAGCACACGAACGCGCGAGCCTGCGACGCGACGACGAGCTCGCGCGCCGGATCGCAGAAGACGCACGCGTCGCCTTTCTTCCCGAGGATGTATTCCATCCGCCACGGCGCCCAGAGGTTGTCGCTCATCGCGTCGCGACGATACTACGTCACGGAAGACCGCAGGAGCTCCCGCAGTCCGACGGCGTGCAGTGGCTTCCGGCCGCGCAGTCCGAGTCGCTCGTGCACACGCAGACCATCCCGCAGTTTTGCGTCGACTGACACGAGCTCGTCTTGCAGTCCGAGTCCTTCGTGCACGCTTGGCCGACGGGCGTGCTGCCGCCGCTCGAGCACGCGGCGATCACGACGAGCATCACGGAGAAGAACCCCTTCATGCGCCGAGATTAGCCGAACAAAAACAATCGGGCGACGACGATTGAACGCCGCCGCCCGACCCTGCGTGTGTGTGAGGACGCGAGAACGCGACGCTCACTCCTCTTTCTTCTCGTCCTCTTTGTTGATCGAGAGCTTGTCGCCGAGCTTCTGCTTGATGAGCTCGCCGATCGTGCCTCCCGCCTTGTCCGCTTCGGCCGATTTCTTCGGCGTCATGGACGCGGGACGCGTGCTCGTCTTCACGGGTTGAGAGCTCGCCTCGCCGATGCGCATCGACAGCGTGATGCGACGATCCTGCGAGTCGATGTTCGCGATTTCCGCTTGCACCTTGTCGCCGACCTTGAGCGGGTTCTCTTCGCTCTGGACGAGATCGCCCTGCGCGATGAGGCCCTCGACGCCATCGCGCACGCGCACGAAGACGCCGTAGTCCACCACCGACACGACCGTCGCGTCGACCAACTTGCCCGGGGGCAGCTCGTTGAACATGTTCGGCCACGGATCGTCGTGGAGCTGCTTGATGCCGAGCGAGACCTTCTTCTCGTCGTGGTTGATCGAGAGGATGATCGCTTCGACGTCGTCGCCCTTGTGGAACAGATCGGCGGGGTTGTTGACCTTCGCCGTCCACGAGAGATCGCTCTTGTGCACCATGCCGTCGACGCCCTCTTCGATTCCGATGAAGACGCCGTAGTCCGTGATCGAGCGCACCTTGCCCGCGATCTTGTCGCCGGGGTGGTACTTCTCGACGAACACGCTCCACGGATCCGGCTCGAGCTGCTTGAGACCGAGCGAGATGCGCTTCGACTTCGCGTCGACCTCGAGCACCTGGCACTCCACCTCTTGCCCGATCTCGAGGACCTTGCTCGGGTGCTTCACCTTCTTCGTCCAGCTCATCTCGCTGACGTGGATCAAACCCTCCACGCCCGGCTCGAGCTCCACGAACGCGCCGTAGTCGGTGATGCTCATTACCTTGCCGCGGATGCGCTTGCCCGGCGGGTAAGCCTCTTCCGCGTGCGTCCACGGATCTTCCTGCGTCTGCTTCAAACCGAGCGAAACGCGCTCGGTCTCGGCGTTGTACTTGAGGACGCGCACCGTGACTTCGTCGCCGACCTTGAAGAGCTCGTTCGGGTGCGTGACGCGACCCCAGCTCATGTCGGTGATGTGGAGCAAACCGTCGATGCCGCCGAGATCGACGAACGCGCCGTACTCCGTGATGTTCTTGATGACGCCGCGCACGACCTTGCCCTCTTCGAGCGTCTCGAGCGTCTTCGTCTTGATTTGATCGCGCTCTTTTTCGAGAAGCACGCGACGCGAGAGCACGATGTTTCCGCGCTTCTTGTTGAACTTGATGACCTTGAATTGGTAGGTCTGGCCGATCAGCTTGTCCAAGTTGCGGATCGGACGAAGGTCCACTTGGCTGCCGGGGAGGAACGCTTTGACGCCGCCGCGGATGGTCACGGACAAGCCGCCCTTCACGCGCTGCGAGATGGTGCCTTCGATGAGCTCGTCGCGCTCGCACGCGGCCGAGATCTCGTCCCACACCTTCATCTTGTCGGCTTTTTCCTTCGACAAGGTGACGAGGCCGTCGTCGTTCTCGCGGCTCTCGATGTAGACGTCGATCTTGTCGCCGGCTTTCACCGACACTTGGCCCTGCGCGTCCAAGAACTCGTTGAGCGGGATGATGCCTTCGCTCTTTCCCCCGATGTCGATCACGACTTCGTCGCGCTGCACCGCAACGACGGTGCCCTGGATGATTTCGCCCTCTTTGACGAAACCGCCCGATGAGATGCTCTGCTCGAAAAGGTTCGCGAAGCTACCTTCTCCTCCGGATTGAATGTTGGACATTGATTGCACTTTGCACGCTTCTTGGCCCGCGAAACGCGGGGCTGGATGTTTCACACACGGATGCCGTGCCGCGCGGAATTGCGCGGGGCCAGCGGATTTACGCTACGGAGAGTCCCCTGTCAAAGGGCGCGGCTGCTGTAGACTCGTCGCATGAGGCGCCTCTTTGCTTTGGGAACGCTCTTGGCGACGAGCGCGAGCGTGGTGTGGGCGTGCGCGAACGACACGTTCGTGGCGGGCGCTGACGCGTCGAGCGGCGACGCGAGCGATCCCGTCGCCGCGTTCTGCGCGTCGGAGAACGGATTCGCGCAGAGCTGCCCGGGGTACGACTCGGGCTGCGTTCAGAGCGATCTCGACGCGTGCGCGCTGTCGTACGCGTCGTTCAATCCGAGCTTCGCGAGCTTGCTCACGACTTGCCTCGCGTCGAAGACGATGTCGTGCAACGACCCGTTCAGCCTCCAAGAGGGCGGGTGCCTCTCGAACGCGCTCGCCGGGTACCACAACGGCAGCGCGGCGCTCGCCGCGCTCGGAACCGCGTATTGCGTCAAGTGCGAGTCCACCGAGGTCACGCCGTGCGAGGCGAATTTCGCGACGGGCGCGGGCGCAGTGGCGTCCCTCTTGTCGGACAACGAGATCGCCAAGATGGCCGTGTGCGTCCCCGACGCCGGCGCGGTGGTCGCCAACACCGACGGCGGCATCAACGATTGCACGCGCAACTTCGTCGCGTGCGAGGTCCTCGTCGCGAACCTCTTGTCGCCGACGAGCGCCTGCGCCGATTAAGCGCGCACGCGCGCGAGGATGGCGTCGACGACCGCATCGATCGACATCGCGGACGAATCGAGGAGCGTCGCGTCGTCGGCGGGCTTGAGCGGCGCGACCACGCGCGTCGTGTCCTGCTCGTCGCGCTTGCGGACTTCGGCGAGCGTCTCTTCGAGCGTCACGTCGCGCCCTTTCGCGGCGAGCTCGTCGCGTCTTCGTTGCGCGCGCACCTCGGGCGAGGCGGTCAGGAAAAACTTGTAGTCTGCATTCGGGAACACGACGGTGCCGATGTCGCGACCCTCCGCGACGATTCCGCCCCCCTCCCCCGCGCGCCGCTGCATGTCGAGGAGCGCCTTGCGCACCGCGGGATGCGCCGAGACGGTGCTCGCGTCCATTCCGATTTCGGGCGTGCGGATCGCGCGCGACACGTCTTCGCCGTCGAGCACGACGCGCCCGCCGCTCGATGGGTGGCTCTCGAGCGCGATCGCGTTTCGTCGCGCGAGATCCTCGGCGAGCGCGCCCGCGCGCGCGGCGTCCGTCACTGGAACTTTTCCGCGCGACGCAGCGAGCGCCACCGCGCGATACAGCGCGCCCGTGTCGAGAAGGACGAACCCGAGCGCGTCGGCGACGCGGCGCGCGACGGTGCTCTTGCCCGCGCCGGCCGGGCCGTCGATTGCGATGATCGGTCGCCGCACGTTCGAGACTAAATCACAGGCCGAGCGGAGGCGTCGAAAGTTTCTTCCAGTCGTACTGCGGGCGCGGCGTCGCCGGGCGCGCGAAGTAATAGCCTTGACCGAACTGCGCGCCGGCGTCGCGCGCGGCGGCGAACTCGTCGTACGTCTCGATCCCTTCGCACACGACTTGAGCGCCCATGTCGTTGCACAGTCGGACGATCGAGCGCACGAGCTTCTGCAAGCGCGTTCCTCCGCGCAACCCCGCGACGAGATCGCGATCGAGCTTCACGACCTCGGGATTGAGATCGGCGATGTACTTCAAGTTGCTGTAGCCGGCCCCGAGATCATCGACGGCGAGGTTGACGCCTCCGCGCGCGCGCACCTCGCGCAAGACGCCCTGACAAAACTTGAAGTGCGTGAGCGGAACCGACTCGGTGATCTCGAGATAGACCGCGTGCTCGTGCGAGAAGATCGGATCGTCGGGCCGCACGAGCCATGAGTCGTCGAACTCGTTCGGGTGGATGTTGAGGAAGAGCGGCGCGTCGGGGCAATCGTCGGCGGCGAGCTCGCGGATCACGCGGCCGATTTTGCCCATCGCCTTCGACTCGATCGCCGCGCTCAAGATGCTGGGCGGATCGGGAAACACGTTGGACTTGCTGCGCACGAGCGCTTCGTACGCGAACGGACGACCCGTCTTCAGATCGACGATTGGCTGGAACACGACGAAGAGAAGGCGCTGCTTCGCGACGTCTTCGATCGTCGTCGGTGCGCTTTTGGGCGTCACGCTCTTCGGCCCTACGCTCCGTGGTGGAGGGCGTGTCGTGCGTGACTTCGGCCGGATGGACCGTGGTTTGTTGTCGGAGGTCAAATGGGTTTCCCCGAGCGATGGACGAACACGACCATATTGCCACGATACGTGCGTCGGGCGTCCTCCGTCAAACGGCTTTCGGCGCTCATACGGTGATGAACGGACCGCACGCGAAGCGACTTAAGGGAGAATGTTTACGGGATGACGTCGATGGCCGCGCCGAGCGCGCGGAGCGTTCCGACGAACTTGGGAAAGCTCGTCGCGATGCAGTCGGCGTGCGTGATTCTCGACGGACCGCCGCGCGCCGCGAGCGCCATGATCGCCGCGGACATCGCGATGCGATGGTCGCCGAGCGAGTCGACTGTCGCAGGTTTCAGCGGTGCTCCTGCTTTTCCCGACACGATCATCCCGTCGTCTCGCGGCTCGCACTCGACGCCGAACGCGCGAAGGACGGTGACCATCGCGGCGATGCGGTCGCTTTCTTTCACGCGGAGCTCCTTCGCGTCGCGCACCGTGGTCGTTCCGCGCGCGCACGCGGCGATCGCGCAGAGCGCGGGGATCTCGTCGATCGCGCGCTCGGCGGTCACGCTCGCGCCCGAGAGGGTCGTCTCGCTCGCGGCGATCGCGACGTCGGCGATGGGCTCACCGTTTTCGTCGCCGCGCGGCTCGACGACGAGCGGCGCGTTCATGTCGCGGAGCGCGTCGAGAACGCCGGTGCGCGTCGGGTTCGTTCCGACGGCGCGCACGACGACGCTCGAACCCGGCACGAGGAGCGCCGCGCCGAGCAGAAATGCAGCGGCCGAGATGTCGCCCGGCAGCGCGATGTCGAACGCGGGCATCGACCCGCTCCACCCCGCAGGATCGAGCTCGACCATCGACGCGAGCGTTCTCAACGGAACGCCGAGCGCCGCGAGCATGCGCTCGGTGTGATCGCGCGAGAGCGTCGGCTCGCGCAGCGTCGTCGGAGCGTGCGCGTAGAGACCGGAGAGCAGCAGCGCGCTCTTCACTTGCGCGCTCGCGACGGGAAGCTCGTATTCGATCCCCTTCAAATAGGTGCCTTCGGGAAGCGCGTGGACGCGGAGCGGCGCGGTGATTTCGTTTTTTCTCGCTGCGTCCGGGGCGCCGTCGATGCGCGCGCCGCGCGCGCGGAGCGGCCCTGCGACGCGCATCATCGGGCGCGTCGAGAGCGACGCGTCGCCGATCAGCGTGGACTCGAACGGCTGCGCGGCGAGGATGCCGGTGAGCAGGCGCATCGTCGTCCCCGAGTTTCCGCAGTCGAGCGCGACGGCGGGCGCGCACAAACCGAAGAGACCCACGCCCGTCACGATCATGTCGTGCGCGTCTCTCACGAACGCGACGCCCATCGCTTCGAGCGCGCCGCGCGTGGACTCGTTGTCCTCTCCGCCCGCCCATTGGCGAATGCGGCTCTTGCCGTTGCAGAGCGCGCCGAGCAGGAGCGCGCGGTGCGCGATGCTCTTGTCCGACGGAACCGGCACGCTCCCGCGCAGCGGCTTTTCGCACGGATGAACGACGAGGTCGGTCACGCGCGTGTCAGGCGGAGTGCGCGACGACGAGAAGGACGCCCGCGAGCGCGGTGGACGCGCCGATCGCCCACACGCCGAAGCGGCGCGCGGGCGTGCGACCGCCGTACTTCAAGATGAGTCGACCCGCGATCGCCGACGCGAGCCCGACGAGCGCGAGCACCGTCCACACGATCGCCGCGGCGCGCCCGAGCGCGCCGCTCGAGACGATCTTCCACGCGAAGATCCAGAAGAACGCGACGTGCGCGACGGCGTCCGCGGTGCCGAGGAGCGTGATCACGCGATCGAGGCCCGGAGGTTTCGGCAGCGGCATGGTGAATTCCTTTACCTGTTGATGATTGCAGGATACACGCTTTTGAGCCCGCCATTTCGCTGGATCGTGAAGCCCGCGGCGGTGAACGCGAGGATCGTGGAGAGCACGAGCATGAACGCGAGCCATACGGGCACGCCCGCGCGACGGCCTTTCGCGCGCGCGCTCGGCTGACCTCCGTCGGACGCGGCGTGCGCGCCGCTCGCGCCGCTCATCACGGGCGGGACGTACGCCTTCGCGCGCATCGCGACGGTCGCTTCGTCGCCGAACGCGCCGCTCCCGACGGACCACGCCGCTTCGCGCACCGCGACCGCTCCGACGGTCGCGCTGGGATCGCTCGCGGCGATTGCGTCGCGCAGCGCGACCGCGGCGGTCGCAGCGGCGAGCACGGAGGCCGCGGCGAAGAACTCACCGTCGACGGTGCTGACGTGCGCTTGCCAAACGTAACCGCCGAGCTCGGCGTCGAGGCGGGCGTCGAGCTCGACGGGACCGGCGAATTTTTCCGCGTACCCGTCGATGACGTCGTGCGCGAGGCGCGCCGCGCGGATCCCCGCAGCGCGCGCCAGCACGATCGCTTTTCCGCCTTGCACGCGACCCGCGGCGACCTCGCCGAACACCGCGCGCGCCATGCGGACCTCCGCGTGCGCGAGCGGTCCGACCCACGGAAGCAGCTTGCCCGGCGTGAGCGACGACGTCGGCCCCTGCGTCATCTCCTCCATCGCGCGGTAGAGCAAGCGGCTGTTGCCCGAGATCGCGACGAGCGTGTAACGCTCGAGCGGACGAAGACTCTGCCACTCGGGGAGCGTGATCGGGCGCAGCTGGCGCAGGCCGTCGACGACGGGCTGCGGAATCGAGTCGAACGGCGGATCCTTCACCCCGCCCATGAAGCGCACGCGCTTGAGCACGCTCGAGATCGCCTGCTTCACGACGAAGTCGCTCGGCGCGTCCTTCTCGCCTTCGGCGACGATCGCTTGACGCGCTTGCAGAGGAAGCGATTGCCACGTGTCGAGCGGAACCGCGACGCCCGACGCGAGCAGAGCGCGCCGAGCCGAGAGCGGAGGTCGCTGGAGGTCCGGCCCGATTTCTTCGAACGCGTAGATCACTGACCGAACGCCGAAGGCAGGCGCGTGAGGAGGTTCTTGAGCGACGTGTCGTCGACGGTGAACGAGATCTGCGCGTCGCTCTGCACGGCCGTCGCGTTGCCATTTTGAATCGACACGCCGAGCGCAGACGTGAGCACGGTGAACGCGGGCGACGTGAGGATCGACTTGAGCCCGTCGGCGCCCGCCTTCGCGTGCGCTTCGTCCGCGTACGTCGCCGCGCCCGCGACGTGCATGCCGGGCGATTGGAAATTCCCGAGCAAGCGAAGCGCGGTCATGCCGTCGGTGCCTTTCAGGGGGAAGCCCCCCGTCATTTGCGAGAGCGGGATGGTCTTCGTGTCGACCGCGAGCGCGCCCGCCGCGTTCGGCGTCGCGAGCGTGTCGAGCATCCACTTCGGCGCGTCGTGCGTTCCACCGCGCGAGGCGTTGTCGCGCATGCGATCGAGACCACGCTTGATGGTGGTCTTCGTCCCCGCGAGCACGAGGTGCGGCGTGACGATCGTGAACCCGAAATCCGCGACGGAGTAGAGCGTGCGGCCCGCGTACTGTTGCGCTGCGACGACGCCGCCCGCGTGCGTCTGCGTGCGATTCTTCGCGAGCGCGTCGATCTTCGCCGCGTCGAAGCGTCCGACGAGCACGGTGAGCACGTCGACGCCTTGCATCGAGTACACGCCGCCCGTCACGCGATCGAGATCACGCGACGCGGAGAACCCAGCTTCGCTTCCGATCGGAAAATATTTTTCGGCGAGCTGGGCCGCGGCGGGACCAGCCGACGGGCTCGCGTAGAACGCGCGCAGATCGACCGTGAACATCGCGAGCGCGCCGCTCGGAAAGAGCGCGAGCGGATCCTTTTCCCAATCGACTTGCGCCGCGGCGGTGGTCGACGCGGACGCCGACGCGCTCGCGAGCGTCGGCTGCGGTTGCTGCGCGCCGTTCCCTCCTCCGCACGCGATCGGAGCGAGCGCGACCGCGCCCAAGAAAAGAAGCCCGCGAAGATGCATCATCATGATCGTATTACGTGCAACCACCGCGCGGCATTCACAAAATCCGGCTCGTTCAAATGCTGGGATACGACCCGAGGACCTTGAAAAACCGCGTCTTGTGGCGCACGTCCTCGAACGCGCTGACGAGCGGCCTGTCGGTCGCGTGGCCGGAGACCTCGACGAAGAAGAGGTAGGTCCAGTCCGCCGACGGACGCGACTGGATTTTCCGAAGGTTGATGCTTCGCTCCGCGAACAAACGCAGCACGTCGAGGAGAGCGCCCGGCGCGTCGTTCACCGAGAACACGCACGCGGTCGCGTCATCGCCGGTGCGTCCACCGGGACGCGCACCGATGATGGCGTAGCGAACGCGCTCGGCGTCGTCGACGAGCCCGCGGCGCGCGGCCTCGAGCCCGAGCGATCCGTCGAACCCGTCGGGGCAAAGCGCAGCTGCGCCGTGATCTTCCGCGGCGAGCTGGCACGCCATGAGCGGCGTCTTCACGTCGTACACGCTCGGCTTCCGCGGGAGCGCAGCGAGCGCCTTTTGCGCGCGCGCGTGATCGGCGGTCGTCGCGTAGACCTTCTCGACGTCCGCTTCATTTCCGGTTTTGTTCATCAAGCACAAGTCGCTCGCGGTCTCGATCTCGGCGACGATCTTCAGCTCGGTCGCGATGAGCGCGAAGATCGTGCTCTGCACCGGACCCTCCGACGTCGACTCGACGGGCACGACGGCGAACTCCGCTCGGTGCGCGCTGACTTCTTCGAGCGTGCTCGCGACCGAGTCCGACGCGGTGAGGCTCGCGCTCGCGCCGAACTTCGCGCGCGCCGCGGCGTGCGCGAACCCGCCTTCCGGCCCGACGAACGCGACCTTCACCGGCAGCTCCAGCGCGAGGCAGCTCGCATAAATCTGTTGGAAGATGGCGCGCACGTCCGACGCGGGCATCTCCCCGCTCGCGCGCGCGACGAGCGTCGCGATTTGCGCTTTGTCCGTGAGCGGTAGCTGCGCGGGCCCGGTGCGGAGCTCGCCGACGTGCCTCGACGTCTTCGCGCGCTTCTCGAGCGCCGCGAGAATTTGTCCGTCGACGCGCGCGAGCTCCGCGCGGAGCTCTTCGATTTCGCGCTTGTGATCCGACATCGCGTTGGAGCGTAGGCCCCGCGCGTGCGTTGCGCAACGCACGCGGCCGTTGCACGATGCATCGAAATGGATGGCGTGAAACATTTCGCTGCGCTGCGATCGAAATACGAAGAGATGCGCGCGCTGCGCCTCATGAACGCCGCGCGCGTCGCGCACGATCCGAAGCCGCGCATGGCCGCGCTCGCAGAGAAATTTCCCGGCGCGCTCCGCGAAATCGACGAGCTGCCGCTGGACGAAATCGAGTCGCGCATCGACGCGCTCGCGCGCGCCGAGCGCGAGCCGGCGTCCGCCGCGCGGTGGATGCACGCGATGGATCGCTTCCACGCGCTCGCGCGCGGCGCGCTCGCCGTGAAAAAATCGCTCGCGCGCAACGAAACCATCGCTTGGACTGACGACGCGCGCACGTGGCAGGAGGACGTGGCGCGTATCGCGCGCCCGCCGCGCGGACGCCTGATGGATCTCGTCTACGAACGCCTCGCGCGTGAGCTCGCGACGACGCCACGCGCTGCGAAGCGGATGATCTTCACTTCTTCGCGGAAGTAGCGGGCGGCTTCGTCGACTCGGTCTTTGCCGGTTCGGCCTTCGTCTCGCTCTTCGATTCCGATTTCGTCTCGGACTTCTCCGAAGTCGTCGACGTCGACTCGGTCTTGTTGGGCTTCGCCGACGAATACAAATCCGAATACCAACCGCCGCCTTTGAGGATGAAGTTGCCGCCGCTGATTTGCCGCTGAGCGGCTTGCTGGTGGCAGCTCGGACACTCGGTGAGCGGGTTCTCGCTGATGCGCTGCTCGGCCTCCCAGGCGTGACCGCAACTCTTACAGACGTACTCGTAGGTCGGCATGGGTCGAAATCGGAGATCGTTCGGATCCGAACGATCTGCTGTCTACTCGGATTTGCCTTGCGTCCAAGGGGTTTAAAGCGTACCTGTGCACTTGCGCAGTGACGATATGTGAAGTGACGCTACGTTGACCATACACGTCACATCACGCGCAAGTTCGTAGCACAAAATTGGGCCGTTTCAGCCGCAGTCAATAGGGTCGGGAGCGCACTTATCGATGAAGATCAAGAAGCTCGAGATGACGGGGTTCAAGTCGTTCGTGGATCGCACGCAGGTCCACTTCGATCACGACGTCCTCGGCATCGTGGGGCCGAACGGGTGCGGCAAGTCGAACATCGTCGACGCGATTCGTTGGTGCATGGGCGAACAGAGCGCCAAGCACCTCCGCGGACGAAGCATGGAAGACGTGCTCTTCGGCGGATCCGATTCACGCGCCGCGAGCGAGCTCGCCGAGGTCACGCTCACGTTCGAGAACGACGAGCCCGCCTCGCTCCCGCCCGAGTACGCCGACTACGCCGAGATCGCCGTCACGCGCCGCCTCCACCGAAACGGCGACAGCGAGTACCTGATCAACAAAGTCCAAGTCCGTTTGAAGGACATCACCGATTTGTTCCTCGGGACGGGCGTTGGAACGAAGGCGTATTCGATCGTCGAGCAAGGCAAGATCGGGCTCATCGTGAGCGCGAAGCCGGAAGATCGGCGATTGCTCATCGAAGAGGCCGCGGGCATCACGAAGTACAAAGCGCGCAAGAAAGCGGCGGAGCGCAAGATGGAGCTCTGCGAGCAAAATCTCTTGCGCGTGGGCGACATCGTCGCCGAGATCGAACGCAATCTCGGATCGCTCAAGCGCCAAGCGCAAAAAGCGGAGCGGTATCTCTCGTATCGCAAGGAGCTCGAGGATCTGCAGCTCCACGACGCTTCGCACAAGTACCTCGAGCTCGTCGCGTGGAAGAAGCACCACGCCGAGGAGGTCGAGACGAAGTCGGGCGAGTCGCAGCGCTCGCGCACGGAGCTCGCGACACACGAAGCGGAGCTCGAGGTCGCGAGGCAAGACGCGTTCGCCGTGGAAGAAGAGGTCGAGCGGGCGCAGACGCGCGCGTTCGGCGCCGAGAACGAGGTCCGCGCGGAAGAAGCGGCGATCGCGCGCGCGAAGGACAAGCTCGAGTCGCTGCGCGCACGCGAGGCGCAAGCGGAGACGGACGAGAGAGAGAGCGCGTCGCAGCACGCCGCGCTCGCGAGCGAGCGCGCGACGTTCGAAGCCGAAGCGCAGCAAATCGAGCAGGACGAAGCGCTGAAACGCGCGCAGACCGAAGCGGACGAAGCGCGGCTCGCGGAAGCGACGGCGGAGCTTCAATCGGCCGAAGCGCGCGCGAAGGACGCGGCGCAGAACGCGTCGAGCGCCCAGGCCGCGATCGCCAGCGCGGAGGCGACGCTCGCCGGACACGATCGCCGGACGAGCGAGATGAACGTCCGTCTCGACAAAGTGAAGCTCGAGCGCGAGGCGCTCGCTGGCGCGCTCGCCGAGCACCACGGCAAGGTACGCGCGATCGAGTCCAGCATCGACGCAATCCGAGCCGGAAAAGTCGCGAGCGTGGAAGATCGCGAGCGCGCCGAGGCGAAGCTCGTCGAGCTTCGTCACGCGATCGTCGCGAGCGAGAAGGCGCTCGATGACGCTCGCGCTGAAGCGTCGCAAGCGCGTTCGCGGCAT
>Ga0335078_10009762_pt1 | contig 14205 bp, 11 predicted proteins | sample Lox_Sample_32_FD_206711 | JGI IMG/M metagenome (GOLD analysis project Ga0335078, IMG submission 206711) | Soil microbial communities from Loxahatchee National Wildlife Refuge, Florida, United States - Lox_Sample_3.2 | ecosystem: Environmental > Terrestrial > Soil > Wetlands | place: USA...
ACTTTGTCCCGAACCGGGTGCATCAGTTTTGGTTCCTCCAATCACCTCGTTCAGCAAGGTGTTGGCGAGCTCGGAATCCACGTATCGATGCCCACGCTGTACCGCGCGAATGGCTGAGAGCAGATCCGCATCAACGCTCTTTTTCAAAACATATCCCGAGGCACCAGCTGCGAGCGCGGTACGCAAGTAAGCGGGTTCGGAATGCATCGTGAGAAGCAGAATCTTTGCCGAATTGCTGCCTTTTAGAATTTCCCGGATGGCATGCAACCCGCCGGATGTCGGCATGGTGATATCTAGGAGCACGATGTCGGGCTGGATTTCTCTGGAAATTTCGATCGCCTGTTGTCCGTTCTGAGCTTCTGCAACAACACTCATATCCGGTTGTGCGTTGATCAACATCCGCAAGCCCGCACGGAGAATCGCGTGGTCATCGGCAATCATGACCCGAATTTTGCTGTCCTTGAGCATGATTAAACGGTTGCCGCTGGGGCTGCCGCGATCCGCCGCACTGGAATTCGCACCATCACGTTTAGGCCTTGCCGAGGTTTCGAAATGAGTTGTATGTCCCCACCCAGGATTGCGGCTCTTTGACGCATGCTTTCAATTCCAAGATGTTGAGAAAGATCGCTGGCAGCTTGGTTTTGGTCCAACCCGCAGCCATTATCCTCTATCTCAATTAACAATTCTGAGTTGTGCTCCCGAAAACTTACCGATACCCGGGTGGCATTCGAATGGCGAGCAACGTTGGTCAGGGCTTCCTGCACGATGCGGTAAATGTTGATTTGCGCATCGTGATCCAAACTTGTGGCGTTGTCGCCGCAAAAATCCAGGGAACACTCGATGTGATGGATTCCGGCAAAATCCTCGGCATATCGCCGGACTGCCGCGTTCAATCCGAGATCGTCCAGTACGCTCGAGTGAAGCCCACGCGCCAGGCGGCTCAATTCCTCGATCGCGCTCGATGCAATCTCCCGCATAGCTTTGGACTGTTTCCTGGCTTCCGTGAGGGTTCGCGAATCGCTGAGAGTTCGTAAACCAACCAGCAGAGATGTCAACATCTGGCCGGCCTCATCGTGTAGTTCCCGCGCGATGCGGCGCCTTTCTTCTTCCTGGACATGTAGAGTTCGATCCAGAACGAGGCGTTGAATTACGGCTTGTTGTTCTGCAGCTTGGCGACTCAGTTTTTCGGTCACATTTTGGATGATCACGAGCCGGGTGTTCTGATCATTCAGGCGCAGTGGGGCCGAGATCATCTCGACGTCAATCAAGCCTCCAGACTTTTTCACATGTTTGCAGACTTCGGTTGTTCCGGAGGATGAATCGGTTTCACGAAGCAGCCGGTTCAAGGAATCGGTTTCTTCCAAGGCGAAGATCTGATCAAGCTTCATCGCTGCGAATTCATCCCGAGAGTATCCGTACTCCTGGACTGCGGCCGCGTTCACCGCAAGAATTCTTGAATCCGAACTCTCGAACGCGAGACACGGCAAGGGATTCGCTTCAAAAAACGAACGATACTGTTGCTGCGATTCCCACAGCGCATCCTCCGCTCTTCTCACCCGTAACAGTGCGTGTATGGTAGCGACAAGTTCGTCGGCTTCGATGGGCTGAGTCAAATAGGCATCGGCCCCGCCCTCGAGTCCTTCCACTCGAGCCCGTGTTGTTACCTGGGTTGCCGAGACCTGCAGCACCGGGATGCGTGCAGTGCTTTCGGCTGATTTCAGCCGTCGACAAACATCGAGGCCGCTGATGTCGGGCAGCTTTACGTCCAAGATCACCAGGTCCGGCCGCGAGGACATCATGTCGAGAGCTTCCTGGCCGGTACTCGCTTCAATCACCTGAAATCCGGCTTTTCTTAGAACCCGCGACACAGCGTATCTCTGTGCGTCAGTGTCGTCTGCGTACAGGATTCGAACATCGGCGTTTTGTATTCTGTCGAACATCCAAGAATTCAATTCTTTGTCATCTTTATCACTGTTCGCGCTGCTTGTCAGGTTTTTCCTGACATCTTCGCAAATTTTTGGTAAGAATCCCGCTACTCAGACCATCCACCGCAGCACGATACTCGATCGTTCCGATTGAACGACGTCGAACGAAAGTGTCGTTCCGGGCGGCGGAAAATGGAGTGCGGTCGGGGCGGTGATTGCACGAATAGAAGCTATAATAGTAGGAGACTTGCAGTTTCCTACCGATTCGGATCGGGTGCAGATCCACAAAGTTAATCACCATTCGCTATCTATCTTCAGAGGAGAGCTTGCATGGCAACGGTTTTGAACCAAAAGACCAACAATTTAGCTTCGATTCTCGCCCAACACAGAGATGAGATTCTTTCGGAATGGCTCAGAGAGATGAGTGACGGGACGCGCCGCAGCGATCTGATGAAAGATTCCGAGGTGAAGTCTCAGTGTACTCGTTTTTTGGATCTGCTAATCGAGGCCTCTGGGGCCGCGGGCGTCAACTTGCAAGCGCCTAGCTACGACGCCATGCGCACCATGCTGGAAGACATTTCCCGTTCCCGTGCGCTGCAAGGGTTCTCTCCATCGGAAACCGCTACTTTTGTTTTTTCCATGAAACGTCCTGTGTTCACCGCCATCAACCAGGAGCTTGGGAAAGACGCCGTCGCAATCGCCCAGGAGACGTGGAATGCTACGGCGCTGTTAGACAAGCTTGGTCTCTATACCGTTGAAGCGTATCTCAAATCACGAGAAGAAGTGATTCGTCGTCAGCAAGAAGAGATGCTCGAGCTCTCCACCCCGGTGGTCAAGCTCTGGGACGGCATCCTCGCGCTTCCGTTGATCGGAACCTTGGATAGCGCGCGAACTCAGGTGGTTATGGAATCCCTGTTGGAGAGCATCGTGCAAACCAACTCCAAGGTCGCGATTATCGATATTACGGGTGTTCCGACAGTGGATACTGTCGTTGCTCAACACCTTCTTAAGACCGTAACCGCTGCTCGGTTGATGGGAGCCGATTGCATTATCAGCGGGGTTCGGCCTCAAATTGCGCAGACGATCGTGCACTTAGGGATCAACCTGCTGGACGTCACAACCAAGGCCACCTTGTCGGATGCCTTTGCCCTGGCTGCAAAACGGACTGGGCTCACGTTTATCCGAGAGCAGAAGAAAGACAAAGCGAACAAACCGCAAGAGAGCGAATAGGAGGCTGGATTGGAAAAGATCCCTATCCTGCGAATGGGAGAATTCCTGCTTGTCACGATTCAGGTGGACATGCACGATCGCCTGGCGATGGCTCTCCAGGATGATTTGACAACCCGCATTAGCGAAACCGGGGCTCGTGGTGTGCTCATCGACATCTCCAGTCTGGAAATCGTTGACTCGTTTATCGGACGAATGCTGGGGAACATTGCGGCTATGTCACGGGTACTGGATGCCAAGACTGTGGTCGTCGGAATGCGACCGGCAGTAGCCATTACCCTGGTCGAGCTGGGAATGTCCTTGAGTGGTGTCAAAACCGCGTTGAACGTCGATGCCGGCATGGAAATGCTGCGAACGTCATTGGACAATTACGAGAGGACGGATGGCAGTTACGTCTAGCGAAACCGTTCCGGTCGTATCGGAAGCCGATGTCGTGAACGTACGGCAACGGGTGCGTGAAGCCGCGTCGCGCCTGGGCTTTTCGCTCGTTGACCAAACCAAGATCGTGACGGCTGCAAGCGAATTAGCTCGGAATACCCTCATTCACGGCGGTGGCGGCGCCATGGACTTGGTCCTTTTGAATGGCCCCCGGTTAGGCTTGCGACTTGTTTTTGCCGATACGGGTCCTGGGATTCCCGACATCTCTCTGGCGCTGAGAGATGGCTTTACTACCGGTTCAGGTCTTGGTCTGGGATTGGGAGGCGCGAAACGTTTGGTCAATGAATTTGAGATCAACTCCAAAGCAGGTACCGGTACGAAAGTGACAGTGACGCGATGGAAATAAGCCAGCAAACCGTAGCCCAGTGGATGGTGCAGATCGGAGATCCCACCCAGACGGGCGAAGCTCGTAGGAGGGCCGTTCTTTCCGCCGAGCAGCTTGGCATGGACGAAACCGACCGCGGCGCGATCGCGATTTCTGTTACCGAGTTGGCAACGAACATTCTAAAGCACGCCACACACGGTGCAATTGTTGGTGAGCGCTTATCGAAGAACGGCAGTCAGGGCATGCGAATCATCGCCATCGATCGCGGACCTGGAATTCGCAATATTGCCAGTGCCCTGCAAGATGGATATTCGACCGCGGGCACCGCCGGAAACGGACTTGGGGCAGTGCGACGCTTGTCCACCTCATTCGACATTTACTCCATGCCGGATCGCGGGACGGGTGTTATCGCAGAGTTCTGGCCGATGAAGGAAATTCCCCGCAATGGTCACGTGCAAGTCGGAGCGCTGTCGATTGCGTTGCAAGGTGAATCTGTTTGCGGCGATTCATGGCTTTTAAAGACTGATTTTGACACCGCATGGTTAATGGTAGCCGATGGTTTGGGACACGGAGTGTACGCAGCCGAAGCTGCAAAGGAAGCAGGGAGAATTCTGACCGAGTCCGAGTCTGCATCGCCTGCATCCATTCTGCGCGACTGCCATGATGCCTTGAAGAAAACGCGTGGAGCCGCTGTGGCGATTGTGGCCATCGATCATCAAAAGGGAACTATAGCCTTCGCAGGGCTGGGTAACATTTCGGCTGTTTTAGCCAACGGTGATCGCTCCCGTGGCCTCGCCTCTCACAACGGAACCGTGGGGCATCACATGTCGAGGATTCAAGAGTTCACGTTTCCTTGGGGCAACGAGAGCACTTTGATTATGCATTCCGATGGCCTGGGCACGCGTTGGAATCTGGCCGACTACCCGGGACTCTTAAGTAAACATCCCAGTTTAATTGCAGCGGTTCTTTACCGTGATTTCTGTCGGGAGCGGGATGACGTCACCGTGCTCGTCGCACGAAACGCTGGTAGCTGATTGTATGGCACTAAACCTTCTGCGAATGGAAATTCGGTACGAGCACGACGTGGTACTCGCACGTCAACGTGCGCGCCAAGTGTCCGCGGCGCTCAAGTTTGACAGCCAGGACCAGACAAGAATTGCGACCGCGGTTTCAGAAATTGCGCGCAATGCATTCCAATATGCAGGCGGCGGCATCGTTGAGTTTCGAATTGATCAGTCTCCAGACCCCGCGCTTACTGTTTCCATTCGCGACAAAGGCCCTGGCATTCGTAACACCAGAGAAATCATGAACGGCAAGTACGTGTCCCAAACAGGTATGGGGTTGGGATTGCTTGGGGCCAAGCGTCTTATGGATGCGTTTGATATTGAAACCGAAGCGGGAATGGGTACAAATGTCACAATCAGCAAGCTGGTTCCCACTCGGGCGATGGCAATCAGCAGCAGAGATTTGGACAAACTCCTTGAGCAAATCGAGACCAGGAGCCCCCAAAATCCGTACGAAGAACTTCAGCAACAAAATAAGGAACTACTTCGCGCTCTAGACGATGTAAAAGCGCGTGAAGCAGAACTGGCACAACTCAACCGCGAGCTGGATGAAACCAACCGGGGCGTTGTTGCCCTTTACGCGGAACTCGACGATAAAGCAGATTTTTTGCAAAGAGCGTCGGAGTTAAAAAGTCATTTCTTGTCGAATATGAGCCATGAGTTCCGCACGCCTTTGAACTCAATACTTGCTCTTAGCCAGATTCTGCTCGACCGCTTGGACGGCGACCTTTCTCCAGAGCAAGAAAAGCAAGTGCGATTCATGCGCACCTCTGCTCAGAATCTGCTCGATTTAGTAAACGATCTGCTCGACTTGGCAAAGGTCGAGGCAGGGAAGGTCACAATACGCCCCACCGAGTTCGGCGTGAATTCGATGTTCGCTGCTTTGCGAGGCATGTTGCGTCCACTCTTGTCCTCCAGTTCGTCGGTGAAACTCGTCTTCGAGGATCCCGAGGAAGATGTCCAGATCTACAGTGACGAGGCGAAAGTCTCTCAGATTCTTCGTAACTTTATTTCCAATGCCTTGAAGTTCACTGAACGCGGAGAGGTTCGAGTTTCTGTTTCTCACAATCCCAACAACACTGTGAGGTTTTCCGTCGCGGACACCGGGATCGGTATTGCCGAAGAAGACCGGGAACGCATTTTCCAGGAATGGACTCAGGTTGAAGGCAAATTGCAAAAAGCAGCCAAAGGATCGGGCCTTGGACTGCCGTTGTCGAGAAAACTTGCACAACTGTTGGGTGGAAACGTCTTCGTGGAAAGCGAAGTCGGTATCGGCTCGACCTTTACTGCCATCATTCCGCTGAACTTCAAAGGGGAGACAGAGGTTGTTCAGGTTCCAGAGGTCAAGCGCGAACTGGATTCGACCAAGCTGCCGGTTCTCGTGGTGGAGGATAATCGGGAGGCTCTCTTTGTCTACGAAAAATACCTCAGGGGAAGTCCCTTCCAGGTTGTGCCTGCCAGAAATATCAAGGAAGCTACTAGCGCGCTTCGTTCCTTCCGGCCAATGGCGGTGGTGCTCGATGTTCTGTTGGAAGGAGAGCATTCGTGGGATTTGCTGCGAGATCTGAAACGCGACCCCGCTACCCGAGAAATTCCGGTGTACGTGGTCACGGTAGTTGACAATCAGCAGAAGGCTCTAGCGCTTGGAGCTGACGGATTCCAGGCTAAGCCTCTCGATCGAATTTGGCTGTTAGACCAATTAAATCGAGTTCGCGGGGAGCAGCCGATACCACGCGTCCTAATTATTGATGATGACGAAACCTCTCGGTATCTGGTGCGCACCGTACTTGCGAATAGCCGCTGTCAAATCCGGGAGGCGGGCGGAGGTGTCGAAGGGATTCGCTTAGCCCGGGAGTATGAGCCCGATATCGTCATCCTCGATCTCTCAATGCCGGACCTGAACGGTTATGAAGTTTTTGAGGCGCTGAGTCGCGATCCTCGAACTCGCAAAATACAGGTGATCGTTCACACTTCTAAAACGCTGGGCGACGGCGAGTATTCACAGCTGAGCGGGGTTGTGGATGTAATCCCGAAGAGCATTATGACCTCCCGAGAAACGGCGGTTGCGAAGTTCGCCGAAGTTTTTCGAAAAGCGGGTGTGCAGTCAGCGTTTCTACCAGGCAGTGAGCACGTGGCAGTTGAAAATCGTGTTTAGGGGCCGTTATGGCGAAATCAGTGATTTTGTGCATCGATGATGATGTAGTCGGTCTGAAGATGCGGAAGTTACTCCTGGAAGCCCAGGGATATGACGTCCTGACAGCACCAACAGGGCAGCAGGGATTGGTGGAACTGGCTAATCACAACGTCGATATGGTCGTGCTTGACTATCAGATGCCTGCTATGAACGGCGGGGAAGTGGCCGGCCTGATCCGCCATAAGTGGCCGCAGCTTCCGATCGTGATGCTGTCCGGTTATCCCGACGATGTCCCCGGAGAAATTCGCGAACTGGTAGACGCATTTGTGACCAAGGGTGATTCGACTCCGCAGTTTCTCGGGGTTATCAAGAAATCGCTCAACGGCAATAACAGCGGTCGCTTTACCATCTTGAACGTAGATGACAACGCTGAACACCGGTACGCGATCACGCGCGTGCTTTCCGAAGCTGGTTTCGAGGTGATCGAGGCTGGAACGGGGACAGAGGCTTTAGACCGGGCCCGATTGCGGCCCAGCTTGATTATTCTGGATATCAATCTTCCCGACATGCTGGGATTCGACGTTTGCCGGCAATTGAAAACCAATCCAGTGACTCGGGAGATCCCTGTCATTCATATGTCTGCCACGTATCCAACTCAGGCAGCGGACGTTGAGTCTAAAGAGAGTGGAGCCGACCGGTTCGTCTGTCATCCGAAAAACGTCTACGAGGTCGTCCGTATCGTCCGCCAAGAATTGCACAAGTCCGCTCGTACATGAAGGCCTTGGGCCTATAGAGCAACGCTCTGAGCATATGGGAGATAACAGCGCGCTCACGATTCTGACGGTGGACGACAATGATGCTGTCCGTTATTCGGTTTCCAGGTCCCTCCAGGACGGTGGGTACCGGGTCCTTGAAGCGAGGAGTGGAACTGAGGCCCTCCGGCTTGCCGAAAGTCAGCCCGCCCTCATCACTCTGGACATCAATCTGCCGGATATCGATGGTTTTGAAGTCTGTCGAAGGCTAAAGGGCAACTCTTCAACCTCAGACATCCCCGTTCTCCATATATCTGCTTCGTGTGTAGAGTCCGAACACAGAATTCGAGGTTTGAAGGGTGGAGCAGACGCATACCTTTCTGAGCCGATCAACCGGCAGGAACTACTGGCCACGGTTGGCGCGCTCCTGCGCTTAAGCCAAGCCCAAAAAGAGGCTCGCCGCCAGGCGAGGGAAGCTCATGAAGCGCGAGAAGACCTCAAAGCTATCAATGAGACTCTTGAACTCCGCATTAAGGAACGTACGCTTGATCTGGAACGCAGTAACGCGGAAATTCGGAAATTATCTCAGCGTCTGTTGCAAGCCCAAGACGAAGAACGCAGAAGGATTTCACGCGAGCTCCACGACAGTACGGGACAGCTTCTGGTCGGCCTCAGCCTCAATCTTTCCCAGCTTAAATCCAAGTTACTCGAAGATTCGCCCGGTCTTGTCCCGCTTCTGGATGACACCAGCCTTCTAGTGGATGAAATTAATCGCCAGATGCGAACTCTGTCCTACCTATTGCATCCACCTCTTCTCGATGAAGCAGGTCTGGCTTTTGCCCTGAAGTGGTATATCGATGGGTTTATGGATCGAAGCAATATCTCCGTTGAGTTACGGTTGCCCAACGACTTGGGGCGATTGCCGCAGGATTTGGAAACCACGATCTTCCGCCTCATTCAGGAGTCTCTTACCAACGTTCACCGACACTCCAAGAGCAAAACTGCGTGCATTCGACTGGAGAAGAATGACCGCGAGATCTCAGTAGAGGTGATCGACTCGGGTAATGGTGTGAGTTCATCTCCTCGAGGTCTCGGTTCCGAGTTTCGTCCTGGCGTCGGGATTCTCGGTATGAAGGAGAGAGTGCGTCAATTTGGCGGGGACTTTGAAATCTCATTTCAGAACACTGGTACTTCGGTCAGAGTGCGCTTGCCTATCAGGAATCACTCTTTGACCCAGACCACCTAGTTCAATCACCCCCGCACCGTACTCCATCGTTGGCCGCAAACCGGCGTCTCTGGAAAATAGGAAAATCCCCGACATCCAGTAGGCACTAACAATGTCAAAATCAGCAAATGGCACGGTCACTGAAGATCACTAAGTACCTTGATCGCTCTCCAACCCATGCCAAATGTGATTTCTGCAATCGCGAGTTTCGCGCTCCACTTTCTGTGCTGCACAAGCCATCGGAAGCCTTGCAACTTTTGAAGGAATTATTCGACCGGCATACCTGCGCGCAGAAGAAGATAACTCGATAGAATCTCGCCGTTCTCACGCGGGACTTTCGCAGGCCATCCGCTATGGCAGAACAAGGATCCGGACTTGGGCCGGTTTGCGGTGTGAGCGAAGCGGGAGCCCGCAGGCGAAATCCCGAGCCAGGAATATCGGAACTGGCGGAGAGAGAGGGATTCGAACCCCCGATACGGTTTCCCGTATACACGCTTTCGAGGCGCGCGCCTTCAGCCACTCGGCCATCTCTCCGCTCGCGCTTTTTCAGCGATTTCTATCCAGAATAGCAAATCATAGGGCCGATTGTGGTCCTGGGTGCTACGGCTTACTATCTTGCTTTTCCTGCAACTGTTCTCCCAACTTCAATTCCTTCTCGGCTTGCTCGGTTTGTCCCAAATCGCGGTAGGCTTGCCCCAGTAAATGATGGGGGATTGCATTGTTCGGATCCATTGCCGCAGCCCTTTGCAATGCCCGTACTGCGAGGGCGTATTCCCCTTTCTTTTCCAGAACTTTTCCCAACAATATATAAGGACCAGTTGAAGTCGAATCGAGCCAGATAGAACGCTGAAGCAGCCTCTCGGCGTCATCGAACTTCTGTGCTCGTATCTCGGCATCGGCTAGCTTGTAGTACGCAGCCGCATGAGCTGGATTCAGGGATAGCTCTTGCTCAAACTCGGTGATTGCCTCAGGGAGCCTCGACTTATAGAGGTACAGTTCCCCCAGCAAGAAGTGGGCTAAGGGCAGTTTTGGATCCAGGGAGATTGCCTTTTGAGCGTATTCTTCCGCGACGGGATCGTACTCTTGTCGAAGTAGCATTCGTGCAGTGAACAAATAGCTCGCTGCCGAATCCGGCTTTACGGCAAACATGCGAGCAAAAGCACCGCGCGCCCTGTCGTAATCCTTGGATTGAATGTAGCAGACGCCCAAAATATAAGCCGCATCCACATTCGCAGATGGATACCAGGTCTGAACCTTCTCAAGATAGGGAATCGCCTCGGCCGGACGACCCGCGAGGTAATAAGAAATTCCAAGTAGTTGAACTGCTTCGTCGTCTTTTGGGTCGTTCTTGACCGCCTGCTTGAAGTACTCGGTCGCTTTCAGAAACTCACCCTTCTTGTAATAGGCCATGCCCAACTCATGCTGCAGGTGTGGTGTGTTCGGATTTGCAGCTGCAACCTGCTGAAGTTGCGTGATCGCATCATCGTACCTGCCCTCCTGCATCAATTTCCGGGCATTGGCAAACTCCGATTCGCTACTGGATCTTGCAGAGTTGTCCGAGGTGGATGGTGTGTGTGGCACAGCAGTTTGGCCGGCCAGACTAAGCCCGGCGAGAAGCAGGAGAATTAGGATGGTTCGGGTTCGCGACATAACAAAGGCCCTAAGCCCGCAAGGAATCAGCAGAGTGGAGGGTTGAACGAAAGCAGCATACCACGTAACCTACTTGCACTGTGCCCCGGCGGTTCTGTCGACATCATTGTTCTAAAGCACTCCTCATCCTCTTTCTCCTGTTTGCGCTAATCACCCATCCGAACCGTCTCCGTGCCCAATCTACTGCGAGTTCCTCCTCAGTGTCCGCCTACAAGCATGCTCTGGATGCATTGAACAATGGTGATGCTGCAGCGGCGCGCTCTGGTTTCGAGAAGGCAATTCAACTGGATCCGCGCAATGCCGATGCGCAAAATGCCTTAGGCCAATTGCTGCTTCAACAAGGAGACGCTATCGGAGCGATCCCTCACTTTCGAGCCGTAACTCGGCTGAAACCCAACCTCGCCGTCGCTCACTTTTATCTGGCGCGAGGACTCCTCGCCGCCGTCCGACAGGACGACGCGGCTGCAGAATTGCGGGTCGCTATTCATCTTGCCCCCAAACAGCCCCAAGCTCATAGCGAACTCGCTCGAGTTCTGAGTTTGCAGGGAAAACCGGCCGATGCTGTTACCGAAATGAAAATCGCGATCGCGCTGCAACCTACGAATCCTGAATTCCACGACGAGCTCGGCGTGCTGCTGGTACAGACCTCGGCTTTTGCAGAAGCCAACGACGAGTTTCGCTCCGCCTTGAAGCTCGACCCACAATTTCAAGCCGCTGCGCTTCATTTAGGGGTTTCGTTGTTGAATAGCGGCCAAACTGACAATGCGATCCCTCAACTCCAACAAGCGGTCCAACTCGACCCTAGGGACGCTTCCGCTCATTACTATCTCGGACTGGCACTTCAGTCTAAGAATCAAGATGACGACGCGGTGCGGGAGTATCAGCAGGCTGCCGAGTTAAAGCCCGATCTTGTGGCCGCCCAAACCCATCTGGGATTGTTGCAGCAACGTCGCGGTAATCCGCAGGACGCAGCTGCGGCTTTCTCTAAGGTAGTTGTGCTTACACCCAATGATCCCGAAGCTCACAACGACCTCGGTCTGGCACTTCTTCAATCCGGTCAGGGCGATGCCGCCGTCAAGGAATTTCAAACTGCCGTTGATCTTCACCCCCAGGACACCGAAATTCGAGGAAATCTCGGGATTGCATATCTCCAGAAAGCTGATTTCCAGTCCGCAGCAGATCAACTCCGGGAAGCATTAAAAGCGTCGCCGGAAAAAGCGACACTGCATTACGATCTTGGGGTAGCTCTCAAACTTCAGGATAATCTCCCTGCTGCGATTGACGAATTCAAGAAAGCCATTCAGCTGGATCCGGGGCTGGCCGATGCTTACTACACCTATGGTGTGGTGTTATGGCAAAAGGGAGACTTGGCGGAAGCTGCAGAGAAGTTACAGGGTGCAATCGGAGTAAAACCTGATTATGCGGAAGCCTACTACACGCTCGGCACCGTTTTGAAGCAGATGGACCAGCTCCCGCAGTCTGCCACGGCACTTCGCGAAGCCATCCACCTTCAGCCCGAATTCGCCGGCGCACATACCACGCTTGCGGCAGTGCTACGTCAACTCGGAGATTCTCAGGGAGCGGCGGCCGAAGCGAAAGCCGGAGCCCAAATCAGCAAGCAGAAGACCGACTTGCAGGCCGCGACTTTCACCACGAACTCTGGGCGACGTCTACTGGATGCGGGAGATCTTGATGGCGCCATCTCGCAATTCCAGTCCGCACTAAGCGCGATGCCCAATTATCCCCCTGCTCATTACGAACTGGGATTGGCCTTGCAAAGGAAAGGTAACGCAAAGGCCGCCGCCGAAGAATTTAAGCGGGCCTCAGAGTTGGATCCAAATTTGCAACCTCCGAAGCAGTAGCCGCGATGGCTCAAGGCGCATTCGGTTACCCTGTTCGGCCACGCAACGCGACCAGCTGCGTCTCAACCGGAACGCCACGAGTCACTTTTACCCGCAACACTGCTTCAAAAGGATCTGGTGCTCCCGCGTTCGACATGCTTAGTCTCAGGAGCAGTTCCTGCACGGAGCTTTGCCGGCAGACAAACTCGACCGCTGCTTGGGTCCCTATGGTCGTCGTTCCGGCAAGAATCATGATCCATTTGGAGGGATTCAGCCCCCGAACCAAGGCAATTACGGCATAATCCTCGGCTAACGTTTCATCTCCGGGAGTTGCATAAAATGCCTTTGCCTCGTCCGAAGTTGGATGAACATTAGAGATGATTAGGTCCCCTTTGCGGGGGCCGGACGTCAGCCGTTGAAACACGAACTCACGTGTATTTGGAATATCCCGCAAGGTCAGGTTTTCCGCCGGAGACCCCACAAAAATCAGGTTGTTGTTCTCCGCTTCATCAAGCGTAAACAAACTGCCTCGCTTAACCCGGATATTCTGTTGAAGCGCGTCGAACAATCGATCCAACTCGTGCACAGCCAGAACTTCACCCACGCCTGTGTAATGATCCAGAATTACGGCGTGAGAATCTTTATCGGGTTGCATGTACCGCATTCCAGTTTCAGGCCTGCCTACGAATGCGCCGTTGCTGAAAATTACCCAAGGCTGGTCATTGGAAGAAAGAAACGGCTTCCAGAGGGTACGTAATGACGCTCCGACCACGGGCAATCCGGTTGTCGTTCCAGAAGTGGAAGCATTCCTGCTCAGGAGCACGCCAATTGTGCCGAGGGAGAGTAGCAACAAGGCGGAGAGAACAATGACTGGCAGGCTCCACGTAGAGAAATGGGACTCGGGAGCACTCGGCGTCGTGGGAACAACCCGATGCGTTCTAACCGCCTGTAGCTTTTCTCCGTTTTCTCCACGGTGATGGAATGCCAGGACGTAAGTTCCCTTGGGCAACTCAACAACGATCCGGTCCCCTAGGCCCTCAGAAGCGTAATACTCCGCCAGCTTGACTCGGAGTCTACCGGCTTGAACTCGGATGACCGAGTCATACTGAGGGTCAAAGCTTGGCGCTCTGGCGTAAACCTCCGTTGCAATCTGATACTCCTTGAGTGGCATCCCTGGATGTCGAAGGGCATGGTCTGCCAAGTAGCGGAGCAGTTTGGAGAGGGATTCCGATCCGTGCAGGGTATGACTCTTCAGAAGCCGCTCAATCTGAGACCAATATTGGTCGCTTTCTGTCAGATAGGGGCGTGTTACAGACATGTTACGGAGCGTAACAACGTCTTACAAAAACTTTCAAGTATTCAATTTAGTGTTCGGTAACCGTAACAGACCTGCTGAAACTTCAAAAACTTTACGAAACGGCCCAGAGTTCCCCCGAAGTGCAACGTAATAGTTTTCCGCTACGCCACGACTTGGCTCCCTGCACGTGTCTGGTGACTTCTGTCTCTATACCGCTTTCCCGCTTCTCTGCATCAAATTCCGGCTTTTGGAACAGGGGGATGTAATGAAAGCAAGAGCGTTTCTCCTCTCCGCCGCAGTGATCGCGTTGTGCGTCATTTCTTTTAT
>Ga0335078_10009763_pt1 | contig 14203 bp, 12 predicted proteins | sample Lox_Sample_32_FD_206711 | JGI IMG/M metagenome (GOLD analysis project Ga0335078, IMG submission 206711) | Soil microbial communities from Loxahatchee National Wildlife Refuge, Florida, United States - Lox_Sample_3.2 | ecosystem: Environmental > Terrestrial > Soil > Wetlands | place: USA...
TCGGTCTTTCCTTTAAGCCGGATGTCGCCGACCTGCGCAACAGCCCCGCAATCGCCGTGGTCGGGCACGTCGCGGCCGCGCTCGGCGACGCCGAGATCCTCGTCGTCGAGCCGCACATCGCCAAGCTGCCGAGCCCGCTGGACGAGTACGACAACGTCGTGCTGACCTCGGCCGAGGACGCGCTCACCCGCGCCGACGTGGTGGCCCGGCTGGTCGATCACGGCTGCTTCGGCCACATCACGGTGCCCGCCAGGGCCGGCCAGGTCAGCTGCCGCGCCGCCACCACGCCCAGGGCGGTGCGCCGGTCGTAAACGGCCTTGCCGAACGCCAGGGCTTCGCGGATCGCGATCCGCTCGGGGTATGCCCGGTTCAGCTAGCGGAGGGGACCGCCGACGGCGGCCGGCGATGGCTGACGGCGATAGCGGCCGACGATCTTGTGCCCGCAGGGAGCAGTTTCTCAGACCCGCCGGTGCGGGCGGCGGCCCGACGCGGCAGGGGAGTGGCCGTTCAGCGACGGCTCCGGCTGCGCGGCGCGCGCGTCGTAGGTGCCGTACTGGTAGTAGTAGCCCGTGCTGCCCAGCCTCGTTACCTCGTTCAGGACGACGCCGACCACCGGAGCGCTGACCTGCTCGAGTTTCTCGGCCGCGCGGTGCAGTTCGCCGCGCCTCGTCTGACCCGCGGCGACGACCAGGATGGTCGCGTCTACCTGACGGGATAGCAGGACCGCGTCGGTCACCGGCAGCAGCGGCGGGCTGTCGATCAGCACGACGTCGAAGCTCTCCGCGAGCGCCGCGAAGATCTCCCGCGGGCGCTGACCGCTGAGCAGCTCCGCGGGGTTGGACGGCAGCGGGCCCGACGGCAGCACCCAGAGCCGCCGGTCCCCCTGGACCGGCTGCACGACCTGCTGCAGCGCGTGGTCGCCGAGCAGGACCGTGGTCAGGCCGGCCGACTCGTCGACGCCGAGGAACTTGCCGAGCCGCGGCCGCCGCAGGTCGCAGGAGACGAGCACGACCTGCTTGCCGGCCTGCGCGAAGACCGCGCCGAGGTTGGCCAGGGTGGTCGTCTTGCCTTCTTCCGAGGCCGGGCTCGTGACCAGGATCGTCCGCAGGGCGCGTTCCTGGCCCGCGAACTGCAGCGATGTCCGGAGCGAGCGGTATGCCTCCGCGGCGGGCGAGGTGGGATTGGAGATCGAGATGACCAGCGGGCGGTCCCGCCGCTTCCAGGACGGCACGAGCGGCACCGTCGCGAGCACCGGCGCCCCCGCGGTCTGCTCGGTCGCCTCCTGCGTGAGCAGCGCGTCGTCCAGGTTGTCGCGCAGGAAGCCGGCTCCGAGACCGACCATGAGGCCGGCGACCAGGCCCAGCGCGCCGTCCTGCGCGGGCTTGGGTGAGCTCGGCGAGCCGGGGACCTGCGCCGGCGAGTCGAGTACTACCGGCGCGCTGTTGCCCGCGGCGTCGACCTGCAGCTGGGCCAGCTGCTCGCTCAGCACGCCCTCCTGGTTCACCAGCACGCCGAGCTGCGCGCTGTTGCCGTGACTGGCGCGCTCGGTGCTGACCTGCTTGTGCAGGCTGCGGATATGGGCCTTGAGCTGGGTCTCGGCGGCTGTCATCGTCGTGATGGCGAGGCTGACCTGGTTGCGGATGAATGCCCGGGCGTAGGCGTTGGCCACGGCGGCGGCCGTGGCGGGCCTGCCGCTGATGGCGGTGATCGCGATCGCGTCGGTCTGGCCGACCTCGGCTGCGGTCACGCCGGGAGCGCTGCCTAGCTGGCGCCTCACCGCCTGCTGGACCGGCGCGCCGGTCACCTGCAGCAGCAGCGTCTGCACCTGCGTTGCCGTGACGGGCTGCGGTACCGCGCCGAGCGCCGTGCTGGCGGTGCTGGCCTGCACGATTACCTGAGCGGTCGCCGAGTACTGGTCGGGCTCGGTGAGCGAGAGGCCGAGGCTGATGGCTAACCCTGCCAGCGTGAGCGAGATGACCCACCACTTCCGCCGCCGGATGATCTGGCCATATGCGCGCAGGCTGGGGGCGGCGCCAGGCTCCGTGGTCATGCAGATTCCTCCGTCTGGGCAGTGCTGGTGGGCGCGGTCGGGAGAAGAACAAACCATTTCTCAACAATGAGTGTATAGATGGCTACGGTAAGTGAGGGGAGTTTCTGGTGCGGCGGGCAGGTGCTCGCCGGGAGAGGGGCGGCATGGCGGAGGTGCTGGTGCTGTGCGCCGCCAACGTGTGCCGGTCTCCGATGGCCGCGGCGCTGCTGGCCGACCGGCTGCGCGGGCGGCCCGCAGCCGCCACGGTGCGGTCCGCCGGGTCGCTGACGGCCGGCCGGCCGGCGGACCCGGCGGCAGTGCGCGCGATGGCGGCGCGCAGGCTGGACATCAGCGCGCACCGCAGCCGCGTCGCGGGCGCCGGGGATGTGACCGGCGCGGACCTGATCCTGGCCATGGACCGCTCCTGCCTGCGGCAGGCGGTCGTGCTGGCGCCCGTGTCCTGGCCGCGCGCGTTCACGCTCAAGGAGCTGATCCGGCGCGGGCAGGCGGTCGGCCGCCCGGCACCGCGGGAGCCGCTGTGCGCCTGGCTGCAGCGCGCGCAGCAGGGCCGGGCCCGCGCCGAGCTTCTCGGCGGCTGTCCCGAAGACGACGTCGCCGATCCGGCTGGCGGCCCGCAGCGAGCTTATGACCGGACCGCCGCCCTGCTGAGCTCGCTGGTAGCCGAGCTGGTGGCACTCTGCTGGCCGGAGTCGCCCGCCTCCTGAGGCAGGATGACCAGGCTGGCGTCTGCGCAGCGGGCCAGCGCCGCGCGCAGCTCGTCCGCGTCGGCCGCCGGATCGAGGCCGGTGACCACGTGCGGTTTGAGCGGCGCCACCGGCGCGTGCCGGATGAGCGGGTGGTAGGGCCGCTCGTCCAGCTCGTCGTCGCCGAGCAGCGACTCGGAGAGCTTCTCGCCGGGCCGCAGGCCGGTGAACACGATGTCCGCGGCGCGCGGTCCGGCGGCGATCAGCCGGCGGGCGATGTCGGCGATGCGCACCTGCTCGCCCATGTCCAGCACGAGAACCTCGCCGGTCCGGCCGATGACTGCAGCCTGCAGCACCAGCTGCACGGCCTCGTGCGCCGTCATGAAGTACCGGCACACGTCCGGATGGGTCACCGTCACCGGGCCGCCGGCCGCCACCTGCGCGCTCAGCGTGGTCAGCACCGAGCCGCGGCTCCCCAGCACGTTCCCGAACCGGACGCTGATGTAGCGGCCGGCCGCGCGCCCGGCCAGGTGCGCGGTCAGCCGCTCGGCGACGCGCTTGGAGTAGCCGAGCACGCTGACGGGGTTCGCGGCCTTGTCGGTGGAGATGTTCACGAACGACTCGGCACCGCAGGCTGCGGCGGCGGCAAGCACGGTATGAGTCCCCCAGACGTTGCTCTTGAGCGCCTCTGCGGGATATCGCTCCAGGAGCGGCAGGTGCTTCAGCGCGGCGGCATGAAACACGATCTGCGGCCTGGTCTGCCGGAAGATCTCCATGACCCGGCGCGGATCGCGGATGTCGGCCAGCACCGTCTCGTCGCTGTCGAGCAGGGCGCGCCCGTGCAGTTCCAGCTGCACCGCGTGCAGCGCGGATTCGTCGCGATCCAGCATGACGAGCTGAGCAGGCCCGAACCGGTGCAGCTGCCGGCACAGCTCCGACCCGATCGAGCCGCCGGCCCCGGTCACGAGGATGCGCTTGCCGGCGAAGTGCTGCGTCATCGCCTCGACATCGGTGTCCAGCTCGCGACGGCCGAGCAGGTCGGTGATGCGCGGGTCGCGGACGCCCTCGATCCGGGCGCAGCCGCCGATGAGCTCGGCCACGGACGGGATCACCTTGGGCACCAGGCCGCACCGCTCGGCTTCGGCGGTGAGCTCGCGGATCGCGGGTCCGCTCGGCCGGGCAATGGCGATCACCAGCACCCTGGCGCCGGTGCGCGCGGCGGCCTGGGCGATCGCGCCGCGACCGCCGAGCACCGGCACGCCGAGCACCCGCAGCCGCCGCTTGTCCGGGTCGTCGTCGAGCAGCGCGACCGGCCGGTAGCGCGAGTCCGGCTGGCCGAGCAGGCTCCGGACGAGCTGTGAGCCGGCGTCACCGGCGCCGAACACGATGATCTTCTCCGCGCTGACCGAGACCCGGCCGCGCGTCGCCCGGCGGGCGGCAAACAGCACATAGCGCCCGGTCAGCATCGCCGGTAACGCGACGGCCAGCCCGCCCGCGACGGTCCGCAGCGGCGCGCGCTGGCCGGGTACCAGCACCGCGCCCAGTGCGACCAGAGTGCCGCAGGTGAAAGACGCGGACAGGACGATGCCGACGATCTCATCGAGACTGCCGCGCTCCCGGCGGCTGCGGTATAAGCCGGCGACCAGGCCGGCGGCCGGCGGAACGAGGATGAGCGCAAGGAAAAGGGCGACCGGGGCGAGTCCGGCCGGAACCCGCATCAGATCGCGGGTGGCCCAGGCCGCCAGTGAAAGTCCGGACGTCCAGACAATTATGTCGTAGGTCATTTCCATGGCCGTCCGGCTCAGGCGCTGCCTGGCCCGTTCACGGGCGCTCATGAGCTGTGTAATCGTGCTGCCCACCGCGCTGCTATTCACGATCTCTCCAGAGGTCAGGTAACAGCGATTTGGCGTTTCGGATGGCGTCTTGCGGAACGCCTCGGCTACATTACAGTCTGTGATCGCACCGACGCGCCGAGTTATAGCAAAAGACCGCTGGCGGACTAGATCTTCGAAACCAGATCGAATTCGCCGGAGCGGAACCGCGCGCGGGTGACTCCGGCAGACCGCAGCCGCGCAGCAGCGGCAGCGCCCGAGATTGACTAGCTGGAAGCACAAGGGAGTCGAGACAAGATGTCCGATGAACTGCTAACCGAGTACTTCCGCCAGCAGGCCGACGAGGCCGCGGAGCCCATGCCGGGCAGATCCTCGCGATCCCGGCGCCGGCGCCGGAAGCTGGTGGTCCGGCTCGCCCTGATCGCCTCGTTATCCCTGGTCGTAGGCGCGATCGCGGTCGTCGGCGGCGGCTACCTGGTGGTGAACCATCTGGTCGGCAGCATCCACCGGATCCCCGGCATCGTCGCGCTGGACGCCAAGGACCAGCCGCTTGTGCCCGCCAGATACGGGCGCAGCATGACCGTGCTGCTGACCGGATCCGAGACCGAGCCCGCCGTTCGCGGCGGCAGCGGCATCGACCACTCGTCGCAGGCGCCTGAAGAGCTGAGCGGCCTTATCGCGCTCGTCCATCTCAATGCCAGCGGACGGGGCGGGGCGGTCGTTTCCATCCCGGCAGACGCACTCGTCCGGATTCCCGGACACGGACGCACAGAACTGTGGAACGCGCTCACGATAGGCGGGCCCTCGCTGCTGATAGAGACCGTCGAGCGTGTTACCCATGTCCGCGTCGATCATTACTCCGTACTGGACTTCAGCGGCGTCGACCAGCTCATTGGCGCACTCAACGGCGTGGACGTCGACGTGCCCTATACGGTGACCAGCGACGGATTCACGTTCAATGCCGGCACTGACCTTTTGACGTCTGCCGATGTGCTCGCATATGTGCGGCAGCCAGGCGTGAGCGAAATAGGTCGTGAACTGCTCCAGCAGAACCTGGTGCGGGCGATCCTGGACAAACTCGCTAATCAGCACCTGCTCAGTCACTTCGGCACGGACTGGGCGGTCCTGCACGCGCTTGCGAGCGTGCTGAGCGTGGACAGCAACTTCAGCAACTCGCAGCTGGAGTCGCTCGCGCTGCGGCTGGGCAACCTGAAGGGCCGCGACGGGACGTTCGTGACCGCGCCGACGAAGAATGGCTCGCCGCAGTCCGGCGGCACCAGCCCGGTAGTGCTCAGCCGGCTCGCGCAGCAGCTGTGGTCCGCGATCAGGCATGACTCGGTGGCCGTGTTCGCCGCGCGCCACCCGTTCACGGTGACGCCGGTCGACCCCGGCTGATCGTTGTTCGGTCCTGGCCAGCAACGGTGCTGGCCAGGACCCCTCACGGCGGAGGGCTGATGTGGGCGGCGAGGCGCGCGACGCCCTCGTCGGTTATGGAGGCTCGCAGGACCGCGTCTGCCGCCGCGAGCTGGTCCGCCGGCACCCGGGCCGCCACTCCGCGATTGAGCTCGGCGATGACCTCGATGATCGCGTCGGCGTAGGCGCGGCCGGCCGGCGTCAGGATCACGTTCAGCTTGCGTGCGTCGTCGGCATCGGCCCGGGTGGTGGCGTATCCCCTTTCCTCCAGCCCCCGCACGACCTTGCGCGCGGCCTGCCGGGTCACGCCCATCGGCACCGCCAGCGCACCCACCGAGGCAGGACCGCGCCGCAGCCGTCGCAGCGTGGCGGCATCGGTGAGCCGGTAGTCGCGGAACCCGCGGTCGCTCAGCTCGGCCGCCATCCGGTGGACCCAGCTCTGGCGGGCGAGCGCGAGCAAGTCACCGAAGCGATAGGCATTTGCGTCCGCGGTCACGGAGCCGTACTGTAGCAATATGCAACCAGGTTGCGTATCTCTTCGGGCGCGCGTCCGGCTGACGGCAGTTACCGCGGCAGCACTGCTCCTCACCGCGGCGATCGCCGGCTGCGGCAGCAATGCGGCGTCGGCAGTCAGTGCGGGCACCCTGCGACCCGCGTCGCCGGCGTCGGGCTGCGGCCACCGGGAGACCAGCGGGTCGCTGCAATACACCCTCACGGTCAGCGGTCACCGGCGCACGGTGATCGTCCACATTCCGGCCAGGTACACCGGCAGGAGCAGGGTTGCGCTGGTCCTCAACCTGCACGGCAGCGGGAGCACAGCCGGCGCGGAGGAGGCGTTCAGCGGCATGGACGCGGCCGCCGACGCGGACGGCTTCGTCGTCGCCTAGCCGCAGGCGCTGATCGCGGACGGGACCGGCTACGACTGGAACGTCCCGGGCGTGCCCCTGTACAGCGGGAAGTACCCGCCCGCCGGCGCGCCGAGTGACGTGACGTTCCTGACCACCCTGGTCCGTGACCTCGCGGGCCGGTACTGCATCGACCTGAGCCGGGTCTACGCCACAGGCGTCTCCGGCGGCGGCCGGATGGCCAGTCAGCTCGGCTGCGACGCCAGCAGCGTCTTCGCCGCGGTAGCCCCGGTCGCGGGCCTGCGCTATCCGAGCCCGTGCCGGGCGTCCCGGCCGGTGCCGGTCATCGCCTTCCACGGAACCGCGGACTTCATCGACCCGTTTGACGGGTTCGGCAGCGGCTCATGGACCTACTCGGTGCCGGAGGCCGCGCACCTGTGGGCAAGTCACGACCACTGCGCCGCGAGCCCGGCAAATACCTCCGGACACGGCTACCGCCTCGCCCGCTACGCCGGCTGCTCCGGCGGCGCCCTGGTCGAGTTGTACGCGATCATCGGCGAAGGCCACGAGTGGCCGGGCGGCCCGGCGATGCCCTCGTCGGTTACCGGCATTCTCGGCCCGCAGAGCGACGCGGTCAGCGCCAACACGCTGATGTGGGACTTCTTCCGAGCACATCCGATGAGCTAGCCGTTTCCCGCGGTGCGATGCGAGGGCGCGCGTTCCGGTGGCCCGTCAGGCGGGCCCGGTCACGATGAGCCCCGCGATGCCGAGCTTGCGGGCCGGATAGCTGCCGACTGCGACGCAGTGCGGGGCCCCGGCGCAGGCGACTGAGCTGAGCGCGGGCGGTGCGAGCGCGCCCTGCGCCTGGCTGCCCACGGTGCGCGCGTCCGCCGGAGCCGGCGCCCTGATCGCCGACCAGGACGACCCGGCAAGACTCAGCAGCAGTATCTGCGCCTCGCCGGCGGTGTCGGTGTACACGCCCACCGCCACGCAGCTGGCCGCCGCGGGACACGCCACCGAGGCCAGCTGCGCGCCGGGGCTGCCCTGGGCCGCGGCCGCCCCCGCCGGCAGCGCGGCCCTGGCGGCGGTGAACACCGCGCCATGGCCGGTCATCACCAGGCCCTGGCTGCCGCCCGCCGAGTCGGTATAGCCGCCGACAGCCACGCAGGTCACCGCCGGGCAGGCGATGGAGCGGAACGTCGGCGCGGGACTGGCGGCAGCGCCCGCGGGAAGCGGCACCCTGACCGCGGTCCAGGTGGCGCGTGTCCCGCTGACCGCGAACGCCCGCGCGCCGGCCGAGTACGAGCCGACCGCGGTGCAGCTAGTGGTGCTCGCGCACGCGACCGCCGACAGCGCGGCGCCCGGCACCGATGCGTCGGCGGGCAGCGGCGCCCGGACTGCCCCCCACGACGTCCCGCGCAGCGTCACGAGCATGCCCTGCCGGTTCCCGAGCCGGTCGGTGTACGAGCCGACGGCGGTGCACGCGGTGGCGGACGGGCACGCGACGGAGACGAGCTGCGCGGCAGGCCGCGAGCTGGCATCCGCGGGCAGCGGCGCCGCCTGGCCCGACCACGCCGAGCCATGCCCGGACACCAGCAGCGCGGCCCGCGAGGTGCTGGTCGCGTACTGGCCCACGCCGACGCACGCCGACGCGGAGGAGCAGGCCACCGCGCTGACGCGCGCCTGAGGCGAGGTCGCGGCGTTGCCGGGCAGCGGCGCCGTGGTGGCCGTCCACGCGCTGCCGTGGCCGAAGACCAGCAGCCCCTGCTGGCGGCCCGCGCTGCGGTAGCTCCCGGCGGCCAGGCACGCTGCTGCGGCCGGGCAGGTGACCGCGGTGAGGCTGGCGGCGGTGGTCGCGCTGGCGGGCCTCGGGACGGCTACCGGCGCCCAGGACGTTCCCGTCCGCGCGGCGAGCACGGCCGAGCCGTCGCTCGTTCCCACCGCGGCGCAGCTGGTCGCCGTCGCACACGCGACGGCGGTCAGCGGCCCGCCCGGCGCGGCGCTGCTGCCGGGGGCCTGCGCTGCGTGCCAGCCGGCGGCCGGCGGCGGGGCAGCCCCGCCGCCGCCCGTCCTGGTCAGCCGCAGCCAGGCGAAGTCGGCGTAGAAGCCGTCCAGGGCGCTCCACGTCTTGCGGTTGCGCGACACGGTGATCGTGTTGAAGCCGAGGGCACTCGCGGTGTCGGACGGGTCGCCCTGGTTCAGCGTCGTGATAGTCCAGCCCGCCGCCGACGGCCGCACCGCGGTCACGACCGCGACCTGAGTGCGGTCGCCGTTCATCAGCTGCCGGCTCCGGCCGCCCCACATCGAGATGATGTCGCCCGCGGCCGGCAGTCCGCCGGCGGTCCCGGAAGCCAGGTCGGGGATCGCGAACGACGCGCTTGCCAGCGCCACGAAGTTGCCCGCCACGTCGTTGTCGAACAGCGTGTGCCCGGTGACCGCGTACAGGAACCGGTTGGCGAGCTCGGTCGGCTGGAACCCGGCGTAGGAGTCGAACGGTGTCTTGCCCGCCGTCTTGCGGCGGGGCCTGCACGCGTAGACGTCCCGGTAGCTGCCCAGGCTGGTGCCGCCGTAGCTGGCGCACCACGCCTTGCCGGTGCCCTCGCCCGGCGTGAATGCCCCGGCCGGCCCTATCCCGGTCAGCACTAAGGCGGTCCCGGCTGCGACCGCGACCCCCAGGACAACCGAAAGCGATGCGATATGGCGACGTGTCCGTGCCATCAGAGTCCTTCCCCCCGTAAAACCCCGCTGGCGGCGAAAGCAGTATGCCAGCTCGCGGCGCGGAATCGGTGGAAGGAACAAATCGCCATGGCGCCGGGCGGATCAATTAAATTGGGTCGCAGCCGGTTATCGGATCAGCCGGACGGCTCGATGAAGACGGTGCACGATCCTCCGCCTCTGCTCAGGCCCGAGGGAGCAGCCAGGATGGCGCCCGTCCTCGTGCCGTTGCTGGTACGGCGGGTCGATGCCGCTGAGCACGGCCGCGGCCGGCGGCCCGGAGGCCGGACTCGTCGCCGGCGGTCCGGCCGAGGAGAATGTCGGCCGTGGAACACTTCCGGACCGAGCGGCTCACCGCGCGCGACTGGACCGCGGCGGATACGGCGGCGGCGTTCGCGATCTACGGGCAGGACGAGGTCATGCGCTGGCTCGGGGCGAAGCCGCGGCGCGCCGTGGCCTCACTGGCCGAGATGGCCGAGCGGATAGAGCTGATGGCCGAGCGGGCGGCGGCCCGGCCGGACTACGGCCTCTGGCCGCTCGAGCTCAGGTCGGCCGCCGAGGTCGTGGGGGCCGTGCTCCTGCAGCCGCTTCCCGGCAGCGACGTGGTGGAGATCGGCTGGCACCTCAGCCCGCCGCACTGGGGCCAGGGGCTGGCGACCGAGGCGGGCGCGGGCGCGGTCGCGCTCGCCTTCGGCGCGCGCCACCTGGACCGGGTCGTCGCGGTCGTGGACCCGGACAACGTCCGCTCGCTCGCCGTCTGCCGGCGTCTCGGCATGACGCACCTGGGCCGGACCAGTGAGTACTTCGACCTGACCCTGGAGCTGTTCGAGCTCGTCCGGCGGTAAGGCCGTCAGTGGAAGAAAAAGCCGCCGTTCCATTGATCGGACAGGTGCATGGCGAGCGCGGCGACGCCGATGCCGCCGGCGAGCGCGCCGCCGAGCGCCAGGTACCGGGCCGCGCCGCCGGGCGCTGCAGCCGGCGCTGGCCGGGCGCGGTCACGGCCGCGCAGCAGCAGCCGGGGCAGCCGCGGGGCGTAGGCGACGACGTGGATGGTCATGACGCCGAACCAGAGCACGAACGCCGCCTTGTGCAGGAACAGCCAGTTCCCCTGGCCGCCGGGCCCGGCGAGCGCGAGCAGCACGCCGGTGCCGAGCACCGCTACCGACGTCAGGACGACCAGCGGCCCCAGGATCCGCAGCAGCGGGGCCGGCGGTCCCTTCCTGCGGTAGTCCGGCGCGCCGGCGTAGTAGCGCGCGAACCGGTACGTCGTGGAGCCGATCTTCAGCAGCACCGGGCCGATCAGCAGGAACCCGATCACGAAGTGCAGCCAGATCAGCCGGTGGATCTCCAGGATCGTGATGCCCTCGACCGCGAAGCCGAGCAGCAGGACTGCGCCGGTCATGGCGGTCAGATGCTCGTTGCCCTCAGGCCCGGCCGCCGGGGCATGGCGCCGGTGCTGCGGCTCGGTGCGCGTCCGCACGTGCTAGCTCGCCTTCCTGTTGTCCCGACGAGCCCTGACTCTGGTCAGGCGCAGCGCCAGCGTAGGACAGTTGCTTACCGCTCGGCGCGCGTGCGCCTCGAGGTGATAGGGGACGCTGTCGGCGAGCATCGGGTAGCCCCACTCGTCGAGCTGGATGAGCTCGGGCACCAGGTCCGCGCACAGCCCGTGCGCGGTGCACGCGATCGGATTGACCTCCAGCCTGAGGGTCATCGCCAGGCTCCTTCCGTGGCCGGCTGCGGGACTGGCAGCAGCATCGTGCGCGGCCGGCCGCGGTGCGCCGCGATGCACGGCCTGCGGCGGGAGTGCGCGTGCGCGTCAGCAGCGAACGCCGACAGCGCCGAGGCCGCCATCCGGACAGCGCCGTCGGGATGCCGGCAGGCGCCGCGCCCGGAGATCTGCCGGAACCTGCGGCCGAGCCGCTCGAGCGGGTCGCCGTCGGGCCGGCCGGCCGCCAGCTGCGTGAGGTCATCCGCGATCGCCGGCAGGCCGAACATGCAGGGCCCGCACTGCTGCGCGCTCTCGTCCGACAGGTAGCGGAGTATCCGCGCGGCCTCGACGAGCCCGCAGCCGCCGGGTGGCAGCGCGAACAGCACCCCGGCGCCCGGCGCGGCGCCGGCCCGGGCCAGCCCGGACCTGGTGAACGGCAGGCTGGCCACCTGCGAGACAGGATGCCAGCTGCCGAAATAGCCGCCGACGAGGACGGCCTCGACCCCGGCGCCCGCCCGCGCGGCCATGAGCACGTCCCCGACCAGGGTGCCGCCCGCGATCTCGTAGATGCCCGGCTCGGCGACGGCCCCGGTGACCGTAGCGAGCATCGTGCCCGGCGAGTCGGCGTGCCCGGCCTCGCCGAACCAGGACGGGCCGTAGCGCGCGATGAGCGCGACATGCGCGAGCGTCTCGACGTTGTCGATGAGCGTGGGGCGCTTGCGCACGCCGCGCTCGAACGGCCGCGGCGGCGTCGCGGTGGGCCTGGCCTCGCCGCCGTTGAGCCAGTGGACCAGCGAGGTCTCCTCGCTCGACACGTAGTTATGCGGCAGTTCCCGTACCTCGGCCGGCACCGTGTCGATCCCGGCGTGCTGCCGCTCCCGGATCGCCGCGTCGGCGATGTCCGCGAGCCACGCCCGGCTGCGGGGGAGGCACAGGTACGCCGTCGTGGCGCCGACGGCGGCCGCGGCCAGCTCGATGCCGTCGAGCACGAGGTGCGGTGCGCGGCCCAGCAGCGCCTGGTCCTTCCCGCTGGCAGGCTCGCTCTCCATGCCGTTGGCGACGAGCACCGCGGGACCGCGGCGGGCCGCCACGGCGTGCATCTTCGTGCCGGTCGGGAATCCGGCCCCGCCGCGCCCGGTCAGTCCGGCGGCGGTTACCTGCTCGATCAGATCGTGCCCGCCGACCCGGCCGCGGTGCACGGGCGGCAGCTCACCGTAGCGGCGGGCGTGCTCGTGCAGGCTCGCGGGCCGGTCGCTCTCGTGCCAGCCAGCAGTGAGCCTGGAGATCAGGCCGGTCCTGCCGTTTCCCCGCTGCTGTCCGTGACCGGGCTGCCGGGCGTGCGCCGGGCTCACCGGGACGTCTCCGGTCGCAGCAGGACCCGGCCGGTCGCGCGGCCGCCGTGGACGGCCAGGCTCAGCCGAGCCTGCTCGGCCGCATCGCCGGGGCCGTGCAGCGCGGCCGTCAGCGCCGATCCGTCCAGCGAGGTGACGGGTCCGGTCCAGGCTGCGCCGCCGGCCAGCGGGGCAACGCGGACCGAGCCGTCCGACATGTCGATCCCGGTCCCGTCCCTCGTCCCGTGCAGGACCACGGTCAGCGCGCGCGGGTCCCGGCCCGCGGTCGTGGCGCGGATCGTGATGGCCTCCCGGCCGGAGCCGGCTGCCGTGGTGACGGCCGCGCTCCCGGTGAACGACGCCCAGCCGGCCGGCGTGGCCGCGTCCGTTTCCTGGCTCGGGCGCAGCGCCGAGCTGCCGCCGAGCAGCGCGACCGGAGTGCCGGCTCGCGCGGCCCAGCCCGCGCGCAGCGGCCCGGCGATGACGAAGACGATCGTGGCCATCGGGACGATCACGGTGGCCGCCAGGGCCGCGGTCCGCCAGGCAGCCGGCGCGGCGAGCCGCAGCCGCCACAGCAGCGCGCCGACCACGACCAGGACGCAGGCCGCGTCGATGGCCAGCAGCCACGGCAGCTTGCTGTCGGTGCCGGTGCCCAGCCCGTGCCAGAGCGCCACCGGCCACGACGCGTACGCCAGCAGGTGCACCGCGCGCCAGGCGCGATACGACAGCCTGGTCCGCAGCAGGCTCGTGAGCACGATCGCCAGGATCAGGTCGAACGCGATCGCGCCGAGCCCCAGCCAGAAGGTGCGGTAGCCGGAGGTGAACGGGACGAACACCGAGACGATGCCGATCGAGACGAAGCTGTCGAGCACGGTTGTCAGCACGTGCACGACCACGAAGGCCACGACGAGCAGCGAGATGTTCCTATGCAGCCCGGCAGTGACCACGCGCGGCCAGTGCCGTGACTCCAGCCGGGAGACCCCGGAGATGCCGAGCGCGACAGTGATCGTGAGCAGGACGAGCGCCATCACCCCGGTGGCGCGCGTGGCGTACCAGAGCGGGCTCGGCCCGGAACTGCCGGCTGCGAGCAGCTGCGCAGCCGGGTGCCCGGCAATCGCCAGCCCGGCGGGCTGGCGCAGCGCGGCGATCATGGCTCACGACCCGCCAGAGGACACGACCGGCTGCGACTGCGCTGGCCCGGGCGCGGGCTGCCGCTGCGGAGCCGCGAGCCTGTGCTGGCGGCGGTGCCCGACGGGCGACCGAGCGCCCCGGGAAGACGACCCGGCCGCGCCGCCCTGGCCGGACGACGCCGGCGGCGCCCCGGCCCCGGACCGCGAGCCGGGGTTCCCGGCCGGCGCCGTGGTTGAGTGCGAGTGGCCGGGGAGTGCGTGCGCGAACGCGGTCCCGAGTCCGAGGGTTGCTGCGGCCGCACCACCCGTGATCCACAGCGACAGCTTCCTGATGCGCAGGAGCTTGCTGTCCCGGCGCGCGGCGGCGCCGTGGGCCGGATGCGGCATGCAGTGTCCCTTTCGTCGCTTCTTGTCCTTGCCTGACGTCACGACCCCGCGGAGCCGGGCCGGCCGGCCTGGCGCCGGGAGTCGAAGCGCCAGCCCGGCCGGGGCTGAC
>Ga0335078_10009764_pt1 | contig 14203 bp, 11 predicted proteins | sample Lox_Sample_32_FD_206711 | JGI IMG/M metagenome (GOLD analysis project Ga0335078, IMG submission 206711) | Soil microbial communities from Loxahatchee National Wildlife Refuge, Florida, United States - Lox_Sample_3.2 | ecosystem: Environmental > Terrestrial > Soil > Wetlands | place: USA...
GGCATACCAATACGGTTGTGATCGCGGACCGCGGGTTTCCCTTTTGGCCGCAGATCGAGACCGTGGACATTTCGCTGGTTGACGGCATCCCTCGGGTTCTCGAGGTGCTGGCGGCAATCCGCGCGAACTTCGTGGTGGGAAGAGTATTCGCGGCGGAGGAGTTTCGCGCAGCGAACGACGCGGCGACGCAAGCCCGGCTCGAGCAGGCCTTAGCGGGAGTGCCGCTGATCTTCGAGCCGCACGTGGAGTTCAAGAAGAGGGTCCCGCAGGCGATCGGCTTGATCCGCACCGGTGACACCATCCAATACGCGAACCTGATTTTGGAGTCGGCCTAGCCATGCGAAACCTCGCGCTCTTTCTGTTGGTCGCTGGCGCCGCCTCGGCGCAAACCTACGAGCAGAAGGTCCTGGCCGACCTCCAGGAGGTCGGTCAAGCGGCGGCCGCCGGACCCTTCCAACCGAACTGGGACTCGCTGCGGGAATACACGGTGCCCGACTGGTATCGGGACGCGAAGTTCGGCATCTTCATTCACTGGGGCGTCTATTCGGTTCCGGCGTTCGGCTCGGAGTGGTACCCGCGGCTGATGTATCAGCAGGGGACGCCGGAATTCGAGCACCATGTGGCCACCTACGGCCCGCAGAACAAATTCGGCTATAAGGACTTCATCCCGATGTTCCGGGCGGAGAAGTTCGACGCGGCGCGCTGGGCGGACTTGTTCCGCCGCGCGGGCGCGAAGTACGTAGTCCCGGTGGCCGAGCACCACGACGGCTTCGCCATGTACGACTGCAGCCTCACGGACTGGAGCGCGGCGAAGATGGGCCCGAAGCGGGACATCGTCGGCGAGCTGGCTGCGGCCGTGCGCAAAGAAGGGTTGCACTTCGGGGCATCGTCGCACCGCATCGAGCACTGGTTCTTCATGGAGGGCGGCCGCAAGTTCGATTCCGATGTTCGCGATCCGCGCTTCGATGCCTTCTACGGGCCTGCCCAGCCGGAGAAGACCGCGGACGGCAAGGAGAATCCACCGAGCGAAGCGCACATGCGCGACTGGCTGGCGCGCACCTCGGAGATCGTCGACAAGTACAAACCCGAGCTGGTCTGGTTCGATTGGTGGATCGAACAGCCTGTCATGCAACCCTACCTCCAGATGTTCGCCGCCTTCTACTACAACCGCGCGCGCGAGTGGAAGAGCCCAGGCGTGGTCATCAATTACAAGAACGCGTCGTTCCCGGATCGGTCCGCCGTGCTGGACATCGAGCGCGGAAAGCTGGACAAGACCCGCGACCAGTTCTGGCAGACCGACACCTCTGTCAGCGAGAAGAGCTGGGGCTACATCGAGAACGACAAGCTCAGGTCTCCGGACTCGATCGTCACCGACCTGGTGGACATCGTCAGCAAAAACGGCTGTCTGCTTCTGAACATCGGGCCGCGCGCGGATGGAACGATTCCGCAAGAGGTGCAGGATATCTTGCTGGCCGTGGGTGGTTGGCTCGAGGTGAATGGCGAAGCGATTTACGGCACCCGCCCCTGGAAGACCTTCGGCGAAGGGCCCACGCAGGTGGTCGGCGGCTCGTTCAAAGACACTGCCTCAAAGCCATTCACGGGCGAGGATATCCGTTTCACCACCAAAGGCACGACCCTATATGCGATCGCGCTCGCCTGGCCGTCGAATGGACGGCTGCTCGTGAAATCGTTGGCGGACGTGCCGGTCGCGAGCGTCGAGCTTCTGGGATCGAAAGAGAAGCTGGTCTGGAAGCGCGATGCCGCGGGCCTGTCCATCAAGTTGCCGGCCCAACGTCCCAACCCGTACGCGTTCGTTTTCCGGATCCGTCAATGAGCGCGTGGGACTACCTGGTCGTGACCGCCTCAAACGCCACGCAGGCGCGGGCATACGAGATGCAGGTGGCCGCGCGGCGTCAGTGCGGGTTGTTGCCGCAGGTGCGGGAGGTCTTGGTCGTTCCCGACTCGGAGGGCCAGCGCATCGGTAGCGGCGGCAGCACGCTGCTGTCGCTGGCGCGAATCCTGGAGCGCGAGCGCCGCCCGCTGAGCGCGCTTCGCATCCTGATCGTGCACGCCGGCGGCGACTCCCGCAGGCTGCCGGCTTACGGACCGTGCGGGAAGATCTTCGTTCCACTGCCGTCCGAGAATTGCGACTCTCCGCTGCCCGTCACCTTGTTCGACCGGCTCGTGCCTGACTTTCTGGCGCTGCCCCCAGGCATCCCGGGCAGGGGACAGGTGGTGGTGGCCGCGGGCGATGCGCTGGTCCGCTTCGACGCCGGCCGCGTCAGCTTCGCCAAGCCCGGAATCACGGCGATCGCCTGCTACGTCGAGCCGGACGAGGCCAGCCGCCACGGAGTATTCTGCGCCGGGCTGGACGAAGTGGTCTCGCTGTACTTGCAGAAGCCGTCTCTCGAGGTGCAGCAGATGAAGGGCGCCATCGATGCCTCGGGCCGGGTCGCGCTCGACGCCGGGGTTATGAGCCTGGATGGAGAGGCCGCCCAGAGCCTGCTGGACGCGTTCGGGCCGGTGCAAGCGGCGCTGGGCTCTGAGATTGACCTCTATCGCGAAGTCTGTTGCGCGTTGGGAAGCGCGGCCACGCTCGATCACTACCTCGAGAGCGTGCACGCCAGTGGCTCGAGATGGAAGCCTCACGCACTCAGCCGCGTCTTCCCCGAGCTGAATCGGATTCCGCTGCATCTTCAACTCGTCCCCGCCTGCCGCTTTCTGCACTTCGGATCGACCCGCCAGTTGATCGAGAGCGGCCTGGCGCTGGTGGCCGAGGACAGCGGCGAGGCGCCGTCCTCCACCGTGCTGGTGGTGAACAGCGCGGTTGCGCACCCGGCCCGGGTGCGCGGCCGGGATTCTTGGCTGGAAGCCTGCAACATCGCGGCGGACGTGCGCTTGGCGGGCCACAACGTCCTGGTGGGCGTGGACTTAAGTGCGCCCTTGTCCTTGCCTTCCGGCGCCTGCCTGGAGGTGCTCGCCGGGCGCGACCGCACCGGATCGGATGTGCGGTTTGTGCGCTGCTACGGCGTCTGCGACACGTTCAAGCACGATGCCCAGTTCTGTGGCAGGCCGTTGGGCGACTGGCTGCGTACCGCAGGCTTGGAGGCAGATGAGGTCTGGCCGGATGTGAGCGACACAGCCAGGCGTAGTCTCTGGAACGCCCGCGTCTTTCCTGCCGTTCCGGCAGCCGCGGACTTCCGGCGTTGGCTCTGGATGTACGCCCCCGAATCGGCCACGCTCGAACAGGTGCGGGCCTTCCGGACCGCTGACCGCTACAGCGCCGCCGAGATCGCCGTCCTGGCGGACCAGCCGGCGTTTCATTCCCGCCGTCTTGAGATCTGGCAGAAGAGGAGACCATGGCAGTCCGATTGAAGGACATCGCCCGCGACTTAGGCGTTTCGGTCGTGACCGTTTCCAAGGTCTTGCGCAATCATAGCGACATCAGCGCCGAGACACGCGCACGGGTTTGGAAGCGGATCAAGGAGTTGGACTACCGCCCGAATCCCGTCGCCCGAGCGCTGGTGACGGGCCGTACGAACTCGATTGGCCTGGTGGTGCCCGACCTGGTACACCCCTTCTTCACCGAAGTGGCGAAGGGGTTATCCCGGGTTCTTCGCAGACGAAACTACAGCCTGGTGATTGCGTCTTCCGAGGAGGATCCCGCGCTGGAGCGGACCGAGATCGATCAGCTACTGGCTCGCCGCGTAGACGCTCTGATCGTCGCTTCGGCGCAGCGGACCGTGGAGAGCTTTCGCGGCATCGAGGCGCAGCGCACTCCGTATGTCCTCATCGACCGGAGATTTCCGGGACTGGCCGCGAACTTCGTTGGGGTTGACGATGAGCAGGTCGGCGAGCTGGCGACTGGGCACCTGATCGAGGCCGGATGCCGGTCGATCGCGCACATACGCGGGCCGGAGGTCAGCACCGCGCTTGGCAGGCTGGAAGGATACCGCCGGGTTCTCTCGCGCCACGGCCTCGCGGCGCGGCCCGAGTACATCGTTTCCCCCCGCTCCAGCGACGACGCCGGGGACCGCAGCGGCTACGAAGCCATGCAGCAATTGCTCGAACTCAGGCCTCCGCCCGACGGCGTCTTTTGCTACAACGATCCGGCCGCCACGGGGGCCCTCAGAGCGATCCTGGACAGCGGCCTGCGCGTCCCCGAGGATATCGCCCTGATCGGTTGCGGCAACGTCCACTACGACGCGCTGCTGCGTGTGCCGCTCAGCAGCATTGACCAGGACAGCTCCGGCATCGGAGAGCGCGCGGCAAGCATGGCCCTGGGCCTGTTGGAGGCGAAGGGCGCGCCGGCGAGGCCCCGAGCCGTGCTGTTGACCCCGCGGCTGGTGGCCCGAGAATCGACCCGGCGTCTTCACGCCTGACGCGGATCGGGGGGTCGTTCGGCGGCGGCGCCACAGCGGCCGGAGACACCCCGGAAGAACTGTTCGCGCTCCTCGGGCGTCATTCCGTGCCAGCGGTCCTGCATCCGGCGTCTCCAGTCTCCGCCGTGGCCCGGGCCGCCGCGAAATCCTCCAAACAGGATCTTGCTCAAGATGAGGAGGCCGAGCGCCTGCCAAAAGGTGATCGCGTGGAGCCCGAACACCGCCGGCGCAAGCCAATTCCACAGACTCATCACCAAGAATCCGAAGACCGCCACGGCCAGCACCGCCAAAACCGCGATCTTCACTCCCTTTCTCACCCATCGTGTTCTCATGTCGTCGTCTCCTCACGACCTCGTAAACTCGTCGTAGATGGCCTGCAAGCGGCGTCGCAGGTGAATCACCGCATACCGCTTGCGGGAGATGATCGTGTTGATGCTCACTCCCGTCTCTTCCGCAAGCTGCTTGAAGCTCCGGCCGTCGATCTCGTGCGCGACGAACGCCTTGCGCTGCTCTCCTGGAAGCTCTTCTAAAGCCGCGTCGAGTTCCTCGAGAAGCACGCTTCGCGCATACAGCGCCTCCGGGCCGGCGTCCGGCGAGGGCAGCAGATCCTCCAGGCGGAGCCCGTCCTCTTCGCTTGTGTTGACGGGAATCTCGCCCCAGGCTTCGGGCCGTTTTTTGCGGAATCGATCGATGATGCGATTCCGCGCCACACGGTAAAGCCAGGCGGCAACGTGCTCGACCGGCTTCATCAGGCGGTACGCTTCCGTCAATTCGTAGAAGACGTCTTGCAGGATGTCTTCCGCATCGCCCTCGTCATCCACGCGCCTCCGAATGAAGCTCAACAGGCGCCGGCGTTCCCGATCGATGACCTCCGAGATGCGCCGGTTCTGCTCGGCGGATTCCATTGAGACGCTCAGCACGTCCTCCATCTACCTTTGTAGACGAAACGGGCCGGCCCGATATTGTATCGGGGCGAGGCGGTTGCAGCTCAGGGTCGCAACCGCAGGCGGGTGAGAGCTCTTCCGGCCTCTTTAAGCCGGCCATCGCCCCACCACAGTAGCAGAAGACGGCGGGAGAGAAAGCGCGGAAGACGTGCCAGCGCGCGTAGCAGCCTGGCGCGCATCGTGGAGGATCGGAGATGTGAAGATCGCACGACCTCTGCGGAGATCGGCTTGCCGGTGAGGAGGTGGACGGCGAGGGCAGCCTCGCAGTAGGCCAGATCGTTTGCCAGGCTCAGTTGCGAGGCGATCGCGGCGCGCCCGGATCTCTCCAGGAACCCGCGTGCTGCCCGGAACAGCCTGGCCGTCGCATCCAGCTCCCGCAGGATCGTCGACTCGTCGACGGAGACTCCGGTGACATTCGAGCCATGGATTCTGTAGCGAGCCAGGCAGTCTCCCAGGCCAATGATCGGCGTTGTGAACATGGCCGACTTGATCAGGTAGCCGTCGGCCAAGGTGCGGAACTCGGAGGGGATTGGGAAGATCTGATCGCATATCTCCCGGCGGAAGGCCAGCCCCGAGGTCGGCGGCGCGGAACACCGCATCGTGCCGATGGCCTTGGACGCGACCCAGCCATCATCGGGCCGCTCGGGAATGGGCGGGTGCGTCCGAGACTCCGAGAAAGGCCGGACCCTGTGCGTCGAGATGCCGCAGGTCGGCCGCTCCCGGAACGCCCGGACGACGCGGGCCAGTTTGTCGGGCTCCCAGATATCGTCGGCGTCGAGCAGGGCCACGATGGGTCCATCGGCCAGGCTCCAGGCGGCGTTCAGCGCGGCGCCGTGGCCCGCATTGGCTTGCGCCACCCATCGGATTCGGGCGTCCGAGGCGGCATAGCCCTGGATGAGATCGAGCGAGCCGTCGGTTGAGCCGTCGTCGCAGACGCAGATCTCCCAATGAGAGTAGCTCTGCCGCAGGACGCTCTCGATCGCCTCGGGCAGGAACCTGGCGTAGTTGAAATTCCCTATCAGCACGGAAACCAGCGGGGTTTCGGGCAGAGGCGCGAGTGGAACGGGCAGCAGCGGATCGACTGGAGTGGCGAGGAGTGACGGGCTCATGGTTGGGCGGAGAGGGCTTCGCATCGCTCCGGTCCCGGCACTCGCAGCGCGGAGCACACGCGGCTGATGTCTTTCGAAGTTACGGTACGGGTCGCCCACAGTCCGGCGCCATACAGGCAGGCGACGGCGGAGGCGCCCCAAAGGCCTCCCAGCGGCGCCAGACCGCACCCAAGGCAAAGGGCAACGGCTGCAACCAGGGCCGGCTTGAGGGAGGCCCGAAGGGTGCCCAACCCCACCTCGCGCGGCCACGGCGCGATCACGACCGCTCCCACCACCACCTCGGCGGCGAGATTCCCGATGGCGGCCCCGAGGCTGGCATAGCGGCCCACCAGCGCGGCGCAGACCATCAGGTTGGCGCACCCGCCCAGGGCGGTAGCCCACAGAAGCAGGCGCTCGCGATGGCAGGCGATAGCAAGCTGGCCCCAGTTGCTGGTCACGGCGACCACGCCGCCGCTGCACAGCAGGATCGCCAAAGCGTTGCTCGCGGGCAGGAAGGGGGCGCCAAACACCCACCTCAGGATGGAACCCGAACCGGCGGCGCCGATCGCCACCAGTCCGCAGGCGCCTGCCGCGGTCACACGGACAGACTCGGCCAGAAGGCGGGCCGCATCGCGGCTCGAACGCGCCGACAGCTCCATGAGCGCGGGAGCCATGGCCGAGAAGTAGAGCGACGTGATGGTAAACACGACAGCCGCGATCTTGGAGGCGGCCGCGTACATGCCGACCTCGGCATCTCCATGCACTTTGCCGAGAATCAGGAAGTTCGCCTGGATGTAAAGAGTGATGGCGAAACTCGCCGCGCACAAGGGCAGGGATTGCGCCAGGTATCTCTTCGACCGGTTCCACCGGAAGCTGACGGACAGCCTGTGACCGGTCCTTCCGAGCAGGTTCAGGCTCAGCGCCACCGCCGCGGCGCCGGTTGCCACTCCCAGCCAGGGGACGCGCTCCAGGTGGCGTGGGTGGTGCACGAAGACGACGGTCAACAGCAGAGTGAGGGCCGCCGTCGCTAGCTGCGTGATGGCGGCGTAGTGCATCCGCTGCAGGGCGCGAAACACCCAGTCGACCGCCAGCGCCTGGAGCGGAAGCGACAACGCAAAAACCCTCAGCACGTTCCGCGAGGGCTCCGAGAAGGGCAGAAACTGGGCCGCCAGCAGCCCGACCGGCACGAGCGCGCAGCTCAGCGCGAGGCGCAGCCCGGTAATCGAACGAATCAGATCGTCCAGCCTGGAAGGGTCCTGAGCGCCATCCCGAAGAGCGATCAGGCTGAGTCCCGAGTCCGAAACCAGGCCCAGGTAGCTGACGATCGATTGAGCCAGCCCGACGGCCCCAAAACCGGCTGGCGCGATCCGGCGGGCCAGATACGCGTTGGTCAGGAAGGTCATCGCTTGGGAGCCCATCCGTCCCATCAGCAGGCTGACGAAATTGCGGACGACGGTGCTTCCGGCCGGGCCGAGTTCCCCTGGACGAGGCGCCCGGGCCACAGCGGGAGCGACCCCCGTCAAGCCGCCACCCACGACCGCTTCAGGGCCCGCAGAGTCCGAAACACGCGCTGCCGGATGGGCCTGGCGGGCACCGAATAGGGCGGACACGGCAGACCGGCCACATCGTAATAGCGGTCGAGGAGGCCGGCTTTCAGCAGTTCCGCCTCCTGGGTGAAGAACGAGAAGTGAGCCACCACCAGATCGCCTGCCACCCTGCCGGGCCTGTGGAGGATGGAGGGCAGGCATGCGGATAACCACTCTTCGTCATCGACGTCCGGCGGACAGAAGCGCCGGCCGAGCGCGGCCACGTCCGCTCCAAAGAAACCCAGGCAGTTGATCGAGAAGCGCGAGAGCGAGACATCGAAGCTGGGAACCTGGAAGGGCCCGGCGCCGCCGTTCCCGATTGCGGAGAGGAACTTCCGGTGAAGTCGCTCCGCGAAAAGCGGGTCGCGCCAGCCGCAGGGATCGTTGGCCTGGCAGCTCAGCCATTCGGAAAGCGCGACCTTGGAATGATGTTTGATCAGCCAGGAACAAATGGCGTTGTTGATTACCAGCGGCGACCACCACAGGCACCGGTCCCGCTCTCGGACGGCATGTTCGTAGAGCGCGCTCGCAAACGGGTCCGGGAGATACACGATATCGTCGTCGAGCTTGATGTAGAACGCTCGATCGTCGTTGCAGAGCGGGTAGAACCGGTTCACCGAGAGGTTGGTGCCGTCGGCGCCCTCGATGCGTACGATCTTGATCTGGGCGTGCCGGGCCGCTAGCGCTTCGAGGTACCGGCGGTCCTGCGGGCTACGGCAGTTGTCCCAAAGATGCCATTCGCTGATGCCGGGATCTCGAAGTATGTAATGGCTGAGGAGTTCGAGATAACGCTCTCTGCCGGCAGGTGTTACCGCGATGATCAGATGGTTCACCGGGTCCCTCGTTCGGTTCCGACGGCACACGGGAGGGCCGCGGGGTCTCCACCCAGCGCGTGCGCGGCTTTCTTACGAAGGAAGATCAACCACTGCCTGGGCGCGAGACTCGTCGATTCAATCTGGCTCCCGAATCGGTCAATCAGTTGATCGACGGCTCGCGTGACCTCGGGAAGGTCGCCGCCATAGTCGTGAAGCCCGAGCAAGCCGCCCGGAGCCAGGCGGTCCCAGACGAGTTGAAAGTCGCTCTTGACGTATTCGGGGTCGTGATTTCCGTCGATGAACCCGAAAGCAAACCGCACCTCAGGCGGCAGAATGACGGTACGCGAATCCTGCTTGAGGACGCGGAGTGTCTCGGCGACCGGCTTGGTGACGAGGCGGAACACACGCTCCTGAGAGCCGCGGCCCAGATAAGCGTGGTACACGCTGGCCATCGGCGTTCCGGCCGAGTTCTCGGTGAGGTCGAAGCCAGGATCGAAGATATCGATCACCCAGACTCGTTTTCCGCACGCACGGGCGAGTTTGGCCAGCTTGACCGTGCCGCCTCCGAGAAAGGCCCCCACTTCGATGAAGTCTCCCGGAATTCCGCAACAGCCGGAATTCCGTATATGCTCCACCAGGGTTTCATAGCCAACCAGATCCAAGGCCGGCGCGGCCCACCCGAGGCGCAAAGCGGTCTCCGACTTAACTCGTTTGAGCAGCCGCAGGAGTTTGTGCATGGGTGTCACCGTATATATCGTCGGCAGCCTCGACTCCCTGTATGAAGCTGTGGTCTTGATTGCCCACTTCGTACTTCCAGGCGCCGAAGCGGCCGCGGGAGTAGACCGAGTGGCGTTCCAACTCCTCGATCACAGGCTTGAGGCACTCGTCGCGGTCCGAGGTCGGAACCGGATAGCCACGTTCGGCGCGGTAGGTCCAGACCGAGGCGATATCCGGATGCTCACCGACCAGCCTGGTGTTCCTCATCCCGCTCAGGACGTTTGCCAGTAAGTCCCCTTCCGACAATGGCTTGAAGGCCGATTCTGAAACCTCTGCCATAAGAGACCAGGTACGGGCCGGATCGGGGACGTTCGCGGGCGAGTAGTTGGAGAAGACCGTTACCCGGTAGAACGGACTATCGGGCTCCGGAAAGTACATCCAGTTTTTCCCGGCGAGGTGCTCCGGAACGGGGCCGCGGAGACCGATCCCGACCACGTGCGTGGTGGTGTATCGCAGGCGGCCGGCGGCGGCCACCAGGGAATCTCGGCCGGTCATGCGGGCCAGCAGATCCAGGGGCAGGGAGGAGACGAGCGCGTCGTACGGATGCCATTCGCGCGACGCCCGTACCCGGTGGCGGTCGAGGTCGACCTCGCAGACCTCCTCGCCGAACCTCAGGCGGTCCTGCGGCAGGCATCCCGCCACCGCCTTCCAAATGGCGCCGGTGCCGCCTGCCTTGGGAAAGCGGAAGGTGTTGTTCGGTCCCCAGGAAATGTCATCGCGTTCGAGGATGATGTTGTCCAAGGCCCGCGCCGGGTCGACCGTCGCGACGCGCTCTCCCACCCATGTATAACTCATCAGATCAGCAGGATGCGCCCAAACCTTGAAGTTATACGGGAGCATGAAGAGGCGGGCGATTCCGCTTCCGAACGAGGCCGCGATCCAATCCTGAAAGCTGCGGGCGTCGGCTCTTCCGTTGCGCGCCGCGTCGAGCAGGCCGTGCAGGCACTCCAGGATCTGGTCCTTGGGCAGATGCCGGAGGTTGTACTGGAAGGGATACGGCACGAACCGGCCGTTGGTCCAGATGTGAGACTGGCGGGCGTGCTCGATCCACTCGCCGGCCATCGCGCGGTCGAGCGCGCGGTTGAAATATTCGGAATTGGAGAACAGCACGTGGCCGCCGATGTCCCAGGTGAAGCCGGCGGCGTCCACGAACGAGGCCGAGAGACCTCCTGGCCAGGCCTCTTTCTCAAAGACCAGGAAGTCGGTATGGCCGAGCTCGTGCAACCGCCAGGCTGCGCCCAGACCGGTACAACCGGCCCCCAGAATAAGGACACGGGGATTGCTGCCGCGCGAACGTGACGTCACTTCGATCCTCCCGGATACAACTTAGTAAGGGCGGCGGGCGCCCATTCTCGGAGGAACTTCGCAGGACCGCCCGCGGGCGGCGCGTCTGCCGACCCTTTCGGACTTTTCGACATCCCGCATGCCAAAATGGACGGGTGGGTTGCTATCGCCGGGGCTGTGCCGCGCCCCTCTTCCCGCTCGCGCCATGACTGGACTCCATACCGGCGAACAACTCGACCATTACCGGATCGAAGGACTGGTGGCGCGCAGCGGTATGGCCTCCATCTTCAGGGCCACCGACACGCGCACCGGACGCCAGGTCGCCCTCAAGATCCCGCATCCGGAAATGGAAGCCGATCCCGCTATCTTCGACCGGTTCAAGCGCGAGGAAGAGGTCGGCCAGGCCCTGGACCATCCCGCCGTCATGAAGGTGCTCGCGGACGACTCCCGCAGCGGGCATTACATGGTGATGGAATGGGTCAACGGCCGGCTGCTCCGCCACATCCTGAGGGAAACCAGGCCCCTGCCCGAGGAGCGGGCGCTGCGTATCGCCATCGCCGTCTGCGATGCCCTGGACTACATACACCGCAACGGCGTGGTCCACCGCGACCTGAAGCCCGAGAACATCATGGTGGACGACGAGGACAACATCAAGCTGATCGACTTCGGCATCGCGGGCAAGACCGGCGCGAGGCGGCTGACGTTCGGGAAGCTGTCCCAGATCATGGGGACGCCCGACTACATTTCGCCGGAGCAGGTGAAGGGGAAGCGCGGCGATGGCCGCAGCGACATCTACTCGCTGGGCGTGATGCTTTACGAGATGCTGACGGGCGAGACCCCGTTCCAGGGCGCCAATCCGTTCCTGGTGATGAACGACCGGCTGGTGAACAATCCGATCCCGCCGCGCGAGCACAACCCGGCGATTTCGCCGGAACTACAGGAGGTGATCTACCGCGCCATCGAACGGGAGCCCCAGAACCGCTACTCCACGGCGAATGAGTTCGCCTGGGATCTGGAGCATCTGGACCAGGTCTCCCCGACGGATCGCGCGGAGCTGAAGGATTGGAAGATCCGCCGGACGCCGTGGCTGAAGCGGGTTCTTTTCTACATAGCGATGGCGCTGATCCCGATCGTGGTCTTCGGGCTGATCATTCTGGCGATCCGCCACGCCAGGTAGAGGCGCTCACTCCCCCAGACAAGCCGCGAGCAACTGCCGCTTCAGCGCATCCTGCATTTCGGCGGAAAGCTTCCGGCCATCCTTGGCGATGTAGAAAACGTCGATCGCCCGGCGGCCCTTGGTGTCGATGAGCACCGTGTCGATGTTGCACGCGTTCGAGGAAAAGACGGTTGCCAGGCTGTACAGGAGTCCGATGCGGTCCTCCGCAACGATTTCGACCAGCGTCGCGGTCTCGTGCGCCTCGGAATCGAACTGAATCCGCGGCTCGATGACGCGTCTCTCGAGGCGCGGCTGCGGCCGGTTGCGGAACAGCCGCCGGGCATCCGTCTTTCCCAGGGCGATGCGCCCCATCAAATCTTGCAGTCGCTCGGCCTCGGGCGGGTTCAACTCGAAGGTCCGCTTGGGATCGGTGAACGTAAACGTATCGAGAATGACGCCTTGCGAATTGGAGAAAGCCTCGGCTTTGACGATGTTCAGGCCAAAGCTGGAAATCGCGCCGGCAAAGGAGGCGAACAGCGCGGGCCGGTCCCCGGCGACGACGGTCAGCTTGTAGGCGCCTTCCATCGGTTCGAGTTCCACGGCCACGCCCGTCGGCCGGCTGCGCTGAAAGAGGCGCGTGTGCGCCGCGATCTCGTCCGCGGCCCGCGCGCGCAGGTACCGCATGGGGAATCCCTTGATGAACTCAGCGCTTTCCGAAAGTGTCGCCGGCAGCTCCTGGATGCGGTCGGTCTCTAGCTCGCGCGTCAAGCCGCGGGCTGTGGCGTCATAGGTCCGCACGAGCTGATCGAGCCGCCAGGGGATCATCGCTTCCGAAGAGCTCGACGCGATGCCGGCGTAGGTGAGCAGAGCCAGGAGGCGCAAGCGCTCGATGGTTCCAATCCGCTCGGTAAGCCAGCGGACGGTGGCCGGGTCGGCTAGGTCGCGGCCGCTCGCGGCATCCGACAGGGTACTCTGCTGTTCCATGAGGAAGGCAACCAGCTCGCGATCGGAAGCCGGCATCCGGATGCGCGCCGCCGCCTCGCCGCCCCCGATGTGGTGAAACAGCACCGCGAACAGCAGCACCGCCCGGTCTTCGATCTCCGAAAGCAGTTCGCCGAATCGCTGGCGCGGGGCGCTGATCTGCTCGACCGCTCTCAGCGTGTGCTCGTCGATGGTGTAGGCGCCATCGGCGTCGTGCGAGACCGCGCCTTCGATGCGGTTCCACTCGGGAAAGACCGACGCCAGCAGGTCCGTCCGCTGGAGAACCCGCAGAGCCATCGGCGCCTGGGGCAGGGAAAGGGCCGTCCTGATGGCTGGCCACAGCGGCCGTTCTTGGGCGCAGAACTCGCGCACCGCCCGTTGAGCGGCCTCGAGGCGCCGCTCGGTCGCGGGTCCGGGAGCAACTCCGTCGCGCGCCACGGACTCGAGCAGACGGAACGCCGCCTCCGGGTCGGTGGAGAACTCGGTCTCGGAAGCCGGCGACGTTTCGTCGGAGCAGGAATCCAGCGCTCGGCGCGCTTCGTGGAACACCGCCCGCGCGTGCCGGAAATACTCGCGCATCCACTCGGACGGCTCCCGGCCGCCGCCGAACTGGGCGGCGACGGCCTCCTGCGCCGCCAGATCGAGCGCGTTGCGGTTCTCCCTGGCCCGGTAGTGCAGGAAGCAGCGGACGGATGAGAAGAACGCGGCGGCATCGTCCAGCCTGCGGGCCGATTGCATCCGAGCGGGCCAGAGCTTCTGCAGGTCCGCTATCAAGCGCAGATCGCGAAGGCCACCCGGAGTCTCCTCCACATCGGGCTCCCTGTGCGACGGCGTATCCTGCCACTTCGCATGACGCGCGCGGGCTTGGAAGACCATACGCTCGACGATCTGCCGCCCGTCTCCGGCGAACAGTCCGGCGAGCTCCCGCTCCAGTTTCTCCGCCAGGGCGAAATCGCCGGCCAGCGTCCGCCGGTCGATGAGTCTCAGGCCCAGGTCGTTCCCCTGGCCGACCAGCGCCAGGCATTCCGCAATGCCGCAGACTCTTTGGTTCGGACGCACGCCCTTGGCCCAGAGCCGCCCGACGAACTCGGCCACCGCGTCGTTCAGCTCCCGCGGCGGCTCGCCTTCTCGCACGATGACGATGTCGGCGTTGGAGTATGGGAACAACTCGCGGCGAGCGAAGCCTCCGG
>Ga0335078_10009766_pt1 | contig 14200 bp, 12 predicted proteins | sample Lox_Sample_32_FD_206711 | JGI IMG/M metagenome (GOLD analysis project Ga0335078, IMG submission 206711) | Soil microbial communities from Loxahatchee National Wildlife Refuge, Florida, United States - Lox_Sample_3.2 | ecosystem: Environmental > Terrestrial > Soil > Wetlands | place: USA...
AGATCCCAGAACCGAAGCTTCGACTCAAGATGAGCTGGCGCGGCACGCATCGATCAGCCCTCGTGGTTGTGAGGAGCCGGTCCGGAAGCGTCGGGGAGGTCGACTCCTCGGGGCTGGCTCGGGCTGCTGGTGTCTGGCGGCTGCGGTGTCGACGCCGGCGGGGTGGCCCCAAACGCTGCGGAGCTTCGCTGCTGCTCGCCTCCCGCATCCTGAATCGCGACGCCCACGGACGTCCAGCCGTCCTGCTGATCGCCCGTCTCGGTTGTGTTGCCGAGTGCTTGGGCGCGGATCTCAGGGCTGGCCGCGGCTAGCGTGCGCAGCGCTTCGCGCTCGTCGGATGACCATTCGCCCATCGCCTGGTAGGCGAGATGCTCGCGCGCTCCCGCGCCGTGCTCTGAGACCAGTTGGCCGATCCCGCGCTGCGTGTCGGCCGGCAGGGCCTGGAGCGCCGCCGTGGCCTGCTCGGCCGACACCGGGCTCGTGCGCTCGCGGAACCTGGCCTCGAACGATTCGTTGGCGAAGTCCTGCTCGCGAAAGCTCGGAGTCTGCAGCCCGCCCTGGCCGGCGTGTCCTGTGGGGTTGGCCTGCGCCGTCGGCGGCGGCGTGTACGAGCGCCCGCCGCCGCTCCCGGGACCGGTGGCGGTCGACGCGGCCGACCCGCCCGTGGCGCTCCCGGCGGTCGCTCCGCCGCCAGCCGCAGCGGCTGCGGCAGCCGTCGCACCGCCGGTGACGCTCGCGCCTGCGAGCGTCGCGGCCTGGCGCAGCCTGGTGCCGGTGCGGCTCTCGGCCTGCGCTGTCTGCTCGTTGCTCGAAGTCGGATGGCCGCCGGCCCAGCCAGGGAGGTGTTGGCGGGCGGTGTCTCGTAGCTGGGAGCCGGCGGCGTAGCTGACCGCGCGCGATGCGAACCCGCCGCCGAGCGGCGCGGCACCGAGCATCGCCACCTTGGCGAGGTGGATCGGCAGCCGCAGCATCACCCACAGCAGCACGATCGCGACCAGCGGCTCGAGCAGGGCGTTCAGGACGCTTGAGGCGTTGAAGCTGATCGCGTTCAGGCTCACCGCGGCCGAGGCGGCGAAACACAGCGCCCACATCATGGGCACCAGCAGGCAGACCGCGAACGCGCGCATCGCCGCCCGCGCGATCCACGGAACCACCGGCCAGGCTACGACCGCCAGCGGCATGCCGATGAACACCAGGACGGTGGAGATGCTGACCACGATCTTCACCAGCAGCAGGCCCAGGAACAGCAGGCTCGCCGCGACGGCGATCGCGATGTCCAGGAACAGGCCGATCGGGGTGAAGTTGAGTGCGATGCCCGCGCCGAGCCCAGCCGCGAGTAGGTGCGAGACGCTGTCTACGACCGCGCCCGACCCGAGCAGCGAGTTGGTGAACAGGTTCGTGAGGCTCACGGCGGTGTCGAACAGCCAGGGCCAGATCGCGAGGAACAGCGCCGCGCCGACCGTCCGGGTCAGCCCCTCCAGCGCCGCGAACCCCGAGTCGCCCCCGCCGGCGAAGCCGGCGGCCCAGTAGCGGATCGTCGAGATCGTCGCGACCGCTCCGAGCAGGCCGCCGCCCATCGCCTCCACCGTCTGCTCGAGCTGGGAGACGTTGCCCTGGGTGAGGTTCGGGACCGCGACCAGCCAGCCGATCAGCTCCGTGGTGATGAACTTCGCGATCGGCGCGAACAGCGCCTTGATGATCGCGTCGAACGCGCCCACCGCAAGCTTCGCGATCCCGCCCGTGACCCCACCGAGGAGGCCCCCAAGCCCGCCGAGGGGACCGACGTCGATCGGCCCGATGGGCAGCGCCAGTGCCCGGGGTGGAGAGGCGGCGAAGAGCAGCAACGCCACGGCCAGCACCGCTGCGCCGAGCAGGAGTAGCTGCCGGCGGCGGCGCGTCACGCCGCCCGGCCCGCACTCCCCGGGCTGGGCTGGCGTGATCGCGTCCTTCTGATCTCGCTCCACACGGACGGGTCGCACCGCGCTGCCGGTCAGTTGATCAGCGCTGTGACGCTGCCGAGCACGAGGAGCACGCCGAGGCTTGTGCCGATGATCTGCATCCCGCGGCGGCCGCCGAACAGCAGCACCAGCCCGCCGGCGATCAGCGCCAACGGAGCGACCGCGGCGACCATCACGAGCGCCGGGTCGACGAGCGCCTTGGCGCCGTTGACGAACCCGCCGATCCCCTGCGCGTTGGTCGGGATCCCGGCCGCCTTGGCCACGATCGCCACGCCAACACGCGTACCGCCAAGCGCCACGAGAACAGCGAGCACGACGCCCACCCCGACCCGGAACCGACGGGTGATTCGATTGATGAGCTGCAACGCAGCTACCTCCTTGCTGATCGAATGTGGCCGCAGACGGCCTCTTCGTCAGCTAGGTACCGGGCTCGCGGGTGGGTGGCTCCCCGCCGAGCGGCAGGCCTTCGGCCGTCCCGGCTCGACCGGTGCGTCGCGCTTCTATCGTCCGCCCGCCTCAGACAGCGCTCGCCCCAGCTGCCGCCTTGCCAACGATCCGGTCGACGTTCCGGGAACTGGTTCGGAGCCGCTCAGCAGCCGTCGAGGTCCATCGGTGCGCGCCCAAGCGCGATCACGATCCTGCTCGCCAGCTCGATCCCGATCCGCCGCTGCCGGCGCCCGTCCTTGCACTGTGCATACCCAACCCGGCGGTCGAGCTCGATCTGAGGCATCTCCATCCACACCGCCAACTCCGCCCGCGACAGAAACGGGTCGCGCTCGAGCTCGCGGTCAATCAACGCGCGCACGCGCTCGGTCGGGATCAGATCCAGCTTGAAGCGCTGGAGATCCTGATGGTCGCGCTCCCTCAACACCAACAGCCGCACCTGCGCCGGCGTCAGGCGCATCCGTGCCGCCGCCAGCTCGTAGCTCAGCCCGCGCTCCTCGACCAGCCGCCAGGCGTGCTTTCGCCGCTGCGCGCACGACCGGCACGTCCCGCCGTCCGCGCACCGGGAGCAGCCCGACCGCGGAGGATCGCCCACGGCCGGTCCTCCGCACCCCTGGTGTGCCTGCTCCCGAGCGTGACCTTCCAACGATGCTCCTCGTACCTACCGGATCGACTACGCCGACACGGCAACATCATAGCAGACTAGCGCTAGATTGACCTCGCGCGATCTCGCTGGCTGCCAGGACGCACACAATCTTCCTCCGCCTCGTTCCGGTACGCCGAGGGAGACCGGGGTGTCGCGAGCTACTTCAGGAGAGGCTCGGCCAGTGATGTGCTGCTCCGGGCGGAATTCGAGATCTACGTCTTCATAAGCCCGCGGCGGCACGCGCGGTTTTCGCGCCTCGGGAAGCCGCGCTGGCCGCGGCCCCGGGAGGCCCGTCCGGACGCGAAAGCGGGGTCCGGGCGGGGACCATCGCTCACGTGCGCGAACCCTTCGCGCGCGATAGCGGACAGCCGCGCGGCTGAAGCGATCGTGCCGGCGATCGAGCCCGACGGTCGCTATCCCGGGCATCGCCCGTCGAGAGCTACGGACATCGCGCACCGAGATGTCGCCGATCGGATCATGCGGATTGGCGGGGCTACGGGGTCGAAAGGGATCGTGTCAGCGGGCGAGACCTGAGACGTCCCGCCCGGCTGGCAATGCCAATGTCGACAAGTAGGTGGTTGCGCTCGCTCGTCTTGCTGGAAGCCGCTTCGCCGTTGGCGATTCCGCTTGTTCGACGGCTGGATGGGTTATCGCAACTACACGCGCGGCTCGCGCTAGGACATCCGACCAGTGGGGTCGCTGACCGAGGCGCCTGCCACACCCGTCATCCGCCGGTACACCTCGGTCGCCGTCGCCTCCGTCATGCTGGAGATGAGGTCAACGACCGCCCTCAGCTTGGTCTCGTCGGTGATCGCGCTCTCGAGCAGCGGTACGTACATCGCTGGGAAGAGCCCGAACTTCTTTTTCTTCTTGTCTTTGTCGAGGGCTGCAGCGCTATAGATCTTGTACAGCTCTGTGATGATGTGACGCTGACCGTGCTGCAGGATGCCGAGCGACGGTCGGAGGATGACGTAGCACCACATCAGCTGCTTGAGGGCGTCGACCTCGTCGCGCAGGCGCTGGTCGATGCTGACGATGGCGGAGTTCCCGGCCCGATTCGTAATTGTGAACCCCTCGATGTAGCGGGTAATGAGCCACGAGCCAATTCCGCGCAGGTCAATCCTCTCTGCGGCGGTCCCGGCATATGGGGTGTTGAAGGTCATCGCATCCTTCAGCACGCGTTGAGCGCCAGCGCATAAGGCGTCGGCACGCTCGGGCTCGTTCCTGCGGAGATGCGTCTCGAAGACATCGAACTCCGGAGTGTCCTGACAGAGCCGCTCGAGCGGCACGAGCCCGGCGCGGTAGAAGTCATCCATGTCGTGCACGGCGTACGTGACGTCGTCGGCCCAGTCCATGATCTGCGCCTCAAGGCTGCGGAACATGCTCGGGCTGGCCTTCTCGCGGACCCAGTCGAACGCATCACGGTCCGACATGTACGCGTTCCACTTCTTCTCGCCCTCCTCTCCATGAGGCCACGGGTACTTGAGGACGCCATTGAGGGTGATGCGTGTCAGGTTTAGGCCCTCGTGATCCTTTGCGCGGCGCGCGAGCCGGGTCAAGATCCGGAACGACTGTGCGTTGCCCTCGAAGCCGCCGTAGCTGGCGGCGAGCGTGTTGAGCTCTGTCTCAGCGAGATGTCCGAAAGGAGGGTGGCCGAGGTCATGGGCGAGCGCGGCGGTCTCCGCCGCGTCGGCATCGAGAGCCTCCACCGCCCGCTTCGCGGCCCCAGTGAACCCCCGCTCAGGCTTTTGCAGCCGTTCAGCCAGGCGTCGGGCGAACTGCGCGACCTTCAGCGAGTGGGTCAGCCGACTGTGGAACATCAGCCCGGTCTCGGACGCCGTGACCTGCGTGACGTGAGCCAAACGCTTGAAGGCCGATGAGTAGAGCACGCGATCGTGGTCGCGTTGGGTCTCGGTCCGCGACCTGGACGGTCGCTGATCGAATTGGCGCTCCTGAAGAGTGCCGACGTCCTTGGCTTTGGGGATCCACAGCCGCTCGATTAGCTCTGTTGGTTCGGGCCGCTCCATTACTGGGCCCGGCGGCCAGCCCCAGCGGGGCCCTCAGGCCGAAGCGTGAGCGCACGGCCGCACAACCATCTGGTCGTCGACCTCGAACTCTTCGCTCTCCACCAGGTCCCAGAACGCGATCGAGAACATCGTGTTGGAGACGGGCGGATCCACCGTCTCACGTGCGGCAGCCATCAACTCGCTGGGGCGCCACGGGTGGTCCGGGCGCTCGTGCAGCACTTGACGAATCGCTTGCTGCGCGATGCGCACCGCGTCGGCAGTCTCCATCACCGTTGGATCTCGCACTGCTTTGTCCTGCGCGTTCTCGCTCACTGCGTCTCCATTTCGGACCAAACCTTGGCGACCAAGATAGTTTCGCCCATCGGGCGGACGCATCATCCAGGATATCGGCGGGCAATACGCAACCCGACGCTTGTCGGGCTCCGTCTGACCGGTTGCCACGATCCTACTTCACCGGAGGCCGCGGGATGTGAACGATGCGACCACGCGTTAGCCGCGGGCCGCGACGCTCAGCCTTGCGCAAACATGTCGAACGTGAACGGCTCGTCCCTGCGCAGACGGAGCGCCACGAGCGTTCCCCGGAGCGGTGGGAGATGGTCATGGCTGCGGCGGCGCCGACCGTCCTCGACTCCAGCGGCACCCGATCGGATCAGCAGCGTTCCGCGGTTCGTCCGCAAGAAGTCCTGGATTGCGGCAAGCGCGATCCCCTCATTCCCAGCCCCGGGGTTGCCGGTAACGCCGCGGGTCAAGGCCATCGTGATGGCGGCCAGATCGCTCGAGACCAGATCCGCGTACTTTGGGTTGCCGCGGAGGCTTCCGGCGATGCCGATACCCGCGTCGGCGACAGCGATCTCGAACTCGTCCCGGTGGGTGCTGCGCTGGGCGATGGCGAATCCCCCGACCTGAGAAGAGGCGTGGTCGATCACGTTCTGGGCGATCTCGCGGATCGCGATCGACACTGCCATGCGGTCGGCACCGCTGATGTTCACCGCCTCGGTCGCCGCCATCGCGAGGGAGTCAGCGAGCGGGTCCACTTCCGACTGGGACGTGAACCGCGCCATCGGACGTGATCCCATCTGAGGCCGGTGGCTACCCGCCTTGCCCAGGTGTGTGCCTGTCAGCAGAAGGCTGAAGCCGACGCGATCAAGGTGTTCGGCTACTAGCCGGTTGGCAGGAGGGATACACAAGCCGAGCGGGACCACGCCACGCGCGTTCGCGTCATGAATGATCGAGATCACAGTGGCGAGCGCCGCCGGCCCGATGTACACCAGTCGGGTGAGGTCGAGCACGACCCTTGACGGCGTCTGGAGCGAGGCCAGTGGTTCGATGGCTGCGATGATGCGCTCGATGTCCCGGATGCCGTAGCCGCCCCGCAATGTGATCTGAACTGCAGGCTCATCGTGGGACGCGGAAGGTCTGGGTTTCAAGGATTCGGACGCGATCAGGGCCGGCTTTTCCCAAGCAGCAGGGAACGACCTGGAGGTCGGGTCGTACTGACCGGGGCGGAGGCGGCGCTGGCGTCGTGCCATCCCGGCCTGCGGCCATTATGAGGCGGAACCGTGACCCCGGCGCCCTCCGGTACCCCGCCAGGCCCAAGTGTTCGCCGTTGGGGCGCTTGCCGGAGAGGGCCTCACCCGGCGGCATATCGCGCGCGAACTCCACGTCAGCACACGCGAACTCAACGGTTCGGTATACCGTCTGACTCAGCCGTTGGCCGCTGTCACCGTCTGAGCGCTCGCAGGCAAATCAGCCAACGCCTGTACAGCCTCGACCAGGCTCACAGTCAAACGGGCACCACGAGGAACGTTGCGAGCCCTCCTAAGATCCGCGATCGTACGTCTCTCCCCGACCACAAGGTCAGCGTATCCGGCGGCGCAGCCGAGGTAATGAACGTCGTTGAAGTCTCCCGCGACCCAAGGAGACCCGTTGCGTAGTCGCCCGTACATCACCGCACGCAAGCGTGCGAGGTACGGCATCCTGCCAACGTCGTCTCGGGAACGCGGAAGCCACTCGTCGATGGTGCTCGTCTCGGGCCAAAGATCCAGGATCTCCTGCCCGAGATCCACGAGCAGGCGCCCGTGTGCGACCTTCCAGACCATTTCCGGAGAAGCCCGATCTGCACGCAACCGAGCAGCCGCGGCGGCTTGATCGCTTCCCCATGCCTCCACCGCCGCACGCCCGCCCTCGTCGGGAACCTTCGCCGGAGCGACAAGGGTGTCGTAGAGCGCCGACACGTTGATCAGATGACGCGTGAGTTCTGCGGCAAACGGTGGCATGCCGTCGGCATCCGGGACTCGCACGTGGCGCGAGAACAAATCGTCGGCCGCAAGCGTGAACACGTGGTGGGCCGGGCCAGGGTTGCCGTCGCGGGCGGTCGCCAGTTCGTCTCGGCGCACCCACATCGGATTCCGCATCAGCCATCCTCGGGAAAGCTGGAGGACAGCACATGCCACCTCCTGGCGCCGTCTCCCGTAGAGCGCTCCCGTCTCCACCATGTGCCCGCCCGAAACAGGCAGCACAATCTTGTCGGCGCAGGCGAGTCGGCAGATTTCCTCCGCGCCACAAGCCTCCTTAGCCGTCACCGGTCTTGTGCCGCACCGCCAGGCGGCGATGGTCGACCAGTGATTCTGATCGAGATAGACGACCGGACGCGACTTAAGGAACGCATCCTGGGCAGGCCCGAGATGAACCTCAACATCCGCCACGTTACCGTCTGGCAGCTGGAGCGTCAGCCTCCGAGCTGTGTAATCGATTCGCAGTCGCCTGATCTGTGGTTCGCCACCGTAATCGCGGAGGCGCTCTTCGAAGATCGCGCCATCGGAGCGCTCGATCCTCATCACGCCAGCATCGAAGTCCAGTTCAGCAATCGGGAACTCCATAGCCCGAGGCTATCGCTGCGACATGTCGTTGCTCTGTGGCCCGCCGTAAAACTCGAGACGGCGGATGCCTCGCCAAATCAGGCCGCACGAGGCACCCGGTGTCGCTTGCTGTATTTCTTGATCCGGGAAGCCGCTCAGCCTGCTCCGGCGATGGTCGGGAGCCGCGATCCCGCCAAAAACGCCGATTTCGCACGATCGCTTTGACCCTCCGAGGTCCAACACCTCGCGCGAGCGCTCATAGGCGACGTCTCGATGCCGCGACGTCTGTAGCTCCCCCAAGCGGCATCCGGGGATAGCCGTTGTCGGGCTCGATCGCCGGCATGATCGCTTCGGCATCGCGGCGCGGCGTGGCGCTTGTTTCGCCCGGGGCGTGCGATCCCCGCAATCCCGCGATCGGCAGAACGTCGGAAGCGGTCCCACCTGCTCAAGCTCGAGCAGCCGTGCTCGTCGCCAGATTCCAGACGATGGCGAGCTCGCTAGAGACTCCGCCGCGGGTTGGAAGCTACGACCGGAAACCGCCGTTCACATTGCAGTCGACGGAGCGGCAACACCGCTCGAGCAACCCCAGTCGCATCGTCATGCAGAACCCGCCCCACCGCCAGCGAGGGGGAAAGGACTTCCGGTCGAGACAGCCGATTCGGCCACCTCAAGCCACATGCCAGTACGAGAGCGCAGACGCGGGGGAGGACAGTATGCGAGCAGACTCGCGTCCGCTCCCGATCACCACCGCCTCGTCGGCGTCAAGCTCACCTCAGGGAGCAGGCAGGCTCTCACCGAGCGTTTGGGTCGTGAGGGACCCGGCGATCCGGATCAGGGCGAGCGTTCGCAGGAAGGCGAGACATCGTCCCCGGCGGCCAGGTCGGGCTTCCCGGTGGCCCGAGCATTTTGCGCCGCGCCATCCGCCGGGTTTCTGACCTGCGATCACGCTGGTGTGCTCGCTGAGCGACTCGGATGAAGGCGCGTGTGGCTACTGATGCGCGTCGCGGACCCGCGCTCATCTCCTTGGCGCTGGGCCGCTCGGATGCACCCTCCGCTTCTCGCCGCGCGCGAGGCCTCGATTGACCGTCGAGCGCCGGTGCCCGTGGCGCGCTCGTCGGTGATGCACGTGGGTGGTGGTGGTCCGCGCGGGTACCCCTACGGTGACGATCCACCGCTTGGAGTGGGAGGGGGAGAAGGGGAAATCCGCCTCAGCCAGGCTGGAGACCTGTAGCCAGAAGCGCACTACGCCCTGGTAGTGGCCGAACTTGTACGTCGTGGTGAATGTCCCGTCCGGGGAGACGTTCGGGATCCCCTGGATCTTGCTCAAACCGGGGATGCCCACGATCCCGAGGTCAAGCCGCAGCAACTTGCTGCTCGCCGGGATGTACCCGCCCAGCACACGCCCGGTGATCCTCACCGTGCTGCCCCACGGGGTCCGATCCGGTGTGACTCTCGTCAGCGCGATCTTGGCGGGCGTGATCACCGTCGCGGACCCGGTAGCGGGTAGGATTGTCGGTGAACCCAGGTAGGAGGCCTGGATGATTCGCGAGGGGCCGGGCGGCAGCGTTGCCGTCCAGCTGCCATCGGGGCCCGTGGTCACCGCGCCGGTCTGTGTGAACGCGTTCGAGCCATTATCGGGAGCGGTGAGGATCGCGACCGGCTGGCCAGCAATCGGCAGGCCGGCGCTGCTCATCAGCAGGCCGTGCAGCGTCACGGGTCGGCCGTAGCCGACTTTCCCGTCGGCCGTAGGCGCCACCGTCGACCGATTGCAGCTCCGGCCGGGCTTTGCGGCAGCTCGTCGGCTCCGACTCGTCAGCGCCGTGCTTACGGCGTGCGGGTCATGGTGTGACCGTCCCAGCAGGATGGCCTGGACGGAGCCAGTTGCGACAACGTGCCCCGCCAAGAGCGACGGGCGCGCCGGGGTCGGAGCCGACCGGAACGTGTCGTCGCGCGCAACTCTCAGAAGAGACTGTCCACTCTGCAGAACGGTGCTGAAACCTTGGGAAGCGGTTCGTACACGCGACGCGGTCGCGACGGTCCTAGCCGTCGCACCGCTGCAGCGCGACGTGGGCATCGTCGCCACGCTAACCCGAGAGATCGCGGCTGCTCGGGCCGGCAGCATCACCGTCCGAGTCGTTGAGGCGCAGTTTCCGACGTTGTCGCAGGAGGCGACCTTGAACGAGTAGGGGCCATCCAGACCAGCGTCGTTGAAATGCGCCAGCAGTTGGCCGCCAGTGAACGTCGCCGGCAGACTCGCCCAGCTGCCGGTCCCGGCCGGAGCCATCTCGACCGATCCACCAGCCACGCCCGATTCACTGTCGCTCGTGTCGGCAACGACGGCAGTTGGGTCATTGGGGCTCACGGGCGCCAAGCTCAACACTGGCGGAGCCTCGTCGATGTGCAGGCTGACCGAGCTCGTGCCCGAGTTGTGGTTGCCCAGCGGGTCAAGGGCGTTGTTCCACGCGGTACACGACACAGTCTTCACTCCGTCGCCGTTGACGGTCAGACCCGCGGCCGGATATCCCCCTGTGGCGGCACCGTCGACACTGCAGTTCATCCCGCCAAGACCGGACGGCCCAGTGCTCGGCGTCGCGTCGACCGTCACTGCGTGGTTGACCCACACCGTCGGGTTCGGGTTATTCGGCGTGCTGATGGACACGCTCACCGGTGTGTTATCGACGTTGAGCGTTTCGGACATCGGTGCGTTCGGCAACGCAGCTGCGTTCGTCGCCTGGACGGCGATTGGCATCTGTCCCGCGCCGCTCACGTAATCGCGAGTGTCTACTGCAGCTGTCCAGTCGGCCGTCTGCTGGCATTCCTGCCAGCTGGAGTCGTTCGTCGCGGGAAGCGATGAGTCGGCGATCGGGGCGCGTGCCCCGACCTGAACGCTCAGGCTGCATATCCCAGACGAATCACCTCCGGCTGTAGATAGCGGCCAGGGGTCGCCCGGCGCATTCCAAATCCAGTGTCCGGTCTGGTCCCAAAGGCTGCCGGGCCCAGCCACCGGCGTGATGGTAGGGCCGGACGCCTCGGTGGCGGACACCGTGAGCTGATCGAGTTGGATCTTCCCTGGCGATGTACACACTGTCTGGACACAGCGGAGCTCGATCCCCCAGTACGGCGTGTTCAGCGCGCCGGAGGCAGCCGCGTCGACCGCGGTCCCGGGCGACGTCACCTGCTTCGTGCCGCCGCTCGAGTAGGTCAAGCCGATCCAGCCGTGCCCGTCGGCGATGTTCTGCAACTGCGCAAGGTCGTACACCACCTTGGTGATCGTGATCCCAGGCGGGGCGATGATCTGGTACCCCATCTTCGCTCCGTAGGGAACGCCGCTGGAGAACCACGCCAGTAGGGCGTCGCCGGCCGTCGCAACGCCCCGCGAGAGCGGCGGTGCCGGTGCGTTCCCTTGATTGAACGCCAGCGTGAACGCGCCGGCTCCGCAAGACGGCGCGGGGCCCGACCAGGACGGCAGACCCGTCCCCGCTGTGTACGCCGTTAGCAGACCACAGCCACTCGACGGCGTGATCTGGAGCGGTGTCAACGGGTTGCCCGCGGCCTGAGCCATCGGAGACAACAGCGCGGCCCAAAGCGCCCCGATCATCAACGCCGTGGCGTGGGTTGCGGCCCGTCTCATGACTCGTGTGCGCATCATCAAATCCCTCCCGCCGTCTTAGCCGCACGAGTCGGTGAAATTGAACGGCTCATCACGAGGCTGGAATGCCCCGCCGACCACCGCACCGGTGTGGATCGTGAACGCCTCGACGAAGCTGCTCGCCCCCTCCGTCCACGCCATGGGGAACACGCCAGGGCTGCCCCCCAAACCTCCCGGCGGTTCACTGTCGTTCACGCTGACGACCGGCGCGTTGTTGACCGCGTGACGGCAGCTGGGGGCGGTAACGGTGACGGTGTACACGCCTGTCCCTGCGTGTGCAATTCTGACTCCGACGGCGCTCGCGATGGCTCCGTCTGGCTCGACCGCGGCCCAGGCGCTGACCGTTGGGCGATCGAGCGCCGAGCTGAGACCGATACGGCTTTGACCACGTCCGCAACGCGAGTGCTTGGCCACGTGCATGACGCCGCTACCTTTGTCGACGCACACGGCGACTGTGCCGTGGCTTGCGGTCGCCGCAAGCGCGTAGCTACCGCCGCTGCCTATCGCCACGACCAATGCAAGGTAGGCCACAACATTGGACCGGACGTGTCGACCGACGCCGCGCAGGTACCGCAGCGCCGTTGCCCGCCCGGTTGCCTTCGTTTCGGGGATGTTCACCTGTTCCTACCTTCCATTGGGCGTGGGACGTGTGCGGGCTACTGGCAGCTACAGGTGCCGGCTCCTGTGACCAGCGATTTGAGGGCCGCTTTGGATGGCCTGGAGGAGCTCGAGGCTGAGTTCGAGCTCGGCGAGGTGTGCGGCTGCGTTACGGGAGATCCTTGACCAGATCCTGACGACGCGGAGCCCGAGGACTGGCTTGAGCTCGAGGGGCTTGACTGTTGCGCGGTATCGACCGCTTCGGATGTGCCGATAGTCGATGATGGGGTCGTGCTCGATGGGCGGGATCCACCTCGTCCCGCGGTGTGGAGGGGTGTTTGTCGGTGGCGCGACAGCCGGGTCTCGTGTGCGCTCGTCGATCGCGCTGGGCCGAGGACGCGATCCGCGGCGTGCTCCACGGCGAGGAATGTGGCCGTCGCAGTGCTCAGACTCGCGCTCGCGGCTGCCGTGCCAGCGGCGAGAGCGCGGCCCGGGCGCCGCGGGGCGGTGGTACCCGCACCGGACACCAGCTGGCCCACGAGCGCAGTGACGACGCCGGCGCTGACGATGCCGGCGATCACCCACGAAGGAGCGCCGCGCAGCCAGCGACCGTGTCTACCCCGTCGCGGTTGGGGTCGGCGCGCCAAGCGAGCTCGCCGGGGGTCCTCAGCGCCGTTGCGTGGCGCTGCGTGCTGCTCGGTCTCGAGCGCATGCATGATCTCTTCGGCGGTCGGAGCGCTGCCCGCCGGCAGCCCGAGAGCGTCGGCGCCGCCGCGTTCCTGGCGCGTCTCCAGCTCGGATAGCGGGGTGCCGTCGACGGTGAGGTTGTCGGCGAGGCTGAGCGCGAGCGCGGAGAGGTCTTCCTCCGGGTCGTCGGTCGTGGGCGGGCCGAGCGCGGTCCCTCCACCTTGGCGTTGATCGCGGCGTCTGCGAGCGTCCTCGAACGACCAGGATCCGTCGGGACGCTGGGCGACTGGTCTGTCCCTTACTCCACGGTTGTCTCCCACCACCGCCATCCCAACCGGAACTCTACCACCACCATTTAGCGCTAGACTGCTCTCGCGATGGCTGATCCGGATGAGCAGCTGACATTGCCGCAGGTCGCGCACCTGCTCGGCTTGAACTCCTCGACGATCAGGCTCTGGGTCAGCGAGGAGCGACTCCCCGCCGAGCGCGTCGGCCGCAGGTGGATGGTGCGCCGGGGGGACCTGGAGCAGATGCTTGCCGAGCAGCCGAAACTCGGCCATCCGAAACGCCCGCGCGCGACGCCGCGGCCCGCACGCACGGAGCTGCCGGCCGATTGGAGCGAGGTGCCCGAGGACGCGGGGCTGTACCTGGCGCGGTCGACCGAACCGATCAAGGGGGCTCGGTGACCGAGCCGCTGATCTCCACGCAGACCGCCAACGAGCAGCTCCGCCGGGCGGACGAGCGGTGGGCCGCGGCGGTCCGCGGCCTGAGGCCCTACGCCGAGCGGCTGCGCGAGCTCGCCGACGCGGCCGAGCATGAGAGCCGCGCGCTGCTGCTGTCCGATCTGGCGAACGTGAAGTGGAACCCTCGGCCTGGGGCGCGGAACATCCGGCTCGCGCACGAGGTCGAGGAGGAAAGCGGTCGCCCGGGCCCGCGCGAGCTGTGGGTGAAGTTCGATCGGGCGGTCAAGCAGCTCGGGGTCGCGCTGGAGGGCGAGAGCATCCGTGCAATCGCGGACGCGTTCTCGCAACTGTCGGCGCAGACCCGCCAGATCGCCGACGCGATCGCCCTCCCCGCCGCAGCCGAGCCGGACCCCGCCGCCGACCGGCAAGCCAGCTAGGGACCCTTCCAAACCCTCGGAACGCGAGGAACCGGGACCGGTCGCTCTCCCCATGAGCCTCGCCTACCGAGCCTTGGCCGCTCAGCAGAGGTCGGGGACGACGTCCGGCGCCCACGCGACGGGACCGGGCTTCGGAGCCGCGAGCTCGCGCAGGCGTCTGAGGTCGGTGATGCCGAGGCCGTGGTCGGTGCCGAAGTGTTCTATCCACGCGATC
>Ga0335078_10009767_pt1 | contig 14200 bp, 8 predicted proteins | sample Lox_Sample_32_FD_206711 | JGI IMG/M metagenome (GOLD analysis project Ga0335078, IMG submission 206711) | Soil microbial communities from Loxahatchee National Wildlife Refuge, Florida, United States - Lox_Sample_3.2 | ecosystem: Environmental > Terrestrial > Soil > Wetlands | place: USA: Florida...
CTGGCTATGGACGATCTGCCGGTTGTCATGACCCAGTGGTGGTCTGCGATCATCGCGGCAAAACGGATGTCAGGCTATTACTTCGACAAGATGAACGAGCAAGGCTTTCAGCGCAACCTCTGCCGCTACTGCGCGCTGCCACTCGCGTGCGCCCTCGACCATGATCCGGGAGGGGCCCCGTGGGGAGGATTGCCCCGACCCACGCTCCTTCTGGCTCAGCTCAGCTGCGACGTGCAGACAAAGATATTCGAGCACATGGCCAGGGAGTACGAATGCACCTTCTTCCCTCTGGAATACCCTGCGCCCGCCCCCATGTATCCCCGTTGGTGGGAGAGGTTCGAGGACAATTGGGAAGAAGTAATCGGGTCACGGGCCCTCGATCTTCGGGAGGAGGAGCTCAAGTCCCTCATCAGACACCTGGAGATGACGACAGGGAGGACTTTCAGCTACAAGAAGTTCGGCGAGATCATGGAGATCGAGAACGAGCAGGAAGAATACTTCAAGAAAATCAGGAACCTCCTCGCCGAAACGAGACCGTGCCCGGTGGGCTTGCCTGACCAGCTCGCGGCCACCATGAATCTTCAGTGGCACCGCGGTACCAGGTGGGCCCTCGAAAAATCGCGGGCCTTCTACGAAGAAGTCAAGGGAATGGTTGACCGGGGAGAGGCGGTCTGCAAGAGCGAGAAAGTCAGGCTCATGTGGATCGGGAGAGGCTTGTGGCACAATACGGCATTCTACGAGTACTTCGAAGATACGTATGGTGCCGTCTTCACCAATTCCATGTATCTCTCCATTGCCGCCGACGGATACATACGCCACGCTCTGGGCGACCCTCTGCGAGCCCTTGCAAGCCGCCACATCTATCAGGGATACTCTCTCCGCGACCCGGAATGGCAGTTGAACGAAGCCAGGCGATACGGGGTTGATGGAGCCGTGATGATAGTGGCGAGCAACTGTATCGACTCAGTTGGATTCATGTTCATCCGGGCGGTACTTGAAAATGCGGGGATTCCGGTCCTCCCCATCTATGCCGACGTGGTCGACTCCCGGGAGTGGGATGACGAAGGGATAAGAGCCCTGGTAGGCAGGTTCATCGAGGAGCGCTGCAGGGCCCGGTAGGAAAAAAGGGCAGGCTTCCGGCTTCCGTCGGAGCCGCGTGGGGGGCGTGCACTTTTTTCGAGGCGGACCGGTTTGACGTTTCGACGTGCCCGTAAGGGGGGGAAATGCTGAGCGGCTACAGGGTCTTGGACCTTACCGATGAAAAAGGCTATCTGTGCGGCAAGATCCTTGGGGACCTCGGGGCCGATGTGATAAAGATCGAGCCGCCCGGAGGTGACAGGGGCCGGAGGATCGGCCCTTTCTACAAGGATGAGGTCGATCCCGACAAGAGTCTCTACTGGATGGCCTTCAACGGCAGCAAGCGGGGCATCACCTTGAACCTGGAGGAGCCTGAAGGGCGGGAGCTTTTTCGCGCGCTTGCGCAGAAGGCAGACATTATCGTCGAATCTTTCTCCCCAGGCTACCTGGGCAGGCTCACGATCGGATACGACGACTTGAAGGGGAGCAACGAAAGACTCGTCATGACATCCATAACCCCCTTCGGCCAGACCGGTCCCTATCGGGACCTCAGGGCCTCCGATATTGTCATCCTTGCCATGAGCGGTCTGGCGAGCATCAACGGCGACAACGACAGGGCTCCCCTCAGGATGTGTCTCGATCAATCCTATTACCTTGGGGCGGCGCAGGCTGCCGCGGGAACGCTCCTCGCCCTCAACGCACTCTCAGTCACGGGAAAGGGCCAAGCGGTCGACGTCTCGATCTACGAGACCGCGGTGCGCGCGAACTACAGGGAGCCGTTCCGCTGGGAATGGGAGAAGAAGACGACACCCCGCATGGGGAACCGCTTTGCGAGGGGCGGCCGGGGCTATCGCCAATTGTGGCCCTGCAGGGACGGCTATGTGACGTGGCTCATCATGATGGAGAACCCGCGGCCGGTTCAGGGGTGGGTGGAATGGATGAAGGAGGAGGGGGCAGCCGGCAAGTGGGGCGAGGTAGACTGGGATCGGGTTACTTCCTTCCGTACGTGGAGCCCTCAGGAGATCGAGGCCCTGCTGTCCCACATTTCGAGGTTCATGCTCAGCCATCCAGTGAAAGAGCTGGAGATGAACTCCATAAAACGGGGATTGCTCCTCTCTCCCGTGAGCCGCGTCGACTTCGTCGCCCTTGATGAGCAGCTGGTCGCCCGTCAATTCTGGAAAGAAGTCCGCCACCCGGGTCTCGGCGCGACCTTCAGCTATCCCCGTTTTACCTACCTTTCCAGCGAAGGCACCAACGAGCTGAGGTGCCCCGCTCCCCTTATCGGTGAACACAACCGGGATGTCTACGTGACAGAGCTGGGCTTATCCGAGAGCGCTTTTCAGACACTCAAGAAAGAGGAATTGTGTGACGTTCTCAAAAGGCCGGAGAGCATGACCGAATGCAGCGCCCTGGAAGGAGTCAGAGTCCTCGATTTTACCTGGGCAGGAGCAGGCCCATTTGCCACGAAGTTCCTCGCTGACTTCGGGGCCGAGGTGGTGAAGGTCGAGTCATCCAAGAGGCTTGACATCGGCAGGATGACACCGCCCTTCAAGGACAACGTGAGGCATCCCGACGGCAGTGCCCTTTTCATCCAGACGAACACGGGCAAGATGAGCATCACCCTCAATCTCAGGCACCCCAAGGCAATCCAGATCATTGGCAGGCTGGTCGCCAAGTCCGATATCGTTACCGAAAACTTCACTCCCGGCGTGATGTCCCGCCTCGGGCTCTCTTACGACGATCTTCGAAAGATCAAGCCCGACATCATCATGGCGAGCTCGAGCATATACGGACAGACCGGGCCTAAGCGAAGCCTCAGCGGCTTCGGCAACGCAGGCGCCGCCATCTCCGGCCATTACATGCTCACCGGATGGCCGGACAGGGAGCCGGTCTCCCCGGGCATAGCATACGCGGACGTGGTCCAGCCCGTCTTCACCGCCATCGCCCTTCTCGCGGCCCTCAACTACAGGCGGCGGACCGGCCGGGGGCAGTACATCGATTGCACCCAGGTCGAGACCATGGTCCACTTCATCTCCCCTGCCATGCTCGACTATTTTGCAAACGGAAACATTTCGTCGAGAATGGGGAATCGATCCCCCTATGCGGCGCCTCATGGCATTTTTCCCTGCAGGGGCGAGGAACGCTGGTGCGCCATTGCCGTTTTCGACGACGTGGAATGGGAGAACCTGGGCAGGGCCATGGGCGATCCGTCGTGGATGAGGGATAAGAACTTGTCTACCTTTGCCGGCCGCAAGTCCCACGAAGACGAATTGGAACAACGGATAGCACAATGGACAGCCCGGTTTGATCGGGACGAGCTGGTCCTGAAGCTTCGGGAGGAGGGTGTGACGGCAGGCCCGGTTCAGGACGGATCTGACCTGATTGATAGGGATCCACAGCTGAAAGAGAGACAGCTCTACGTCAGGCTCAGCCACCCCGTGGCCGGAGAGTGCATGCATCCGGGACAACCGGTGAAGCTGTCCGATACGCCCGTGCGCGTCAGAACTGCACCCTGTCTCGGCCAGCACAATACGCTCGTCTACAAAGAGATACTGGGCATGACCGATGCCGAATATGACGATCTTCTCAGCGAAGGCGTGTTCGACTGACGGAGGGAGAGGAAAACCTCGGACATTCTCCCTATCTCATGAGATACGACGCAGGACCCTTCGGCAACGGATCGTTGGCTGAATACTCCAGGTGGCAGCCTTCAGCTCAGGAGAAACTCGAAGTCCTCCCTGGAGATTGCCCTGGCCCCGCTCCTCTCCGGAGCCTCCATGAGAGCGCGAAAGAGGCCCGCTTTGCGCGCTTTTAGGGCCATCATCTTCTCTTCCACAGTGTGTCTCATGAGCAGCCTCGTTACTATGACCTTCTCCTTTTGGCCTATCCTGTGCGACCGGTCGGAAGCCTGGTTTTCCACGGCAGGGTTCCACCAGGGGTCAAGATGAAAGACATAGGTTGCCCGCGTGAGGTTGAGGCCCTGGCCGCCTGCCTTCAGGCTAAGGAGGAATGCGGAGGGACCCGCGCTTGCCTGGAAGGCTTGGACGATCTCCTTTCTCTTGCGCACCGGTGTGGAGCCATCGAGCCTGAGGAGGGTGAATCCCTTTGAACGAAGCTCTCCCTCCACCACATCGAGGAATGACGTGAACTGCGAAAAGATCAGGGCGCTGTGGGACTCGCTGAACAATTCTTCCAGTTTGTCCTTGAGAAACTCTACTTTCGGGGAAGAGCCCGCCAAATCGGAGAGGAGCAGCCGGGGGGTGAGGCATATCTGCCTGAGCTTCATGATGGCCGTGAGCGCGATGATCTTGGCTTGGGAGCCGGTCTTCTGTCTGTATGCGTCCTCGATGGTGGACCGTACCTCCGCAACCGTCCTGTTGTAGAACCTCTTCTGCTCCTCCGTGAGCTCCAGATAGACATCTCGCTCCAGCTTGGGCGGAAGCTCCCTGAGGATGTGCTCTTTGGTGCGCCTGAGCATGAAGGGCCTTGTCCGCTCCTTCACCATAGTCAGCAGGGATCCCATGTCCTCCCTGCTCTTCCTCTGAAACTCCCGGTATTCCCCGAGGAGGCCCGGCAGCACGAGGTCCATGATCGAGAAATATTCGCCCGCGTGGTTCTCCACCGGGGTCCCGGTAAGGGCCACCTTGAAGGCCCCCCTTAGCTGCCTCACAGACCCCGTAGTATCGGCAAAGATGTTTTTTATCGCCTGGGCCTCATCGAAGACTATGACGTCAAAAAAGAGCTCTTTCAGCCGCTCGATGTCCCTTCGAACAAGCCCATAGCTGGTGAGCATGACGTCATACCCTCTTGCATGGGCGGACCGTTCCTTTCCACTGTAAACGTAGACCTTGAGGCTTGGGCAAAACCGCTCGATCTCCCTTTCCCAGTTGAAGATGAGGCTCGGTGGAACCACGATGAGAAAGGGCCGGCTCGCCGAGGGAGGATTGGCCGAGCCTTGCGCCACCTTTCGCTCCTTGATGGCCCCCAGGAGGGCGATTGCCTGGACGGTCTTCCCGAGCCCCATGTCATCGGCAAGGCAGGCGCCAAACCGGTTCTCGTAGAGGAAGGCAAGCCAGTAGAAGCCCTCCCTCTGGTATGGTCTCAGGGAGGCCGTGAGGCCTTCGGCCAAAGGCTTTTCTTCGATGCGGCGAAACTCGGTTAATCGCGCCATGAGCGCTTCATCCTCAGGCGTGAGCCTTACGAGAATCCCCTCTTTTCTCAGGCTTGAAAGCTCGATGATCCTCAAGCGGGGAACAGCGGTGATCATCCTCACCCCTGAAGCGCTCTTGCCCTGGCTGGAGAGGCCGAGGACAGCCGAGAGGCGGCGGAGGCTCTTTTCGTCGAGGACCTGGATGACGCCGTTGCGCAAGATTACCCCTTTGCGCGCTAAAGCCTGCTCCCACAGCTCCCTGGGGATCATTCCGCCGTTGCACCTTATCTCGGGACGGAGCTCGAACCAATCGATGGTGCCTTCTGTTGCGTCTACCTCCACGTCCCACGTCACCGGCTCAACCGCCATGTTATCGAAGGAGATCTCCACTCCAGCTTCGCTTGCAAGGGTGTGGAGCACGTGAAGCCGCTCCAAAAGATGCGTCTCGCTTACCCCCATGCGTGCGCCCTCGGGCGCGACCCTTTCGAAAAGGCGCGGCCCGAACGCGGCAAAAGGGACGACAAAGAGGAGGCGCTCCTTCTCTTTGTCCATCGATATGAAGCGCCACCCTCTGTCTGTGTGGTGGAACTGCACGTCCTCTGCGTCGAATGAATCTATGGCCTCCCTGACAAGGCGGCGGGCCTCGGCAACGGAGTGGCGCCGGCCAAAGACTGCCTCGTCTATGGCGGCTTTGAGTACGACGCCTGCGACCTTGCGATTTGGAGCGGCAAGGGTCTGGAAGAATGCGTCATAGAGGGCGCCTTTTCGCTTCCGCGTCCTGATCGAGGCCGGGACAACCCCCGATTCGACGGATTTCACGAAGGAGAGAACCTGTCGGGAAGGCTCGAAAGAGTATGCGCCGGACCAGCACTCTGGCCTGATTACGAAGCCGGCCTGTCCGTCGTTGTCCCGTGTGATGGAGATCCGATATCGAGTAGTCTCGCCGCGGAGAATGGCCGCCTCTTTCCCCTCCTCCATGAATTTCACCATGCCCAGGGTCTCCCTCTCCCTGAATTTCCGCAGCGGAATGTGAAGGTTTCTGTAATCCCCGATAGGGATACCTATCTCGGAAGCCCCCATCATCTTGAGGCGGCCGGCCACGGCGCCGTCACTCATTGTCAGGTCCCATATCAGGTCCCAGCTCTGCCAGCCCGTCTTCGGCCTTACCCGAACCATCTCGGCCCGACCGAGGTTGAGGGCAAAATTGCCGACCATGGACCAGCCGGACTCCCCTTCCCCTTCCAAGGAGCACGCCTTCCGCACGATGATTTCGTCATTCCGCGCGTCCAGCTCGGTCCAGGCAGGGCAGGTGCGCTCTCCGAGGAACCCAACTTCCTGCCTTCGAGACCCTTGCTGGTAGTACAGGGGATAGAGCTTGTCCGTTCGTTTCAGGAAGACCGAAAGGGAATAGGACATGTCCCTCTGGTAACCCGATCGGGCGAGGTAGGCGATCTCCCAGGGGACGGCCCGATAGTCCGCACCTTCATCCAGGCGCCTCCCGTCCATCTCCACGAACGCCCTCAAGGTACAGCCAACCGGCTCCATAATGATCTCGAACCTCGGACTCGCTTTGACGCGTAAACCCCTCGGCGATACGAAGGGCAGCACCTTTCCCCTTTCCATCTGCGCAGTGGACTGCCGGTGCTTGAAGAAGCCCGCGTCGATGCGCGCCCGGTAAGCCGGGTTCTCCCTGGTCATCTTGAAAAGACTCGGCTTGAGGTGATGGAGGAGGGTCACGAGAACGGAGATCACGTGCTCGCAGTTCCCCTCGTGGCCGGATCGGCCACAGGAGCACTCGGAGCGAACGGACTTGTCCCGGACGAAGAGGCGCACTGAGGAGAGGATGAACTCCGGGGCGCCGGCAGGTCTGGACCCTACCTCGGCCACGAGCACTCCGTGGGGCTCCCACTCGATGCGTTCTATCCGCTGGTCTATGTAGAGCTGGAAACCCCTGATGATCTCCCGTTTCCCCGCGTCGGCGTAGATGCTCCGGGGAGGGAGGGATTTCAGGGCATCGATGAGGAGTTGTTCCGTGTGATCAAGAGCCATAGGATGCTTGAGGCAGCACCTAACTTTTTTACCACACCGGGGCGAGAAGTTCAATGACGGGCCTGAAGATCTGAGGAACTGAAGGGGTCATCTATGCAGAATTGCTACTGAATATGGGCGGGGACTGCCCCTCGGTCTGGCGGCCCCTACACTCCTATTGCTCTGCCACGCCTCGCAAATACTCGCCGTAGCCGCTGTTCCTTAACGGCTCGGCCAGTTTCAGGAGCTGGCTTCTGTCTATGTACCGGAGCCTGTATGCGATCTCTTCTATGCAGGCGATTTTCAGCCCCTGTCTTTTCTCGATGGTGGCGATAAACTCACTTGCCTCAAGGAGGCTTTCGTGGGTTCCCGTGTCGAGCCACGCGAAACCCCGACCGAGAAGCTCCACACGAAGACTGTTTCGCCTCAGGTATTCTACGTTTACGTCGGTGATCTCGAGCTCACCCCTTCCCGACGGCTTCACCCTCTTCGCGATGTCGACCACCGTGTGGTCGTAGAAATAGAGTCCCGTCACCGCGTAATTCGATTTCGGCGCTTCCGGCTTCTCCTCGACAGAGATGACCTTCATGTCCCGGTCGAACTCCACGATACCATACGCTTGCGGCCGATTGACATAGTACCCGAAGACAACGGCCCCTCCGTCCGACATCACATGGCGGCGCGCCTTTCCGAGAAGCACGGGCAGGTTGTGGCCGAAGAAGATGTTATCGCCGAGCACCAGGCAGACGGGGCTGCCGTTTATGAACTTCTCTCCGATGATGAAAGACTCCGCGATTCCCTTGGGAGAAGCCTGTTCCCGGTAGCTCAAGGCGAGGCCGATATGCGAGCCGTCGCCAAAAATGGCTCTAAAGCGTGGCAAGTCCTGGGGCGTCGAAATGATCAGGATGTCCCGTATCCCGGAGAGCATGAGCACCGAAAGGGGGTAGTAGATCATCGGTTTGTCGTAGACCGGCAGCAGCTGCTTGCAGGTGGCCATGGTGACGGGGTATAGCCTGCTCCCGCTTCCACCCGCCAGAATAATGCCCTTCATCTTTGGCTTCACTTGATCAGCCTCTCCAAAACCTGTTCCCCGAGAGCGTTCCCTCAGCGGTTATACTGCCTGGCGTAGTAATCCATGTACGCACCGGTCTTAATCCTCTCCCACCACTCCCTGTTCTCCACGTACCAGTCCACTGTCTCGGCGATACCGGCTTCAAAAGGAACGGTCACGGAGAAGCCAAGCTCCCTTTTCGCCTTGGTCGCGTCGATGGCGTACCGCCGGTCGTGGCCGGGGCGGTCTTTCACGTACGTAATGAGGGATTCCGGTTTTCTGAGAACCTTGAGGATCACCTTCACGATTTCAATGTTGGTCCGTTCGTTGTCCGCGCCTATGTTGTAAACATTTCCCGGAGCTCCCTCATGCAGCACCAATTCTATGCCCCGGCAGTGATCGGCGACATGAATCCAGTCCCTCACATTGAGTCCATCCCCGTATACGGGCAGCTCCTTATCCGCGAGAGCGTTCGTCACCAGGAGGGGGATGAGCTTCTCGGGGAACTGATAGGGGCCGTAATTGTTGGAGCAGCGGGTGATGATTACCGCCATTCCGAAAGTGCGGAAATAGGAGAGGGCGAGCATGTCGGCAGAGGCTTTCGAAGCGGAGTAAGGGCTGTTCGGAGAAAGCGGCGTATCCTCGCGGAACTTACCGTCTGTCCCCAGGGATCCGTACACTTCATCCGTAGAAATCTGAAGGAATCTCTCCACACCCGCCTTGCGCGCCGCCTCCAGAAGGCGATATGTCCCCGTGATATTCGTCATTACAAACGCATCGGGGTCGAGAATGCTGCGGTCTACGTGCGATTCCGCGGCGAAGTTGACCACATAGTCGATTTTGTCGGAGAAGACCCTCTCCACGTCCTCCCGGCTCGCTATGTCACCCCTAACGAAGCGATAGTCGGGATTTCCCTCCACGTCCCGCAGGTTCTCGGGGTTCCCTGCGTAGGTGAGTTTGTCAAAGTTGGTAACCCTGTAGACCTTCTCGGAAAGGACCTGACGAACGTAGTTGCTGCCGATGAACCCGCAGCCGCCGGTGACCAGAAGATGCTTAGCCATCTTTCCTGTCCCACACATAGGGTATGTCATTGTGGTGCGGATCGATGCGATACTCATCCGGAGTCTTTCTGTTGTAGGGCTCGGTGGGTACGTTGATGACCAGGGCTTCCTCTTGGGAAATGCACTTCCAGCCGTGGTACACCATTCTGGGCACTTTCACCAAAAGCGGATTGAAATCGCCTATGAAAAACTCGTTGACTTCGCCTTTGGTCTTCGACCCGTCTCTTGCGTCGTAAAGAACCAGCTTGAGCATGCCCTTGACACACGTAATGAAGTCGTCCTGACCTTTGTGGAAGTGCCATGCCTTAACCACCCCGGGGTAGGTGGTGGTCAGGTAGACCTGGCCAAATCCGATGAACATCTCGTCATCACGCCTCAGTATCTCCATGAGACGGCCCCTTTCGTCGGGAATGCAGTTGAGCTTCTTCGTCACAGCGCCTTCTATCATCCAACACCCCCAAAATACCAGCGAGCCAAACCGGCAACCCCGTCAGCGTGGCACCGGCGCTCCCAAGATAGGATAGATGATTTTTGCGAAACCCTCAAGTCGAAACTTTGCGATCTGTTTGATTTTGTTGCCACGAAAACAGCATGATCAAGGGGGAACGCTAAGGAATCATCCTATCCTCGCAAGATCCATATTTCCCCTAAACCCATGATCCCGAGTCAGGCTTGTGAGTCAGCTTTGCCAGGCCGGCATGACGGGCCCGACACTACGAGGCCAACGCCGCTCTAGGGAAAACGCGGCATTACCGGCGTGATGTTATGCTTCTTCTCCAGCTCGTTGAGCCTTCTCAGTGTGTTCTCCTCTCCCAGTATCTCGGAAAGGTCGAGCTTCAGCGGCGCATTGCCGTGCCAGTGGACCCAGTCAGGGGCAAAGTGGTAGCTCCCCTTCCAGGCATGGACGAGGTCGAACTTGTACATCCTGAAGAACTTGGCCTCGATGCCCGACGTCTGCTCGTAGAGCTGGTGTCCGGTGAGCCACCACGATTCGCCCGGGAACTGGTTTCCCACAGGCAAGGGGTGCGCGGGCCGTTCGTTGGGCATGGGATTCAGAAGGCCGTCCTTATAGAGGCCCCTCAGGACCTTTATCGCCTCACCGGCTATAGCATCGCTTGCGATCTTCACCGCATCCGCGGACGCAAGCTTGTGGCGGGCGAACCTCTCGGAGTGACAGTTCTGGCAGACGGAAACCATCTTCTCCCTCTCCCTCACAAAGTCCTCCTTCGTGATCTCGTTCATCGCGATACCCACAGGGCTCAGGGAGTACTTGTCGCCGCTGTCCTTCTGCCCGATGAACTTGCCCTGAGAGGATCCCCCGATGGTGATGCCCTGGCTTACGTCATGGTTGCCTCCTGCCATGTGGCACGTGACGCACGTGGGAACCCGTCCTCCCTCCTCCACGCCTTTGCCCTCCACGTCGAAATAGACGCCGTGCTTCGAAGCCTCGTAGTACTCCTTCTGTGCGTGATCGGGTCCCATATGGCAGGTACCGCACGCAGCAGGCCGGCGGGCCTCCTTCACATCGAACCTGTGTCTCGTGTGACAGGAGTCGCACTTGTATTGAACGCTGTGACAGGCGCCGCACCCCAGCTCTTTCATCTCTTCATACTGGGCAAAGCGCCTTCCTGCGTTCTCGTGACCTGCGAATCCGTATCTACCGTGCTTGCCTGCGTTGAGCTGGGTAAGCCGGTCTGCGTGGCACGTGCCGCAGGTGGTGGGCAAAGGCATCTTGATGTCCGGATGAACCCCATGGCATTCAGCGCAGCCCACGCCATCCTGGGCGTGCTTGCTCTGCCTCCAGTCTTCGACGGCCCTCGGCGTCACCTTCTTATGGCAGGCGACACAATCCTTATTCCCTTCAGCTTCCTTGGGCACCTTCGGCGGATGATAGGACCTCGGATCGTAGTACCCTGTGCCCGCTTCTGACCAGGCATCTCCCATGATGGGGACATTTCTCCCGGGATATGCGGTGACAGGGTGCGGGACGGTTTCCCTGTCGGCCGCAAAGAGAGGCCGGGAATAGCCTGCCAGTATGCACAATGCCATGGCCGCAACGGCGCAGAGTCTTTTCATGGCCTTTCTCGTCTCCCCCTTCGGAATGGAATCGGATCATCAGGCGCATCTACGATGCTAGGCGTATCATAATTCGTTTCTCGCCTCCTATGCAACCGCCCTTTTATTAAGCACATCGCCCCTGCGGCTGACAACGATCTCTTCCAGCGGAATAGCCTTGTGGGACAGGGAGAGTGCCTTCCGCACGATCATTGGGAGCTTTGAGCAGCACGGCACCTCCATGTCTACCACGGTGATGCTCTTGATATCAACGGTGCTGAAGATCTGGAAGAACTTCTCAACATACTCTTCTGTGTCATCGAACTTCGGGCAGCCGAGCATAACCACTTTGCCGGGGATCAGGTTCTGATGGAACCCCGCGTAGGCCAGAGGCGTGCAGTCCGCCGCAATGAGAAGGTCCGCCCCCTTCAAGAATGGGGCCGACGGAGGTATGAGCCTGATCTGAACCGGCCAGTGAGTGAGGGCGGAAGCGACGTCTTCTCCCGTCGGCGCCTGCCGCGAAGCTCCCGACAACAGGGACGAGGGGAAGACCTCTATGTTCTGTGATGGGCACCCGCACGCCATCTGCGGTACTTCGTGCGCCGGGGCCGTCTTGAGGTGGGCCTCCACGGCTTCCGGATCGAACTCCTCCGACTCCCTCTCGGTTATGAAGAGGGCCCCTTCCGGGCATTCCCCGAGACATGCGCCGAGACCGTCGCAGAAGTTCTCCGAGATCAGCTTGGCCTTTCCCTCCACGATCCGGATCGCACCCTCCGCACAGGCTGTCGCGCACTGCCCGCAACCGGAGCAGCGGTTTTCGTCGATTTCCACTATCTTTCTTCTCATCTTCATTGTCGTCTCCTTGTGTCGTATCCTACTGGAACAAGTTTAGTCCCCCTCTGCGCGAAAAGCGTTGACTTGGGTCAAGGAACGGGAAAAACCCAAGCGCATTTGGAAACCCTACCCCTTGTCACCTCCGCATCGAGACTCTTTCCAAATGCGCTTCCTCTGGGAATAGGAAGAGTCGCGATTGTTCGCCCCCGGGCCTTCGTGATACAATAAACGAGGGGCTATCGCCGATGAGAAGGAAAAGGGAAGCATGAGGAGAAGCGTCACTTCACTGCCTCTCCATTACGGAAGAGCGCCGCGATGGCTCTTTGACCGGATGAAACAGCTTTCGGGCGCTGTGGTCTCCCTTATCGTCATGGAATTTGGCCCAAGGGAGCTGATCAGACGCCTGGCTGATCCCGTATGGTTCCAAGCTTTTGGCTGCGCCGCGGGCTTCGATTGGCACTCCAGCGGTCTCACCACCACGCTCTGCGGCGCCATCAAAGAGGGTGTCGCCCTTTTCGGCGGCGATCTCCCGATTGCCGTCTGCGGGGGCAAGGGAAAGAGCGCGTTGCGCACACCTGCGGAGCTGACGGAATGTGGCACGCGGTGGGGCATCGACGCCGATGAGTTCGTGGCCATGAGCCGGCTCGTAGCGAAGGTAGACAACAGCCTCGTCCAGGACGGCTATGACATCTACCATCATACCTTCATCTTCTCCAAGGAGGGGGATTGGGCGGTGGTGCAGCAGGGCATGAACGGAGAGGAAAGGACGGCGAGGCGCTACCAGTGGTTTTCCAGGGACGACCTCGATCCCATGTGCGAGCCCCACTCGGGGGTGACGTGCGACCGGACGGAAGAGACTCTCAACCTCGTCGCACAGGAGAGTGACCCGGTTCGCCGCGCGACCATGGAATTCGTCAAGGAAGGTCCGGACCACATGACGAGAATCTGGAAAGAAGTGGCCCTCTCCATGCCTGAAAGACACTACATTAGCCCAGCAGACGTAGACGGGAAGCGCTTGGCGAAGATGTTCAGGTCCATCCACGAATCCCATAGCGGAACCTACAGGGACCTCGTCCAGATCAGGGGTGTGGGGCCTAAGACCCTTGCAGCCCTCACCCTCGTGTCGGAGATCGTCTACGACGCACCGCCGAGTTTCCGGGACCCGGCGAGGTACAGCTTCGCCCATGGGGGCAAGGACGGACACCCCTTCCCTGTAAACCGAAAGACTTACGATCTCTCCATAAGGTTCCTGAAGGAGTGTCTCGAGGGCGCGCGGGTGAACGACAGGGAGAGGATCGACGCATTCCGCCGGCTCACCAGGTACGAGGAAAGCATGGAAGGCAACTTCTCCCAAGGTGAGTCCTTTGAATCGGAGGAAAAAGAAGCATGAATGAGCAGACGTTCGAAAGCATCGTCGGCGAGATCCTTGAATCCCTCGGCAAAACGCTCGAAGGCCTCAAGCGTTGCCTGTTCTCGGGCAACAAGCGTTTGATGAACGAGACAAAGAATGCCTTCGCTGCAAGCCTCAGGTCCACCCTCCCGGCGTTCAACGAGGCCATCCAGAGGAAAGGGAAAGGGGAAAGCCACTCCGACGGAAGACTCCCCGCGCTCCTCCCCGCGTGCCAGCGCCTGGGCATAGCCATGGAGGATGCGGTGGGCGGAGTCCAGGGCATAGTGGAGACCGGGGTCTGTCTCACCGACAAGGCCCTTGCAGAGATCAGCGAGGTGGTGGCACTCCTCAAGGATCTCAGCCGGGACACGAACGATGCCATTTCCTCGGGAAACACCCATTTCAGGGAGTATGCAGTCTCCTCAGCGCACTACATCCGCGAGCGGTCCGTAGAGGCCGGGCTGGAGCATCAGGAGCGGCTCGTCACGGGAGTTTGCTCGCCCAAGGCCTCTTTCCTGTATCTCACCGTTATGGATTCTTTGAAGAGGGTCGCC
>Ga0335078_10009768_pt1 | contig 14199 bp, 14 predicted proteins | sample Lox_Sample_32_FD_206711 | JGI IMG/M metagenome (GOLD analysis project Ga0335078, IMG submission 206711) | Soil microbial communities from Loxahatchee National Wildlife Refuge, Florida, United States - Lox_Sample_3.2 | ecosystem: Environmental > Terrestrial > Soil > Wetlands | place: USA...
GTGTTCGGACGCACACAGTTTCCGGTAGCCGGCGAGGACGGTGGCGGCGTCGATCACGACTTCGACATCGCCATCGTCGTCGAGGTTCAGGTTGGCACCGTGGATCACGAACCAGACATCGGTGTCCCCGTCATTGTCGGCGGGCACGTGCAACGTGTGTACGGAACCGGCGGGCTCGAAGAGATAGGAGCCGGCGGTGTTGACGGCCTCGGGACTCTCCCGGTAGTGCCACCGTCCGGACTGGGTGAAGGCGTAGACGTTGCCCGTGTGCTTGTGGGTCTGGATGGTCACCCCTGGCGGGAACAAACTGCGGACGATCCACACACCGTTGGCCAGGTCGGCCTGCAGCAACTGCATCCGCACCGAGTCGGGGAAGGTGACGAAGGGAAGTTCGTGCTCGGCGCGATGGATCGCGGTCGGCGCGAGCTGGAAGGCAGTCGTCATGTGGTCCTCCAAGAGTCTCTTCCGTGCAAGGCTAGTTCCGCCGGATCAGTGGTCGTCCTCGGGGCGTTCGTAAACGGTTCCGCCCTTCATGACGAATCGGACGTCCTCGGTCACGGCGATGTCGGCGACGGGATCCCCCGGCACGGCGATGATGTCGGCCAGCAGCCCCTCTTCGATACGGCCGCGGTCGGACTTGTCGATGAGCTCGGCGGCCACCGTCGTCGCCGCTCGCAGGGCCTGCAGGGGACTCATGCCGCGGTCTACGAGGGCGACGAGCTCCTTGGCGTTGTGACCGTGAGGGATGGCCGGTGCGTCGGTGCCGCACGCGATCTTGACCCCCTTGGCGATGGCCTTCGAAATGGTCTTTCTCGCCTTCGGGAACACGTCGGCCGCTTTGGCTTGCAGCTCGGGCGCGGCGTGCGACAGGTCCATGCCGTCGGCCAGGTAGGTGGTCGGCACGAGGAAGCGGCCCCGGTCCACCATGAGGTCGATGGTCTCGTCGCGCATGAGCGAGCCGTGCTCGATGCAGTCGATTCCCGCTTCGATGGCGGCCCGGATCCCGTCGTCGCCGTGGGCGTGGGCGGCGACTCGCAGACCGGCTCGGTGTGCCTCGTCGGCGACGGCGCGTAGCTCCTCGTCGGAGTACTGCTGGGCTCCGGCCGGGCCGGTATGTGACATCACGCCCCCCGAGGCGCACACCTTGATCAGCTCGGCACCGTGTTTGATCTGGTAGCGCACGGCCATGCGGACCTCGGCCACGCCATTGGCGATGCCTTCTTCGACGGAGAGTGGCAGCACATGCGGTGCGAAGGCCTGGAACATGGTCGGATCGAGGTGTCCGCCGGTGGGGGTGATGGCGTGCCCGGCGGGCACCACGCGCGGGCCATCTATGTAGCCACGCTCGATCGCCTTCTTGAGCGCCACGTCGAGGAGCAGGCCGCCCGTCTGCACGAAGAGGCCGAGGTTCCGCACCGTGGTGAAGCCGGCTCGCAAGGTACGGCGGGCGTTGACCACGGCGCGCAGGGTGCGCAGCGCCGGGTCGTCCTGCACGGCGTTCAGGGGGCTGCGGTGGTCGGGCCCCCCGAGCAGCAGGTTCACCTCCATGTCCATGAGGCCGGGCAGGAGGGTGAGATCCCCCAGGTCGATGGTGACCGTCTCCTCCGGCAGGTGTGAGGGCATGACCTCGGCGATGTGGTCGCCGACGACGAGGACGTCACCGGGCTCCACGAGCTCGCCTTTCACGATGTCGAGCATGCGGGCGCTGCGCAGACGGATGGCCTCGGGGCGGCGGGGAGGGCTCATCATGTATTCCTCGTGGGGTTTCGAGACAGTGCGAGCGTCACGACAGAACGGGGACGATCGGGGGTAGGTCGACGGAGGTCCGGATGCCGGGAGCTGCTTCGCATACGGCCGGCACGACGTTGACGGCCCGGTTGGCGGTGAAGCTCGGCGACGTCTCCCCCATCCGTTCGATGGGCACGTCGAACCGGATGTCGACGTCCAGAGGTGCGTCGCCGGCGAGAAGCAGGTGCCATCCCGTGGCCCGCACCGGCCACGCCGGCTCGAGGTCGTCGGTGCAGTACCACATGGCCCGAAACGACAGGAAAGGCTTGTCGTCCCGCAGGCCGGTGACGGTCATGCGCTGCGCTGCCACCGTCCCCGCCTCGATGGTGCCGGCGGCGATCGTGGTCCGACGGCGGGCACTGGCAACCTCGCCGCCGGCGACGACGGCGTCGATGGGCAGCGACAGTGCCTCGCCCAGGAGGCGCAGGGTCGGACCGAAGCTCTCGGCCCCGTGGGCCCAGCGCCCGGGGTTGAACGTCGCCGGGTCGCTCCCGTAGCCCATGAGGGAGAAGAGCAGCTCGGGAGAGTTCCGGCGGGAAAGATCGGCATACTCCTCGATCTCGAGCCCGTCGAGGCGCCGCTCGAGGGAAGCGAGGACGATGGGTACGGCCTCGGAGATGAATCCCGGACTGCTGCCCGTGCTGTGGATCGAGCTGGCCCCCGCCGCGCAGGCGGCTTCGATCTGGGACCGGCGGCCCGGGTGCATGCTCGGCGGGTGGTGGAACTCACCCCGGGTGGTGACCACGTTCGCCCCTGACGAGAGCACCCGGCCCAGGGCTTCGAAGTCGCATCCCTGGGGCATGTAGAGGACACAGTCGGCGTCGAGCTCGAGGATGTCGTCGATGGCGCAGGTGGAGTTGACCCCGACGGCGTCGAGGCCGCACAGCTCGCCGGCGTCGCGCCCCGCCTTTTCGGGGTCGTGCACCATGACGCCGACGAGTGACATGTGCGGGTGCTCTATCACGGCGCGCAGGGCCCGGGCTCCGATGTTCCCGGTAGCCCACTGGACCACCCGATACGGACGAGACGACGTCACCGCGACGGAGGCTTTCGCCCGGTCAACGACGCCTTGTAGAGGGTGTTGGCCGCCAGGCGCATATGGGCCGCGTCCACCAGTCTGCCGCCGCGTCCTATGGCGCCGACACCGTCGGCCTCGGAGCTTCGGTATGCGGCCATCTGCTCCTCGGCTTCGGCGATCTCCGCCTCGGTGGGGCAGAACACGTCGTTGGCGACGGCCACCTGGTCGGGGTGGATGGCCCATTTGCCGTCGAAGCCCAGCCGGCTGGCGTGCTCGGCGGCGCGGCGATATCCGGCCAGGTCCCTGTAGGCGGGATAGGGCGCGTCGACGGCGTCGATGCCGGCGGCGCGCGCCGCCGTCAGCACCTGGACACGGGCGAAATGCCAGAAGTCACCGGGGTACTCGCCGAGCGGGTCGAAGTTGCCGTCGACCCGGGCCCGCAGGGAGGCCGAGAGATCGCCGGCGCCGAAGATGATGGCCTCCAGCCGGTCGCTCGAACGGGCGATGGCCATGGCGTTGCCGAGACCCTCGGCCTCCTCGATGAGGACCTCCACGCCGATGCGCTTGCTCAGGCCGAGCCGGTCCTCGAGTTGGGTGAGCAGCACGTCCACCCACCACACGTCGCGCGCCTGACGGGCCTTCGGGACGATGATCACGTCGAGCGCCTCACGGGCGCCGGTGACCACCTCGATGATGTCGCCGTGGCACCATTCGGTGTCGATCCCGTTGACCCGAACGGCCCGTACGGTGCGCCCCCAGTCGAGCTCGGTCAGCGCCTGCACGGCGATCCGACGCGCCCCTTCCTTGGCCACCGGGGCGCAGGCGTCCTCCAGGTCGAGGAACACGAGATCGGCGTCGGAGGCGGCTGCCTTCACGCACATCGTCTCGCTGCTGGCCGGCGTGGCCAGCTCCGAGCGCCGGGCGCGCGGTGTGGGGTCGGCATGGGGGTTCATCAGATCACGCCCGCCTCGCTCAGGGCGGCCAACCGGTCGGCCTCGACGCCGAGGAGCTGTCCGAAGACGGCCTCGTTGTCGGCGCCGAGTGCCCGGCCCAGGTGCTCGATACGGCCCGGAGTGTCGCTCAGCCGCACCACCGGTGCCTGCACGGTGACAGAACCGAGGTCCGGATCCTGCACCGCCACGTAGCTGCCCCGGGCCCGCAGGTGCTCGTCATAGAGCAGCTGGGCGGCGTCGTAGACCGGCGCGGCGGCCACGTCGGCCGCCTCGAACACGGCCATGGCCTCGTCGAGCGTATGGCGGGCGATCCAGGCGGCGACGGCCTCGTCGACCTCCACGGCCCGGCTCTGGCGCGTCACCGGGTCCACGTAATCGGGGTTCTCGGCCATGTCGGGCCGCTCCACGGCGCGAAACACCCGCAGCGCGATGTTCGGCGACGCCCCCGAGATGGCCAGCCACCGCCCGTCCGACGTCCGATAGGCGTTGCGCGGCGCACTGGCATCGAGGCGGTTGCCCATCCGGGTCGGGATCACCCCGAGCTGGTCATAGGTCAAGGTCGCCGACTCGATGAGCCGCGCCAGCGGTTCGATGAGGTTGACGTCCACCAGTTGGCCCTGCCCGCCGTGCAGGTCCCGGTGGTACAGCGCCATCATCACCGCATAGGTGGCGGCCAGACCGGCGACCCCGTCGGCGAGCATGAACGGCGGCAGGGTGGGTGGCCCGTCGGGTTGGCCGGTGAGGTGGGCGAAGCCGCTCATGGCCTCGGCCAGGGTGCCGAAGCCGGGACGGTCGCTCTTGGGCCCGCCGGCGCCGTAGCCGCTGATGTGCAGCATCACCAGGCGCGGATGGGCCTGATGGACCGAGGGCCAGTCGAGTCCCCATCGCTCGAGCGCGCTCGGTCGATTGGCGAATATGGCCACGTCACTCACCTCGAGGAGCTGGTGAAAGAGCTCCTGGCCCTCCTTGTGGCGGAGGTCGAGCGTCACGCAGCGCTTGTTGCGGCTGATGCTCTTCCACACGAGGCCCACGCCATCCTTGCGCTCGCCCCAGGTGCGCATGGGGTCACCTCGGCCCGGCTGTTCGACCTTGATGACGTCGGCACCGAACTCGGCGAAGGCAGTGGCCACCACCGGCCCGGCAGCCAGGGTGGCGGTGTCCGCCACGCGCAGGCCGCGTAGCGGGCCGCCGGCCGGGGCTTCCTCAGCCACGGACCGCCCCCTCCGGTCTCGGCAACCCGAGGTTCTCGCGCAGCGTGGTGCCGGCGTAGTGACGGCGGTAGACCTTCCGGCGCTGCAGCTCGGGTACCACCAACCGCACCACGTCCTCATAGGCGCCGGGGCTGTGGGTGGCGGCCACCACGAAGCCGTCGCACGCCTCGGCTTCCATCCAATGCTCCATCTGGTCGGCCACCTCGCCGCCGGTGCCTACGAAACGCGGCCCCTGGAGCAACGTGGCCCGGTGGCCGGCCAGGTCGGCCAGGGTGACCCGGCCGCCGATGTGGTGGCGCAGGTTCTGCACCAACCCCCGGATGCCCGACACCGACTCGACGAGCTCGTCGGTGATGGGGTCGTCGAGCGCCATCCCCGAGAAGTCGTAATTCATGAGCTCGGACAGAAGTGTGAGGGAGGCCAGGGGGTCGACCAGCTCGTGCAGGAACACCTGCTCGCGCTCCTCGGCGTGGCCCCGGGACTCGCCCAACACGGTGTAGACCATGGGTAACATCTTGACCGACTCAGGGTCGCGCCCCGACGCCGCGATTCGCTCCTTCTGGTCCTTGTAATGGCTCCGGGCGATGTCGATGTCGGGGTCGCCGGTGAAGATGAGCTCGGCCCATCGTGCCGCGAAGTCGCGCCCGCGGCCGGACGAGCCGGCCTGGAGCAGGACGGGTCGGCCTTGCGGGCAGCGGGGGACCGTGAGCGGCCCGCGCACGCTGAACCACTTGCCTTCGTGGTTGAGTTCGTGGACCCTGGACGGGTCGGCGAACACGCCGGCCGCCCGGTCGAGCACCAGCGCGTCGTCCTCCCAGGTGTCCCACAGGCCGGTGGTCGCCTCCAGGAACTCGTCGGCCCGGTCGTAGCGCTCGTCGTGGCCCAGATGCTCGGTGAAGCCGTAGTTCTGCGCCTCGCTGTCGTTGACCGACGTCACCACGTTCCAGGCGGCGCGACCGCTGCTCAGATGGTCGAGGGTGGCGAATGTCCGAGCCACATGGAAGGGGGTGTAGTACGTCGTCGAGTAGGTGGCGCCGAGGCCGATGTGGTCGGTCACGCCGGCGATGACTCCGAGCACCACGCTCAGGTCCAGCTTCACGGGTCTGGCCCCGAGGCGCACCGCTTCGGCCACCGAGCCGCCGTAGATGCCCGGCATGGCCAGGCGGTCGTCGAAGAACATCATGTCGAAGCAACCCTCTTCGAGGACCCGGCCGAGCTTGGCGTAGTAGCTGGCGGCCAGAAACCCGTGCTCGGTGGCCGGGTGTCGCCACGAGCCGGCGTAGACGGTGGTGCTGCCCGCCTGCATGAATCCCACCAGGGACATCGATCGCTTCGCCATGCCGCGCCCCTTCCGGTCAGGCCCCATGCCGCCGGCCCCGTCGCCGTGCGCCGTGGCCTAAACTAATATCTGATATGTCAGATATCAACAGGCTGGGAGAGACGGTGCGGTCCCGGGCGGCACGCGAGCTACGGGACCGCATTCTCACCGGCCGCCTGCCGGCGGGGACCCGGCTCGACCTCGACCAGATCACCGAGGAGTTCGGCACGAGCCGCACCCCGGTGCGCGAGGCGCTGCTCGAGCTGTCCTACGAGGGGCTCGTGGCCGTGGCGCCGCGCAGTGGCGTCACCGTGCTCGGGATCAGCCCCGACGACGCGGTGGACAGCTTCGCCGTGCTGGCCGCCTTGTCGGGGAAGGCGGCCGAATGGGCCACGGAGCGCGTCGGTCCCGAGGAGCTGGCCGAGCTGCAACGCCTGGCGGCAGCCGTGGAGGAGGCCGACGACGTGGTGGCTGCGAACTGGCGGTTCCACCGGGCCGTCAACCAGGCGTCGGGCTCCCGCCGGTTGCTCGTGCACCTGCGGCAGGCGGTGCGGGCCGTGCCGAGCAGCTACTTCGAGCTGTTTCCGGCCCAGGAGCAGAGAAGCCGGTCCGAGCATGTGGCGCTCCTGCGGGCCATGCGGGGCGGGGACGCGGCGAAGGCCCGGGTTCTGGCCGAGGCTCACGTGCTCGAGGCCGGTGACGCGCTCGGCGACTGGCTGCGCACTCGCCACGCCGACCAGGGCCACGGCAGGACGTAAGCGGCCGTCAGCGGTTGGAGGCGGCCATCGCACGGCGGGCGCGCTGGCGAAACCCCTCGAGCTTCTCGTCCGGCGTGCGCACCCGGGTGCTGCGGGCCATGATCGACACGTCGTGCCCGACGGCCCGGCGACGCAGCGCTCCCACGGTCGCCTCGTCCCTGGGAACGTGGACGAACGGGTCGAAGGAGTACCACCGCATGGCGTTCTCATGGGTGATCTTGGCGATCTCGTCGTCGGTGACGCCGTTGGCGTCGAATACCGCGCCGAGCTCCTCGGGAGCGTCCGGCCACATCGAGTCGGAGTGGGGGTAGTCAGCTTCCCAGGCGATGTTGTCGATGCCGATGCGGTCCCGAAGCGCCACGCCGACGGGATCACTGATGAAACAGGTCAGGAAGTGCTGACGGAACACCTCGCTCGGGAGCCTGCCGCCGAAGTCCTGCAGCGTCCAGGCGTGATGCATCTCGAAGGTGCGGTCGACGCGCTCGAGGAAGTACGGAATCCATCCCGTCCCTCCCTCCGACAACGCCACGCGCAGGTCGGGGAAAGCCTTCAGGACGCGGGACCACAGCAGGTCCGCGGCGGCGGACTGGATGTTCATCGGCTGCAAGGTGATCATCACGTCGGGAGGGGAGTCGACAGCGGGAATGGTCAGCCGCCCCGAGGAACCCAGGTGGATGGACAGCACGGTGCCGGTGTCGCAGCATGCTTCCCACACCGGATCCCAGTACTCGTCATGGAAGCTCGGGCAGCCGAGCGCGGCCGGGTTCTCGGTGAAGCTCAGCGAATGGCAGCCCTTGGCCGCAGTGCGGCGGATCTCCTTCGAGGTCGATTCGGCATCCCAGATCATCGGCACGGCCATGGGGATGAACCGGCCCGGATAGGCCCCGCACCACTCGTCGATGTGCCAGTCGTTGTAGGCGCGTACCAGTGCGTCGGACAGGTCGCGGTCGTCGGAGAGGAACGTCCGTGCCGTGAAAGTCGGGAACGAGGGGAAGTTCATCGACGACAGGACACCGCCCGCATCCATGTCCTTGACGCGCTCGTGCACGTCGTAGCAACCGGGTCGCACCTCGTCGAGGCTCTGGGGCTCGAGGCCGTACTCCTCACGGGGCCGGCCGGCCACGGCGTTGAGGGCGGCGGTCTCCATGACGAGGGTGCCGAACACCCACACGTCGTTGCCCTCGTCGTTGCGCACCAGCTTGGGGGCCTCCTCGAGGTACTTGGCCTCGAGGTGGTTCACGAACAGGTCGGGTGGCTCGATGAGGTGGTCGTCGACGCTGATCAGGACGAGGTCATCGACTCCGGCCATCGGATCCCTCCCGAGAATTGCATTTCCGATTTCAAAGAGGAAGCGTATCACCAGGTGTGGCGGGCCGCTCCGCCGGCGGAAGGCCGAAGGCGCCGGCGGCGCGCACGAGCCACCGCTCGAGCTCGGGGCCGGCCTCCCACGCCGACTCGAGCAGGAACAACGCCGGCGCCGGGCAGGCGCAGCCGATCTCGCAGAGGACCGGCTTGAGGGTGTACTCGCCGGCCAGGGCGTGCTCGGGCGAGGCGCCGAGCATGAGAACCACGGCCGGGGTGTTGGCCAGCTCGCCGGCGGCGAAGTGGTCGAGGAAGAGCTTGAGCAGACCGGTGTAGGTGGCCTTGAAGGTGGGCGAGGCGACGACGAGGAGATCGGCGTCGAGCACCACCTGCTTGGCCGCCTGCACGGCGGGTGAACCCCACTCGAGCAACGCCGGTCCGAGCTCGGCCAGCTCGATTGAGGCTGCGACAGGCGTTGCGGTGAGGCGCTCGGCGACCATGTCGGCGGCTCGACGGGTGCGCGACCCGATCTTCGGGTTGCCGACCACGACGACGACGTTCATGAGCCCTCCAGTCGGTCGGACACGGACCGCCCGCTCCTATCCTTGTACCGCCATGCCCGACGCCCGCAAGCTCGCCTTCGACCCGATCGCCGAGGCCCGCCGGCAGTGGTCCGGTCGGGGCTGGGACGACGCCGCGCCCGGCATGGCCGTCGTGACCTCGATCATGCGGGTACAGCAGCTGTTCGCAGCCCGGGCCGACGCCGTGCTCCGGGTCTTCGAGCTCACCTTCGCCCGTTACGAGGTGCTCATGCTGCTGCTGTTCTCGCGTCACGGTGAGCTGCCGCTCGGCAAGGTGGGGGAGCGTTTGCAGGTCGGCCCGGCCAGCGTCACCAACGCCATCGACCGGCTTCAAGCCGATGGACTCGTGGTGCGGCGTGCCAACCCCGTCGACGGGCGAGGGGTCCTGGCGGCGATCACGCCAGCCGGACGGCGCCTGGCCCGCCGGGCCACCGACGAGATCAACGGTCAATTCTTCGTCGAGCTCGAGCTGACGGGTGAGGAGCTCGACAGCCTGTTCCGCCTCCTGCGGGAGGTACGCCGGCGCGCCGGTGATTTCACCTGAGGCTTCCGTTGCAGATCTTTCGGCATCGAAATACCATGGACTCGTCGCCCGCCGAGGCGTCGGCTAGCGCGGGAGGTGACCGGCCGTGACCCGTAGAGACGACTGGGACCGCCAGTACCAGGCCGGGCCGTCGGACAGCGTGGAGCCGTCCACACTGTCGGGCCTCGAGCTCGACGCCGTCTACGGTCCCGACGACGGCGAGTTCCCCGGACAGTGGCCGTATACCCGTGGGCCCTATGCCTCGATGTACCGGGGCAAGCTCTGGACGATGCGGATGTTCGCCGGCTTCGGCACCGCCGCCGATACGAACACCCGCTTCAAGGATCTGCTCGGCGCCGGAGGCACCGGGCTGTCGGTCGCCTTCGACCTGCCCACATTGATGGGGACCGATTCCGACGATCCGCTGGCCCTGGGTGAGGTGGGAAAGTCCGGCGTCGCCGTGGACACCCTCGCCGACATGGAGGATCTGTTCGCCGACATCGACCTCGGTGGGATCAGCACGTCGATGACGATCAATTCGCCCGCCTCCATCGTCATGGCCATGTACGTGGCCGTGGGGGAGAAGGGTGGAACCCCTCGCAGTCAGATGGCCGGGACGATCCAGAACGACATTCTGAAGGAGTACCAGGCGCAGAAGGAGTTCATCTTTCCGCCGCGGCCGTCGGTGCGGCTGGTGAACGACGTGGTCCGGTTCTGCACTGCCGAGATGCCGTTGTGGCACCCGGTGTCCATTTCCGGCTACCACATCCGTGAGGCCGGATCGACGGCGGGACAGGAGCTGGCCTTCACGTTGGCCAACGGCTTCGCCTACGTGGAGGCGGCCACGGCCAGTGGTCTCGACGTGGACGCATTCGGCAAACGCTTGAGCTTCTTCTTCAACGCCCATATAGATTTCTTCGAGGAGATCGCCAAGTACCGCGCCGCTCGACGCATCTGGGCCCGTTGGATGCGCGATCGCTACGGCGCAACCGACGAACGTTCGATGCAACTGCGATTTCACACCCAGACGGCCGGCGTGTCTCTCACCGCTCAGCAGCCGGAGATCAACATCGCCCGCGTGGCCATTGAAGCCCTGGCCGGGGTGCTCGGCGGCACCCAGAGCCTTCACACGGACTCCTTCGACGAGGCACTCGCCCTCCCCACCGACAAGGCGGCCCGCATCGCTCTTCGCACTCAGCAGATGATCGCCTATGAGACCGGTGTGGCGGTGGTGGCCGATCCGCTCGGAGGCTCATATTTCGTCGAGGAGCTCACCGATCGACTCGAGGCACAGGCCGAGGGGATCTTCGCCCATCTCGACGAATGGGGCGACGGCTCGATACTCGAGGGCGTGGTGCGGGCCATCGAGGAGGGTTGGTTCCAGGGGGAGATCGCCCAGGCGTCGGCGGACTTCGAGCGCAAACTGAACGACGGACGACGCGTCCTCGTGGGCGTGAACCGGTTCCAGGAACCCGAGGAGCCGGAGGCGGACATCCTCTACATCGGTCCTGAGGCCGAGGCTCTGCAGCGCCGGCGCTTGGCCGACGTGAAGCAGAGGCGCGACGAGGGAGCCGTGCACCGTGCCTTGGCCCGGGTGCGACAGGACGCCACCGTCCCCGATGTGAACGTGATGCCCGGTCTGATCGATGCCGTTCGTTCCTACGCCACCGTCGGCGAGATCGTGAGCGCCCTCGGGCAGGTGTTCGGCACGTGGACCGAGCGGGCCGTGGTCTAAGGGTTGGCGTTGTCCGACGGTCACCAGACGATGATCCGGGTACTCGTCACCAAGGTCGGACTCGACGGGCACGACCGCGGTGTCAAGGTGGTGGCCCGCATGCTGCGCGACGCCGGTTTCGAGGTCGTGTACGGCGGACTCCGCCAGACGCCCGAGTCGGTGGCGGAGACGGCCCTGCAGGAGGACGTCGACGTGGTGGGACTGTCCATGCACTCCGGTGGGCACCTGATCCTGGCGCCGGCGGTGATCGAGGCGTTGCGCCGCCGCGAGTTGGATGTCCCCGTCGTGGTGGGGGGCATCATCCCCGTACGTGACCGCCCGGTGCTGCTCAGCGAGGGGGTGGCCGAGGTGCTCACCCCGGGGGCTTCGCAAAAGGACGTCGTGGCCGCCATGGAGCGGGCCGCCAACCGGCGCCCCGGGCGACTGGCCTCGGACGAGTCCGTCGAGGGTTAACGCAGCCGCCACTGCGGGCGGGGCTCATGGGCGAAGGTTTCCTGACCCTCTTTGAGGGCTCGTGCCGACGTGCCCAGTTGCAGAAAGACGTTGCCGAGAGAGGCTGCTTGATCCGGGGTCAGGTTCCGAGCCGCCCACAGGGTGCGGAGCGTGGCCTGAATGGTGGTGGGCGGTTGCGACGCGATCGTCGCCGCCAGGCGCCGGGCTGTGTCGAGGAGCTCGGAACCGGGCACCACTTCGCTCACCAGGCCGATGCGCAGAGCGGTGGCGGCCGACAGGCGCTCGTGGGCACCCATCAACGTCATACGCACGATCTCGCCGAAGGCCACGCGCCCTCCGAGCAGGATCGGTTCGAACGCAGCCGTCATGGCGTAGGTCACGTGGGGGTCGAAGAAGGTGGCGTGCTCGGCGCAGACCACGACGTCACTCTCACCGAGCAGGTAGAAGGCGCCACCGCAGGCCATGCCGTTCACGGCGGCTACGACCGGCTTCCACAGCTCCTGGGTCTTCGGCCCGATCCGGTGGCTCGGGTCCTGGTAGGTGAAGGGGTCGAACTCCGTGTCGACCGGAATGTCGCCGCGATCGATACCGACGCAGAAGGCCTGCTCGCCGCAGCCGGTGAGCACCACGACCCGGACGTCGTCGTTGCGCCGCAGACCCTGCCACAAGGCGGCCAGCTCGTCCTGCATCTTCTCATCGAAGGCGTTGAGGACCTCCGGACGGTTGAGCGTGACCGTGGCCACGCCCCCGTCGATGTCGAGCAGCAAGGTCTCGAAATCGGGCACCGGTCAGACCTCGATGACCGTGGCTGAGCCCATGCCCCCGCCGACAATGGTCGGCGTGGCCCTGTCGAAGGGGTCGATGTCGACCAGGCCTCCATACAGGGCGGTGCCGATGGCGGTGCGGCAGGCGGAGCCGATGACGGCACAGGGCAAGGGGTCCTCCTCGGGTTGCCGGCAGCCCATTGAATCGCCTGCGTACCGTGGCATCAAATGCGTCGTCGCATGACGAAGCGCACGGGCTGTCCCCACACTCTCGGAGTGAGTCCGGCTCCGACAGGCGCCGCGCAGGGAAGTCTGGTGCGCTCCCCGCTGCCGGTCAGCTCGACGCCGTGGCGGCCACCGTGGTGGCGGGGTCCGTCGTCCACGGCGCCGGCTGAGCGGTCTCGCCGCCGCCGCGCACCGGCATGGCCTGTCCGTCGACGATCACCTGCCAGGTGCCTCCCACGCGCCGGGCCGGTGTGGAGGGGCGCCGGGGGTGTCCGGCGGTCAGCGAGGCCGCCGCGGCCTGCAGGGAAACGTCGAGGAGCACGCCACCGCCGCCGGCCAGTGCCTCGAACAAGCCGGCGGCGGCGCTCAGACCGGTCACCGGATCGGCCACGGCGTCGCCGCAGAAGACCGGATGGGCGTCGTCCTCCCAGGCCACGAGTCCCCCCGCCACGGCGGCGTCGTCGCCGAAGGCCACCCAGTGACGGCCCGGTTCGGCTCGGCCGTAGCCGGTGATGCCCACCCACACCCTGCCCGCTCGGGGGGCCACCTGCCCGGGACCGGCACCGAGCTGCTCGAGAGCGCGTGGTCGTGACGACTCGATCACGACATCGGCCTCGTCGAGCATGGCGCGTAGTCGCCGCCGCCCCTGGCCCGTGCCGAAGTCGAGCGTGACCACCGGCTGGTCCTCGGCGTGGAGGCTCTGGTAGAAGGCGGGCACAGCGCGCGCTCCGTCAGGTCTCGACGCGCTCTCGACCTTCACCACGGTGGCGCCGCTGCGGGCCAGGAGCGCGGCGGTGAGTGGTCCGGCCCACATCGACGAGAGGTCCACGACGGACAGACCGGCGGGGTGGCGACGTCCGGCTCTCTCCCCGTAGGGGTGCGCCGACCACGGCCTCCTCGGCACGTCGTCGCCGGTCCCGAGCGTGGCGGCCGGTACGCCGAACAGTCGCGCCCGCTGCACGAGCTCGGCTCCCGAGCACTGCTCGAGCATGCCCTCGAGCACCTCCCACTTGTCGGGGCCGCCGTTGCACCTCGCCACGGCATCGACGGCATCGCGATCCTCGGGTCGGGCCAGGTTCACCGCCACCCAGCCGTCCGGTGCCCGTAGGAGCCGGCACGAACCGTTGGCCGAGCGGCGCCCCTGTCGTTGCAACCCGAGGATCCGGGCCCGGACGGTGAGCAGCTCCGCCCAGTCGACCGCCACCGCGTCGCCGACCTCGGCCGACCAGGAGGCGATGGCTCCGGCCAGGGCATCGAGCCCGTGCACGAGCCCGCTCGGCGGCGACAGTGGTGGCCCCTCGGGCCGCCCGGTCAGGGCCATGAGGCCGGAGGCAGCCGCCGCCCGCAGCTCGACGGCTTCCCCGAGATCAGCCATGGTGGGCATGGGGCACAGGGTAGGCTGCGCTCATCACCGAGACGTCGCCGGGAGGGCTTTCCGCCACGGCTGCCCGTCAACTGCTCGAGAACGTATCGGCCGGCAGCAACGAGATCCTCGGTGTGCTCGACGACCAGCCCCTGCTGGTGGTGGAGCTCGAGGCGGGAGACGACGTTCCCGCCCCACTGCCGCCGT
>Ga0335078_10009769_pt1 | contig 14199 bp, 10 predicted proteins | sample Lox_Sample_32_FD_206711 | JGI IMG/M metagenome (GOLD analysis project Ga0335078, IMG submission 206711) | Soil microbial communities from Loxahatchee National Wildlife Refuge, Florida, United States - Lox_Sample_3.2 | ecosystem: Environmental > Terrestrial > Soil > Wetlands | place: USA...
CCATCAGCGAGTACTACCTGAAGGCCCTCGGCCCCGCGGGGGTCCCCGTGGCGACCCGCGAGATCCGCCTCGTCGCGCGCGAGGCCGACGTGGCCGAGTGGCGCCGCTTCGTGGGCGCACCCGGCAAGACGCTCCTCGTGCACCCCGGCAGCCGCAGCGCGTGCCGGATCTGGCCGGCCGACCGGTTTGCCGCCGTCTGCGACCGCGTCCAGGACGAGCTCGGCGCCCAGGTCGTGCTCGTCGGCGGGCCCGGGGAGCGCCCGCTCGTCCGGGAGATCCGCGCCCGGGCGCGCGCCCACCTTCTCGCGCTCGGCGAGCCCCCGTCGCTCCCGGCCCTGGCCGCCCTCGCCCGCGCCTGCACCGCGCTCCTGTGCCACGACAGCGGCCCCATGCACGTCGCCGCCGCGGTCGGCACCCCCGTGGTCGCCCTCTTCGGCTCGCAGAACCCCGCGCTCTTCCGCCCCCCGGGCGAGGGCCACGCGCTCCTCGCCCCGCCGATGCCGTGCGCGCCCTGCGTGGCCCCGGAGGCGTGCGTCCCGGGCGACTCGTACCGCACCTTCTGCGTCCGCCGGCTCACGGTCGACCAGGTCTACGGCGCCGTGCGCGGCGTCCTCGCCCGCGCGCCCGGCGCTTAGGGTTGCGTCGGGCGGCGGCGCGCTCCAGATGGAGCCCTAGCCCAATGCCCGGGGAACCGCACAGATTCAGCAGGGTGGCCGAGGACCTGATCGCGTCGCTGCGCGGGATCCCGTCCGAGGACCCGAAGGGCATGCGCCGGCGTCCCGCGCAGGGCCTCGACGCGCTCCTCGACGCCCTGCGCTCCAAGCACGGGATCGGGCGGCCCACGGCCGAGCAGGCGATCCGCGACGCGTGGCCCGAGATCGTGGGCCCCGCCAACGCGGCGTACTCGCACGCGGTGCGCATCGACGAGCGCGGGCGGCTGATCGTCCAAGCCACGCACGCCGTCGTCCGCGACGAGCTCTTCCACAACCGCGGGGAGATCGTCGAGCGGATCCGCCGGATGCCCGGATGCGCCGCCGTCGCGCGCCTGCACCTGCTCCAGGGCTAGGGGCCGCGCGAAATTTGGGCTTGCGCCGCCCGGCGCCGGTTTAGATGTTACTCCCTTGCGTCAGTGGGGCCCCTCAAGTTGGGGACCCCGCCATGACTGGCCCGGCGCCTGCGCCGGGTCGGAACGGTGACGCCGGCTAAGCCCGGGCTCCCCCGGGCGGTGCGGGCGGCACGGGGCCCGCAAGGGCCCCCTACAGTCGTGCAACTCAACTAAATAACAATGCCAACAGCCGCGAAGCCAGAGATCATCGCCGAGTACAAGATACACGACAAGGACACCGGTTCGAGCGAAGTGCAGGTCGCACTGCTCACCGCGCGCATCAACCACCTGACCGAGCACCTGCGCACCCACCGCAAGGACTTCCATTCCCGCCGTGGGCTTCTCCAGATGGCGAGCCGCCGCCGCAAGCTGCTCGACTATCTCAAGAATCACAACCTGCCAAAATACAACGAATTGCTGCAGAAGCTGAACCTGCGCAAGTAACGCTTTCCTCAAACGGGCGACCCGCGATCGGGCCGCCCGTTGTCGCAAAGACACTTCGTCAGTGGCCCGGGGCATTTCCGTTTGGCGCCTCGGCAGGCCCCGAGCACCCCGGGGCGCCAAACGGAAATCTCTCGAGCCTCCTGCGAGGCCGATGAAAGCACGGCCGGCCCGCGCGCCGGACCGCCCGCCCCCCACCCTGCGACCCGCGCCGCGCCCCCAGGCGCCCCGGGCCCGACTTTCCAAGAAAACGAAACCCAAGACATGAATCAGAAACACACCGTCAGCATCCCGCAGTACGGGATCACGATCTCCACAGGCTCCATCGCGAAGCTCGCCAACGGCGCCGTCAACGTCTCCATCGGCGAGACCAACGTCTTCGTCGCCGCGACCGTCGCCGCCACCATGAAGCCCGGCCAGGACTTCTTCCCCCTCACGGTCGACTACCGCGAGAAGTACCACGCCGCGGGCCGCTTCCCCGGCGGCTACTTCAAGCGCGAGGGCCGCCCGACCGAGAAGGAGATCCTCACCTCGCGCCTGTGCGACCGCCCGTGCCGCCCGCTCTTCCCCGAGGGGTTCCTGAACGAGGTCCAGGTGATCGGCATCCTGCTCTCGGCCGACCAGAAGAACGAGTCCGACATCGCGATGGTGAACGGAGCCTCCGCCGCGCTCGCCATCTCCGACATCCCGTGGAACGGGCCGATCGCCGCCTCCCGGATCGGGCTCGTCGACGGCCAGTTCGTCGCCAACCCCACGATCGAGCAGATGTTCTCGTCATCGCTCGACCTGATCTACGTCGGCAACGAGAAGGACATGCTCATGATCGAGGGAAGCGCGGACCAACTGCCCGAGGAGCGGTTCGTCGAGGCGCTCGAGTTCGCCCACGCCGCCATCCAGCCGATCATCAAGGCCATCAAGGACCTGGTCGCCGTCGCCGGGAAGCCGAAGGCCTCCTTCCCCATCGTGGGGGCCTCGCCCGAGGCCCGCGCGATCATCGAGCGCGTCGCCGGCCCCAAGATGGCCGATGCGATCTTCGGCAAGGAGAAGGCGGTGCGCAACGCCAACGTCGCCGCGATCAAGGAGGAGACCAAGGCGGCCCTTCTCGCGGAGCTCGGCGAGGGCAAGTTCACCGACGTCGACCTGAACGTCGTCTTCGAGGACCTCCAGTACAAGGCCTACCGCAAGACGGTCCTCGAGCGCGGGGTGCGCTCCGACACCCGCGACGCCAAGACCCTGCGGCCCATCGCCTGCGAGGTCGGCGTCCTGCCCATGGTCCACGGCAGCGCCCTCTTTGAGCGCGGCGACACCCAGGCCCTCGTCATCACGACCCTCGGGCCCACCAAGGAGGCCCAGGACATGGACGGTCTGACAGGCGGGGCGACCTCCAAGAGCTTCATGCTCCACTACAACTTCCCGCCGTTCTCGGTGGGCGAGACGGGCCGCTTCGCCGGACCCGGCCGGCGCGAGGTCGGCCACGGGGCCCTGGCGGAGCGTTCGCTCGTGCCCGTGCTCCCGCCCGAGGACGCCTTCCCCTACTCGATCCGCGTCGTCTCCGAGATCATGGCCTCGAACGGCTCGACCTCGATGGCCTCGGTGTGCGGCGGGTGCCTGTCCCTCATGGACGCGGGCGTCCCGATCATCGCCCCGGTCGCGGGCATCTCCTGCGGCCTCATGACCGAGAACGCCCCCGACGGGTCCATCTCGAAGTGGGTCACGATCACCGACATCATCGGCGAGGAGGACCACTTCGGCGACATGGACTTCAAGCTCGCCGGCACGACCAAGGGGATCACGGGCTTCCAGCTCGACCTCAAGATCAACGGCCTGCCGATCGAGATCGCCAAGACCGCGATCTTCCAGGCCCGCGACGCGCGCATCGAGATCCTGCGCAAGATGCTCGCCGTCATGCCCGCGCCGCGCGCCGACCTGTCCAAGTACGCGCCGCGCATCCAGACGATCCAGATCGACCCCGAGAAGATCGGCCTGCTGATCGGGCCCGGCGGCAAGACGATCCGCCGGATCACCGAGACGACCGGCGCCCAGATCGACATCGCCGAGGACGACTCCGGCAAGGTCTACATCTACTCCAACAACGCCGAGGCCATGGCGCGGGCGATCCAGGAGATCGACGGCCTGTGCGGCGGCGCCGGCGGGCCCGGCGGCGGCGGCGGCGGGGCGCCCATCGAGGTGGGCAAGCTCTACACCGGGCGCGTCACCGGCATCAAGGACTTCGGCTGCTTCGTCGAGTGCACGCCCGGCAGGGAGGGCCTGGTGCACATCTCCGAGCTCGCCGACTTCCGCGTGCGCCGCACCGAGGACGTCGTCAAGATGGGCGAGATGATCACGGTCAAGTGCATCGGCGTCGACGAGCGCACCGGCAAGGTCCGCCTCTCGCGCAAGGCGGCCATGCAGGAGCTCGAGGCGAGGAAGGGCTCCCCCTCGGAACCCGCCTCCCCCGGGCCGTCCTAGGATGTGAGGCTCCTCGTAACGAACGACGACGGGATCGAGTCCGTCTTCCTCTTCGAGCTGGTCCGCGCGCTCCTCGCCGCGGGCCACGAGCTCGGCGTCGTGGCGCCCAGGGTCGAGCAGAGCTGGATCGGCGCCGCCAAGAGCCGGCTCCGCGCCGTGCATTCCGAGCGGCGCGACTGCGGGCTGGGCTGCCCCGCATGGTCCGTCGACGGGACGCCCTGCGACTGCGTCAACATCGGCATCGACCACCTGCTGCCCTTCGCCCCGGAGGCGGTCCTGAGCGGGATCAACATGGGGCTCAACGCGAGCCTGGGGTTCATCCTCGGGAGCGGAACGGTGGCCGGGGCCTGCGAGGGGGCGCTCCACGGGCTTCCCGGGATCGCGCTCTCCCAGAGCCTCTCCATTCCCGAATACGAGAAGCTCAAGCAGGCGGGCGGGCAGCCCGACGCCGAGCTCCTGGCGACCGTCAGGAGCTCCGCGCGGCACGCGGCGCGGATCGCACCCGCGCTCGCCGCCGGGACGCCCCCGAGGAGCTTCATCGTCCACAACGTCAACTTCCCCGACCCCTGCCCGGACGACGCCGCGGTCCGCCGCACCGTGCCCGCCCGCGTCATGATACCGGGGCTCTTCAGCCCGCAGGCCGAGGACGGGACCCACCGGATGGTCTTCAAGCTGGGCCACGACACGTCGCCGGAGGACCTCCTGACCGACCGGGCCGCCCTCGACGCCGGCTTCATCAGCCACACCGTCCTCGATTTCTCGAAGCTAGGTTCGATCTGAGCTGTCAATTGTGCTTCCTTCATTCGGGCGATGATCGAAGTCGAGCACCTCACGCGGATTTTCCGAACGTACAAGAAGCAGCCCGGATTCTGGGGCGGCGTGCGGGGGCTCATCCACCGCACCTACGACGAGACCGCGGCCGCGAACGACATCACGTTCTCGATCGGCGAGGGGGAGTTCGTGGGCTTCCTGGGGCCCAACGGCGCCGGGAAGACGACCACCCTCAAGATGCTCTCGGGCCTCATCTTCCCCACCTCGGGCAGGGCGCGGGTCGCCGGCTTCGACCCGACGAAGCGCGAGAACGCCTACCGCCGGATCTTCGCCCTGGTCCTGGGCCAGAAGAACCAGCTCTGGTGGGACCTCCCGGCGATCGAGTCGTTCGCCCTCCTCAGGGCGATCTACGGCCTCGAGGAGCCGGACTACCGGCGCACCCTCGACGAGCTGGTCGAGCTCCTGGGCGTGGCCGAGAAGCTCGACGTCATGGTCCGCGAGCTCTCCCTCGGCGAGCGGATGAAGATGGAGCTCATCGCGGCCCTCATCCACCGGCCAAAGGTGCTCTTCCTCGACGAGCCCACGATCGGCCTCGACATTGTTTCCCAGCGGGCCGTGCGGCTGTTCCTGCGCGACTACAACCGCCGGCACCGCGTGACGATTCTCCTCACGAGCCACTACATGGCCGACATCAAGGAGCTCTGCGAGCGGGTGATCGTCATCCACAAGGGGGTGAAGATCTACGACGGGGCGCTCGACAGGCTGGAGACGGGATCCGACACCCGGAAGAAGGTGGTGCGCTTCGTGCCCAAGGACGGGGTCTTCCCCGAGGCCTGGCGCTCCCGGTTCGGCGAGACCCGGCGCGAGCGCGACGGGTCGTTCATCCTTCGGGTGTCGAGCGACGACGTTGTTGCGGTCGCCCAGGAGGTGCTCGCGGCCGGTCCCGTCGCCGACATCACGATCGAGGACATCCCGCTCGAGGACGTCATCGCCGAGCTGTTTCAGTCGGTGTGACGCGGCCCAGCCCCGCGAGCCAGGCGCGAACCTCGGCGTAGTCGCCGCGGCGCCAGCCCTTCGCGGCGGCGACGGCCGCGGACGACATCGAGAAGACGCCCGCGATCTGCCCGACCGCGCCCATGAGCGCGGCCCGGTCCGGACGCGTCGCAAAGTCGGTCCCGGCCAGCTGCTCGCTCGTGAGCCATTGCTCCGCCCGGCGCCCCAGCGGGTACGCCTGCCGCCCGCCGAGGAGCGCCTCCTCCTGGAGCATGCGAAGGCTGCTGTCGACGAGGTGCTCGTGCAGCCCCCGCTGGCAGGCCCGGAGTTCGCCGCGCTCCGCCTTCTTCGCCGTCCAGACGAGCTGCGCCCAGAAATGGCCGCAAAGGCCGTTGAATTCGCCCTCGGTCATCACCGCGCGGTACGGCTTGATTCGGGAGTACCGCGCCTCCCAGAGCGCCCCGCCCTTGACGACCCTCCACCCGGGGGCGACGACGATCCTAAGGTCGGTGACGCCCCTGCGCAGGACGCGCGGCCAGAGGCGCCCGGTGCCCGGCCAGCGCAGCGCGGTTGTCGCGACCAGCATGTCGAGATGCCGCAGCACCACAAAATCGACCTCCAGGGCGCCCTCGTAAACGGCCGTCACCTTCACCGAATTCCCGAAGGCGACATGCGCCCCGTAGGCCCAGCAAGGCCCTAGCTCCCCGCAAAACGACCCGTCCCGGTATCGTCCCGGCCGCGTTGTGATCAGCTGGTAGTCGTAGTCCGACCAGCTGTCCAGGCCCCCCCCCTCCTGGGCCCGCGACCCGATTAGCACCACGGCCCTGATGTCGTCCCGGGCCTCGGCCCAAGCGGAAAGCGCGGCCTCCCAGCCGCCCTCCAGTGCGCTCATGCCGACTCCGGTATGGCCTCGGAGTCGCCGCCGTTCGCCCCATCTTGGGCGTCGAATCGGGCGGCCCCCTCGCTCGCCGGCGGCTTGCCCGCCGCCTCGTCGACCTCGGCAATCGCGTTAACGCGCCGCGACTTGAGCGAGATCATCAGCTCCGAGCCGTCGATGCCCTGGCCGACGTGCACCGATCCGAAATGGAACCGGATCACCTCGCGCGCGAGAAAGACCGGCACCGTCGGGTATTCCCCCGTGGTCGTTGCCTCGCCCACCTTGATCTGGTCCACCCTGAGCCCCGGATAGGCGATCGTCACCAGGCAGATCGCGTCGTCGTCGCGGCCCCGCTGCTGGAGGGTGATCGTGACCTTCGTGCCGCGTTCGACCGGCTCGGTCCGATCCCTGGTCTCGATGATCTCGCGGCACAGCCACAGGATCGAATCGTGCAGGTGCTTCTCGTAGCCCCAGATGACCGGGCCCGACTCGGGCGTCACCGCCCGCCCGCCCACCTCCTTTGCCACCGTCTCGACGACGCCCTTCATGTCCACGCGTTCGGTCGGCAGCTTGGACATCTCGTAGAGCGTGCTCAGGAGCTGGGGCATCGCCTTCATCCGCTCCAGGTCCTGGCGCACTCGGTCGATAAGCGGATAGGCGGGATCGTCGGAGGGCCTCGCGCGCCGGGCGTGATGAAAGTACGTGCTCACCGAGAACATGGCGTTGGCGAGCTCGTGCGAGATCATGATTCCCAGGTCGTGCAGGATCTGGTGGCGCTCGCCCTCCCGCTTGAGCGCCAAAGCGTCCGCGGTAAGCGCGTTGTCGTCCCACCAGACCCAGCAGCCGCCCGTCTCGGGAATCGGGCCCGCCGCCACGCGGATGCGCCCGAATTCGCGCTCGATCCGCCTTCCCTCGCGCAGCGCCAGGCTCGCCACCTCACGAACCTCCACCGGAAGCGTCTCGTCCGTCTTGCCGGCGGAGCCGATCACGCAGAACCTGGGGCCGTACTTGCGGATGAGGGCCGCGTCGCTCTGCGCGGCCAGGGCCGTGTGCAGCAGCCGGTGCTGGCCCATGAGGCGCGACAGCATCCGGACGAGCATCAGCGCGTCGTCGCGGTCCGCCGGGGAATACGGGCGCCCGTCGGCGCGGGGGCCGAAGACCACCCAGCCTTCGAGCGCGCCGTCCGCCTCCAGGGGCACCAGAAGCCTGGAGTTCCACTCGCCGAGCTTCTGGCGAATGGACGCCTCGGCCACGGGGTTCTCCACCGAGTCCAGCGTGGCCGAATCGACAATCGCGGCGTGCTCCTGAAGCCAGCGCACCAAGTCGTGGCCGGCCGAGCACTCCCACCCCTGATGGTCCGCGACGAAACGCTTCTCGTCGCGGAGGAAGACCACCACCTTCGAGGAGCGAATGCGCGCGCGGGCGCCCCTCCGGAACTCCTCGATGACGCGGTCCCTATCTTCAAGGTGGTCGATCGCCCCCGCCATGAACTCGAATTCGTCGAGCGTGCGGCGCCCGGGCTCCGCAGGGTCCGCCGGCGGGGCGTCCGTCCGGCGGGGCCGCTCCTGGAGGACGGTCAAGACCGCGCGGCTCTGGGCCAGCTCCGCGGCGAGCGGCGCGAGGCGCCGCAGCTGCGTCCGGCTCTCCTCGTACGAGAGGCAATAGGTGTTCGTGCGGTCCTGCTTTGCATCCTCAAAGGGCACGCTCCTCGGCTCGCCGACGACGATCACCGCCGTGTCGGGATGCGCCGAGCCCTGGGCGTCCTCGTCGCATATGTCCCGAATCCACACGCGCGCCCCCGGCCGCTGCAGCTCCCTGAGCAGCAGCTCCCCGCGCAAAGGCGCGAGCGGGGCGACCGGCAGCTGCCGGGCCCAGTCGGCGGCCAGCTCCGCGTCGCCTGTCGTCAGGATGAAGGTTGCTGACATGGAAGGGTGACCCGGAACGTCGTGCTGGATTCGGCGTCGTCGACGAATGCAATGAGTCCGTGATGCAGTTTCACGAGATCGGCGGTGATGGCTAGGCCCAGGCCTATTCCACTCGTTTTGTTGCTCGTCGTAAAGGGTCTGAATAGCCTCTCGCGGACTTCCAAGGGCACCCCCGGCCCGTTGTCCGTCACCTCGAGGACCACCGATTCCGCCCCGGCCCGGGTCCGAACATCCACCCTCCGTTCGCCTTCGTTAGACGCAACAGACTGGATGGCATTCATTACCAGATTCAGGATTATCTGACGCATGAATGCCCGGTCGGCAATGATGTCATCGGGATCAGCGCCTAGAGTGCAGCTTAGATTGACGGCCTCGTCGAGCGCCTTCGGGCGGACCAGCTTGACGCTCGTCTCCACGACCTCATTCAGGCGAAGGCTCTCGAAGTGCGGGTGCTGGGGCCGCCCGAGGTCCATGAGGCCGCTGACGAGGCCCTCGATCCTCTCGATCTCGGCGGGCACGAGCTCGATCAGCAGCCGCCGGAATTCTGGGTCGTTGAATCGGGCCTTCGCCGATTGGGCGATGGTCTTAAGGGTCACGAGGGGATTGCGAATCTCGTGGGCGAGGCTGGCGCCGAGCAGGCCCGCCGTTCTCAACTGCTCGGATTCACGGGCCTGTTGCGTCAGGCTGATTCGCGAGAGCGCGTTTTCGATGATCGTCGCCCACTCCTTGAGGATGTTGATCTCCGTCCAGGTGAATGGGATCCGGTCCCAGCGGGTCTCGATCGCAAGGATGAAGGGAGGCGGGCCGTGGTCGCCGGGCGCGCAGATCATGACGCCCAGACGGTTGTCGCGCATGAACGCCGCAAGCTCCTGGCGTCCCCCGGCCTGCCTCTGGCGCTGCAGGCTCTCGGGCGTCGCCCACCCCAGCCTTTGTAGCTCGGTCGCCGCGAGCGAGGCCGAGGGCAGGCTGAACTGCGGGCAGCTGTAGGCGTCCTCTCCGACATCGAGGAAGAAGGCATGCTCGCTGCGGGCCCAGGTTCCGAGGATGGCAGTGAAGCGCTTGATGAGGATCTTGTAGTCGGACTCGTCTCGGGACGCCGCCAGGATCGCCGTCCTCACCGACTCGGCCGCCCGGTCGCCGCCCAGTTGCGCCGCCCGGAGAATCTGGGCGTTGAACCGGTTGAAGACCACCGTGATGACGATCGCGCACGAGACGACGACCAGGGGCCGCGGCAAATACTGCGGATCCACCGCCACCGCGAGCCCGATCAGCCCGGCGACGATGCCGATCGAGAGGCCGAACTGCAGGCCCGAGCGAAAGAGCTGGCGGGCGTCAAACACCTTCTGGGCCGTTATCGCCCAAGCGGTGAACGAGTAGAAGGCGACGATGAGCAGCGGGGTCGAGCGCGACAGGGCGGGGATCCCGAGGACCGGGCCCAACGCGGTGAGCACGACGCCCACCAGCCCCGCCGCGGCGCCGCCGAGCAGCAGCATCTGCAGCTCTATCTTCTGGATCCCGACGCGGGTGCGCAGGCTTGCGAGCGTCTGAAGCAGGAGGACCAGGTAGCTTCCTCCCGTCACCACGATGTAGGTGTTCCAGCCCACGCCCTGGGAGGGGTGCTCCTTCGTGGACTCGGCCGGGATGAAATAGCGCGAGAAGCAGAGCGCCGCCATGATGAGGCCCAGCGCGAGCCAGGCCGATCCCTTGCGCACGCTTCGCGCGCTCAAGTCGCCGCCCTTCGCGCAGTTGCTGATGATCCAAACCAGAAACGGCAGCATGGCTCCGATCGCGCAGGTGATCCGCAGCCAGAGCACGGGGTTCGGGTTCGCCGGATCGGTGAGCCACACCAGGCTGAGCAGCCACGCCGCGACGTTGAGCGACGCCAGGAAGAAGGCGCGGTTGATCGCCCGCTTGGGATTTGCGTACAGGACACCGCACCCGACGCCAAAGCTCGCAACGAGCGCGATCAGGTTGGTCGGATTCATTCCCGGGAGAGCACCATCGACGCGTTGGTCCCGCAAAGTCCGTGCGCGTTCACGAGCGCCCACGCGCAGCCTACGTCGCGAGCCCGTGTGCTAAGATTCAGCGGGCATTCAGGATCCGGTGTCTCCCAGTTGACCGTCGGCGGGACCCGGCCGGTATGAAGGGAGAGCGCCGCACTGGCGACCTGGATGCTGCCGGCCGCGGCCAGCGGATTGCCTATGGCCCCCTTCAGCGAGACCGCGGGGATCGCCTCCAGGTCCCTTCCAAAGAAATCGCGGAGGCAACGGGCCTCGGCGGCGTCGATTTCCCTGTGCCCCGGGCCCCATGCATTGAGAAGGTTGATGGAGCGCGCCCTGACCTTCGCATTCGCCAGCGCCATCTTCATGGTCGACGTCAACCCGTTCCCCACGAAGCCCTTGTCGTCGTTGCCGTAGGCATACCCATCCACCCAGGCATACGCCGGCCGCGGGCTGTCGTCGCTTTCGAGGATGATCACGCAGGCGCCCTCCCCGATCACCCCGGTGTTGCGCCACAGATCGAAGGGACGGCCCATCTCGGAGGGCTTTCTCACATTCCGCGGCGAAAGGTTGGCTAGGCCAAGCTCGAGCATCGGCTGATAGAAGATCGGGGCCTCCGTCCCGCTGCAGAAGGCGATCTCGGCCTGGCCGCTGGCAATCATTTCGGCTCCGTGCCCGATCGCGTCCAGACCCGCGCAGCACGAGCTCTGCAGCGCTATCGTGCGGCACTTCATGTCCAGAACCCTCGCGATCGAGCTGGCGATCGCGCTCGGGGCCGCATCGTAAATCGCGCCGGGAAGCGCATAGCGGGCGCCCCGGGTCACTACCCCGGCAATCATTCGGTACGTGAGTTCGGGATCGGGGAGGGAACTCCCGTTCACCACGATCGGATTGGACAGCCTCAGCTCGTCCATCGAGATGGCGGCGTCCGCAAGCGCCAGGATGGCGCCCGTGACCGCGAACTGCGTCTGCCGCGGAATCCGCTTGGGGTTTCCGATGTTGGCCACCCAATCCTCCACGCGGAAGTCGGCCACCTCGGCCGCGACAAACTTTGCCGTTTCGCCGTGGGGATCGACGCGAGCCACCTCGTTCACACGGCTCACGGGCTCGTTGATGCCGTTGAAGAAGTTCTCGCGCCCGATTCCCGCAGACGTCACCGGGCCGATCCCCGTAATCTTTACGCGTCGGCGCATGATGATTCGTACCGCCCGGGCGCGATCAGGCCCAGCGGGTCGAACGCCCCGCGCAAGCGGCTCGCCACGGCCTCGGCGCCCGACGGGGCCGGCGTACTGATGTCCAGCCGGTACGGGGGGAATCCGGAGTTTCGTAGGTCCTGCGCGATCGCCGCGTTTGCGGCATGGGCCTTCGCAGCCTCCGCGTCGTCAAAATGCAGGGTGTAAACGGTGATCATGCTCCGGGCGTCGACCACGATCCACGTGAACGCGCAGTCCGCCCAGCGGCTCCGGACCCGCGCCTCGACATCACGGGCCTCGGCCGGGCCGACGGACGAGACCGCGTTGCCGTAGATGGCCCCGCGCACGGCCAGGTCCGGGTCGCCCCCGTTGTAGCCGTCGAGCGCCGTCAGGCCGGCGTCGCTCGGCTCCCCCCAGCTCAGAGCGAGGATGGGCCTCATGGCCATCAGTCGGGCGGCCAGGTAACGGGCGCCCATGCGAGCCAGCCACTTTGACGCGAGGTCGAGCCGGCGCGCGTCGGCCCGTCTCAGCGACACGCCCGAACCGGCCTTCCTCCGGAGCTCCCGCCAGGCGGCGTCGACGACGCGGCGCCGCCCGTACAGGCAGACCAGGCCCGCGAATGTGCGCTGCTCCGGAAAACAACGGTCAACCTCCTCGGGAGTCGGGTCGCGATTCCAAAGCGAGCGCAGCAGCCCAAATCCGAGGCGCTGGGCCCGGCCGGGCTCGGCCACGTGGGTTGGGTTGACGATCAGCTGCTCGTCATAGGCCCTCTTCAGAGTGCCGATCAGCGCTTCGAGGGGCCCCTGGAGCACCACAGCGTCCTCGGCCTCCTGGCGGAGCCTGAGGCGCAGACGCCCTCCAATGACGACTCCGAGGTTTGTCTGGATGAACAGCGAATCGGTGCAGAAGCCGGCCGGGTTTGCCCTCGCCTTGTGGTTGCGCCCGGCGGCAGGGCCGACGGAGGTCCCGTCCGCCAGGATCGCCTCGATGGCGAAGATATCCCTGTCCTTCTCGCCGCCGTAACCGATGCCGCGCTCCAAGGCGTTGCCCAACACGCTCGAGTCGCCGCCCGCGCCCGTCACGTTGAACGTGAATTCAGGGCCATTGCGCTGCAGGAAGCTGAACAACGCGGACTGACTCACGCCGGGCTCGATCCTCACGCTCATCGAGGCGCGATCGAGGTCCCCGATCGCATCGAGCCTGCTTAGGTCGAGGATCACGGAGCCGCTGCGCGCCGGCAGATGGGACCCGTAGCCCCAGTTGCATCCCCGGCTGATCGGCCAAAGGGGGGTCTTATGGCGGACCGCCTCGCGGATCACCTCCCTTACCTCGGCGACGCCCGGAGGACGAAGCCTCCAGGGGACCGACCGCACCGTCCGGCACAGCGCCCTGGATTCCGGCGCGCGCTCAGCCCAGGATCCGAACCTCTCGGGCCAAGCGCAGGTGAGGTCCTCGGTCAAGGTGGGGTTGCCCATGCCCGTTGACGCGACCATCGCTCGGTCATCGCTTGGTCAGGGCGGGAAACGATAGACGCACGGTCGTCCCCACGCCCGGCCGCGATTCGATGGCAAACGTGCCGCCGTGCGTGCCGACGAGATGGCGGCAGATGCTCAGGCCAAGGCCCATTCCGTTCTCCTTGCTGGTGAATCCTCCCCGCGTCACGCGGTGGACCCGGTCCTCGTCCATTCCGGGACCGTTGTCCGTGACGGCGATGACGGCGTTGCCGCCCTTCAGCGAGAAATCGACGACGACCTGCGCCGCGCCCGCCTCGATCGAGTTCTTGAGCAGGTTCTGCAGCACGCGCATGATCTCGAAGCGCGAGCCGCGGATCCAGGCGTCCGGGGTGCCGCTGACCTGCACGACGTTGCTGCCGAAGAAGATCACCTGCTTCACCTCCTGGGCGACGGCCACCAGGTCGAGCGCGGCGAAGTCGGACGTCCGCTTCGAGGCCATCCTCCAGTTCTCGGAAAGGTGGTGGCAGTACTCCGCGGCCTTCTCGACGATGACGGCGTAGTCCGCCATGCGCTTGCCAATCGCGGGATCGTGCTGCGCCAGCTTGTTGGCCTCCTCGACCATCAGCCCGGAGTAACCGATGACGACGGTCAGGGGGTTGTTGAGGTCGTGGACGAGCTCGATGGAGGCCCTCGCCTGCCAGATCTGGGGCTCGCTCGCCTCGATCTCGCGTTTCAGGGCGACGTTGAGCGCCACGGCGTCCGCCGCCATCTTGGCCTGCTGGCGGCGCAACTGCGCGGCCTCGGCCTGCTGGCGCACGGCATCGAGCAGCTCCGTGATATCCGGAGGCTTGCGCAGGTACTGGTTCGCCCCGCCCAGCATCGCCTGCTGCGCCGTGGACAGCATCCCGTAGCCCGTGAGGATGATGACCGAAACGTAGGGGTCTATCTTGCGCAGTTCCTCCAGCGCCTTT
>Ga0335078_10009770_pt1 | contig 14197 bp, 19 predicted proteins | sample Lox_Sample_32_FD_206711 | JGI IMG/M metagenome (GOLD analysis project Ga0335078, IMG submission 206711) | Soil microbial communities from Loxahatchee National Wildlife Refuge, Florida, United States - Lox_Sample_3.2 | ecosystem: Environmental > Terrestrial > Soil > Wetlands | place: USA...
CAGGTTCAGGCTGGGCAGCGCGGCGAACGCCTGCCCGAACGCCTTGAGGAGCTCGGCCGCCGCGTCGGCGAACGACTTGCACACCGAATCCCACGCGGAAGTGGCCGCGTCGTTCACTCCTCCGCTCGCAGCCGAGGTGAGGCAGCCCAGCGGGTCGAGCAGGCAGTTCTTAATCGGCACTGGTGCTCTCCTGAGGTAGCAGTTCCTGCCAGCCGAGTGAGGCAGCCTGAGAGCTGAACGGCTCGGCGGCGAGGCTGGCATCGCCGCCGGTCCCGAAGGACGCGACCTTCCAGTCGGCCTGCGCCCAGGTCATCTGGACAGGGAAGACGGCGATCTGGGTCTGCGTCCCGGCGCCCGGCTGGGTGCTGGTGAAGTCGCAAAGCAGCAGGACCGTCGCCGAGTTCGCGTGCGCGTTCCTGACCTGGTACTCCTCCGGCTGGACCAGCAGCGAGTAGCCCGCGGGCACCGGACCCGATGTCGCGATGCCGAGGTCCTCCCGGTCGCTGGCCGCGCCTTGGGCGGCCTGCTGTGGCGCGTCGGCGTAAGAGGGGGCGGCGGTCAGGCGCATCACTGCCGCGGCGCGGTCCGGGTCCAGGGTCGAAAAGACCTCGCTCACCACGTAATCCGCGGCCGAGACCGCGCCGGCCATGCTGTGCGGGAACCCGAGGTACACGCCGTTGACCAGCTCGCGGCCCTGAACCACCGGAAGCGGGCCAGGAAGCGGAGGGCCGCCGCTCGCAGCGGTGCTGGGCACCGGGCCGACCTGGGTACCCGTCGCCGGGAAGACCGGGACGGCGGAGCCGGAGGCCTGCGGGTGCCCGGAACCGGGGCTGACCGCGGCCTCGATGACGAGGCCGACTACGGCCACGGCCAGTACGCCTGCGACGTACAACAGGCTCCAGCGCAGCCAGCGGCGCCGGGGACGGTAACTGTCGTACATATCTCGTGTTCCTTCCGCCAGAAAACTCATGTCAGCGGGATGTGGGCCCCGGCGGTGCAGGGCAGGCGCCCCCGGCCGCAGCGCGCTGCCGTCAGGGCAGGTTTCCTTTTCAGCGGGCCGTCAGGGCCCGCAGGTGCGTGCGGCAGCGGGCAACCGTCAGGAGACGGCGCCGAAGACCGTGTTGAGGGTGGGTATGGCAAGTGCGACCACGGCCGCGCCGCCCAGCGACCACAGCAGGGCGCGCTTGCCCCTGTCCGCGGCGTCCGGCCGGCTAGACAGGTGACCGAACCCCATAAGCCCGCCGCTGACCAGTGCCGACGCGGCGCACGCGATAAGCGATCCCCACTTGGCGTAGCCGAGCAGCAAGTTGACTCCCGAGCTGCTGACCGGGCTGGTCGGATTTGGGTTCGTGACGGGCCCCGCGGCCAGGACGACGGTCGTCACGTGGAGAGCGAGCTGGCCGAGCATGCAGACCGCCTCTCAGCGCACCGGAGCACGCTTTTCACTACAGCAAAACTTGCGAGCTGGACCATACGCTAGGCAAGTGATGCTGTCAACTACAGCGAAAAATAGCTGCGCCATTCGTAGTTATAATTGACTACAGCGAAGAGGCATGCTTCCCTTAGACCGATCACCACAGGACCGGAACACGCCGAAGGGCTTCGCATGGCTGGCGGCAGCGTCGGGGAGAATGTGCTGGCCGAAAGGCTGAACCATCTCTTCGCGACCGTGCATCCCGCCGGACGCGGCCCTTATAAGCTGCGCGAAGTCGCCGACGCGATCAACGACGAGGCCGGCACTACGATCATCTCGGTCTCGTACCTGTCCCAGTTGCGCGCCGGACAGCGGACGGAGCCGAGCCACTCGCGCCTGGTGGCGATCGCCAGGTTCTTCGGCGTCGACGTGGACTACTTCTCCGGTGGCGTGTCTGCCGAGGACGCCGACCAGCAGATCGAGTTCCTGACCGCCATGCGAGACGCCGGAGTCCGTGCCATCGCACTGCGCGCGCACGGCCTGTCGGAGTCCAGCCTCGCAGCCGTGCGCGCGGTCATCGAGAACGCGCGCCGCCTGGAGCACCTGCCCGACCCGGACGACCAGCCCGAACAGTAGGCGCCTTCCGCGCGGCCAGTCGCGCGCCGCCCGCAGACCTCAGTTCCGCTGCCGTTCAGCCGAATATTCGCCTTTTCACTTAAAAGTCAAGCCGTATCCCTGAATGACTGATTTTTGCTGTAGTGATAACGTCTGTCGCACCGATCAAGCTCGCTCTCCCCATCTCCCCCTCAGATGCCACAGATGCGGAGCCGGCACGTGCCCCTTCACGCCTTGCAAGCCAGGTACATGCAGCGCCTGCGCGGGATCGACATCCCGCGCCCCTTCTCTCTTGACGTTTTCGCCGCGGCCGTCGCCGCGCACCGGAACCGGGCACTGCGCATCTTGCCACTCCCGGGCCTGGTGGGTGCTGACGGCCTGTCCGGCGCATGGGTCGCCACGGATACTGCCGACTACGTTTTCGTCGACGCCGACGCCAGCCCCTGGCACCGGGACTTGATCGGACTGCACGAGATCAGCCACGTCCTGTGCGGCCACGGAGCCGCAGGCAGCCGGTTTAGAGAACTCGCCGGGGACTTGGTGCCCAGTCTCGGCGACGTCACCGTTCAGCGGGTCCTCGGCCGGCACGGCGGCAGCAGCCGTGACGAGGAGGAAGCCGAGCAGATGGCCTGCCTTATCCTTGCCGGGCTGCCGGTCCCCCCTTTGAGCGACGCTCGGCAAGCCGCAGCCGACCTGGCGTCACTGCGGGCACTTCGAGGCTTGCGGCTCGAACTGGCGGCCGCCTGGCCCGGTGCGGTAGCGCGCCCCTGGAAGCGCGGGATCGCCGGTCCCGTGCGCGATCCTCGTATCCGCCTCATCCGCCGGATCGCGGAGATCCGGGACGCCGCGCTGATCCTGCGCAGCTACGTTCCCGTCGGCACCGTCATGCGCGGCCGCCGCCTGCTCGCCGCCAGCGGGCTTACCGGCAAAACGCTCGACGCCGCGGCGGAAGCATGCTGGCTGCAACTCGCCGCCCGGGCCGCGCTGGCAGGCAGACCGGCCAGCAGGTCCGTGCACGTGTTCCCCGGCGCCTCCACCTTGCATGAAGAAGCCGGCTGGCTGCGCCAGGGCGCCGAAGGCGTCATCAACCCAGAAGAACTGACCCGGCTCGTGCGGATTCCACCGGGCGACGATCTCGGCTGGCCCGTCTGCCCGGATGACAAGGCTGTCCCACCGGTCGATGGCCGTCATCGCCAAAGTGGCGGCGATCACCGACTTGCCCACCGAGTGCTCCCCGATCAGCAGGCAGAAGCCGTGGCTTTCGACGGCGCGCGCCGCCCGCCGGTAGGGATCTGTCACCACGAACGTCGACAGGTCGTCCTGAAGGTAGCCGAGCAGCGCCCGCGCCTGGGCATACGAGCGTTCATCGAGGATCTGAGACAGGTCGCCCAGGCCGTACACCCTGGGCACGAACATGCGGAGCCGTCGGCTGCGGGCGATCGTCTGGTTCAGCCATCCGCCGCCGAGGACGAGCGGGTGCGCGACGCCTGCACCGCGAAGCAACGCGCGGATGGTCTCTTCGGAAGAGCCCGTCACGCGAGCATTGGTCATGAGCACGTACGATCTGCACGCTCCCCGGGCGGCCAGCGACCGGGCCTTCGCAACCTCGCCCTCCACCGCCGATGGGATGAGTGTCTGATCGCGGCGCGCAATGAACTTGCACTGCAAGACGAACGGGCCGCTAGGCAGGTCGACAGCGTCGACCGCGTCCGCCCACGTGCCGTAGAACGCGCCGTCACGCCCTCCGTCCCGGCTGTCGGCGAACGACTGCACCGACTGACCCCAGACCTCACGCAGAACGGCGGCGCAGAGATCCTGGAAGCCACGCCAGCCAAGCGTGTGCAACTCGAATTCCGGCACGCCCGGCGCGTGGACCACTGCGGCCAGACTCCGGCGGGCTTCCCGTCGTCCCCACCCGACGCTGACATGAGCGCAACCTATCCGCATATCTCCGGGCAGGCCAACGCGTTGCAGACTTATTCACAGCACGGCCGCCCGCCACTCGCCGGAGCAGGAGGCTGATACGAGGGCGGCATCCGGACAGGCAACAGAGATGTCAGGCGGACTGACCGGGAACCACAGCCTCGTGTCAACGGCGGCTGAATTTTGACCCCTTGGCGGCGCTACAGGGTCAGTATTGGACCGTCGCCGACACCTCGGCGGGCGATCACCGACAGGAGCTCCTTCGACAGCGCGATGAGCTGACAAGGCCGAGATCACTGGCGGAGTTGAGCTACGCGCTGCATGCGAGGGAGTGGGCCGACCGGGACGGAACGCGGTGCCGCGATCGGACGTCTGCTGGATTACTCGCCACCCGCAAACGGTGCAACCTGTCCGATGACCGCCGGGATTAAATCGAGTGCTGTCGGTCGCCCGGTGCGGGAGCATTCTTAATAGCGCCTGCACCGGACGGGGCGGGGCGGGTAGAGCAAATCGTCGGCAATGGGGGAGCGGGAAGTGAGCAGCGGCCGGAAGCCTAAGTCCGTCCGCGCGCAGCGACGCGAAGCTGAGCGGCGCGAGGCTGCCGTGGTTCGCGGGCTGGAGGCTCGTGCCCGGGTGCTTACCTACGAGGCGGCTGAACTCGACCAAGCGGTGGGGCAGCAGCCGCGGTTGCTTGACGTTGCCTTGATGAGCCGTTACGCAGCGCGCAGCAGGGTGTTCCGCGGCTGCCGGGAACTGCTGCCTCCTGAGGGGAGTCTGGTTCTAGCGCTGATCCCTGCCGCCGATGCTGTGCTTTGCAAGGCGGGCGCAGGGTGGTCCCTCGCCCCGGACTGCTGGGGCCGGCCGACGTGGCCGGACATGCTCCGGTGGGGCCTGGACAAGGCAGCTGACACCTGCAGGCTTCTGCGGGTCGGGCTGACTTACGGGGCGGTGGTCATGGCCCGTGCCCAGTTCGAGCGATGGACCCTGAACGTGGCCTTCCACCACAATGTCACCGGGATCGGAGACACAGAGTCGACAGCCGACTACGTCCGCCGCGTCTGGTCTGTTTACCCGGACGTGGCTGAGTCACTTGACGTGGGGCTGGCGTGGGGCGAGCTGTCGGAGTGGCTGCACGGGCGCGGGCTCATCACTGCCGCGCTCGGCGAGATCGTGGATGCGGCCGACGGCGCGGTGCCGGGCGAGCAGCCAGGCGGGACGTCGGCCGGGACGGTGGGGGGCATGCTGGGCGTTCACCAGCGGGTGGGCGCTCTGGCCGAGATCGTGCTGCGCCAGGTGCGGGGCGGGGTATCGCTCGTGGCCGTCGAGCACTACGGGCACAAGTTCACCCCTGCGCTGCAGGCAACACTTCGCCCCGACACGGCAGTCGGCGACAAGCTGGCGCGTTTCCTGCCGTTGCTCAACGCCCTCGACTTCCGGGCCGTCTTCGGCGGTACGGGCAGGGACGCGCTGCTCCAGGCCGAGATTTACCGGCTGTTCGTCGGCGATTCTGCGACTGCTGACATGCTTGCCTCTGGGATATCGCCGCCTCTGGCAGCCAGCGCGATGCTGGAACGCCGGGGCCGAGCCGTCAACCGAGCCCGGATGGCCTTCAAAGACGAGCAAGAAGGGCTCGGCAGTGAGTTCGCCCCGGAACGCTTGGAGGTAAGGCTCTTCCGGTACATCGCGGTCAGCGAGGCCGCTTTCCTAGCGGCCGGGTGGGCCGGGGGGCGGGAGGCAGACGCGCTGCGCACCGCTGCCGCGGCGCTGCAGTCTGCCTGGTGGCTGTGGCTGGAAGACACCGACGACGCCATGTCGTGCGTGAGGGGCGTCCTAGAGCAGACCAGCCGTGCCCGCGCTCACCGCGTCAAGCCTGCCCGGGCGGCCCGGGTCGAGGACACGGGGGCTGCCTCCAGCCCGGCCCGCTGGCTGGAGGCAGCCGGATGGAAGCGGCTGGCGGTCCTCGGACGGGCGCTCGGCGAGTTCGCCCACGTCAGCTTCCGCGCACGGTGGAGCGGGGCGCGCGGCGCACTGAGCGCCATGCAGGCCAGCGGAATCCCGGCTGCGGACTCGACGGCGCGCGGACACGCCCTGGACGCGGCATCCTGCCTGCTGGCCCACGAAGTCGCCGTACGGCTCGACCAGGCGTGTCCGGCGGTCGGCGCCGCATTCCGCGCACGGGTGACCGGCCTCGGTATCGACGAGCATGAACGGTACGTGGAAGAGCTGCTCCAGCGCAGCCTCGACCTGCGCGGCACCGATTTCGGGCAACCCGACCTCCGCCCCTTGCCAACGACCGCGTTACACGTGAGGCTAGCGCCCGGCTGGTCATCACAATGATGCTCGCCGCCAGGCTCACCGCCGACGTCGAACTGCACCGCGCCAGCCACCCGCAAGACGTCGCCAGTCATCCCGTGCCGACATCCGGAGCATGGCTGGACGAACCCCAGTCGGCGCTTCACGGGCTCACCCCCAGGGAAGCCGCTCAGGCAGAGGCGCCCAACCAGATGCTGCTGGAATCGCTGCTCCGCCAGTTCGAGTACCAGGCCGACGTGGTAGGCCCGTTCGCGAGGCCAGGCGTGGACCTTCACCAGCTGCGCGCCGAACTCGGCATGGGCGGCGAATGAGCCGAAGGCTCCGTCTCTAGCGACTTCGTAGCTCCGGCACCAGCACGGCTGCCGCCAAATCTCGCAGGTCCAACATTATGAACTCATGTGAACGAGCGAGACGCCGTGAATGACTTGCGTTGACCAAGGCAATCCGGCACCCTGCAAGGGTGACCACCGGACCACGCGAAGGCGACAGCTGACCATGCCGCGCCGGACACGACCGCCCGAGGGGCTGTTCGCCGAGCGGCTCGACCGCCTGTTCCGGACGGTCCACCCGAAGGACCGCGGCCCGTACACGCCCGCCGAGGCCGCCGAGGCGATCAACCAGGCCGCCGGCGACAAGGTTGTGTCCGGAACGTACCTGTGGCTGCTGCGAACCGGGCAGCGGGACAACCCGACCATGAAGCACCTCATCGCCATCGCCCGGTTCTTCGGGGTGCCGCCGACCTACTTCTTCCCCGACGACGCCATGCAGCAGGACGCGGTGCCCGCCGAACTGGCCGCGGCACTCAGCGACGACAAGGTGCGGGAGATGGCACTGCGCGCGGCCGGTCTGTCGGACCGGTCGCTGAAGGCGATCACGAACATGATCGACAGCGCGCGCACGGTCGAGGGGCTCCCGGACGACGCCAGTCCTGCAGGTTGACAGGTTTCATTCACATCAGTTTAAATAACCTAGATGGTTAACAACTGATGCCTGGTTCCGGCTTTCCGTAGTTGCGGGAGTCGGGCAAGCCCAGGGACACCGCTCCCCCGTCCCGCGACTCACGGAGCGATCCCGCATGCTCGAAGACACCAGCACTGAAAGGTCTGTCCGCCCGCTTCCCATCTCGATGCCCGCCCCAGTCGCGTCCGCACTCGGCGAATGGAATGGCCGGGGATTGTGCGTCGGCGAGGACCCGGAGGTCTTCTTCCCGCCCCACGGCGACCCCGGCACGGATGCCAGAGAGACCTGCGCCGCATGCCGGGTACGCGGCGACTGCCTCAACTACGCGACAGAGACTGACGAGTTCGGCATCTGGGGCGGCCTCGACCAGCAGGAGCGGCGGAACCTGAAAAGGAAACAGCGGCGCCGGATGGAAGCAGCCTCTCATGCCAAGGACAACCAGGCCGAGGGCGCGGCGTGACCCCCGAGCAGCGCAGGCTCCGCGCACAGATCGCGGCCAACACCCGGTGGTCTCGCCCGATGTCCCGAGAGGACCAGTCCGACGCCGCCCGGGCTGCCATTTACGAGCGACTTGAGCGCGAGGTTGACCCGCTTGGGGAACTGCCGCCAGATGAGCGCGACCGCAGGGTCCGCTCCGCAGCGCGGGCGCTGTCGGCGAAGCTTAACCTGGCGAAAGCCCGCAAGCGGAAACGAACCCTCCACGCGTAACCGTCACGGATATCTCCTCGCGTGCCCCGGCCTGCACCTCGGCCGGGGCATGCGGCATTTCACCCCGATCCCCATGGCGGGCAAGCAGAACCACACGATCGCGGCGACTATTCGGCGTCTGACTAGACTTCCCGCCTTCACGACGCTAGGTCACCCGCTTGCTAGCAACACGGAAATCGAAAACCACTGCGCTGCAAGGGTTTCTGCGTGTTAGCATCCCGAATTGGAGTCCACGCTTACAAGGCGGACAGTCTTAAAAGCGGATGCTCCTGACCAAGGAGCTCCCGAGCAACCTCGATTTTCGCGATCCGGGCTTACTGCTGCATGGAGTCCACGATCTCGGTGAGCAGGAATCGAACCTTCGCCGGGATCGGCCGGCCTGGATATGCCTGCTCGACAAGGTCGAGTCCTTCATCCACTGTGGTAAGGCCGAGTTGCCGGTAGAGCAGGATGATGTCGTCGGCGTCGATCTCCGCCCGGGCGGCAAACAGCTTCATCGCGAGCAGGTAGCGGGGCGACGCGACATCAACGATCAGCGAGTCGCTTGAGTAGAAGCGCTGCGCATCCGGGTCGGGGCCGGGCAGGAATCCCTTCACCGCGTCGTTCAGCCAGTCTTCCGCCAGCCCCTCACGATCCGCCACCGCCGCAGCGGCCTGGCGGACGACATCACTAGGGACGAACACCGCGTCCAAGTCCCGGGTCGACCTCGTCGCGTCATAAGCGACAGCCAACGCCGCGCCGCCAACCAGGAAGAGCTCGGCCCGCGCCCCGCGAGCCGCCAGTTCGCGGGAAAGGTCGTCGAGGAGCTCGCGGATGTCTTCTCGACCGAGACCTGTGCTCATGCGCGGCTGAGGGCCCCGTCGGTGATGAAGACACCGCGGCGGCGGAACGATGACGGAGACTCCACCAGGGCACGCGGGTGCAGGCCACGCAGGTCGGTCACGAACCACCACGGCCACGCCTCGCGCTCCGGCAACCGCGCCCAGGCCGGCACCGCCCATCCGTCACGCCGGGCCAGGTACTCAGCCATCCCCGCGAACGCCGCGTCCACCCGGTTATCCCCCGTGCTCCGCGGGGCACCCGACCACATCCGCTCAGCCGCTGAAACGCCAGCATGGTGCAGCACGCTGGTGTAGTCGTCGAGCATCTGGACAAAGACATACCGCCATAGCCTGCTCAGCCGCTCTCCGCTGGCGAGCATGGCCATGGCGCTACCAGCCGCCTGATCGGCCGACTCGAACGCCTTCGCCTTCACACAGGCAATGGTAGCGACCTGAGGCGGCACCAGGCGTCGGACACGCAATGCGCCAAACGCCGCATGGGCAATCTGTACCAACAGCTCTCACACGAGTTAGCAGGCCGCCCGTCAAAGGCAACAGCTAGAGACGTTGCTTAGAAATTGATAGAGAAGCTGCTTAGGAGCACCTAGGAGAGCCACGAATACTTTGCCGTACTGGGTTCCGGCGTGTAGCATCTCGTATAGCAGCCAGTGCCTTCTAAGCAGCGGGTCGCGGGTTCGAGTCCTGCCCGGCGCGCTCAGACGTTTGTGTCGCTGCTGTCGGCTCATGGGGTGCCGGTCGAGGCGATCGCGCTGCTGGCGGGGCACAACCAGACGGCCACGACGGAGTTGGTTTACCGGCATCAGATCGTGCCCGCGCTGACGCGCGGGGCTGAAGTAATGGATCAGATCTTCGGTTGAACTGGGTGCAGGCGGAGGCTGTTACGCTGGAATCATGACAGTGACGCTCCACCTGGATGGCGCCGTCGCCGAGGCGCTGGCCGCCGAGGCGGCCCGTCGCGGGCAGACCGCGGATCAGCTTGCAGCGGATCTGCTGGCGGCTCAGCTGCCCAGGGCGCCGCGCCGCCGGCTGGCCTTCGCCGCCGTGGGCGCTTCGACTTCCGGGCGCGGCGCGGCACAGGCCGATGAGATGCTGGCCGAGGGGTTCGGGCGCGATTAGGTGCTGATCGTGGATACCGGCCCGCTGGTCGCGACGGCCGATCGTGCCGACAGGGACCACGCGGCCTGCCGGGCGCTGCTGGAGGGCGATGAAGGCCCCCTGGTCACCACGGCCATGGTCATCGCGGAGGCCGCCTACCTGATCGACCGGCAGCTCGGCGCCAAGGCGGAAGCCAGCCCGTACGCGTCCATCATCGACGGCCAGCTGGAAGCAGCAGACCTCGGCATCACCGGCTGGCAGCGCATCCAAGACCTGGTCGGCACTTACGCTGACCTGCGGCTTGGCGGGACGGACGCCTCCGTGATCGCCCTCGCCGAACGGCAAGGCGCGGTCAGGATCGCCACGCTCAATCGCCGCCATCTCGCGGTCGTCCGGCCACGTCACGCTGACGCGTTTGAACTGCTCCCATAGCACGACTCGCCGGAGCGTCAGACTATCTGAGCGAAGCTATGAAGCTCGCCCACGCGTTACCGGGAATGCTGAGCGCAGCCCCGTCCCGGTCCTTGGTGTCGCGCACCCAGACGGCACTGGTCATGCCGCCGACCTCGACGCAGTTGCCGTTGGTTCCGCTGTAGCTGCTCGTGCGCCAGCCGGCGCTGTCTACGGTGTCCATTTCTCCGCCATCTCTTCGATCATCATCAGGGAGTCTGCTCCCCGGTAGGCGTCGGTCCGCAGCGTGTCGAACCTCGTGCTTACCTGAGTCACGATAGCCGGGGAGTCGGTGGTCATGCCGTCGGCGATGTGATCGAGGTACACGACCTGGCTCTCGGGTGTCTCTGCCATCACGAACGCGCCGGACAGGCCGACGTGTGCCCCGATGCGTGGGATTACCTGCACCGTGATGCTGGGCCGGCGCGCCATCCCGGCAAGGTGGGCGAGCTGGTCACGCATGGTCTTCGCGCCGCCGATCTCCCGGTGCAGCACGTTCTCGTCAAGCAGGACCCAGAACAGCGGCGGGTCATCGCGGTCAAGCACGGCCTGGCGGGCAAGCCGTCCTGCTACCCGCTCTGTCACCTGCTCCGGTGTCACGTTCGGGTGGCGTTCCAGGACGGCCCGCGCGTAGTCCTCGGTCTGGAGAAGGCCCGGCATTACGGAGTGCTCGAACGTCCACAGCGTAATGGCCTGCGCCTCGTAGGAGGCGAACGCGCGCAGCGACGGGGGGAATGCAGCACCCCAGGTCTGCGCGTCCTTCCAGAACCGGTGTGAACCACCCGTTCATCGCGGGGAACGCCACGTCGCAGGCACGCGCGAACGCCTCGTCCGGCGAGGTCAGGCCCGCCTCCGTTCTGCTCACGGTGGCCTTGTCGCAGGGCACCAGGTCACCCAGCTCGCTCTGCGTCATATCGGCCGCCTCGCGGGCACGCCGCACCTCGCTGCCGAAGTGGTGCATGGGCGATGCGCCGGGCGTCAAAGTCCGTATCCGTGGCATGGCGGCCCCTTGTTGCATTGTTGCGCCGCTGAACGTGGTGATGCCGCTGCGAAGCGTGGCATACCCAACTTAAGCGGGCCGCCGCATCGTTGTCATGCGCCTCGCCGCCGTAACATTCGCCAACCTCGACAGCGGCGACGGGACGCGCCAGCCGCAAGCACGAGACTGCCAGGACAGGCCATGACCGACGACGAAATCACCACCATGGACGACCCGCAGTTCCTCGACGAGCGCAGGCGCGTACGCGAGGAACTGGAGCATCTTCCCTCACACGAGGTCATGGCCACGCTGGCCGCCCGCTACCAGAAGCTCAACGAGGAGTTCCTGCGGCGCGCGGGCATCGCATGGAGCCGGAACACCTAGGAGGCAGCACAGTGACCACTACAGCCGGGACGATCACACTGCCGGCGCACGCCGCACGACTGCTGGCCGTCGAAGTCCTGCTCGCCGATCCTGAAGCGCTGCACAACGACGCGCTAGAAGGCGACCTCTACATCCTGCGAGAAGAACTCCGAGGCGTATCCGCCGATGATGACTAGACGCGGCCGCAGTGCGCTTTGACTCTTCGGTTAGCAGCGGCTCGGCCCTCGCGCAGCCCGGACCCGGCGCGTCGCGCGGTGCGCGCGTCTTCGCCTCGCCGTTCAGCGCGTGCTCGAGTTGCGCCGAGCGCGTGCGGGGGCACGGCCTGCGCCTGCGTGATCATTCGGTCCTCCATGCTCAGCTGCGCGCGTGGCGTACCGGGTGCCGTGGTGCCGCCGGTACACGCTGCGCCCGGCCGCGCGCAGCAGGTCGCGCGGGTCCACGTGCTCCTCTCCCGCTGGGCCAGCGCGACCGCCTGCTGAGTCGCGCGGCTCAGCAGTAGGTCGTCCCGGACGAGTTCGTGCGCGTGCGCGTCGCGCGGGTGTGCGCCGCGCGGTCGCGCAGCTCAGGGCGTGCGGAGAACAGGCGCATCATCTCCCTGCTGATGCCCTTGATCTCGTACGGGCCGTCGTCGCGGGCCCTGCCTCGCCTGCCGGGCGGCCTCCGAGCCGCAGCTTGCGCTCAGCGATGGCGCGCGGCTCGGGATGAGATCTCCCGGCTGCGCACCGGCTGCGTCCGCTGGCAGCACGACGGGCAGCCCATCGCCGGCGACTCCCGCGACATCCTCGCCGACGACGCCGCCTGCCTGCTCGACGTGCCCGTCCACAAGACCGGCACCGCGTTCACCAAGCCCGTCGACCCGATCGTCGGCCAGGCGATCGAGACGTGGCAGGCCCTGCGGCCCGCCCAGCCCCCGCGGACCGACCGCAAGACCGGCGAGCAGGCCAGCCTGCTGTTCTCCGTCCGGGCCCACCCGGTCGCCCGGGCATACATCAACCGCACGATCATCCCGGCGCTCTGCGCCAAGGCCGGCGTCCCCGCCGCCGACGTCCGCGGCAACATCACCAGCCACCGGGCCCGCTCCACGATCGCCAGCCAGCTCTACAACGCCAAGGAACCGATGACGCTGTTCGAGCTGCAAGCCTGGCTCGGGCACCGCACGCCGGCCTCCACCCAGCACTACGCGAAGATCACCCCGAACACCCTGACCAGGGCATACACCGAGGCCGGCTACTTCGCCCGGAACATCCGCACCATCGAGGTCCTGCTCGACCGCGACGCCGTCACCTCCGGGGCCGCCGCGGCCGGCGAGCCCTGGCAGCACTACGACCTCGGCCACGGCTACTGCACCTACACCTTCTTCGAGCAGTGCCCGCACCGCATGGCCTGCGCACGCTGCGACTTCTACACCCCGAAAGACTCCACCAAGGCCCAGATCCTCGAAGCCAAAGACAACCTCCAGCGGATGCTCGTGTCCATCCCGCTCACCGACGATGAAAGGGCCGCCGTCGACGACGGCCAGGCCGCACTGGACTCCCTGCTCAGCAGACTCGCCGACGTCCCGGCGCCCTCGGGAGCCACGCCACGCCAGATAGCCGTTCCTCCCGGCGCCACCCAGCTGCCTGTCACCGAGATCCGCCATCCCAGATAAGACTAAATCCGGACATTTAGATTCCACATAATGGCGACGGTCATTGACTGCTACACGAAAGCCGTCATCGGCTGGGCCATCGACGACAACTACAAGACGCCGCTCATCCAGCGGGCCATCGAGATGGCCGCCCGCAACCATTCCCTCGCAGCTATGGCAATTTTCCACACCGACCGCGGCAGCAACTACACCTCCGGGGAGTTCGCCAAGGCGCTGAAGAAGCTGGATATACGGCACTCGGTAGGCCGCACCGGAATCTGCTATGACAATGCAATGGCAGAATCGTTCTTCGCTGCTTTGAAGAACGAGCGGGTCCACCGCACACACTACCCGACCCGGGAACACGCGCGCAGAGACGTTGTGAGGTACATCGAATTCTGGTATGATCCAAGATGTCGCCACTCCGGCCTTCAGTACCGGACCCCGCAACAGGTCCACGACGAATACGTGGAACGGCAGTCCGCAGCGTGAATTAACACAAAATCCGCTGTCCGGAAAGCTCGGAGCAGATCAGGGACCAGCTCACCTCCAGCTTCCGCGCCCAGCACGCCGCCGGCCGGCAAGCCAAGATCGACGCGCTGCTGCTCGAGACCATCGACCTTCTCGCCCGCCTCCTCACCAGCCACGACAACGGCAACAGCTGACCCGCGGGCACCCCAGCACGCATCACCGCAAAGACCCGCCAGAACATGCACATCAAACGCCGCCGAACCATGTGCAGACAACGTGGCCGCTAACACGTCCTTTGCCAACGAACCTGAGCCGTTTGCTGGTTTGCGCCGTCCGCGGAGCGGACGGCCTCGGGACCAGGCCGCTCCTAGTCCAGGAGGGCGGGCTCCATGGCACGGGTCGCTGTGAACGCGACA
>Ga0335078_10009771_pt1 | contig 14196 bp, 7 predicted proteins | sample Lox_Sample_32_FD_206711 | JGI IMG/M metagenome (GOLD analysis project Ga0335078, IMG submission 206711) | Soil microbial communities from Loxahatchee National Wildlife Refuge, Florida, United States - Lox_Sample_3.2 | ecosystem: Environmental > Terrestrial > Soil > Wetlands | place: USA: Florida...
ACACCGTGTTCCTGGGTGAGCCCGGGGTGCTCGAGGCACGGCAGCGCATCGCGCTGCGGATGCGCGCGGCGCGGCGCCCGTGAGGAAGCTGCTCGCTGCCTGCACGCTCGGTGTGATGATCGCGGCCGTTGTCCTGCTGGGCCGGCGGCTGGCTCGCCGCGCCGCGCTTCGGCTGCGGGTGACCCGGGGCCGCGCCGCGGTCCAGCTCGCGCTGCGCGGCGGCGTCCGCTACGCGAGCAACGCGCCCAGGCTGTTCGCGGCCGCGGGCGAGCACCGCCAGCAGCTCCGCAACGACCTCGCCCTGGAGACCGCCGAAGACGTCGCCGCCACCCTCGGCGCGATGAAGGGCGTGCTGATGAAGATCGGCCAGATGGCCAGTTACGTGGACGACGGCCTCTCGCCGGCCGTCCGCCGGACGCTCAGCCGCCTGCAGGACAGCGTCCCGCCGATGAGCGCGGAGCTGGCCGGGCGCGTCATCGCGGCAGAACTGGGCCAGCCCCCGGAGCTCGCGTTCCAGCGCTGGGATCCGGAGCCCATCGCCGCCGCGTCGATCGGGCAGGTGCACCGGGCCATCACCCACGACGGGCGTGCCGTCGCGGTGAAGGTGCAGTATCCCGGCATCGCCGAGATGATCACCGCGGACCTGCAGAACGTGGCGTTGCTGCGCCGGATGCTGCGCATCACCGCGCCCAGCCAGGATGTGGACGGTCTGATTACCGAGCTGCGGGACCGGGTGGTGGAGGAGCTGGACTACCGGCGGGAGGCGGCCAACCAGCGCATGTGGGCCGAGCAGTACCGCGGGCATCCCGTTATCCACATCCCGGGGATCGTGGACGAGCTGTCCACCCGTCAGGTCGTGACCAGCGAGCTGGCCGACGGTGCCCGGTTCGCTGAGCTGGCCGGGTGGTCACAGCGGGAGCGTGACCTGGCCGCGGAGACGATCTACCGGTTCACCTTCCGCAGCCTGTACGAGGCGCATGCGTTCAACGGCGATCCGCATCCGGGCAACTACCTGTTCCATGGCGGTGGCCGGGTCACCTTCCTGGACTTCGGCCTGGTCAAGTACTTCACCATGGCGGAGCTGCAGCCGCTGATCGATATGGTCCGCCACCTGTGCGTAGACAACGACCCCGAGGGATTCAGGGCCAGCATGGTGACGGCCGGTTTCCTCCGCCCGGACGCCCCGGTCAGCACCGACATGGTCGTGGATCACATGGCCGTGTTCTACGACACGGTCCGCCGTCCCGGGCCGCGGACCATGACCGGTGATTACGCCTCGGCGGTGGTGCGCCGGTTCTTCGACGTGCGCAGCCCGCTGGCGCAGTACGTGGCCGTGCCCCGGTCGTACGTCATCCTGCAGCGCATCAACCTCGGCCTGTTCGCGGTGCTCGGCGAGCTGACCGCAACCGCCGACTGGCGGGCTATCGCCGAGGAGATCTGGCCGTTCATCCAGGGGCCGCCAGCCACCCCGATAGGCGAGGCGGAGGCGGCCTGGCGGGCTGCTTGCGCCGGCCGCCCGGGCCGGCCGGGCATCGAGCGCCTGTCCGCCTGAGGCCGTGTCCGGCATGCCGGGATGCGCCTAAAAGTTATCAATTTGCCTGGTGACAGTCAGTGCATGCGGCTGCGGCCCAGCCGGGTGGGGCGCATACTGGTGTTGATGAAATCTTCCCGCGCCGCGACCCGGCGTTACCTGCCTGGAAGTCCGTTCAACAACATCCCTCAGGTGGTCCGGCCGGTGAAGGAGTTCGCCGTCCACGACCAGGTGACCCACGACCGGTACGGCCTCGGCCGGGTCATCAGCGCCGACGAGTCCGGCGTGCTGGTGGATTTCGGTACCCAGCGGGAGCGGATCTCCGCTCCGTACACCAAGCTGACCAAGCTCTGACCGGTCTGGCCGGGTCGCGCCCGGTGCCGCCCGGGCGCGAGCGTTAAGGTCCTGGCTCAGCTGGAGCGGTGGTCCGCTGCTGCACCACCGTGCTGGGCTGTGTGCTACCCGGTTCCGGTGACGCGTCGGGCGCGGTTTCGCTGGCCGGCGCCGACCAGGTGGCCAGTGCGATCGTGATCGGCTGAGTGACGCCGTCGAGGGTGGTGACGGCGCAGGCTACGGTGGCCAGCCCCGCGCGTACCTGGATCCAGTCGAGATCGCCCGCCTCACCGAGAATGACCGGGCCCGCCGTAGGCTGCCGCCCGGCCGACGCCAGGCAGGCGGCGACCGCCCGCAGCCGTGAGCCGACGTATTCCGGCCGTTCGCCCCCGCGGTCATGCAGCTGCCGGGCCAGCGCACCCAGCCTGGCGTCGGGACGGCCCGGGTCGGTCCCGGCCGTCTCCCAGTAGCAGGCCACCGGCATGCTGGCCCGCACGCTCAGCTCAAAGCCCGCGAGCGGGCCGGTACCAGTACGGGCGTCCAGCCACGGTACACCACCCGGCCGGGGCTGCCCGGCCCGGGCCGCCTGGCCCGGCTGGCCGCAGCTGAGCGTGACGCGCAGAGCTGGGTCCAGCCCAAGGTCCACCGCCCGCCCCTGCATCACCGCGGCCAGCAGCGCGGGGTGCCAGGGCGCCCGGTGCTGGAGTGGACCTACGTCGCGTAGCCGCAATCCGGTGAGGGTCGCCGTGGCCAGGCCCGCCGCGTCCTGTGCGGTTACCGTCCACCCGGCATCGGCATCTCGTTCCGCCCGTACCTGGACGGCCCCGCGGATCTCGGCCCCGCCGACGGTGAGCGAGCGCAGCGCGGCGGGCAGCATCCGGCGATGCGGCACACAGGCCTGCAGCATGTGCATGATGGCGTCGTTCAGCCCTGGGCTGCCCAGGATGAGCGGGGCCGCCAGGTCGTCCGGCCGGGTGAACCAGGGCCGGTCGTCGGCCCCGCGCACCAGGGCCTGGCACGACCGGGCGGTCACCTCGGGCAGGAAGGCGAGCCGCCGGAACGGCCCGGCCTGGAAGCAGATCGGGCCATACAGGTCGGTTCCGTCCACGATCCCGCCCGGCGCGGCGGCCATCCGGGGGCGCTGCCCGCGGCCTTTGGCCGGCCCGGGCAGCCGGGGCCGGCCGCCATCCGGGGCCGGGACGGCCAGCGGGAAGCGCGCCCGGAAATGGTCGACCCGGAAGTCGCTGCCACTGGCGCGCAGCACGGTGTCGACGGAGTCCGGCCCCCGCAGCGCGCAGACCCGTAGCGTGCAGCCTCGCAGCGTGCCTTCCTGCTCACCGGCGGGCAGCAGCAGCGGTGCGGGCATCTGCACGTCAGACAGGTGCCGCAGCGGCCTTCCGGCCAGCGCCGCGGCCGCCTGGGCCATGGCCTCCAAGCCGATGGCAGGCGGCAGCACGGTCAGCCCGTCGATCTGATAGTCGGCCAGGTAGGGGTCGGTCCGGCCGGATACGCCCGCCTCAGCGACCAGTTCCACGCCGGGGTAATACACCCGCACGGTGTCCAGGAAGCGCCCGGCCAGCCGGGTGCTGCCCGGATGTGCTGCCGGCAGCCGGCCGTGGATGGCGATCCGGCCCGGCCCCGGCGGGCCGGCCAGCATGGCCAGCAGCAGCTCACCCACGTCATCCGGGGGGTCACTGGCTGAGGCTGGGTCCAGCGGCCAGCCCGGCCCGGTGTCCTGGGTGGCTGGGTCGTGGGTGGCTGGGTCGTGGGTGGCTGGCCGCTCGGTGGCTGGGCGCTCCGCGACTGGGTCAGTAGCCGGGCTGGGCAGATCGGCGTGCATGACCCGGCACCCGGCCAGGCCGGGGCGGAGCCGCCGGGCCTGCTCGGCCAGGGCGGTAGCGGTCAGCGCGGCGGCGCAGTGGCCAGCGGCACCATAGCGGGCCGTGGCCGAACCGAGCGTGACCAGCAGCCGCAGCCCGGCCGCGCCGACCGCGCCGAGCACGTTGCTCAGCTGGTCGCACTCGTGGGCGACCTGGCTGCGCACGTCATCGCCGGCCAGCTCCTCGCACCTGGCCAGCGGTCGCGCGGTGGCCAGGTGAAAGACCGCCGATACCGGGCCGGCCTGCTGCTCGACCCGGGCGACGGCCGTCTCCGCCCGGTCCGGGTCGCCGAGGTCGGCCCGTACATAGCTGATCGCCGTGCCCGCGCCGCGCAGCCGGGCCAGCGCGGGGCTGATGGTGGCGTCCTCATCCGGGTCGGCCGGCCCGATCACGGCGAGCCGTGCTCCGCTGCGGGCCAGCATCTGCGCCGCCGTGAGCAGATTGGCGGCTGGGCCGCCGGTGACCAGCGCGACATCGCCGGGCCCGAGGCGGGCGCCGGTGCCGGGCGGCTGACCGGGCCCGGGGGAGTGGCGGCCGGGTGCAGCCCGCTCCGGGCCGGGCCGCGGGCCGGGTTCCGGCGAGCCGGCCGGGGTCATGATGGGCCCGCTGGGCTCGCCCGGGGTCATGATGGGCCCGGTGGGCTCGGCCGGGGTCACGACGGGCTCGCCCGGTTCCGCTGGCACCAGGACGGGCTCGCTGGGCTCGCCCGTCGCCGGGTCCAGGACCAGCTCGCGCAGCTGGCCCGGCTCAGCCGCGGCGAACCGCTGCGCAGCGAGCAGCCCGGCCATGCTGTCGGCGGTGCGGATCAGCGTGATGCCCAGCGCCGGGTGCTCGGCGTGCAGGCTCGCGCAGAAGCCGCCGAGCCCGGCGGCCGGAGTGATCACGACGAGGCTTCCGTTGGCCACCGCGTCCCGGGCCGCCGTCACCAGCGTGCTGCTCCCGTCCGGGTCGGCCAGGTCACCGATGACCGCCAGCACGCCGGTCGCCGCCGGATCGTCCTCGAACACCTCCGCCGCCATCCGGCCGAATGGCTGACGCGTCGTGGCGTGCAGCCGCCATGATTCCTCGTCCGCCGGTGGCACCGGCGGTACCGCCGATGCGCGGAGTTCCTCGGCGAAACACCGCCGCCACGGCGCTATCCCCGGGTACCCGGCCGACCCACCCCGGGAGTCCGGGACGGCCACGCCGTCGCCATGACCCGCGCGGGCGGCGGCACCACCGGCCGGCTCAGCGCCCGGGCCGCTGGTGTCGGGGCCGCTGGTGTCGGGGCCGCTGGTGTCCAGGCCAGCACGGTCCGGAATGGCGCCGTCTGAGCCGCTGTCGGGGCCCCTGCCGTCCGGGCCAGTGGGACCCGGGCCAGTGGGACCCGGGCCAGCGCGGCCCGGGATGGTGGGGTTCGGGATGGTGGGGTTCGGGGCCGGGCCGGCGACCGCGCACGGGTTGCGCAGGAAGGTCCGAGGCCGCCCGAGATCCACCGGCCGGGATGGCTGCCCGGCCAGCATCGGGCCGAGATCCTCGATCGCCCCCACGGCGAACAGCGCGGCCGCGGTGGCCGCGGCGCCTGTCCAGGCCGGCCCGGCGTCACGCGCCAGCCCGGTCCTACCGTCCAGCCCGGCCCTACCGTCCAGCCCGGCCGAACCATCGAGCCCGGCCGCACCGTCGAGCCCGGCCGCCAGGCTGACCGTGGGCACCGGGCAGCACCCGGCGGCCAGCGCCGCCATCGCGCGTCCCGGCCCGGTGTCCAGCAGCAGGTCGGCGGTGCCCGCGGCGGTGCGCACCGCCTCGGCGAACCGGACCGGCGAACTGAGCTGATCGCACAGGAGTCCCGCGGGGTCGGCGTCGGCGGCCACCTCACGTCCGGTGACCGTCGAGACGAGCCGCCGGACCGGCGGGGCGAACGCGATGTTGGCCAGCGGGCCGCGTAGCTGCGCACCCTGGCTGGCCATGGCCGGGGTGTACAGCGCGTTCGGCAGGTCGAGCACGCGGGCCTCGATACCGGCAGCGTGCGCGAGGTGGGCCAGCCTGCGCACCGCGGCCGCCGGGCCGGCCAGCACCTGGCCCTGCGGCCCGTGGTCGGCGGCGACCACCAGGTCGTCCGCTTGCGGACCGGCCAGCGCGGTGCCCGCGCCGGCAGCCACGCAGATCATCGCGGCCGAGGGTTCGCCCGGCCGGCTGAGCAGCGCGGTACGCTCGGCGATCAGCCTCGCCGCGTCGGCGTGGGCCAGGCTGCCCGACCAGACCAGACCGGTGATCTCACCTGCGCCATGCCCCACGCCGGCCACGGCCTGCAGGCCGAGGCGGTCCAGCCAGCGCACCGCCGCCAGCGAGGATCGCACGATCTCAGGCGCACCCGCCGGGCCCGGCTGGTCTGGCCCGTCCGCGGTGACCGCCGCCTCACCCGGGAACAGCAGCACGACCCGGCCGGCCGCGCCGTCCGCCGCGAACAGGCCCGGCCGCGTGATCAGTTCGCCGGCGCGCAGGCCGGGCAGCAGATCGGCGGCAGCCTGGCACCGCTGGGCAAGTTCCTGCTGACCGCGGGCGATCACCCCGGCCCGGGCCGGCCCGCGGCCCGGCTGCCTGCCGAGCTGACAGGCCAGGTCGGTGAGCTCGCTGTCGGACAGCCAGCTGGCGGCGCGGCCCACCTCGGCCAGCTGCCGCGCCACGTGGCTGCGGTCCGGGCCGGCGAACGCGAACACCTCGGTGCGTGGCGCAGCCGGTACTGACCAGGAACTGAGCGCGCGGCCGCCGTGGGCCGCCGGAGCTGGGCCGGCCGAATGGCCCGGGCCATGTCCGTGACGTGGTTCGGCCCCGTGATCCGGGCGGGCTGGGCGCGGGGGGTCGCCGGGTCCCGGCCCATGGTGGCGTTCCCGCCGGAGCACCACGTGCACGTTGCTGCCCGCCGGGTCCACCGAGCTGACCGCGGCGAGTCTCGTCCCCGGCGGCCACGACTCGGCCGACCTGAGCACCCGGAGCGCGGCGTCGTCGCCGGCCAGCAGCTCATGCGGACGGGCGCAGCCGGTGACCGGCGGGATGACCCCGGCGTTCACCGCCAGAGCCGCCTTGATCAGCCCAGCCGCGCCAGCGGCCGCCTTGGTGTGCCCGATGTTGGCCTTGACCGAGCCCAGCGCGGCGCGGGCGGGGGCACCCGCCCGCAGCCGGGTCAGCGCGGTCAGCTCCGCCCGGTCCCCGTCGGCCGTGCCGCGTCCATCCCCCTCGATCAGCTGGACATCGGCGGGGTCCACCGATGACCGCCGATAGGCGCGCTGCAGCGCCAGCAGCTGGCTGTCCGGGTCGGCCCCGTCCGGTTCGCGCTGCCCCGCTGACGACACCCCCCAGCCGACGATGTCCGCGTAGCTGGGCATGTCGGCTGCCCGGGCGTCCGCCGACCGCATCAGCGCGAGCACGCCGCAGCCCTCGCCGGGCAGGAAGCCGGTCGGGTTGGCGTCATAGACGCGCATGGCATCGGTGGCCAGCACGCCCTGGTGCGCCAGCCCGTCCAGCTCGAATGGATCCAGGCTGATATCCACGCCACCGGCCAGCACGAAATCCAGCTCACCCGCGGCCAGCAGCGCCCCGGCCAGGGCCACGGCGAGCAGGGCGGACGAGTGCGCGGCGTCCACCGCCTGGCAGCCACCGCGGAACCCGAAGTGCTGGCTGATCCGCTCGGCGATGGCCCCGGGCTGGCTGCCGGCCAGGACCCCAGCGCTGGTCGCTGGGAACGGCGCATCGAACGCGGCGGCCGCGTGGCGCAGTACCCCGGCGCGCTCGGCCGCCGGAATCTGCCCGGCGGCCAGGGCTGTGGCCAGCACGCGGCGGACGAACGGCCACTGCGCATGCAGCGCCAGCGCCCGGGAGACCTCTCCGGTCAGCGTGTTGCCGATGATGACACCGGCCCGCTCCCGGGCGAGGCCGTGGCCACCCGGGTAGCCAGCGTCGGCGAGTGCCCGCGCCGCGGTCTCCAGGGCGAGCCAGTGCGCTGGGTCTGCGGCCTGGTATGCGGGTTCGGCCACGCCAAACTCGGCCCGGCCGAACTCCCACCCCTCGAGCAGCGCGGCCCGTAGCGGCCACCCGCCGGGCCCGGGACGACCGTCGGCCGCCATCGCCGCCCGGCCGGGCGGGAGGCGGCGGAACGCGCGCCGGCCGGCCAGCGCGCTCTCGAACAGGGCCAGCGGATCGTCGGCGTCCGGGAACCGGCAGGCCAGGCCGACGATGGCAATAGGCGTTGGGTCAGCACGCTGCCAATCGGCACAATCGGTTCCGCGATCGTATGCACCAGCCATTATCTCTTTCCTGGCCACGGGAACTGCCGGTCATTCCCGTGACGTCCATTGTTTTCCGAAACAAGACGGTTCTGCCGTGTTTGCCCGCATCGGCGCTGGCGCTGGCGCTGGCTATCGCCACTACCGGCCCAGACTGGGATGAGGTCCCGTCCGCTAGGCCCGGCGGGCGGGATGCCATCCCGGCAGAGCAGCCATCTGTCCAGGCGCACGCCGCGATGACCGCGACGACCTTATTAACATTCGCTTCCGCTGGTCAACGCGTTTGCAGGACATTCAATTATGTGTCGCCGAGTCCATTTCACAGCGATATTGACCGCTCCGTGGCTCCCGGTTCGGGGCCGGATACTGGGATCAGCGTGCGGTCGGCCGGCCTGGTAGCCAGCGTCCCGGCCGGGCGCGCCATACTCGGGGTGGGCCGGCCGGATGGCCGTCCGGCGACGGTGGAGGTGACGTGATGGCAGCTGGCCTGATCACTCTGGCCAGTAACTTCCCGGTGGCGGAGACGATCGACCGGCTGTCGGCCGCCGCCACCGAGGGGGGGATGACGATCTTCGCCCGGGTGGACCACGCCGAGGGCGCCGCCGATGTGGGCATGGCATTGCGGCCGACCCAGTTGCTGCTCTTCGGGCAGGCTCGCGGGGGCACCCCGCTGATGCGGGAGAATCAGACGGCCGGCATCGACCTGCCGCTGAAGGCGCTGGCCTGGACGGACGAGGACGGCCAGACCTGGCTCAGCTACAACGACCCGGAATGGATCGCCCGGCGGCACGGGCTGGGTGCGGCGAGCGCCGGCGCGGTGCAGGCCATCCAGGGCGGCCTGGCGCGCCTGGCATCGGCCGCGACCGGCAGCTGATCCTGAGCGGGCCAGTTCGGCGGGCGGACCGTTAAGTAGCGATCGTCCCCGGTGGGGTGCGGGCGGCAGCGGGCCTGCGGGGCCTGGCCACGACGGGCGGTGCGGCCTGTTCCAGCGGCTTTATCTGCGGCAGGCCCGACCGGGGTGCGCTACCCTTATGTCATGCGTTCTGCCCGGCTGCTCCTTACTTAGCCGCGCCGACTCACCCGTCGTTGGCGCGGCTGCCCCTCGTGACCGGGGGGCTTTTCTGTTGCCGGAGCCGGACCGATCCAATTGCCGAGGGAAATCATGACAGCCGCCGAAAGTGCCGAGCGGGCAGCCGCCTACGATCCGCGCGACATCCAGGAGAAGTGGCAGGCGCGCTGGGACCGGATGGACCTGTTCCGGGCCAGCGACGATCCCGGTGACACCCGCCCGCGTACCTATCTGCTGGACATGTTCCCGTATCCGTCCGGGGACCTGCACATGGGCCACGCCGAGGCCTATGCCATCGCGGACGCGGTGGCCCGCTACTACTTCCAGCGCGGTCACAATGTGCTGCACCCGATTGGCTGGGACGCGTTCGGCCTGCCGGCGGAGAACGCCGCGATCCGCAACAACACCCACCCAGCCGACTGGACCTACGCGAACATCGAGACCCAGGCGGCCTCGTTCCGGCGGTATGCGGTGTCGTTCGACTGGTCCCGGCGGCTGCAGACCTGCGACCCGGCCTACTACCACTGGAACCAGTGGCTGTTCCTGCGCTTCTACGAGCGGGGGCTGGCCTACCGCAAGGACGGATACGTCAACTGGTGCCCGCATGACCAGACCGTGCTGGCCAACGAGCAGGTGATCGCGGGCCGGTGCGAGCGGTGCGGTACCGAGGTGATCCGCCGGGTGCTGACCCAGTGGTACTTCAAGATCACCGAGTACGCCGAGCGCCTGCTGGCCGACATGGCCCAGCTGGAAGGCAAGTGGCCGGACCGGGTGCTGCTGATGCAGCGCAACTGGATCGGCCGGTCCCAGGGCGCCGAGATCCGGTTCGAGATCGAGGGCCGCCCCGAGCCGGTCACCGTGTTCACCACCCGCCCCGACACGCTGTACGGGGCGACGTTCTTCGTGGTCGCGGCCGACTCCGCGCTGGCCGAGGAGATCTGCGTGCCCGAGCACGCCGGCCAGCTGGATGAGTACCTGACCCAGGTGCGCAAGCTGACCGACATCGAGCGCCAGTCCGCGGACCGCGAGAAGACCGGCGTGTTCCTGGGCCGGTACGCGGTCAACCCGGTGAACGGGGAGCGGCTGCCGGTGTGGGCCGCGGACTACGTGCTGCCCGACTACGGCACCGGCGCGATCATGGCCGTACCCGCGCACGACCAGCGTGACCTGGACTTTGCGCGCAAGTTCGGCCTGCCGGTACAGGTCGTGGTGGACACCGGGGCGCCGGAGCCGGCCGTTACCGGGACCGCCACCCACGGCGACGGGCGGCTGGTCAACTCCGGGCCGCTGGACGGGCTGAGCAAGGCCGAGGCCATCGCCCGGATCACCCGGATCCTGGAAGGCGAGGGCCAGGGCCGCGCCGCGGTGAGCTTCCGGCTGCGCGACTGGCTGCTGTCCCGGCAGCGTTTCTGGGGCACCCCGATCCCGATCATCTACTGCTCGTCGTGCGGTGAGGTGCCGGTCCCGGACGACCAGCTGCCGGTCGTGCTGCCCGACCTGCGCGGCCAGGACCTGGCGCCCAAGGGTGTGTCGCCGCTGGCGGCCGCCACCGACTGGGTCGCCGTGGAGTGCCCGAAGTGTGGCGGCCCGGCGCGCCGGGACACCGACACGATGGACACGTTCGTGGATTCATCGTGGTACTTCCTGCGGTACTGCTCGCCGGCGTACCAGCACGGGCCGTTCGACGTGGCCTCGGTCCGCCGGTGGGCGCCGGTCGACCTGTACGTGGGCGGCGTCGAGCACGCGATCCTGCACCTGCTGTACAGCCGGTTCTTCATCAAGGTGCTGCAGGACATGGGCATGATCGACTTCGATGAGCCGTTCACCCAGCTGCTGAACCAGGGCCAGGTGATCAACCGGGGCCGGGCCATGTCCAAGTCGCTGGGTAACGGGGTGGACCTGGGCCAGCAGCTGGCCGCGCACGGGGTCGATGCGATCCGGCTGACGATGATCTTCGCCAGCCCGCCCGAGGATGACATCGACTGGGCCGACATGAAACCCGAGGCCATGGTCAAGTTCCTGGGCCGGGCGTGGCGGGTGGCCGCCGACGTGGGCAGTGCCGGGCCGGGGGTAGGGCCGGGCGCCCGGCCGGGGGCCGGGCCGGGCAGCGGCGCCGCCGGGCCTGGGCCCACGGCGGGCAGCGGCGCCACCGAGCTGCGGAAGATCACCCACCGGACCATCGACGAGGTCACCCGGCTGGTGGATGCCTACCGGCTGAATGTCGCGGTGGCCCGGCTGATGGAGCTGGCCAGCGCGGCCCGGAAGGCGATCGACTCCGGTCCGGGTGCGGCCGACCCGGCGGTGCGCGAGGCAGCGGAGACGCTGACCGTGCTGCTGTCGCTGTTCGCGCCGTACACGGCCGAGGAGTGCTGGGAGGTGCTGGGGCACCCGCCCTCGGTGGCGCTGGCCGGGTGGCCCGTGGCTGACCCGGAGCTGCTGGTCGAGGACCTGGTGACCTGCGTGGTGCAGGTCGGTGGCAAAGTCCGGGACCGGGTGGAGGTCCCGCCCGGGATCAGCGAGGACGAGCTGCGGGCGCTGGCGCTGGCCGCGCCTGGGGTGGCCCGGGCCCTGGACGGCCGGGACATCCGGACCGTGATCGTCCGCGCGCCCAAGCTGGTCAACGTCGTCCCGGCCTGACCCGCGGCCGGGTGCCGCCTGGCTGGTGCCGCCCTGCGGCCGGGCGCGGCCGGGATGCCGCCCCGGGAGTCAGACCCGGCGCAGCACCGCCACGACGCGGCCCAGGATCGCCGCCTCATCACCGGGAATGGGTGCGTAGATCGGGTTGTGCGGCATCAGCCAGATGTGCCCGCCAGAGCGCTTCAGCGTCTTCACCGTGGCCTCGCCCTCGATCATCGCGGCCACGATCTCGCCGTTCTCCGCGTCCTGCTGCTGCCGCACGACGACCCAGTCGCCGTCCGCGATAGCCGCGTTGATCATGGAGTCACCGGACACCTTGAGCAGGAACAGCGTGCCCTCACCCACGATCTGCTTGGGCAGCGGGAAGATGTCCTCCACCGCCTGCTCGGCGATGATCGGGCCACCAGCGGCGATCTCACCGATGACCGGGACGTAGGTCGCCTCCTGGGACGGGATGTCCATCGCGGCGTCCTCTTCGGCCTCGGTCTCGGGGCGCACCGCCGGGTGGCCGGGCAGCCGCACCTCGACGGTGCGCGGCCGGCCCGCGTCCCGCCGCAGATAACCCTTGCTCTGCAGCGTGGACAGCTGGTACGACACGCTCGATGTGCTGGTCAGCCCGACCGCCTCGCCGATCTCCCGCATCGACGGCGGGTAGCCACGGCGCTGCACGGAATCCCGGATGACCTGAAGTACCTTGCGCTGCCGCCAGGTGAGCACGTGGTCCGGGTCCGGCCGGTCCGGCAGCTCGGTGACCACCGCTGGCACGGTTCCCTTCGGCTTCCGGCCAGGCCGGCCCTTTGGTCCCGGGGCCGGCGCGTCGGCGTCTGGCCCGCCCGGGGGGACCGGCGCGCCGCCGTCGCCGGTGTTGTTGTCCATCGATTGACCTCCGGATCTGGTGGCTGGCTTGATCGCTGGTTCTGAGCGAAACGCTAGCGCTTTCGCCGAGGGATCTCAAACATCTGTTCGAGCAAACGAAAAAGTGTCGTAGCCCCGCGATACAAAAGTACCGTACAGTCATTCGATCGAAGACGTGATCGATCGAACGGGTGTACGATAGAAAAACCGTTCGATATGAGGGGGCTGGCATGAGCGTTCCTGGCATGAGCGTTCCTGGCATGAGGGTGCTGAGCTGGGGCAAGTGGCCTGGGTCAGTGGTCCGCTCGCCACGTGCCGGAGTTCCTCATGCGTCGGCGCGCGGGCCCGAAGCAGGTGTTCGAACCCCGGCCGGCCCGCCACCCCCGGCGGGACGACCGCGAGCGGCCCGTCTGGACGAGACCGAATTCGCCGAGTGGCCCGGGCGTGTCGCGCGGGCCGGCCGGCTCCGGCGGACAGCTCCTGGCGGCACTGGGCCTGGTAGCTCTGGGCCGGGTGGCTCTGGGTCTGGCGGTACTGGGCCGGGCGGTACGGCGCGCCGGGGCACCGCCCGGTCCCGGCGGGCTGGCCGCCCGGAACGGGTCCTGCGGCTCGTCCAGCCGGGTGAGACCGCCCAGTCCCCGCCCGTTCCCACCACCCCACCGGAGCCGGTGCCGCGGCCCGGACATGGGCCGCGGCCGGGGCCGGTGCCGCGGCCCAGGCAGGCGCCCTCGATCGAAGCGGTGCCGCCATCCGGCTGGGGCCCGGGGCCAGCGCCAGGCCGGCCTGGGCCAGCGCCACGCCGGCCCGCGCCGCCAGCGCGCACTCGGCAGGCGGCCCAGCCGGGCAGGTCACCGGAGCCGGGCAGGTCACCGGGGATAGTGCGGGCTGGGGCTGCGGCGCGACTCGGGCGGGCCGGTCGGACCGTGCGAGGCGGTCAGACCGTGCGGGCCGACCGGGTCACGCCGGGGCCGGCGCCGCGGCCCAGGCAGGCAGCACTAGCCCGGCCGCGGACCCGGCTCACCCGCCGGGGCCGCCGGGTCGTCTGGGCCTTCGCCGCGCTCCTCGTGATGGCGCTGCTCATCCCGTTCGCGCTGATGGCGTCGGCCGGTGCCCAGGCGGCCAACCACGGCGCATCGCCCGCTGCGGTCCGGGCGGGCATGCGGCATGTAGTGGTGCAGCCGGGCCAGTCACTCTGGTCGATCGCGGTGCAGGCCGAGCCGCACGCCGACCCGCGGGCCGTCATCCAGCAGATCGTCCAGTTCAACGCCCTGGGCAGCGATGTCGTCGCACCTGGGGAGAGCTTGTGGGTGCCAAAGGTTTGACCGCCGTCTTCCCGATGGGCAACAGTTGGTAGGGCGTTTGTCTCCGGGCTAGGTTCCGCAGTGGTACTGGCCGCGGTCACGAGCCCGCGTCGCCAGTGTGGCGACCTCGATGTGGTCGGCTGGCACTGCCCGATTCTCTATTCCTCCAGTCATCGGCCGGGTTCGTCAGAAGTCCGACAGCCCGAGCTATGAGATGATGCCGTTCGAGCGATATCCTCTCAATAAGGTACAGATGCCTAGCTTCTGCTGCCCGCCTAGTCAGCAACGCCGTCTCATGCCCACGGACTCCGAATAAACATCCGCCCCATGG
>Ga0335078_10009772_pt1 | contig 14196 bp, 18 predicted proteins | sample Lox_Sample_32_FD_206711 | JGI IMG/M metagenome (GOLD analysis project Ga0335078, IMG submission 206711) | Soil microbial communities from Loxahatchee National Wildlife Refuge, Florida, United States - Lox_Sample_3.2 | ecosystem: Environmental > Terrestrial > Soil > Wetlands | place: USA...
TTCGTTCACCCGCGTGCTTTAGCGGAGCGTTCGCGGATTGTCGCGCCCAGCACCGCACCGCCCGATGACTCTTCGGGCTGCCGCTGGATTGGCGCCGCGCGACCGGTCAAACAACCTCGGCACCGATTCGAACCCGCCGGCAGATGGCAGCATGACAGGTCACGGATAAACTGCTGCCCGTTAGCGAGCGTTGCGGCGCGTAGTAGTCGCGCATCTCGTCGCCGTAGTTCGATTCGAAAATGCAGGCCCATCGCGCCTCATCCTGCGCCCGCGCCTGTGCCGTCCGCCGGCCGCCGCAATGGTGGGGTCCGGTGCTACGCAACTGTGCCATTTTCGGGAATCTCGGGAGGCTCTAGGCTGAGTCCGATCTGAGAGATTGAGCACTCAACACCTCCCCGAAGCTCCAGCTCTTGGAGAGTTGTTGAAGTGTCCCGTTCGATTGAGTATCCGCCGGGTTCAACAGTCGCCCCCGCATCTAACCGCCGGGCAAAGTCCAAGAAAAGGGCGTCTTTTGCTATTTCCAGGTGAGACGCCGCCATTAACTCCCACTGCTTGATTTGATCTGGCATCGATCTCGAACCCTCCTTCGGGTTCGAGATCAAGTATGCATCAAGCGGCTTGATGCAGTCAAGCCCTTTTATTTTTCCAGCGAGCCTCTGCGGCATTTCGGGCAATTTCAGCGCGTCTTTCGGCGTCCAGCGCAGCCGGCCCGCGAGGTGTTCGGGGCTTTGTCTTTCCGCCCTTCTTTCCAATCTGGGCCATGTACTCGCTTACCGCTACCGGAACGTGCTTCTTTACCATCGGAACCAGAATAAACCTTTTTCCACTTTTCCGCGGGGGATTGTGGTTTTTTCCGTTACCGGTACCTCGGTGTACACTGCCACGGGCCGGAAAGCCCGCACCCTGGTGGAGGCGGTCGGGTTCGCTTTGTAGTGCAAAGTGAATTATACGTGAATCGGTCTGGTGTTTTGGTGGTATTTCCGGCATTAAATGGAACGCAGGATCAATAACTTCCCTCTTATCAACAGCCTACAGCAGCCCAACTCCCCCCGCCTCCACCATTGAAATCAATCACTTACAGACATTTTGAAGATGCACCGTCAAAATCGATCAAATGACGGCGTTCTCATTGGGATATGGTGGGACCGGGCATGTAATCCGAATGATGCAAATCGCCGCAATCCGGTGACAGATTCGGTTGTCACCTGGCGACGTGTTTTGCATCCTGGTAGATGACTGCCTATGCCGATGTACGAGTATCGCTGTCAAAAGTGCGGCAACCGCTACGAGATGCTCCGCAGGATGCAGGACGCCGACCGGGACCTGGAGTGTCCCGCATGCCAATCACGCGAGATTGAGCGGCTGCTCTCAACCTTCTCCGCTGGAGGGTGCTCGTCGCCTGGACCATTCACCTGAGCCCGTTAATTCGGCGGCAGTTCGGCCGCTTGGAACAGCTCCATGGCTGACCGCGACCCAGGATTGTCACCAGGCGCCGTTGGCGGAGGGATACGGGGGCGTGGCAGCGGAAGGACGGAAGACTCGGCCTCGGAATACAGTTGATGCACGCGACGGCTCCCGATCTGGGCGGCACGATGCCTCGGCCGGCCGGTGTTCCGGCGCCGAAGTAAGGATGGATGCATAAGAGCATGTCGGACTATTGGATTGTTTTGCTATTTGCCGGCTATTTCATTTTGTTGAAATGGGTCCTTCCGCGCTTCGGGGTGCCGACTTGAATGTCGAATTCATGCAGCGTCGAGTCTCGACGCCAGGAAGACCGCACGCGGAGCTCCGCCGCCCGGCCCGAGCCAGCTGATCACCCCTCAGGCGTGGATCAGGAAGCGGAGAGCGTGCGTCATCGTTCGGAAGCGTAAACGAGCCAGGTTATTCGGGAACTGCGCCCGCAACACGATCCACCGCGCGGCGGAGCCGCTGATTGACTCCCTCGGCCAGGGGCTGCATGGCGGCGTTGCCCACGACGGACAGCATCTTGGCCGCGTCCACCGCTCCGGCGAAGACCACGCCGTCTCGCTCGTAGACCACCGCATTGCACGGCAGCAGCAGACCGAGGTTGATTTCCTGCTGTAACGCCTGATAGGCGAGAGGCGGATTGCATGCGCCGAGGATGACATAGCGAGGGAAATCCACACCCAGCATCTCCCTGAGCTTCGCCTGCATATCGATGTTGCACAGGACGCCGAAGCCCTCAGTCTTCAGGCTGGCCTCCAGCCGGCTTACGGCATTCTCGAACGGAACGCCAACGCGCACGAGATATCCGTAATCACAATCGGGCTGCATGGAATTCGCTCCTGTTTTCAGCATGGCCGGCACTCGTCTGGGAATCGCCTGCTTTGACGGTTAATACGGGGCAAGGCGCGTGGCGCACTGTCCGCACCGTGGTGGTTCCTAGGACCATTCCGTCGAAGAACCGGCGCTGCGGCGCACCCAAGACAATCAGATCGAATTGCTCCTCGCTGGCCAACCGGACGATTTCTTCGGATGGATCTCCATGGCGGACAAGTTCCCGAACGGAGCACTGGCCGCGATCCCCGGCGGGAATCCATCCGCACAAATCGCTTACCGGGTTCAATCCGGAAGGTTCGACCACGTGCAGAACAGTCAGATTGGCCCCGAAACAGACGCTCATGTCGGCGGCCAGCGTCAGGGCACGCCGCGAGAGTTCGGTATCGTGAACTGGACACAAGATCCGCCGAATCGACCCTGGCGGCGCCGACCGCACCGTCAGCACCGGCGCCGGGGTCTCCCGCAAAACCCGCTCCGCCACCGAACCCAACATCCACCGGTTCCAGCCGCTTCGCCCATGCGTCCCCATCAAAATCAGATCCGGCTTCTTCAAGAGGGTCAATTCCCGAATGCCATCGGCGGGAAGGGCCTCGAGTGCTCGAACCTGGATGCCGTTCGAGGCGCCGAGGGCCGACTCAGCGAATGACCTGAGAGACTCTTCCGCAAACGACAGCGATTTCCGAAATTCCTGCCGCAACTCATCCAATCGGCCCGAGGTGAAATACGGCGGCGCCTCAAACCAATTGGCGTACACCGCCACCAGATTGCTTTCTCCGCAATGCTCTCTGACCAGAGCCGCTGTACGTAGCGCGTGGGCCGAAATCTCGCTGAAGTCAATCGGGACGAGGATTGTTTCGAATCGGTGCGTTTGCATAACGGGCTCCATTGAGGATGATGCAAAGCGCCTCCAGAAGTGACAACACCTTGTCTACCCGTAGATAATCTGCTTCATCGCGCGTCGCCGCAGTCCGAATTTCCGCATCGCCCATTACGGCGGAGGCAAAGTGCACGAATGCCCGGCGCACCACGCAGAGATCGGAAATCGGGCTCGATCCTGGCGCGCACACATTGATTAGGTCGGATGCCGGCTTTGCATCTGCTCACTGGCGGCGAAAGCCCTTCACGGAATTCATGGAGGACTTTCTTCTAATGGCCGCAGCGGCAGAATTGCTGACTGGATAGCGGCAACTCGCCTTTCAGATACTTGTCGACCGCTTCAGCCGCTGGACCCGGCCGGGTGAAGACGACTTCGCGAATCCCCGCTTGCTTGAGCGCTTCGGCTGCGCGCGAACCCATGCCACCGCAGATGACGACGTCGCACCCGGCCAGGGACAGCACAATCGAGGCATGATTGTGCGGTGCTGCCGCGTGATCTCCACCGCAGGTCCCTTGATCGTGGGTATGCGTCGCCTGATTTTTTCGAAGTTCGCTCGACGCGATCAGGGCATTCTCCGTTTCAAAAACGAGGAAGGCGGCGCTCCTCCCAAAGTGCTCGGATATCGACAACCCGTCGTCGGTGGGTACAGCAATTCTCATGGTAGTCTCCTGTTTGCCACCTAGCTGCACAGATGCCGGCCGGCAAGGTGACCGGGCATAAATCCTGTGTGGGCCAGGTGAAGTTCCTTGGTGCGCACAATCTGCTGAAAGACTTCACACAGGCGGAGGAGGCCGAGTCTCTCGGCCATCCGGAGGCGGCCCCGATAATGTGTGAGTATCTCTCGAGATCCCAGCCGGTACCGGCGCGTACGCGTTCCCTGCGGGTTCTCTTCCGCAGGCAGCGCTGGAATGCCTCCGAGCGCCAGAACCTCGGCGGCGAGCGCCGTGGCGTTCGCGAGAGCGGTCGCCGCGCATACGGCGATTTCCCGGTAAATCACCGGATACTGTTCGAGCGACAGGAATCGGGCCTGACGCAGATACGTGTCAGCGAATTGAAATTCCCGCTGAATATCTCCATTGAGGCGCCTGACCAATCGGCGGATCAGGCGTTCCCCTTCCAGCTTCATTTCTGAATCGTCTCCTCTTCCATTCTTGTGGACGCAGCCGTTTCTGACGCAGACAGGAATGTTCCCCAGCCATGCGCGCTCTCAATTCCATCGCGGTCAACCACGGCAGCTTCTGCCCTGACGCGCCGTTTCTGCCGGTCGAGAACCCAACCCCGGACCGCGAGCTCCTTGCCAGACCGTACGGGCCGACGATATCGTACCTTCAGTTCGGCTGTCAGCGCGGTGCAGCCGAGCGCGGCTATTGCCTTGGACATGGCTTCATCCAGAAGCGTCGCGACAATCCCTCCATGCACAATCCCCGGGAAGCCCTCCAAGGTTTCTTCCGGCTTCCAACGAGCCTCGACCGACCCGTCTCCGGCTGAATGAAACTGGATACGCAAGCCGCCGGCATTTGCCTGTCCACAGACGAAGCATTTCGATTGAGATTCCGTCCGCTGCGGCGAAGGACGGATCCTCGCGGGCGCCAGCATCAGCATTCAACCCCGGCATCGCCGATCGTTCTGCGTTTCAGAACGATGCCACGTTCTGTCGCCCGCGCTTCGCGCACAAAGCGATCCATTGACTTGCTCATGTGTTTTAGTACCGTGATCCACTCGTCCAGGTGCTCTTCGCCATGCGAAGTGAGCACGTACGATCTCCTGGCTGGCCCGCTGCCGTCCACTTCCCACTGGGAGTCCACACACCCGTTCTTCTCCATTTGGCGGAGAGTTCGATAGAGGGCGGCGATTTCGATTTCGGAATCAGTCAGGGCATACTCTCGCAATTCGTTGGCGAGTTCGTATCCATGGCATCTGCCTTTCTTTTTCAGGAGAAACAGGAGTACCGGCTCGACGAAACGGTACAAATTGCCCATGGCGCAAGTGCAGGGGTGCTTTGCGCCGTGCCGCGGACAGGTGCGCTGAGGCATCCGGGATTCCTCCTCCGCCATAGCGTAGCAGCCCGCTAATATATATGCAAGTTGCATGTATATGTCAATTGCGGCGACGGCAACTCTCCCAGGCAGGTTCGCGGCCATGGCTTCATGCTGGTATATGATCGTCTGGCAGTAGCCGGCGATCTCACTTCGAGGCTTGAATTGTGCTCGATGCCGCTTTGACAATGGCCCTGGCGGTCGCGATTGGAATCTCGCTTGGCGTCCTCGGCAGCGGAGGTTCCATCGTCACTCTGCCGGTGCTTGTCTACGTTGCCGGTGTCCCGGCAAACAAAGCCGTGGGGATGTCGATGGCAATCGTCGGCGCCACCAGCCTGTTTGGCGCCTTAATCCAGTTGCGCCGGGGCAATGTCTCCATCCAGGCTGCATTAATCTTCGCGGCGACCGGCATGATGGGAGCATTCGTCGGTTCTGTGGGAACGCACCTGGTGTCCAAACGGCTTCTGCTCCTCGCATTTGCCGGCCTCATGGTGCTGGTGGGCTCTTTCATGTTACGAGGCGGTCTGGGGAGAAACCGCAAGGCCGTTTGCTCCATTCCGCGATGCTTGACAGTTGGTTTTGTGGTGGGGATCCTCACCGGTTTTCTCGGTGTTGGCGGAGGGTTTCTGATCGTTCCCGCGCTCGTCCTCTCCGCCGGCCTCGATGCGCGCCTGGCAGGCGGTACCTCTCTCGCCGTGATTGCGCTAAATTCCGCGGCGGGACTTGTGGGACAGCTCCGCTATACAAGTCTCGATTGGGACCTGCTCGCCCGGTTCCTGTGTTTCGCCCTAATAGGAATCCTCGCCGGTATAGCGTTGGCGCATCGCCTCCAGGAAACCGTATTGCGACGGATTTTCGCGGTGACCTTGATTGTGATCGCCGTGGTCATTGCCGGCCTGAACGTATTCTGAGTATTTCTAAACGTCTGAGATCAACTCCCGCATCCGCCCTGGACCTTCTTGACCTTTCTCTCGGTCTTCACACCGCTGCCTTGTTTGATGAGGACGGCGATTTGGCTCGCCGCGCGGGCCCGAAATCGTGCGGTGGCATCGGCTGTTTGCGTAAGACCTTCCGCGGGCTGTGGCGCCTGCAAAATGGTGCGGCTGAATTCGTCGAACCCGCCCTTTAGAACCGCGATATTCTGGTAGCCCAATAGAGCTGCGAGGCCGGCAGCGCGTATCGCGCCAGCCTCGTCCCGGGCGAAGAAGACCTTCAGTTTCGAATCCTGGCCGAGTGTGTCCCGCCATTCCTTCCCCAGCATGGCCGCGGGCTGGACGTTGATGGCGTCCGGCAGGCTCATCTTTGCGAAAGCGGCAGCGTCGCGAATGTCGATTGGCAGCACGTGCGGATCGCGGTCCATGAGGTGGAACGCCAGCTCGTCGGACGAGATCCGTTGGATGGGATGCGTGCGTTGCCATGCCGGATCGGCAGCCTTCGCCAGCAAGCTGGCCTTTCGGTCTGGCAACAATGCCAAAATCACCCCCAGCACGAGCACACCGCAGGCTGCCCAGCGGTGAATCCGCGCCGGGAAACGAAAACTCTCTGAAACCGGGTTGGCTCGCTTCTCGATGCGTGTCGTGATGGCGAAGGCGCCGACGGCAACCGCAATCAGCAGGAGCGCGAACTGCCCCTGGGTAATGCCGAGCGGTTGGGATACGATCAGGTCGCCATACGAACCGGCCGTATAGATGTGCGATACCCACGGATATGCCTCACCGAACGAGAAGATGCCAACGAGTCCGCCGAGAACAAAGATCATGCCGTCGATCTTACCCACGGCTGCGCCGCAGACGCTGGTGCCGGGGCAATACCCGCCGATCACAAAGCCCAAGCCCATGATGACCCCGCCGAGAATCGCGGACTGGAGGAAGGTGGGATTGATGTAGACGATTTCCATGTCGAGCAGGCCAAAATGGCTGAGAAGCAATACTCCAGACATGGCGGTCACCCCCGCGGTGAAGAACACGCGCAGCACGGTGAAGTCGGTGCCATAAAAGAGGCCCGTCAGGCGGCGGCTGGAAGAAAAGCCGGCCTGTTCGAGTACGAAGCCGAATGCAATCCCAAACAGGAAGGCGAGAATCAGGTTTAGTTCGTTGCTGATCAGGTCGGGTACGAGAGGTCCCATGCTTGTCTCCTAGATCCAGAGCTTCCGGAAGAAATAGGCAACCGCATACGCGGAGCCGAAAATGGCCAGCATGGTGATGAAGCCGCCGGCCGAAAGGACCGCCATTCCGCTGAGGGCCGCTCCGCTGGTACAGCCTCGACCAAACTGCGAACCGAGGCCGAAGAGCGCCCCGCCGAAAAACGCGCCCATCACTCGCGCCCAGCTCTTGACGTGCGGCGGACGTTCCAATGAAAAGGTCAGCCGCCTGGAAATCACGCCCGACAGGAACGCACCCAGAAGCACACCGGCGACTTCGAAAACCAGCCATTCCTTCAACGGACTCTCGCCCTGCGGATGAGAGCCCTGATAGAACGCTCCGGCGGCGGCATGCTGCGGCGCGACCGCCCAGACGGTACTGGTGACGACGCTCTTCAGAGCTCCGCTCGCGCCCAAACCCCGGCCGGTGACAAATACGGTCGCGAGCAGCACCAATCCCAGCAGGAAGCCCGCGAGATAGGGATTCATGTATTTCGGATTCATGCCTTTTCTCCCGCTGCCGGCAGAACCGCGGCAGCACCGTGGTCGAGTTCTTCTGTTGCGTCCTCGTACCCGGTAATCATGGCCCTCAGATTGGAAACGGGCGTCTCACCCGTGGTGGTCAGATAGATGTGGGCGATCACGAAGGCCACCAGAAAGAACGCGCCCAAGGTGTGAAGCAGCGCGATTCGCACGAGTTGTCCGCCCGCCAGCATGACGAACCCCTTCGCCTGCGGATAGCGGAAGAACATGTAGAGAAGTCCGGAGACCACCATGACGGGGATGACCAGAATCTTGAGCCCCAGATAGACCAGTCTCTGCAGTGGATTCAGTTTGTTCAATGGAGTCGTCCGGGTGGGATGGGGCGCGTTGTGAAAGATCCCGACGGTGTAGTATCGGACTTGTTCGCTCAGGAATTGACGGGTGGGGATGTACTGCCGCCATTCGCCGGTGGTGAAATGCCAGAAGATGGCGAAGGCGATGAGGCACAGAAAAGCGATGGCCGCCGTATTGTGGTAGAGAACCGCCTGGCGATAGCCGAAAAACTGGTAGGATCCGTGGACCTCAAAGCCCGTCAGCGCCAGAAAGAGGATCAGAATGGCTTGAGTCCAATGCCAAAATCGCTCGAACGCTTTATAGACCTGTTGCATGACTAGGCCGTCCTCTTTCTCGCGCTCATTACCACTCGCAGAATTCCATGAATCAGAGATCCGGCGAGCGCCAGCCCGAGCGCCAGGCTTCCGATCGTTTCCACTACAGGATTCCGGTTTCTGGCCGGCATGTAGAAGCCGCCCAGACCGGCCAGCCGCGAGTTCCTCGGAGTGTGACATTCCACGCAACCCACGGCCTTTTCCTTCGGAGAGACCATGTGATTCACGGGCCAGTACATGACCGTGTCGATGAAACCGTATTGGCCGCTATAGGGCAGTCCGACCGACTTCATCCCCTCGGCCGCGGACGAGTTCCAATCGAAATCCTGCCAGAAGGCGCCTTCTCCCTTTCGCGTCCCCACCAGTTTGGGTTGGATCAGGATCTTGTTTACCGGGTCGTAAATCTGTTTGGCGTGGTGGATCTTCACGGGGACGATCTTCGATCCCGGATCGTCATAGCTGCCGTGAAGAATGTTCATCCGGACGGGTGTGCCCGGCTGTACCGGATCGCCTAGAAGGTAATGGTCCGCCGTCCCATTGAACCAGATGTAATCCGGGCGGACATTTTTAGCCCAGGTGAAATTTCCTTTGATGGAAGCATACGTGGGATTGCCGTCGGCATCAAAAACCTCATAGGGTTCTCCGTTGCGGAGTTTGCCGGCGGTTGACCAATCCCACGCCAGTTTGGTCTCGTTGACTTTGGCGAATGCCGGGATGTGACACGTTTGGCACGCGATTTTAGCCGTATGCTGGTTGAGCAGATCGTCGTCGTGCGGCGTGGCGCCATGGCATTGCTCGCAGGATGAGCGGTCCTGGTTCATCGAGGAGACCGAATACATCTTGCCCAGCAGCTTGTGGTTGCGTGCCGTGTGACACGCCACGCACTCGAGATCGGCGCCGTCCGTGCCCATATGGACATCCACGTCGCGCGTGGTGCTCAGGAGGGCCTGTTCCAGGTCGCCGTGTTTGACATTGTTTCCGCCGCCGCCGTAAAAGTGGCACGTTCCGCAATCGGACCGCTGGGGAAGCCCCACCCGTTGGGCCACGGCATTGAGATCGACGTCCGGAGTGGGCATTCCGGCGGATGTCTTGGTATAGGTGCCGCTGTTGTCATGGCAGACCAGGCAATCGATATTGCGGGCATCGGAGAAATCGAAATCGTCATCGGTGTATCCGTACCCGGCATGGCATTTGGAGCAACCCTGCAGATTGCTCGAAACCCCGATGCAGAAGTTGTTCAACAGGTTTTTTTTGCCGATTTCGCGGATGCCGCGCGCGGGTAGATATACTTCGCGCGACCAGTTCCAGTGGGTGGAAGCCATCACTTCTTTGTGGCGCTCCGTGTGGCACGAAATGCACGCGGGCGTCACCTCTCTCGGGGAGGAGAACTTCTTTTGCAGGATAGCGAACTTCTTGTGGTCCACAGAGGGAACATGCTTCCTGGCGTAGGTTCGCTTGAGATTCTGCAGGCTCTCAGGATGGCCAGCCGGCCGCTCAATCGAACCCACCAATAGGACACCGAAAATAGCAGCTGCTACGACCGCCAACGGAATCAATCGCATAGAGGATCACCAACGCCTGCAGGGGCGCCGGTTGAGGTCCCTGCAGGCTCTGAACAAGAAGACAGAAGTCAGGAGCCGGGAGTCAGAAGTCAGGAGTCAGCATCAGCCTCCCGGCCCGGCCCGATGGAACAGATCGTGACGCCGATTTGGCACGCCGCCTGGCCGATTGACAATCGGCCGCAAGCCGACAGCCTGCTCCACAGCGGAGGCTCCGGAGTTACAGAGCAGGAACCGGGAGTCAGAAGCAAACCCACGCCTTCCTCTACTCTCCCAACTTGCGCGTGAACCCAACGGCAACAGAATTCTCTCCCAGTTGATTGGTAACCGAAGCACCGCTCACAGGCCCCGCGGGTCCCATGTACGGTCCGGTTTGGTGGTTGTTGAATACGTGGTAGTAAACCAGGTGTACGGAGTTCTTGTGGCTCAGGACCTTCGTGACCCCAGCCGTTATGTGATGCTGCACGATGGCTGGCGCCGGAGTGTTGAAGAAAGACTGCGCGGAGGGAATCGGATTCTGACTGTAGTTGTAGCCGAGCCGGACATGAACGTTCCTCGCGACTCTCTGCTGAACACCACCTCCAACTGTCCAGATATTGCGCCAGCCGAACCCCGCCATCGATCCGTCGGCTTTGAATCCGGAAGCCGAGAATCCCTGCGTATTGGCATAGTCAATCCAGCGCGCGTCCACCGCCAAAAGCGTTCCCTCCTTCGGCGTGACGCCAATGCCCATGGAGACGATCTGCGGCATGTCCATGCGAAACGCGATCTTGTGCGTGTTTCCGTCGGCATCCGCGGCGTTCCAGTTGAAGGCGGCGAAACGAATCGGGCTGTGGTACGCCGCGCCCACCGCCACGGACTTGAATAGCTGGTAATGCACACCCACGTCGCCTCCAACTCCGGCGGCTTTGGCTGTGCTGGATGCCGACAGGTACTGCGCGGAACGGCCGCCATCGGTGCTCACCGGAGCCGCGAAAGGCGCGGGGCTGACATGTAGCATCGAAAGCGCCGGCACGATAGATACTCCGATCGACAGCCGGTCCGTGATCATACGGGACGCGCCGATGGGTACTTTCATCATGGCGTAGTCCGAATCGATCGCCCCGAAACCCATGCCGGCAGGCGGCTGAGGCGTGAGAATCGCGTTCTGAAACTTGGTGTCGAGCGGATAATCCACACCGAAGCCTGCCATGCTGATCAGCCCGATATGGAATGAATTGCGGCTCTTGGGCGCGTGTCGCAGGTAGGTGAATGCCGGCATCATGCCGGGATTGGTAGCGCTCTGCGTGGTGCCAAACAGCGAGACCGCCGGGAAGCCGACGCCAAATGCGTTTGCACCAATGGAACTCGATAGCGTGCGGAAGGGAATGAAGTACTCGAACGCCCCCTCGAGGATGCTACCCGAAAAGGTCGCGGTGCAGGCGGGATTCCAGGCAATCGAACCCGTCGCGTCCAAACAAGCGCCGGTGCCGGCGCCACCCATCGATTCATTAACCGGACCGGCGCCGTGCATAACATGGCCGTCGGTCGCAAGCAGACTGCCCGCGGCGAAGAGGCAGAACGCTACCCACAGATAACGGCCGCATCCGGCGGTACGCCGGAATCGAGTGCAGCCGATCGCGCGTGACATAGGTATTAAAGATCCTTTTACCTGAAATAGCTACATCACTGCCGATGCAAACCAGGTTCCACGGCGGAAACGCAGGAGAAGCGGTCGAGTCAGACGGTCTGACCCCGCGGCTGCAACGTTTCGTTGAAACAAAATGATTCACGACGAAACAGTCTGTTTCAACAAAGCGTTTTCACGCATCTTGCGCCAGAGCGTCGTGCGGCTCCAACCCAGAGAGTGGGCCGTCTCGTCCCGCCGCCAGTGGTGCGCTTCCAGGGCCGCCAGGAGTTCTTCCTGCGTCACATCTTCGCTCGTGCTCGGAGGGTCGATGCTCCGCGGCGTGCCGGCCGGCGCCGACGGGCGCTGCGGATTCAGAATTTCCGACGGCAGATCCTCCGGGAGGACCGTCTCCTTGTTTGAAACCGCAACCGCATACTCGATCGCGTTCCCAAGTTCCCGAACATTGCCGGGCCAGTGGTAATCCAGCAGCGCCCGCACGGTTTGCGGAGAAAACCGCTTCACCAGCCCGCGCTGGCTGGCGGCCCGGGCCAACAGGTGATTGGCAAGCGGTTCGATGTCTTCACGCCGGCTGCGGAGCGGCGGAACATCGATAGGCACTACGCGCAACCGGTAATAGAGATCCTCCCGCAGACGGCCTTCAGCCAGCGCACGCCGGAGGTCCACGTTGGTCGCTGCGATGATGCGCGCACTCGAAATCCGTGACTCGCTTTCGCCCACTCGTTCAAAGCTTCGCTCCTGCAATACCCGCAACAGCTTAACCTGCAAATGTGGCGGCAGATCGCCGATTTCGTCCAGGAACAATGTTCCGGTGGCTGCAAGCTCGAACCTTCCAATGCGGTCGCGCAGCGCTCCGGTGAAAGACCCGCGCGCATGGCCGAAGAGCTCGCTCTCCAGCAGCTCGGCCGGAAGAGCACCGCAATTCACCGCCACGAAAGGCCCCGCGCTACGCTGCGAATGGCGGTGGATGGCCCGCGCCACCACCTCCTTGCCGGTCCCGCTCTCGCCGGTGATCAGCACCGTGGCTTCGCTGTGACGCAGGTTCTCGATGAGGTGAAAAATTTGAAGCATGGCAGGGGAGCTGGCGATCGCTCCGGAGAAGAAAGTCGGGCTGGTGTTGTCGGGAACTTCCTCGTCCGCCGCGGGGCGCATCACGATGATGTAGACGATCCTCGGGTCGCAGATCGGCGGAGATTCGCGCTCGAGCGGCGCGGCCGTCACCGAGATGAGGCTCGACCCGCTGCCGCCATAGCGAAGCGTGGCGCGCCAGCCTTCGCGCCGTTCTCCCGCCGCCAGAGCCCGGCGCAGTGAACCTTCCGGCCCGAAGAGCTCGTCCCCGAAGATCTCTTCGATCCGGTGGCCGGGCAGCTCGTGAGCTATCCCCCGACGCAAGAGGCGGTCCACCAGATCGGAGGCGTGAACGATGCGAAACTCCGAGTCGAGGCAAACGAATCCGCGGCCGATTGAGGCAAGCGCCTTCGTTACGCCCACGACAGCCGCCTGCGTGAGGGGATCGAGCGAACCACCTGCGGATCGCAGCTTTCGGAATCGCCCATTCTGCGGCGCTTGGCAGGATGGAGTTGGCGGAGCGTTGCGTTTTCTCATCTTTCCTGCCACTCGCCGCCAGACTGGCGCTGAGCACCTGGCGAGGTTCCTATCACGGATAATCCATCCTGAATATCACGATGCAGAATTCCCCAATTTGGTGACGATCTGTTTGTGTGATTCGCCCAACGGGTCTCCGGATCCCTTGGATTGTTTCCTGCCGGTGGCGGTCGTCGATTCCTCAATGCGGATATCGAGGCTCGGCGCTTTGAGCCGCGGTTGGACTCGACGTTTGGGGCGTTGAGAGCGCCGGTCTCGTGCGTCCCGGCCTCCATTGACCAGTTCCTCTCCCAAACCATGATTCAGATTCGCGGTCCTGAGCGGAGCCGAAATCGCATAAGATTTCGACATTTTGCCGCGTATTGGACGATGCACAGCTTTCTCCCTTATGAGTTTTATTTGATCTGAGGCGCGTCCGTGGAGGATTTCTGACTTGCGAAGGCCAAGGTTCGCCGGGCGAGGACTTGTTTGTTGAATTTCTCAATGAACCGGACGTCACTTGACCAGAGAATCGATCAGCGCCCCAGCCCCCGAAATGTCCTGCATTGGAACGGTGCCGGACTCGCTTGCCTTGGCATTCCTGACGAATCGGGCCATCGCTTTGGAGATGTGGTTGAGAACGATCACCCACTCGTCCAAATGCCCTTTCCCGCGCGCCGTCAGAGCGTAGACGTGGCGTGCGGGCCCGCTACCTTTCACATCCCATGTTGAGGTTACACAGCCGTTTTTCTCCAACTGGCGCAATGTCTTGTAGAGTGCGGCCAACTCCACTTCGGCGTCGGTCAGGGCATATTGGCGCAATTCGTTGGCAAGCTCGTATCCATACGATTTGCCCTTCTTTTTCAAAAGCAGCAGGATTACCGGTTCCACAAACCGGTAGAGGTTCCCCATCGCGCAGGT
>Ga0335078_10009773_pt1 | contig 14196 bp, 13 predicted proteins | sample Lox_Sample_32_FD_206711 | JGI IMG/M metagenome (GOLD analysis project Ga0335078, IMG submission 206711) | Soil microbial communities from Loxahatchee National Wildlife Refuge, Florida, United States - Lox_Sample_3.2 | ecosystem: Environmental > Terrestrial > Soil > Wetlands | place: USA...
ACGCGGATCGACGCCGACCGGGCGATGAAGCTGTCCGACCTGCCGCTCAAGACCCATGAGCGTGTGTTCTCCGAGCGCGTGCCGCTCCCGTCGGAAGCCCGGCGCGAGGTCGCCGTATCGGATCCGTGGGACTACGCCGTGCTCGCGGAGGCCGTGGAGGCGTGGGGGTTTCGCGCGATGCGGAGCCGGGGCGAGGCGCTCAATCGCGCGCAGACGGCCGAGCTCTGGCTCGAGACCGAGTACCGCCCGGTCGTCGCGATGCTCCGCGAGGCGGGTCTCGTCCGCGGCTGCACCGAGACCGAGGCGTACCTCAGCGTGGCCGAGGAGCGCTACCGGCTGCTTCGCACCCACGACTGGAGCGACGAGGTGCTCCAGCGCGTGATCGAGGGCCGGAGCCGGCGGCGCCACCGGCGAGGCTGAGGCGCACCCGCCCGTCTAGACACGCTCCTGGGTTCGCTAGCCTGGCCGCCCAATGGCCTCACCACCGCCGTCACCGCGCGCCAGGCCGCGCCGCCCCTACGCACCGCGCATGCCCCCCGGCCAGCGGCGCGAGCAGCTGATCGACGCCGCGCTCGAGGTGATCCTCGAACGGGGATATGCGCGGATCTCGATCGAGGCGATTGCGCGCGCCGCCGGGATCACGCGGCCTGTGGTCTACGACCATTTCCCGAACCTCAACCGGCTCCTGCACGCCGTGATCGAGCGCGAGGAGCGGATCTCGCTCGAGCAGCTTGGCCAGGTCGTGCCCGACCAGCCCGGCGACCAGACCCCGGCGGAGCTCCTCACGACCGGCGTGACTCGGTTCCTACAGGCGGTCATGAACCGCCCCGCCACCTGGCGAATCATCCTGCTGCCGCCGGAGGGCACTCCGCCGATCGTGCGCCAGCACGTCGAGTCCGGCCGGGAGGAGGTACTGGGGCGGATCGAGCGCCTCGTGCGGTGGTCGATGGAACGCAGCGAGCTGCACCAGGACCTGGACGTCGAGCTGACCGCGCGGGCAATCCGCGACTGGAGCGAACAGGCCGGGCGGACGGTGCTGACCGATCCCATCCGCTACCCGCCAGAGCGCTACGAGCGCTTTGCGCGCGACTTCCTGAAAGTCCTCGCGCCCTCCTAGCCGGCCGGCGACCGAACGCCGGCGCACCCGTTAAGCACGACGGGGACCCCGCAGGGTCCCCGTCGCTGATCCCAACAACGCACCCACGGCCGGGTTGGGCGCGTCCTCCGGAGATCGATTCGGCGTCTGAAACTCGCCAGAGCGCCGAAAGTTGCGCCACCCGTCAACGAACGTCGACGCCGCCCGAGCCCGGCACCGAGCCGACCCTGACCCGATTTGGCCTGCGATACTGTCCATCCCCCTCCGGGGGCGTAGCTCAGTTGGTTAGAGCGCCGGCCTGTCACGCCGGAGGTCGCGGGTTCGAGTCCCGTCGCTCCCGCTTCAGGAATGCCTGGAAACCCACCGAACCCCGCGGCCTCGACTTCCAAGGGGGCGCTCGGTCGGGTCAGTCTGATCGGACCGGCTTGCCGCTCGGCTGCACGACGAGCCATGTCCCGCCAAACTCGTCCACGTTCTGGCAGAGCACTCGACCAGGGGCGTCTGCGTCGTAGTAGTAGACCGGATGCCCGGCGTAGGTGACCTGCAGCATGCCACCGCGACGGTGAGTGGTTCCTAGCAGGTGCCTGCGAGCGCCCGCGCCGGCCTGCGGCTGTCCCCTGGTCAGCACGGGCGGCCACCGATTCGCACATGCTCCGTAGCACTGACTCGCCGACCTGTCTTTGCCGAAGATGTAGAACGCCTGGCCGCGGCCATCCCCCAGGATTTGGCCGTACTGCGAGTCGACCAACCTGACTGTTATGCCTTTGGCGGCGGGCGCTGAGGAGGCAGTGGCTGGCTGCTCGGGCCTCGTTGAAGTCGTCGCGGTCGTCGCGGTCGTCGCCGCCAGCACGGCCGTCGTGGTCGTGGTGACGCTCGACGTGGGTCTCGGCTGATTACTGCCGCCGCATGCTCCGACGAGAACGGCGGCGCCAAGAACTAAGAACAAAGCTCGGACCACGGATCACTCCAGTCTTCCGAATGCCGGCCCGCCGCGAAGCCGGCCTCCTCCGAAGTGTCCCAGCGAACCCTTAAGCATTTCTTGCCTGGAGCCGACTGTCATCGATTCGTAATCCGGCCGTATGGATCGCAGCCGGCGCGCATCCAACCGGTTTCATATTCGCCGCTGAGGCGAAATACGCCGGCGGGGTCACCGCCGACGCAATGCGGATCCCCGTGGTCATGAGCCATTGGCGACGTGGTCCGTCGGTCGATCAGGGGCGCGCCCCTCCGAGGAAGCCCAGGTATTTGTTGAGGATCTCCCCGAGGGAGTCGGCGTTATTGATGGCACCCACGTCGGTGGAGTCGAACACGCCATCCCAGATTCGGGAGAAGAACTTCTGCTCGTAGGTGGTGCCGTCACCGCGCGCTACGACCCTCGCCGGGCCCTTGGCACGGGCGATCGACTGTCGGTACGCGCGAGCGGCTTCCCTACTTCCGAGCACGTCCTCGACCAGCAGCTCGTCGAACATGTGGACGTACGCGCCGTGACCTGTCTTGGCCAACGCGAAGTCGATGGCCGGCTTCTCGTGGCCGAGCGCGTCCCGGAACACCTCGGGCTCGAGGCCGTCGTCGATGAGGGCGGGCATGCCGGATGCCCCCCCGTTGTGGAGCTCGAGCCAAGCCTGCGGCGTGACTCCTTCGTGCCCGGCCTCCCGGTAGACCCTGAGCATGACCTTCTTGATTCGGTCGGGATCCCGTCGCGCGGCGAAGATCTTCTGGGTGTCCGCCCACAGCTTCGCCTTCGTCGGATCGTGCTTGGCGAGCTTCGCCCAGTCCACCTTGGCGAGGTCCGACCACTCGGAGTTCACCTCGGCCGTGCCGTGTGTGAGCGCCCGGAGCGGGGCGTCGACGGCTTCCCCCAGTGCCTCGACCGTCTCGTAGTGGCCGCCCGGAGGCTTGTGCCAGACCCATCGCCCGGGAGGCGCCGGCTCGTACGGCGTGCCCTGTCTGGCGGGAGGCTTCGGGTGGGAGTTGCGCTCGAGGTCTCTGAGCGTCTGCTGGCCTAGGCGGGGATCCTTCTTCCCCGCGCCGATTGCGTCGAGTTCCTCGAGTAGTTGCTTGACCCTCGCGGCTTCCTCGATCTCCCGGCGAGCCTGGACGAGCCGGTTCAGTTCGGAGATGGCGTGGAAGGCTTTGATCAGCGGAAGGCCGTCCAGGCCGAGCGAAACGAGGTCGACGGCGAATGGAAGGAGGGACGGGTCCTCGGTGGCGAGCGCCTTGGCGCGGTCCAGGGCCGTGTTGGTCAGCATCTTCTTCTGCTTGTAGCTCTCCCAATCCTCGACCGCGCTCGTCGCCGACAGGGCCGCACCGGCGAGTCCGATCGCGACCCCCAGGCTCGCGCCGCCGCTGGGGATCAGGGTGGCAATCACGATCAGCGCGAGCAGGCCTTCGGCGATGTAGGTCGAGATCGATTTGTCCTCGGCCGCCTCGACGAGGTCGTTGACCTTTCCCGCGCGGATCGACCCTTCCGGCACGAACATCGCCGCCTTGGTCACCGCGACGACCGGTGGAAGCGAGAGGGCCTTCAGATGCCCGTGATCCAGGCGGAACCGGAGGATGCGGATGTCGCGCAGCTTCGGCAGGAGATGCTCGAGCATCGTCTTCATCTGTGGCCTCGAGCCCTGTTCGCCTCCGACCTGGTCCAGCGCTCCGAGGTCGACGTCCTTCAGCTGCAGCTTGGTGCTCCGGAACGACGCGAGGACCGGATGATGGCCCTCCGCTTTGGCCCACATGAGCGAAAGCTGACGGTCGGCCGCCTCGAACTTTTGCCTCGCGGCGTTATAGCCAACCTCGTCGGGGACGTACTCGCCCCGCTGCCAGTCGTGCTTGATGAACGCGGCCATCACCTGGCGCAGGTCCTCGACGATCCGCTGTTGCGCCTTTAGTCCGCGGGCGTCCTGGGCGAGGGTGAGGCGGTGCGTCCTGGCCGGCCTCGGCTTGTTGTCCTCATCGTGGTAGCTGTCCGCCTCCCACGGGGCGGGACTGTTGACGAGTCGCTCGGCGACGTCATCGGTGTCCTCGTGAGCGAGGTCCTCGGCGCCTCGCGAAGCCCACTCCGCGCCGAGGCCATAAGACATGAGCGCCCGGAGGATCTCCGCCTCGCCGCGCGCCAGCATCCGTCGCGCGAAGTCCGCCGCCTGAATCTCGAACTGCCTCCCGAAAGCGTTGGCCTCGATCTCGATCGCCGAGATGTCGAGCTTGACGCTCTGCGACTGGTGGTCGATGCGATCGGCGGCCTCCGCAAGCGAGCCGGTCTCCCTGATCCCGGCCTCGAGCACAACGCGGATGTTCCGACGGCGCATGCCATCCCCGTCGTGGCTGTAGTACTCGTCCCGGTACGCCAGCGGAGCAACGCCACGCTGCGCGGCGAGAAACTCGATCGCCTCGAGTTCGACGACGTCGTGGTCGTGATCTGGCCCGTATCTCGACGCGCGCACTGCGACGTTCTCTCGTTCCTGAAGAAACGCCTCGCCCGTCAGCTTGTCGAGTTCGTCGATCTCCTTCCCGAGCGGCTTGTTCGCGCTGGTCGTTTGGTCCGCCCATGAGCGATCGGCAGGGGCCGGCGGCGCTCCGGCCGGCGCCGGTGGCGCGGCGACTGCCGCCGGTTGGCGGGCAAGTTGTTGCGAGACGATGCGCGCGACGCGCCGATTCCCGTGGCTGCGCTGGAGCGCAAGCACGACGCCGGCGGCACCGGGGTCACGCTGGATCGCAGGCGTGCCGCGTGACGCCGCGATCGACGGCTCCTGTGAGAGATCTCCCGTGGGTGTGGGAAGGTTCGACGGCATCAGGTGTCCTACGGAACATCAGACATCTGACGTCCGGTGATCCTTCCCAGGGCCCGGGGCGCAGCGCGCTGTCACGTTTCGTACTCGTCGCGTGTCACCGGGGTAGTGACCACGACGACCGAAGGAACAGCAATGCTGCAGAAGGTCTTTTACACGAGCGTGCTCGTGAGCGATCAGGACAAGGCGCTCGACTTCTACACGAACGTCCTCGGCCTGGAGAAACGGGTTGAGAACCCGACTCCAGATGGCCCGAGATTTCTGACCGTCGGCGCCGAGGGGGACGAATTCCAGCTGGTCCTCTGGCCCGGGACACCCGGCCAGGCCCAGCCGGCGCTGGGCAGCCCGCCGCCGTCCGTGACGTTCGTTACCGACGATTGCCGCAAGACGGTCGATGAGCTGAAATCGCGCGGCGCCGAGTTCGTGACGGACGTGCTCGAGTTCCCGTGGGGCTACGTCGCCCAGTTCCAGGACCCCGACGGCAACCGGCTACAGATCCGAGAGGGGCGCTAGCCCTCAGACAGGCCCGCGCCAGGAGGACCGCCCGCGAGACGAGCGGTCCTCCGAGCGCCCTCAGGCCCCCTCGGCAGCCATCGGCGGCCCGACGACCTCCGTGCCGAGCCTGATCTGCTCGGCCATCACGGCCGAGATATCGAACGGAACCGTTCCCGGCTCCGGGAGTGCCCGCTCGGCCGCGGGGACGCTCAGGCGGCGGAACAGTTGCTCGAACGCGCCCGGAGCCATGACGCCGAGCATGCGCCCCACCGCGCTCTGGATCCGGAACGTGTGCGGGACTCCGCGGGGCACGTAGACGGTCGTTCCCGGGCCGGCGGCGCGTCGGTCCCCGTCGAGATCGAAACACACGTGTCCGTCGAGCACGAGGAAGACTTCATCCTCGCGGGTGTGGATGTGGCGGGGCGGGCTGAAGCCCTGCGGCATCGTCGCTCGGAAGACCGACAGCTTGCCGTCGGTGACCTCGCTCGGGACCAGGAACTCCCATAGGCCGTCGCCGAACCAGCGCGCCTCGCTCTGGTGGGCGAGGAACGGCGACGCGGCGGCGATGTTGGTGTGAGTGGTGATGGTTTGCATGCCGCCACTGTGCAGTCGCGTGCCGGCAAAGGGAAACACCGATAGAGGCGCTCACCAACCGGCCGGCGTTGTCAATCGGCGGGGCGCCGGCGGCGTTGTCGATCCACGGGGCAGCGGCGGCGCGCTCAAACCACCAGCCGCCGGCGGCGCGGTCAATCGGCGGGGCGCCGGCTGACCTCGAGCGCGATCTGTACGAACGCGCGCGCCAGGTCCGACTCACGCGCGGTGCACCACGCCACCGCCACCCGCGCGGGCGGCGCTCCGCGGAGCGGGACGAACCGCAGTTGCGGGAACCCGGACCCGACGGCGCGGACCGCGGACTCCGCCTGGCAGGTGATCGCCAGTCCGGCCGCGACAGCGCCGAACGCCTCCTCAAACGAGTTGATGGGCGTGCCGCCGCGCAGCGGCTTCTCGCCGCGGAAATCCGCCAGCGACCAGAACGCACGCGCCTTCGGGTCCGCGCCTTCGACCCAGATCCACGGCTCGTCGACAAGGTCCTCCGGGCGAACATGGTCGCGTGACGCGAGTGGATGGTTCTTGGAGAGCACGGCGAGCCGCTCCTCGGTCAGGACGGTGACCATCGAGATCCCGTCGTCGGTGAACGGCGGCCGGACGAACGCCACCTCGACCGTCCCCTCTTTCAGCCCCGCCGACGGCTGGCTCAGGCCCGTGTTTGAGACCTTCAGCTCGACGCCGGGATGCCGCTCGGTGAACAGCCGCAGCGTCTCGCTCACCACCGGCACCATCGCCGTGCCCGACAGCCCCACCCTCAGCACCGCGTGCTTGGCACGCCGGGCCGATTCGAGCGCGGCCAAGCCCCCATCCAAGGCACCCAGCGTCGCGATGGCAAAGGGCAGAAGGAGCTCGCCGGCCTCGGTGAGGCTGACCCTCCGTGTCGTCCGGTCGAACAACTTCACCGCCAGGCGCCCCTCGAGCTGCTGGATCTGGGACGACAACGCCTGCTGCGCGATGAACAGCCGCTCGGACGCGCGCGTGAAGTTCAACTCCTCCGCGACCGCGACGAACGCGCGCAACAACCGAGTGTCGAGATCCACCATCCTCGCCGCCGAATCTACAACGAAAGTCCGTCAATCATCGACGCGTGAACCCTTGTGTTTGACCGTCAGATTCCGACGTTTCAGAACACGAACAATATTGTTAACAGGATTGACAACAATTCTGCTAACGGATAGGGTCGCCGCCGCTAGCTCTCCCGCCGGAGGAGAGCCGAGGGAAAGGAGCGATCATGCGTTTCTCGGCACCGCTGAGACGTGCCCGCTGGCCGCAGGCGGCCGCGATGAGCGCGCTTGCCATCTTCGTCGCGGCGGGGTGCTGCGCCGCCCTGCTGGCGGTCCCGGCGCTCGGCCACGACTCGGGTCCCCCCGCGGGGAATCCCGCGCCCTCGGTATCGGACGCGCAGAGGATGGCCTCACTGCCGGTGCGGCAGGCCACGATTTCGTGTGCCACGCTCGCGCAGACGAACCGGATCGATGGCCTGAGCGTCACCATCGACGCGACCGAGGTCGGCCGAGCTTCGGCCACATCGCCCAGGTACTGCGCGGTGACCGGCCACATCGCGGGTTACATCGGCTTCGAGGCGCTCTTCCCCGTCTCGACGTGGCGCGGGCGGTATCTCCAGATCGGCTGTGGCGGCCTATGCGGAAACATCGGCCTGAACGCGCCGGAAACGACCGACTACGAGCCGCTGCGGGATGGCTGGTTCGTGGTCGCCTCGCAGGACGAGGGACACAGCGGTAACTCCACCACCTGGTACACCAATCCGGCGCAACGAGTGGATTTCGCGTACCTATCCGACCACGACCTGTCGGTTGTGGTCAAAGGCCTGGCCAGCGCCTACTACGGCTACCGCCCGATCTACTCGTACTTCGACGGGTGCTCTCAAGGTGGACACCAGGCACTCACCGAAGCGCAGCGATTCCCGAAGGACTTCAACGGCATCCTCGCCGGCGCGCCCGCCTCGATCATGACCGAGCTCAACGCGGTCCTGCACGAGTACACCTACGCCCAGAACTACGACCATTCCTCTGGGACCGGCGACTACTCGGGGAACACGATCCTCGACCAGCCAGAGGCCAACATCGTCCTGAACGCGGCGATGAAGGCGTGCTATCCGGCCGTCGGGCTGATGCTCGACTACCGCGGATGTGAGCAGAAGTTCAGCCTCAACTCGGTCGAGTGCTCGGCAACCCTGACGACCAACTGCCTGACCCCGGCCCAGATCTCCGTCGTGCAGAAGATCTGGAACGGGCCAGTCGATCCGCAGGGCCAGCACCTGTATCCGGGCGGCTATCCGCTCGGCAGCGAGTTCAACTGGAGCAACCCGACCAGCGCCAACCTGCCGCTGACGCCGGGAGGCCCGGTAATCCCGGCCGCGTTCATCACCGCCTGGCTGCAGTACTTCACGTTCGGAACCCCGCAGGTCGGCACCGACATCGGCGCGACCGGAGTCGCCAACGAGCCGTTCACGATGGACTACTTCCAGCAGATCGAGAAGCTCGCGCCGTACTGGGATGCGACAGACCCCGACCTGCGGTCGTTCCAGCGGGCCGGCGGAAAGCTGATCCTCTGGCAGGGCGAGGCCGACTGGTCGATCCCGACGATCTCCTCGATCGCCTATTACCAGGCCGTCGTCAAGGCGATGGGCGGCCTGTGGAACACCCAGCAGTTCGCCCGGTATTACCTGTTGCCGAGCGTCGGCCACTGCGGGGGCAACGGACCAGACACCTATCCGGGCCTCGCCTCGGTGGTCGGCTGGGCCGAGGCTGGACGCGCGCCGAACGCCCTGACGGCGAATCAGTACGCGGCCCCGGCGACGCCGCCGACGCCGGCAACGCCGGTCGTCGAGAGCACCACGGGGACGCCGACCGGCGACGAGACGCTGAACATCCCGTCGCTCGGCGCCGCGAACGCCGGAGCGCTTACACGCGCGATCCGGGTCTTCCCGTATCCCGAGCTGCCGGCCTACAACGGCTACGGCAACGTCAACGACCCCAGCAGCTTCGTTGGCCAGGTCAGCCCGGCGTTGCAGCAGCCGACGCCGTGGCTCGGCAGCTTCAACACCACCCTCACGTGGTGCGACGCGAGCGGGCTCAACTGCAGGACGACAAACGGAGACCAGCCGCCCTACGGGTGGTGGCATCCACACTCTGCCCGGGTGAAGCAGTAACTCCCGGACAGTTCGGTCAATCCCGGTGACGATGGGTCCCGCTCGGCGATAGCCGAGCGGGGCTCATCTCTGTGTTGGCCTTCAGTTCCCGACCGCAACCCCCAGGTCACTCCTGATGCGCTCCGGCTGCCTCATGCACCGGCTGCTGCACCGCCCCGGAGCTGTGGACCGCCAAGGCATTGGGCTTCCTAAGCTCCGGTTCGGACCTTAGAATCTACGGCCTGCCCACCGACGCCCTCACTCCCTTTTCCTACGTCGTCATGACCCTGATCGGGCGTGGTGGCGCCGGGCCGCACGACCTCGTCCGCATGGCGCGGACCGGCCAGGTCTACTGGGACGCCGCCGAGAGCCAGTGGTACGCCGAACCAAAACGACTGGCGGCGCTCGGGCTCCTGACCGCGAACAAGGAACCGGGCCAGACGCGACCGCGTACCCACTACACGCTCACCGATGCCGGCCGCGACGCGCTCGCCGCATGGATGGACGAGCCGGCTCGCTTCCCCCGGATCCAGAACGAGCCAATCGTCAGATTGCTCGCGGCCGACCTGGTCGGCGAGGACGCGGTCCTGGAGAGTCTCCGAGGGTTGCGCGCGGAGATCGCCGCGATCTCCTCCCAGCTCGACACCGCCGAGGCCGCGGCGGCCGCCGTGCCCAGCCGTACGGAGTACCTGCTGCTCACCCACCGTCTCGCCCGCCGGATCCTCGAAGCGCACGCCGAGTGGCTGGACGAGGTCGAGCGAAAGCTGGGCTCGCAGGCTCACGCGTAAATGCCCTCGGGGGCTTGACAACTCGACCCTCGTGCGCGAGGCTTCACATATATAGCTAGTTAGCTAGATAAAGCATGATTACGTTTCATCTCGATTCCCACTCAGGCGTGCCGGCCTACCTTCAGATCGTCCAGCAGGTCCGGCACGCGGTGAGCCTCGGCGTATTGCGCGCGGGGGACCAGCTGCCGACGGTCAAGGAGGTCGTCGGAACGCTTGCCATCAACCCGAACACCGTGTTGAAGGCCTATCGGGAGTTGGACCGAGCCGGCGTCGTCGAGGCCCGGCGCGGCCAGGGGACGTTCGTCGCCCAGAGCGTCGAGGGACCCTCGGAGCGCGATTACCGGCCGCTTCAGACGGAGCTCGCGGAATGGCTGACTCGCGCCCGCGCCGCTGGGCTTGACGATGATGCGATCCGGGCGCTGGTGGCCGCGACGCTTCGGACCCAGCTTGCCGTCAGGGCCGTCGCGTGACCACGGTCCCGGCTCTCAGCTGCGACGGACTCGGCAAGCGCTTCAGGTCGAAGTGGGCGTTGCGCGACTGCTCGCTGCGCATTCCGGCTGGGTCCGTGACGGCGCTCGTTGGCCCAAACGGCGCGGGAAAGACGACGCTGCTTCAGCTCGCCGTCGGGATCAGCGCCCCGTCGGCGGGCGAGATCGAGACGCTCGGATGGTCGCCGCAACGCGATCCCCTCATGGTGCTTCCGAGAATCGGCTTTCTCGCCCAGGATCATCCGCTGTACCGCGGGTTCACGCTCGCCGAGATGCTGACGTTCGGGCGCAAGCTCAACAGCCGGTGGGACGACGAAGCCGCACGTCGCCGGCTCGACGGCCTCGGCCTGGCGCTCACCCAGCGGGTCGGGAAGCTCTCGGGCGGGCAACAGGCTCAGGTGGCGCTGACGCTGGCGCTCGCCAAGCGTCCGGAGATACTGCTGCTCGACGAGCCCGCGGCGTCACTCGATCCGCTGGCGCGGCGCGAGTTCCTCCAAGGCCTCATGGAGGCAGTCGCCGAGCACGGGGTCACGGTCGTCCTCTCGTCGCACATCCTCGCCGAGCTAGAGCGCGTGTGTGATCACCTCGTCATCCTCTCCCGTGGGCGCGTGGCGTTGGCCGGCGACACCGAGGAGATCGTCCGCTCGCACCGGTTGTTGACCGGAGCGCGGCGGGACGTCGATGAGATCGCGCAGCTGCACTCGGTCATCCGCGCCACCACCACCGAGCGCCAAACGACCGCACTGGTGCACGCCAATGGCCACGTGTACGACTCGCACTGGCGAGTCTCAGACGTCGACCTCGAACAGATCGTGCTTGCGTACCTCGCACTCGATCCGTCACCTTCGCCCGGACCTGTGGCGGTGCGCTGATGACGTGGGTGGTGTGGAGACAGGGGCGCTCCGAAGCCATCCTGGTCGTGGGCCTGCTCGGGGCGCTTGGGTTGCTGCTCATCCTGACCGGCGCGCACATGCGATCGGTATTCGGAGCCAGCCATCTTTCACCGTGCACCAACGACGCCGCGTCGCCTCCGGCGGTGTGCGGACTCTTGGTCGGTAGCTTCCGGCAGCGGTTCGACGGCCTCAACCAGCTTGGGCCGTGGCTGGGCCTGATACCGGGCCTCGTGGGCGTCCTGATGGCCGCGCCGTTCGTGCTCGAACTCGACCAGGGCACGTACCGGCTGGCGCTGACCCAGAGTGTCACACCGCGCAGGTGGATCAACACTCGCATCGGGCTGCTGCTGTTGGGCGCGGTTCTCTGCGGGGGACTCATGATCGCGCTGGCGACATGGTGGCGGCACCCACTCGACTCACTCGGCGGACGGATCGGACCCAACGAATTCGACCTCGAAGGGTTCGTGCCGATCGCGTACACCCTGTTCGCCGCCGCCGCCGTGCTCGCGGTCGGCACCGTGAGCCGGCGAACCGGCCTCGCGGTCGCGAGCGGGTTCGGCGCTTACCTCGTCGCCCGGCTACTGCTCAGGAGCCTGCGCCAGCACTTGATCCCGCCGCTCCACGCGCTCATCGCGCCGCCGAAAGGTCCGTACGGGATCCGCCATGCGTGGGTGATCAGCGAGAGCTTCACCGACCCGCACGGCCATCCGGTGCCCAACGGAGCGGTCGGCAGATGCTTCGGCTCCAGCGGTGACCTCGAGCCCGGGTGCCTCGCTCGCCACCACGTCGTGAGCAGCTTCGTGTACGAGCCGGCCAGCAGGTTCTGGTCGCTCCAGGCGATCGAAGCGGGCATCTTCCTCAGCCTCGCGGCGATGTCGATCGGACTAGCGATCTGGTGGTTCAAGCACCGGCTCACGTGACGCGAAACGCGTCCGGCGCGCCAGGGCCGACTGCGCCCGGACGTTTGTGATCAGGGCTCATGGGTAGCGCATCGGCACGGTCCCCAACGGAAAGGGAGCACTAATGCTTACGCTCTCCGAGTCCGCCGTCGAGGCGGTCGACAACCTGCTGCAGGGTCCCGAGGTGCCCGACGAGGCCGGTCTGCGCATCGACACAGCCGGCGAATCTCAGTTCTCGCTCGAGATCGCCATCGAGCCCGCGCCAGGTGATCAGGTCATCGAGGAGCGCGGCGCGCGCGTGTTCGTCGACCCCGAGGCCGCGCCGATGCTCGACAACGCCGAACTGGACGCACGCCGCGACGGCGATCAAGTCGCCTTCGGCTTGACCCAGTCCGGCGCGAGCGACAACGGCTCGCCGCTCAGCTGAGCCGGAACTGAGATCCTCGTGGCATGGAGCCACGAATCAGCCTGGTGACGCTAGGCGTCACCGACCTTGCCCGGGCCCGCGCCTTTTACGAGGCGCTCGGCTGGACGGGCGCGCAGCAGCCCGACGACGAGGTGTGTTTCTTCCAAGCCGGCGGCATGGTCTTCGGACTGTGGACCGCACTCGGGGGGCACGGTGCACCGGGGATCGAACTCGCCTACAACGTCCGCTCGCCTGGGGAGGTGAGCGTCGTCCTGGCCGCGGCGCAGCGCGCCGGCGGCACGATCAAGCGCCCGGCCGCCCCGGCTGACTGGGGCGGCACGACGGGGGCGTTTGCCGATCCCGACGGCTACGTCTGGGAGGTGGCGCACAACCCGCACTGGACGCTCGACGAGCACGGAGCGGTGACGATCTAAGCGACGCGCCGCAACATCTCGACCACCAGGAAGGCCAGCTCGAGGGCCTGCTGGGTGTTCAGCCGCGGGTCGCACGCCGTCGCGTAGCGCGAGGAAAGCTCGCTGTGGGAGATCATCTGCGCGCCCCCGAGGCACTCCGTGACGTCCTCGCCGGTGTGCTCGACGTGGATTCCGCCCGGGTGCGTTCCCAGCTGTTGGTGGACCTCGAAGAACCCCTCCACCTCGTCCATGATCCGGTCGAAGTGCCGCGTCTTGTGACCGCTCGGCGACTCCTCGGTGTTCCCATGCATCGGGTCGCACTGCCACACGACGCGATGCCCCGAGCGGGTCACGGCCTCGACGATCGGCGGCAGGAGCGCGCGGACCGCGTCGTTGCCCATCCGTGAGACGAGGGTCACGCGGCCGTCGACGTGCTGCGGGTCGAGCCGCTCGACGAGCTCGACCGCTTCGGCCGGGGTCGCGGACGGGCCGAGCTTCACCTCGATCGGGTTGGCGATCAGCGCGCCAAGGGCGACGTGGGCGCCCTCGATCTGCCGCGTGCGCTCGCCGATCCACGGAAGATGACCGGACAGCAGGTACAGGCGATCGTCCGAGGGCCGAAGCAGCGCGCGCTCGTAGTCGAGCACGAGCATCTCGTGGCTCCCGTACAGGTCGACCGTGCGCAACGAGCTGTCCTCGACGCCGCATGCCGACATGAACCGCAGGCTGCGGTCGATCTCGGTGGCGACCCGCTCATAGCGCTCGCCGGCGCTCGAGCGGCGGACGAAGTCCATGTTCCACTCGTGCAGGTGGTGTAGATCGGCCAGGCCCGCGCCCGTGATCGCGCGAGCCAGGTTCATCGCCGCGGCCGCATTGGCGTACGCGCGGATCAGGCGCCCTGGGTCGGGCCGCCGCGCCTCGGGCGTCGGATCCAGCGAATTGACCATGTCGCCGCGGTACGACGGCAGCCCGGCGACGTCGGTCTCGGCGCTCCTTGGCTTGGCGTACTGACCGGCGATCCGCCCAACCTTGACGACCGGCATCGAGATCCCGTAGGTCAGGACCACGGCCATCTGCAACAGCGTCCGGATCGTGCCTCGCAGGTGCATCTCGGTGTTGTCCACGAAGGTCTCCGCGCAGTCCCCGCCCTGCAGCAGAAACGCCTCGCCGCGCGCC
>Ga0335078_10009774_pt1 | contig 14195 bp, 13 predicted proteins | sample Lox_Sample_32_FD_206711 | JGI IMG/M metagenome (GOLD analysis project Ga0335078, IMG submission 206711) | Soil microbial communities from Loxahatchee National Wildlife Refuge, Florida, United States - Lox_Sample_3.2 | ecosystem: Environmental > Terrestrial > Soil > Wetlands | place: USA...
AAGCAGTCGGCGGCGATGGCGGGGGAACTGGTCGCCAAGGGCCAGAACGCGATCGCCGCCCAGCGGGCCCAGCAGCAGGCCAAGATCGACGCGGCCGCGAACGGCGAGGAGGAGCCGACGTCGGTGCCGACGGTCTCCACGGCGCCCACGGAGTCGGTGATGGGCGAGTCGACGATCAGCAAGGATGTCCGGGTGAACAACACGCCGATCGTGGCCGCGGTGGCCGCGAGCCCCGCGTTCCGGGCCTTCGTGTCGAATGCCACGATCGGCGGCGTCTTCCAGGGCGTGCCCTCTCGGGCGCTCATCAACGGCACCGTCGTCCGCGAGGGCCAGATCCTGGACAGCTCGCTCGGCATCGCCTTCGAGCGCGTCGACGCCGACAAGAAGGTCATCTACTTCAAGGACTACACCGGCGCCGAGGTCGCGAAGAACTACTGAGGGGGGCCGGGGCGCCCCGCGCGGCCTCACCAGGTCTCGACGGGCCCCCGCGGCACGGGGATCGCGCCGCGCCCGGGGACGCCGGCCTCGTCGTCGTCGCCCAGGAACGCCGGCGCCATGGGCGCCGGGCGGTACTTCGGGAGCAGCTCGCCCGACGGGTCGCAGAAGGCGGCGCGCCACGCCTCGTAGCCGGCGACCGCGGCCTCGAAATCGGCCTTGGACTCGATGGCCACGATCCGCCTCTTGAACTCCTTCGCGGGGCCGAAGCGCCTCGCGTACCAGGGCGCCACCTTCCTGAACAGCCTGGCCCCGCGGGCCTCGCCGTAGAAGGCGCAGTACCGGTCGAAGTGAAGCCGCATGACCCGCAGGCGCTCGGCGAAGCCGGGCTCCGTCAGGAGCTCGCCCGTCCTCAGGAAGTGGTCCGTCCTGCGGAAGATCCACGGGTCGTAGAAGGCGCCGCGCCCGATGCCCACGCCCGCGCACCCGGTCGCCTCGAGCATCTGCCTGGCCGACTCCGGTGTCGTGACGTCGCCGTTGCCCACGACCGGGATCGACCGGACCGAGGCGACGACGGCGCGGATGCCGGCGAGGTTCACCCGGCCGCCGAAGCCCTGCGCGCGGGTGCGCCCGTGGACGAAGATCGCGGCGACCCCGGCGCCCTCGAGCGCATGCGCGAGGTCCGGGGCGGTGATGTTCTCCGCGTCCCACCCGAGCCGCATCTTTGCCGTCACCGGGATCCCGACGGCGCCGACCATGGCGCTGACGAGCCCGGCGGTCCTCGTGAGCTCCGTCATCATCGCCGATCCGCCGCCGACCTGCGTCACCTTCCTCACGGGGCACCCCATGTTGATGTCGACCGCCTGGGCGCCCAGGTCCTCGCACAGGACGGCCGCGTCGCGCATCTCGCCGGGTACGCTTCCGAAGAGCTGTATGGCCAGCGGCCGGTCCCCCGGGCACGACTCGACCAGCTTGAGCGCGACCGGGTTGCGCTCGATGAGCGAGCGGGCGTTCACGAGGTCGGTCGTGGCCCAGCCCAGCCCGCCGATTTCGCGCAGGGTGAGCCGCATCGGCAGGTTCGTGTACCCGGCCAGCGGCGAGAGGAAGAGGTTGGAGGCGAGCTCGATCCTTCCGATGTGCATGCGCGGCCCCAAGGATGCCCGCGCCCGCCCGACCGGCAACCGGCAAGTGGCGCGCCGCCCGGCTAGCCGGCGGCGAGCTCGCGCGCCAGCCGGTTGTGGCGCTCGAGCACGGGGCCCATGTCGACCGTGGCGATCGTCCCGTCCTCGACCACCACGCGGCCGTTGACGACGACCCACGAGGCCCGCTGCGGGGCGCACAGGACAAGCGCGGCGACGGGGTCGTGGAGGGCGCCCGCCAGGCCGGCGCCGCGAAGGTCAAACGCCGCGAAGTCCGCGGCCATCCCCGGGGCGAGGGCGCCGATGTCGTCGCGGCCGAGGACGCGGGCGCCCCCGACCGTCGCCAGCTCGAGCGCCTGGCGCGCGCTCATCGCGGACGCCCCCGACCCCACGCGCTGGAGTAGCATGGCCTGGCGCGCCTCGGCGAGGAGGTTGCCCGAGTCGTTGGAGGCGGAGCCGTCGACGCCAATCCCGACGTCGACGCCCCGGGCGAGCATGCGGCCGACCGGCGCAACCCCCGAGCCGAGGCGCATGTTGGAGCACGGGCAATGGGCCACGCCCGTCCGGGTCCTGGCGAAGAGCCCGATCCCCTCCTCGTCGAGCCTGACGCAGTGCGCGTGCCACACGTCCCCGCCCGTCCACCCTAGCTCGTCGGCGTACTGGGCGGGGGTCATCCCGAACGTCTCCTTGCTGTAGGCGACATCGGCGTCGTTCTCGGCGAGGTGGGTGTGGAGGCGGGCGCCGAGCGACCGGGCGAGCTCCGCCGACGCGCGCATGAGGTCGCGGCTCACCGAGAACGGCGAGCACGGGGCGACCGCGATCCGCCGCATCGCGAGGCGCCTCGGGTCGTTGTGGGCCTCGATCACGCGCTGGGTGTCGGCCAGGATGTCCGGCTCCGTCTCGACCAGGCTGTCGGGGGGCAGCCCGCCGCGGCTGCGCCCGACGCTCATGCTGCCTCGGGCGGCGTGGAAGCGCATGCCGATCCTCTCGGCCGACTCCAGGCTGTCCTCGAGGCGGCACCCGTTGGGGAAGAGGTAGAGGTGGTCGCTCGAGGTGGTGCACCCGGAGAGCATGAGCTCCGCCATGGCCGTCAGCGTGGAGACGCGGATCATCTCCGGCGTGATCCTCGCCCAGACCGGGTAGAGGGCCTCGAGCCAGGCGAAAAGCCCGGCGTCCTGGGCCGGCGGGAAGGCCCGCGTGAGGCTCTGGAACATGTGGTGGTGCGTGTTGACGAGGCCCGGGACGACCGCGTGGCCCGCGAGGTCGAGCACCCGGTCCGCGGTGGCCGGCAGGTCGGCCGCACCCCCGACCGCCGCGATGCGGTTGCCCTGCGCGAAGAGCCCACCGCCGCGGATCTCGCGCCGGGCGCCGTCCATCGTGACGAGGACGTCCGCGTTGCGCGCGAGCAGCGTCGGGCCGGTGCCGCCGGGCGCGGTCATGTCGCCCCGATCGAGGCCTTCATCCGGCCCAGGGCCTCGGCCAGCGTCGACCTCGGGCATCCGAAGTTCAACCGCAGGTGCGTGCCGGGCCGGGCGCCGAAGGGAACCCCGTCGCTCAGACCCACCCCGTGCGTCTCGAAGTGCTTCACCGGGCTGGGCAGGCCGAGGCCCCGGACGTTGAGCCAGGCCAGGTAGGTCGCCTCGACGGGAGCCTCGAGGATGATGTCCGGCATCTCGCGCCGGAAGAAGTCCGCGAGGTAGTCCCGATTGGCGCGCAGGTAGGCGAGGAGGGCCTCGCGCCACGGGCCGCCGTCGCGGTAGGCGGCCTCGCAGGCGGCGTACCCCAGGGCGTTGACCTCCGGCACGATGCCCGCGCACGCCCTCGCGAACCGGCCGCGCAGGGCCGGGTCCGGGATGATCGCGAAGGACGTGCCGAGGCCCGGGAGGTTGTAGGTCTTGCTCGGGGACATGAGGGTCACCGTGCGCGCCGCGTCGGCCGGCGCCGCGATCGCGAAGGGCTCATGGACGGCGCCCGGCTCCAGGAGGAGGTCGCAGTGGATCTCGTCGGACACGAGGACGAGGTCGTGGCGCGCGCAGAAGTCGGCGGTCAGGGCGAGCTCCTCGCGGGTCCAGACGCGCGCCACCGGGTTGTGCGGGTGGCAGAACAGGAGGATCCTCGTGCGCTCCGTCACGGCCGCCTCGAGCGCCTTCCAGTCGATGTCCCAGAGCGGCTCGTAGGCATTGAGCGCGAGCGGCACGGCCCTGGGCACCCGCCCCCCGTTCTTCGGGGCCGTCGCGAACGGGGGATAGACGGGCGAGAGGCTCAGGACCTCGTCGCCGGCCTCCGCGAAGGCGAGCACCGACACGTTCAGGCCGCACACCAGGCCGGGGAGCCACACGATCCAGGACGGGTCGACCTTCCAGCGGTGCCGCCGCTCGAGGTCCTCGAGGACGGCGTCGACCGTCGACCGGAGGGGGCGCGCATAGCCGAAGATCCCGTGGGCCACGCGGCGCCGGAGGGCCTCGACGATCGCCGGGGCGGTCTCGAAATCCATGTCCGCGACCCACATGGGCAGGACGTCGCGTCCCTCGTATCTCTGCCACTTCTGCGAATCGGTGCCGCGGCGCTCGGGCGGCCGGTCGAAATTGAAGGTCATCGGGGCGCCGAGGAGACCACATCGCGCGGCCGATGCCGAACGTTTTTTGACCGGGGCCCGCCCCGGCGCGGCCCCGGACTCACGCGCGCGCGAAGAGGGGCAGCCTGCGCATGCCGGGAACGGTGACCAGGCCCTTGTCGGTGATGCGTATCTCGGGGATGACGGACAGCGGTATCAGGTTGAACCCCATGTAGGGAAGCGCGCAGCCGGCCGCCCTCCACGCGCGCTTGAGCCTCGCCGTCGCCGCCGCGACCTCGGGCGCCCGGCGGTCGGAGATGAGGCCGGCGACGGGAAGGGCGACGCGGGCGACGACCCTGCCGCCGCGCACGACGCAGACGCCGCCCCGCATGCGCCTGATCTCGGCGAGCACCCGGCGCATGTCGGCCTCGCCCCTGCCGGCGAGGATGATGTTGTGGGCGTCGTGGCCGACGGAGCTGCCGACGGCCCCGTCCCTGAGGCCGAAGCCCTTGAGCAGGCCGTGCGCGACGGCGCCCGACTTGCCGTGGCGCTCGACGACCGTGACGAAGCACAGGCCGTGGCGGGCGAGGAGCCCCGCCCAGGCCTCGCCGGGGCGGGGCCGGAGCGCGATCCGGTCGTGAATCAGGATGATCTTCCGGCGCACCGTCCGGATGACGTTCGCCGTCACCGGGCCCCTGGGGAGCGCCGGCGCGAGGGCGGGCGCCCGCGGCAGCCTGACCGTCTCGTATGCGGCCTTCGGATACCGATAACGGCGCGAGAGGGCCCTCTCGAGGGCCGGCGTGATCCTCCGGTCCCTGACGACGAGCTCGCCGCCGTACCACGTGCACCGCGGCTCGAGCGCGTCGTTGAGAAGCACCAGGTCGGCGCGCCGTGCGGGCGCGAGGCCGCCGATCTCCCCGTCCATCGCGAACCGCGTCGCCGGATGGAGGGAGCCCATGCTCCAGGCCGCCGCGGGCCCGATGCCCGCCCTCACGGCGCAGCGCGCGACCCAGTCCATGCCGAAGAGGAACAGGTCGTCGGCGTCGCGGTCGTCGGTGCAGATGCACACCCGCTTGGGGCTGGCGCCGAGCTCGGTGACGGCCCTTATGGCCATGGGGAGGGAGTTCCAGGGGGTCGTGGGCGGGCCGCCGCGCAGGAAGACCCACACGCCGCACTCGAGGAAGTCGTCGGCGATTTGCCGGTCGATCGCCTCATGGGTGTCCGAGATCCCGGAGGCCGCTCCCGCCGCCACGAACTCGCGGCCGTAGATGTGGCCCGAGACGGGAAGGCCGCGCCTGAGCGCCTGCGCGAGGATGGCGTGGCTCCTGCGGTCGCCCATGGCCACCTGCACGAAGTCCATCTTCTCGCCGAGGCCCACGGCCTCGGGCCAGCGGTCGAAGATCCGGCCTATCTTTGCCGGCGTCAGGTCGCCCCCGGCGGTCTCGAACCTCGGGCCCGTCGCGGGGACGGTGCTCGGGACGGTGAGGAAGATCGAGAGGGGGGCGCGGCGCGCATCCTCGAGCATCCACTCGATCCCCCGCGCGTCGCAGACGTTGCCGATCTCGTGGCTGTCGCAGAAGATCGTCGTCGTCCCATTGAGCAGCGCCGGCTCCGCGTAGGCGCACGCGGTCATCATCGAGCTCTCGATGTGGATGTGTGGATCCACGAGTCCCGGGGCGATGATGCCGCCCCGGGCGTCAAAGAAGGGGACCCGCGCGCCCCGGGTCGGCCTGCAGGTGCCGGCGGGCCTCACGGCCGCGATTCTGCCGCACTTTATCCAGACCTCGCGCTCGCGGTGGATCCGCTCGGTGTAGGTGGAGAGGATCCTTGCCCCGGTGATCACGAGGTCGGGGGGCTCCCGCCCCATCGCGACGGCCGCGAGCGCACGCGTGACCTTGTGGAGCGGGGGCACGGAGAAGCGCGTGAGGCTCATCCGCCATGGTTATGGCCCGTGGCCCGGGTGAGGCGAGCCGTTATGGACGCGCCGGCCCGGCCGCCCGGGGCCCTCCGGGGGCCGGGCCCTTCGCGTGTGAATTTCCTGCGCACCGCCCTGTCCCAACCTGGGAAAAAAGTTCACATTTTCGGCGAACGCCGAAAGGTGATGCCTATGATGGACAACGTCTTATGTCCGTGCCACCCCCGGCACCGAACCTGCGAAATGCGGGGTACTATGCGACTCATACACTACACCAATCCCCAGGCGCTCTCCGTTGCGCCGTCCGCCGGCCTCGGCGGACGCCTGCAGCTGGGAGACATCGAGGATCAGATCGACTGGCTGTTCGGATCGGCGCTGACCGGCTTCGCCGGCGCGGGCCGGGGCGGGCAGTTCCCGGTCGATATCTTCGAGGACAAGGACAACACGTACGTCCGGGCCGAACTGCCCGGCGTGAACCGCGACGCCATCGGCGTCGAGATGGTCGAGGGCTCCCTCTTCATCCAGGCCTCCCGCAAGGAGAGGACCGGCGACGCAGAGAGCTCCGTCTCGTTCAACCGCCTCGTCGGCATTCCGGACGACGTCCAGGCCGACAAGGTCACGGCCGCCTATGAGAACGGCATCCTGACCGTGACGCTTCCGAAGAAGGAGGAGGCCAAGCCGAAGAAGATAACCGTGTCGGTCAGCTGAAGCCGCCGCGCACCGACGAAAGGAAACACCACCATGTCACTGCTCAACACACTCATCCCATCGCGCCGCGGCGCGATGACCAAGGACGACGGCGAGGCCCACCCGGTCAGCCGGCCGCTCTTCGAGATCGACGAGACCGACGCCGGCTATGGCGTGACGGTCTACCTGCCCGGGGTCGCCAAGGACGGCCTCGAGATCACCGACGAGGGCGACGAGCTCCGGATCACCGGCAGGCGCGCGTCGAAAATGCCCGGGGGCCTGACCGCCCTCCACCGCGAATCGTCCGACGCCGACTACGAGCTCGTGCTCACGCACGACAGCACCGTCGACACGGGGAAGATCGGGGCGGAACTGAAGGACGGCATCCTCCGGCTGGCGCTCGCCAAGGCCGAGTCGGCCAAGCCGCGGAAGATCTCCGTCAGCTGACCGACCGCCCCGGGCGGGGACCATCCTGTCCGCATGACCGAGGGCCGGGCGCCCCGCGGGCGCCCGGCCTTTTGCGTTTGCGAATGCGCGGGCCGCGCCGACGATAAGCCGCGCCCCGGGGCCGCCGGGGCACGAGCCCCACGAAAACGCATTGAATCCGAAGCAAGACCCGGGGCGGGCGGGGCCCGTCCTGCTCTATGACGCCACCTGCGGCCTGTGCAACCGGGCCGTCCGGTTCCTCCTCCGCATCGACCGGCGGGGCGTGCTGGGCTTTGGCGCGCTCCAGGGCGCGGCCGGCCAGGCGTGGCTCCGGGCGCACGGGCTGCCGGCCGCCGACTTCGAAAGCATGGTCCTCGTCCGCGACTGGGGCGCCGGCAACGGCGGGTATGCGCTGCGGACCGACGCCCTGGTGGCCGCGCTCGAGGCGTGCGGCGGGGCCGGCCGCGTGCTCGGCCTGATGCGGGTCGTGCCGCGTCCGCTGCGCGACGGGGCCTACCGGCTCGTCGCGCGACTGCGGTACCGCGTGTTCGGCGCCTGGAAGGACCGGCCGCTCCCGAGGCCGGAATGGCGGGAGCGGTTCATCGGCGATCCCCCTTCCTGAGCAGGAGCGACGCTCCGGCCGCCGCGGCAAGGGCGGCCGCTATGACGGCGGCCGAGACGGCGTTCGGCACGCGCAGCCAGGGCCCGGCAAGCATCTTCACCCCGACAAAGGCGAGGATAAGCGCGAGCCCCGCATTCAGGAAGCGCAGCCTCGGCAGCGCGGCGCTCACCACGAAATAGAGGGCGCGCAGGCCCAGGACCGCGAACAGGTTGGACGCCACGGCGACCGCCGCGTCGCGGGTCACCCCCAGGACCGCCGGGAGCGAATCGAGCGCAAAGACCAGGTCGGCCGCCTCGATCGCCACGAACGCGGCCAGCGCCGGGGGCACGCGTCCCGCGAGATACCGGACCGCGGGGACCGCCGCCGGGTCGAGCAGCCTCCTGCCGCCCCGGGCCGCGATGCGGATGCCGGCCGCCAGGATGAACGCCCCGAGGACGGGGACGATCCAGGAAAAGCGGGCGATCGCCCGCATGCCCGCGATGAGAAACGCCGAGCGGAAGACGGCGGCGCCGGCGACGCCCCAGAAAAGCAGGCGGCGCCTGCGCGCGGGCTCCACGCCGAACTGCCCGAAGACAAGCGCGAAGACAAAGGCGTTGTCCGCGCTCAGGCTGAGCTCGATCAGGTAGCACGCGGCGTACTGCTGCGCCAAGTCGGGCCCCCGGGCCAGCCAAAGGCCGCAGCCGTAGCCGATCCCGAGGAGGATGCAGACGAGCGCGACGAGGGCGTCCCTCGGCCGGAAGGGCCCAGGTTCGGCTTCACGGCGTGCTGGGATCGGCATCGCGCGGCGGCTCCGGCTCAAGTCCAGACGGTGCCGGCGGATGCGGGTTTGGCAACGCCGGCCCGCAGGCGAACCCTCGCGCGGGCGCGGATCCGACAGGGGCCCCGATGAGCGCCCCTGATGCACGGATGGACCAAGTCTAATGCGCCGTCCGGCGGGGTTTTCGTAAGAGAGTTGTCAATAATATGTTGGGAACTACGTAACGGAGCTGCTTTCGCTGGAAAAGGAAATCGAGTTGACCGATCCTTGGCGCTAGTTCGATGAACGGCCCAGCACACACCTACGGCAGATTCCAGCCGGCGCCGGTGGCGCTCGTCGCGGATGCCGTTCGGCGCGCCTGGGCCAGGATCGCCGGCCCCGGCCGCGGAGGGAGGCGCATGCGCGAGGCCGCCGCGGGGGTCCCGGGCGACGTCGAGAACCTCCCCGCCCGGCACGGCATCCGCCACGGCGGGCCCCCCGAGGGCGCCAGTCGCGTGTTCCGGGCGCCTGGACTCAACCATGTGCCCGCGGCCGGACCGGGATCCGCCAACGCGGGCCGGCCCCAGGAGGTGCGCACGGAGCGCGCCCCCGGGTCGGGCCAGCATTCCGGGCTGTTCAAGCCCCGGAGGTGAGGGGACGCGCGGTGCGATCTTTCGGCGCAGTTTGCCTTTTGGGGGTTGTGGTACACCGCAGGAGTAGTCCCGCGGCATAGGGAGGGATCGGGCAGGGGTGCCCGATCCCTCTTCGCCGCCGACCCTCTGACCGAGCGCCGGGCGCGGCCGGGACGTCACTTGACCGGCCCGGGATGCGTCCATTCAATGGCTCCCGGGCAATACCATGGTCACGCGTCATCCCGTTCGCGCCTACTTGGCCATCCTTTCGGCTCCGGCGGCCCTGGGATGGGGGGCGCCGCCGCGCGCGGAGCTGGCCTCGTCGTCGCCCTTCCTCCCCCTGAACGCGGCGGCGGTGGCGGGCCGGTCGGGCCCGACGGGCCCCGTCGAGCTTCGCGGCATCATGTCCACCTCCGACGGCGCCGCCTATTGCATCTTCGACACGGCCAAGAAGACGAGCGCGTGGGTGAGGCTGAACGAGGGCGGAAACGACTTCGTCGTCCGGTCCGCGGACCCGGGCAGCGACAGCGTGACGGTCGATTTCCAAGGGCGGAGCCTGCGGCTCGTGCTGCGCGAGGCCAAGGTTGCGTCGTCCGGCGCTGCGGCGGCGGCCGCGCCGCCGACGGTCGCGGGCGGGTTTGCCCCGCCGGTTGTGCTCAACCCCAGCCCGGCGGACGAGCAGCGGCGCCTGGACGCGGTCGCGCAGGAGGTCCGCAGGCGCAGGCTCGAGCGCGAGCGGGCGGCCCAGGCCGCGCAGGGCGGGGGCCAGGCCCCGAACCCACTGCCGCCACCCGCGCCCAACCGCTAGCCGGCGGCCGCGCCGGACGTCGGATAGTTCGTGCACAGTCCGGGCGTACCCGTAGCGTGAGTCCCAAATGGGAACTCAGCCCCGCAGCGCCGACGGCGGACCCTCCAACACGGAGCTGATCCGCCGGCTCTTCCGCCTCGCCTGGCGGTACCGGCTGAAGTGCGTGCAGGTGCTTTCCATCCAGCTCGTCCTGCTGACGATGGGCCTGTTCGGCCTGAGCTTCACCGGCATAGGGATCGACTACATCCTCCAGGTCGTCGCCCACTCGGCCACGGCCGCGGCGCCTACGGCGGCGGCGCGCTTCCTGCACGTGAGCCTTCCGGCGGGCATGGGCCCCATGCACGTCCTCGGGCTGCTCGGCGGCCTGATCCTCGCCCTCTCGGGCTGCCGGGCGGTCCTCAACTACGTCTACGCCGTGCAGGTGAACATCCTCGTCCAGCAGAACCTGGTCGTGGACCTGCGCGCGGAGATCTACGACAAGCTCCAGCGGCTGAGCTTCCGCTTCTTCGACGCCAACTCGACGGGGTCGATCATCACGCGGGTGACTGGCGACGTCCAGGCGGTGCGCATGTTCGTCGACCAGGTGCTGATCCAGAGCGTCATCATGGTGATCTCGCTCACGGTCTACGCGGTCTACATGGCGAGCCTGAGCCCCGGGCTGACGCTGGCGTGCCTGGCGACGGCCCCGGTCCTCTGGATCATGTCGGCGGCGTTCTCGCGGAAGATACTTCCCGAGTACGCGGAGAACCGGAAGCTCGTCGAGCGGCTGGTGCAGTACCTGGCGGAGAGCGTCCAGGGCGTGGCCGTCGTGAAGGGATTCGGCCGCGAGCGGGAGAACCGCGAGAAGTTCGACGAGTTCAACGCCGCCGCGCTCAGCCAGCAGTACCACATCTTCTGGTGGGTGAGCCTCTTCTCGCCCACCGCGGGTTTCCTGACCCGGATCAACACGATGGTGCTCCTGAGCTACGGGGGCTGGCTCGTGGCGCAGCACCGCCTGCCGCTCGGCGCCGGACTCGTCGTCTTCGCGGGGCTCCTGGACCAGTTCGCCGGGCAGGTGAACAACGTCGCGACGATCGTCAACTCGGTCCAGCAGTCGCTCATCGGGGCCCGTCGGGTCTTCGAGGTCCTCGACGCCCCGATCGAGGTGCGCTCGGCGCCCGACGCCGTCCGGCGCGCCCGCCTGGAGGGGGCGGTGCGCTTCGAGGGCGTCTCGTTCAAGTACGGGCGCCTGGACCCGGTCGTGCGGGACATCAACCTCGAGGTGAAGCCGGGCGAGTGCGTCGCGATCCTGGGGGCGACCGGCGCCGGCAAGAGCGTCCTGATGAGCCTGATCCCCCGGTTCTACGACGTCTCGAAGGGGCGGATCCTGGTCGACGGGATCGACGTGCGCCGGCTGCACCTCGACGACCTGCGCCGCAACATCGGGACGGTGTTCCAGGAGAGCTTCCTGTTCTCCAACACCGTCGCCGCCAACATAGCCTTCGGGCATCCCGACGCGACGCAGGCGCAGATCGAGCGGGCGGCGCGCATCGCCGCGGCCCACGAGTTCATCATGGGCCTGCCCAAGGGCTACGAGACGGTGCTCGGCGAGAGCGGCAACAGCCTGTCCGGGGGGCAGCGGCAGCGGCTGGCGATCGCCCGCGCCGTGCTCCTGGAGCCGGCGATCCTCCTGCTCGACGACCCGACGGCCGCGATCGACAGCGCGACCGAGCGCGAGATCTTCGAGGCGCTCGACCGCGCGATCGCGGGGAGGACGACGTTCATCGTCGCCCACCGCCTGAGCACGCTGCGGCGCGCGGACCTCATCCTCGTGCTCGAGGACGGGCGCATCGTCCAGAGGGGGACCCACCGCGAGCTGATCGCGGTTCCGGGGCCGTACCTGCACGTGGCCAACCTCCAGCTCGTCGACAGCCGCGAGCTCCAGGGGGCCCCGGGAGGGGACGGGCCATGAGCGCCGACAGGGCCCGCAGGCCGAACCTCATCCTCGTCCAGCGCATCCGCGACGAGGACGACGACGAGGAGCAGTTCAAGCCGCTCCAGTGGGGGCTCGCCAGCCGCCTCCTGCGCTACGCCCGGCCGGTCCGGCGCAAGCTCGCGGTCATGGTCGGGCTGACGATTGCCCGGGCGATGCAGCTGCCCGCGCTCGCGTGGCTCACCGCCCGGGTGATCAAGGGCCCGATCGCGCACGGCGACCTCCGCGGCATCGCCCTCGGCACCGTTGCCTTCGCCGCGCTGGCGGTCGTGACGGATGCGATGTTCCACTTCCGCCAGCGCTACGCCCTCGAGATCGGCGAGACCGTCGTGAACGGGCTGCGCGCGGAGATCTTCGAGAAGACGCAGCGCCAGCCGATGAGCTTCTTCCACAGGATGAAGCTAGGCCGGATCCTGAGCCGGGTCACGAGCGACGTCGAGGCGGTGCGCGTCGGCATCCAGGACGTCGGCTTCGTGAGCGCGATCCAGTTCGGGCAGATGCTCTTCGCGGCCATCGTGCTGATCTGCTACGACTGGAAGATGTTCCTCGTCGTCGTGTGCATGGCGCCGGTCCTATGGGAGGTTAACCACCACTTCCGGATGAAGCTGAGCCGCCTCACCCGGGCCTCCCAGGAGAGCTTCAGCAGGGTCACGGCGACTCTCGCCGAGTCGGTGAACGGGATCCGCGTGACCCAGGGCTTCGTCCGCCAGGACATGAACGCCGGCCTGTTCAGGAGCCTTCTTTGGGACCACTCGAAGTACAACATCGCGCTCGCGAGGACCTCGGCGGTGCTCGCGCCGATCCTTGAGCTGAACAGCCAGTTCTTCGTGGCGACGCTCCTCGTTGTCGGCGGCTGGCGGATCTTCCACGGCAACATGCAGGCGGACAACCTGATCATGTTCCTGCTCCTCGCGAACATCTTCTTCTCGCCGATCACCGTCATCGGGAACCAGTACAACCAGGGGCTGCTGGCCATGGCCGGCGCGGAGAGGATCTTCCGCCTGATCGACACGCCCCCGGACTGGGAGGACGCCCCGGAGGCGACGGCGCTCGCGGACCCGAGGCAGGGGGGCGCGCCGGCCGGCGCCCGGATCGAGTTTCGCGGGGTCTCGTTCGGCTACGACCCCGCGCGGCTCGTCCTGCACGACATCAGCTTCGCGGCCGAGCCCGGCCAGACGGTGGCGCTCGTGGGGCACACGGGCAGCGGGAAGACCTCCATCATCAACCTGGTGTCCAAGTTCTACCTGCCGACCCGGGGCGAGGTCCTCATCGACGGCCGGGAGATCCGCACCGTCACCGGGCACTCGCTCCACCGCCAGATGGGGATGGTGCTGCAGCAGAACTTCCTGTTCAGCGGCTCGGTGATCGAGAACATCCGCCTGAGCAAGCCCGACGCGACGCCGGGCGAGGTCCGCGACGCGGCGGCGAGGCTCGGCTGCCTCGATGTCCTCGACGAGTTTGAGGACGGCCTGGACACGCAGGTCGGCGAGCGCGGCTCCGGCCTCTCGGTCGGACAGAGGCAGGTCGTGTGCTTCATGCGCGCCCTGCTCGCCCATCCGCGGATCGTCATCCTCGACGAGGCGACGAGCTCGATCGACGCGCTGACCGAGTCCCGCCTGCAGCGCGCCCTCGCGGTCCTGCTGCGCGAGCGCACGAGCTTCGTGGTCGCGCATCGCCTGAGCACGATCCGGGGCGCCAACCTCGTGCTCATGCTCGAGGAGGGGCGCATCATCGAACGGGGCACGCATGCCGAGCTGCTGGCGAAGGGCGGCCATTACGCCTCCCTCTACAGGCAGTTCGTGCAGGTCGACGACCGCCGTTGAGTCCCCGAGGGCAAATCCGACGATTTTGCTCGGAAGAAGGCCCGTTTTCCCTCTAGAAAGACGTTGCCTTCAGAGGAAGAAACCCTAAAACAGCATCAATATGGCCAAAAAATCAGCTCGCAAACCAAACGCAGCGTTCATGAAGCCGGTTCAACCGGACGCCCACCTCGCCGCGGTCGTCGGCTCCAAGCCGCTTCCCCGCACGGAGCTCACCAAGAAGCTCTGGGATTACATCAAGAAGAACGGGCTCCAGGACAAGAAGGACAGGAAGATGATCAACGCCGACGGCGCCCTCAAGGTCGTGTTCGGCGGCAAGCCCAAGGTCAGCATGTTCGAGATGACCAAGCACGTCTCGAACCACGTTTCCTAACACTAGGAAGACAAACGGATATTTGCCGCCGCGGGTCCGCCCGCGGCGGTTTTTTTTTGCGCGCCGCCGGGGCCCT
>Ga0335078_10009775_pt1 | contig 14195 bp, 12 predicted proteins | sample Lox_Sample_32_FD_206711 | JGI IMG/M metagenome (GOLD analysis project Ga0335078, IMG submission 206711) | Soil microbial communities from Loxahatchee National Wildlife Refuge, Florida, United States - Lox_Sample_3.2 | ecosystem: Environmental > Terrestrial > Soil > Wetlands | place: USA...
CCCTAAAAAATGTTGCTGGTGATCGGCTAGCCCGCCCACTTCATAAAGTTCGGCGTTGGCGTCGAAATCGATCTGCAAGCCAGCGCCGTCTGACCGATTGTGAACTGTGATCGAGAAACCCTCGACGGGTCCATGCGCAAGATGATGGACGATGCCCTGTTTTCCGGCGAACCTCAGGTCATCCTGAGAGGACAGAATGTCGATCATGGGACCAAACTTCGCCGGGCTATCCGACGAGTCAGCATCTGCCCACATCTCCGCTATTGGAAATCGTTCGTGCTCTAACGCCTCGGCTAATCTGCTGGCCGCCTGTTTAACAAGCTCGAGCACGCTCATACTTGCGGTGACGGTCAACCGAACCGGTAACAGGTTTGCGACCATGCCAGGTATGTTTCGCGAGACAGAGGCACGGGCCGCGATCGGCAGACTGAGAACTAAATCCTCAGCGCCTGTCATGCGGTGCATAAAAATCCCGACTGCGGCAATGATGACGCTTTCGACGCTCGTTGCGGTTTGGGATACGAGCGCCTGCAGGCGATTGAAATCGCGCGATTGAAGCTCGGCAGTCTTTCGCACGATACCGCCGGAAGCGGCACTCCGCTGACGAGTAGGACTCAGCGAGCCCGGGCAATCCGCCAAATAACCTGACCAAAATTTCCGGTCCGAATTAAAACGTTCCGAAGTACGGTAGGCCGCTTCATCGCCGAGCAAAAGATTCAGTGAACCGAGATTACCCTGGAGGTTCGTTTGTCCATCTGCGAGCGCCGTGTAAATCTCCGCCACTCGTTGAGCAACAAGCGAAATCCCAAAGCGATCCAGCGCAATTGGACTGTAGCGCGCATACCAATAGAAGCGGTCGACCGATATCTTGAACAAGGCATAAGAGAACGTCGCGTCGCGAGTCGGATCCGTTGACCGGGCGAGGTCGCGGTTCATCCATGATTGGGCCGCCGCGTGTGGGTCATTTTCAGTGCACACATCGATAAAGGGCACCGGCCACTCGCGCGCGGCGCCAACGAGTTGACCCGGCCCATCCGCACCCTCGATGATTTGAATGCGGAGCGCATCCGTCTCGGACACGACCTGTCGCAATGCTTGCTCAAACAGGGCGGGATCGACAGATCCACAGATCTCGACGTAGGCGCCGAGATTGTGCGCGGTATGTGCGGGATCGCGCTGTAGCGCGCGCCAGATTCTCCGCTGAGATGCCGAAAGCGGGTACCAATCATTACGCGTTTCGGTAAAGAGGATGCGATTGGTCGCGTACTCTGCGAACACTTCCTGCACCACAAATCTCCGACGATTACCGAAACCGACTAGCCCTCATTATTCAAGACGTTAGCCTCGACTCCGATTAAATTGCAAGCGAGCTTCGACCAAAGCAATCAATCAGTGGTGAGGTCAAAAAAGCAATGGAATTCACGGCGAACTCATGCTGGCTGGAACCCTCTCTCCGCTCAGGTCGGGGACGCGTTAAGGCATTCACGCAACAATTGCCGCGCCGAATGGCCGGCCGACCCCCTGTGGGATGGCCCGCAACCGCCGGCGTCGCTCAGTCGCGCTGGTCCATTTGTGCGTTAATTACGGTAGCAAAATCTCCTTTTCGCCGAACAATCTTTCGGCCGTCATACCCCGCGCTCTACACGCCTCTATGAGCCGATTCGACTGTACGATAGGATTGGATTTTTCGGTGTACTTGATGCCCATCACGTGGTTGAGCCAGGGTTCCTGGCCCATGGCATAGACGTACACCTCCTTGCAATGGAACTGTTCAACGATCGCCATACCGCGGTCATAATTGGAGCCCGCCAGTCGGCGTGATTGGTCTTTTGCGCGATCGAGCTTTTGCGTCAACAACGGACCGTAAAGCCACGACAAGGGCGCGCCGTCGCACTCCATCCCCAGAAAAATCGCATCAACGTCGCCAAGCTCGCGATGAATATGCTCGTACAGCTTCGGCGCAATATTGCAGGAATCGGCCAGGAACAAGAGCTTATGCTCGCCCAAACGGACCAGGTAGCCGGATTTCGTCAGTACGTTCAGGTCGGCATGCTCGCCCAAGAAAGGTACAGCCGTGATCGTGCCATGGCCGAAATCAATCTCTTCCATTTCGGCGACCTCGATCACGTTTTGGAAGCCGCATTGCTTTAGCAGCAGCCGCAATGATGGGTCTTGCAAACTGCCGCCGCCATTCCGCGGCACAACGATCGTGCGGATGCGATGGCGCAATTGTAGCAGCGTCTCGAACAGAATGTGGTCCTGATGGTTGTGCGTGATCAGGACGAAATCGATGACTTCCGGAAGATCGTCGTACGTATAACGGGAAATTGTACTCTCGTAGGTATAACTCAGCACCGGGTCGAGCAGCAAAGTCGTTCCGCCGGATTCCAGAAGGATACAAGCATGACCAAAATAACGCCACCGCGCACCGGGACCATTATAATTCGAATAGGGTGGAGGCGGTTCCGGCGTGAGAAAATTTCGGAACACGGCCGCGTCTTCGTCGCTCAATTCGAGCTGGTCACGCATTGCCTCGAACGGCATTGGCTGGCGTTTCATCCGAAAGAGTCGATCGTACCGTTCGCTTGCGAACGGAATCTGCAGCCGAATCGCATTGCCCTTGTCTAGGCGCGGCGTACTCATGACGAATGGTCGATCATCGCTGCTGATTTCGGCGAGCATTACCGTCTGAAAGGAATCGTCGTAAAACTGGCTGCGGTAGAGCAGAGGTTCGATCAAACGAAACGATGGCTGATTGTTCAGGTCATAAACGATTTCGACAAAACCCTGCAGACATGGCGGAACTTCGGCATAGAGGCCTTCCAGACTGAAGCCTTTCGCTTTGGCTCGTAAGAGAGCATCCAATTTGTCGATCGATTGCGAAAGCTCGACGAGGTCTTTGCGTTCCTTTATGGTCCGATCACGCAGCGCCCTGACGTCCTCTTCGCGATTACGCTTGAAATCCATATAAGGCCCGCCCACCATTTTCGGGTCTTGCACTGCCGCATCGTGCGCTTCAGGGCATTCGAGATACGATTCCATGATCTTCAGATGGCGGTCGGTCAAATTGCGCGCCGCTGTCGCCGGCGGAATCAGATGTGTCCAGGCATACCAATCGTCTATAAGCGGCTCTGCCATAATATTTGGCCGCAGGTAAATCGGATTATTCATCGCATTCGCTCTTTCGCTCTAAGGCCGATGAAGAGGTCGCAGCTTCCTTGCAGCGGCGCCACCTATTTCAAGACGCACCATCTTATAGTAATAACATCCTGATAGGTTCGACTCCAATATTGCGGATAGATCGATTACGGGCCTTTTTGACAATTCGTCTATCGAGGCAAGCACCATTTAGATTGTGCGCGGGGCGCGCCGAGAATGGTTGCTACGATTGAGTACCACCCACCTCTTCGGCGAAACGGCCTTCATCCATGCGGAGCCTGCGCATGGGAAAATCGATCTCGTTCAGATAGCGGTCATCATGGCTTATCGCCACGATCGTGGCGCCAGCTTGATTCAAGGCTGGAATTAACTCCTGGTAGAACTTTCGCCGGAAATCCGGATCCTGATCCGAGGTCCACTCGTCAAGCAACAGGATGGGACGTTTCTCCAGAAGCGCAACCACGAGCGCGAGCCGCTTGCGCTGTCCGCCCGACAAGTCGAGCGTCCGAAATTCGTGATCAGTCAGGCGCGTTTTGGCGATGAGACGGAATTCCGTGAGCAGCCGATCAACTTCGGCGGGATCGGGACTCGAAATGCCGTATAGCTTCATAAAGAGGTGATAATCGGCAAAAATCGCAGTGAGCAGCGAGCGATACATTTCGCGCGTGCTATCATCAACGCGCATTCCGTCGAGCAGTATTTCACCCGATTCGGGCACGTACAGGCCCGCTAGTACCTTTAAAAATGTCGACTTACCCGATCCGTTGCCGCCGGTAATAAACACCACTTCGCCGCGGCGCAGCGTGAAATTCACCGGGCCGACCTTAAAGGTGGCTTCTGCCGACCTATCGAAATAGCGAAACAGAACATTGTGCATCTCTATCTTCTCGAAACGAGACGGCAGTTGAGCCGCGCTTATGTCAGCGCTCTGCGCGGTCGCCAATAGATCAGCCTCCAATTGTTCTATTCTGTCCGACGCGGCATTTGCCGATGCCAGCATTGGGATCGATTGGACAAGGCCAAAAGACGCACCCACGACGAACAGCAGAGCCAGTATGGCTTTTGTAACCGCGGTGCCGCCGCCCGAGCCGCTCAGAGTCGGGGAAACAAATACGACCGCACCGAGCAACAGGTACATCGCAAATTGCGAAAATATCATTCGCTTGAAATTGTCCGCATTCGCTTTGATTTTCACGTACGCAGCTGTGCTCGATACTTCAACCACGTCGGCAAACAATTCATCGCTGCGCAATTTATTCAGCCTCACCTCTTTGAAGCCGTCCAAAACGTCGGTCAACCTGTCGAACAGGCGGTTCGTCCATTCGGCTGCCTCCCGCTGTCCTTCGGCCAGCTGGCGGCCCTTGAAATAAAATATTGCGGCCATTGCGCCTACGATCGTCATGCTGAGCAAGAACGCCACAAGCGACAAATAGGCTACATAGAATCCAACGAAGACAATCAGAATCACGCTCTGTATCGAAAATACGAGCATGTTGCTCGCTTGCGTGAGCACAGTTGTATCACTGGTAATGGCGGCAACGATCCGCGCACGGCCGATCCCCTCCATTGGGACCAGTTCCGAGTGCCTTACCCCATCCAGGAGGCGTACTCGTAACTTGTGGATGATAGACTCGATCTCAACCGTCGCGGTAATAAGAATATAATTCTGCGTCTTGATGAAAAGCAGCAACGCAACGACAAAGAGGCCTGCCGCCCACAGGCTGGGTTTATTGTTGTTGTTGGCGGCTTGCGCACCCGCATTGATCGCCGCCAGCAATGCCGCGTTGCTGATACCCCCGAGGCCTGACATAAACACCAGGCGCGGAAGGGAGCCGTGCATTTCGCGACGAACGAGTCCAAGGAACGACATACGTTTGCGCCAGCCCTTTCACTCCGCGCTACCGCCGCCAGGCTTCGTGGGGCAGTTGCAAATTAAGTTGGCGTAAGCCCCGGAGTTGCCTCCTACCCTTACTGGGACGGAAACCACGCCGTGGACAGCGATAGCACGCATTCGAAACTTGTACAGCCTCAACCGCCGCATCCGCTATCCTGGCAATGAAGCATGGCGGAAGGCGATCTTAACGCGCCCTCGTTAGCTAAACCCGTGGTCCTCGAATTGAACATCTTGCCAAGCGCAAGCCCAGAGCATACAAGGCCTGGAGAATTTGCGCATGGGATGGATAGCGTAATGCCTGCGCCGAAATCCAGCGGTTCAAACCCGGCCACCGAATTACGCGCGTGGGAGCCGCCAACGCTGGTTGAGTTCAAAATCGGCGCTGAAACGAAATCGAATCGCGGCCGTAGACCGGCTCCCGAACCGACCGAGCCGGCACCGTCACCTGCAGCGCCCATGACAAAGCTTGGATTTTCACTGGAGTGGGCATTCCCGCTTTCGAGCCGCGTTGAAAAATAAGATTCGGGCTTGCTTCACCTATTGGGCACCCGCGTATTGAGCACGGCTATCATCGCTCGCGCCGCATTCTGCCGCCACATTCTTTGATTCGAACCAGCGCAAAAACCGTGCGCCCGCCACGCCACGCGTGAAGGCAAAGTGATATTCATCCTCCACTTGCGACGTGGCCCAAGAGCCGGTGGGCCACGTCTGAATGGCGCGCTCTAGCCTGGCAAAGTCGATCGACCGCCTCGCCATAGATGAGACTGACAACCCGACGAGCTCCTCCGCGAGCTGAGCGCGCCGGCCTTCCAACTTTTCGTACCAATCCGCACAATGCGCACCGGATAGCCGGTTCGTCAGCACAGTTTTCGGAAGCAGATCCCACATGGCGCGGCGAATCAGCGATCGGTCAATGTCTTCCACCAGATATTGTTCGGGTGGAACGCCGAAGCAAAATGAGACGACATCGATGTCGGCCGCCGGATAGCGCGTTTCGACTCCGGTGATGGCCTTCTCCGCCGCTAGCCAGTCACCGATATAGTCGACCGGAGTAAGACCCCTCTCCCGTTCGCGCGGGCGCACTCGATACAAGAAGTCGTGGCCGACCTTTTGCGCACGGTGTTCAACTCCTTTGTCGGCTGCAAAATCCGATCGAATGGCAGCGTGGTTGTTCCAGGGCGGATTGCTAAGGCATCGAGCCTTCCGGTTTACCAGTTGCGACGTTAGCAGCGGCTCAATGATAAGCTTGCAAAAGGCGGATCGGCGCGAATAGGGTGAGCGCCGATAGAACAGGCGCCACTGGCGATAGGCGGTGATCAACCTCCCCGAGCGCAGATGATCGATCGTCTGCGACCAACCATTCCAACTGACCGTATAATTGCCAAACACCCCGCCAAGCAGCACGCGCCGACCCTGCGCTCGCGCGCTACGGGCGATTGCAAGAATCCCGCCAAGCGCAGTCGGATTACGCACCGGACCTTCCAGCGCGAAAAAGAACCGGTCGAGCTCAGCAAAGTCGTCACAAGCGTCGTTGCGAATGTAGCTGACGTCGATATTCGCGATCAGGTCTTTGATCGCCTCCACATATGGCGTTTCATCGGCGTAACAGCCCTCGGCGACTGGCCCATCGAACCCGAGCCGCGGGGTTTGAGTGAAGACGGCAAGCCGCTCATGCCGCTCAGACAGCGCGCGGGCTGCAAGCACAGAGATGGATGATGAATCCAGTCCGCCGGTTAGATGACTGCCTACGGCGTGGATGCTGCGCATCTGTCTGCGCACCGATCGATCGAGACATTCGCGCAGTCCCTCGGCATATGCCTGGTCGGAAGTAAGACGGACCGGCTTGATGTCTGCCGGCGACCAAAAGCGGCGCTCCACCAGCCCTCCGCCGCGCGTCACCTTCGCCAAATGTGCTGGGCGAAGCCGGAAGATATCCCGGTACATCGTCGTCGCATGATCGGAATGATTGAGCACCAGGAAGTCGGCAAACTTTTCTTCGCTCAATTCGCGCGGCACCTCCGGCAGCGCGAACAAGCCTTTCGGCATGGAAGCGAATGCAAAAAAGCTTGTCGTCTTGTGCCACATCACAACGTTAAGACCGAGATGATCACGGGCCAGCGTCAACGTTTGATTCCGCGGGTCCCAAATGGCGACCGCAAACGGCCCTCGGAGATTCGACCAGACGTCGTCTCCGAATTTTTCCCACGCCGTGAGTAGGACTCGCGAATCCGGCCACCCCGTCGCATCCCCTGCCGCGATCCCGAGACTCGCCAGAATGTCGTCGCGATTGTCGAGCCGCAGGTCTGCGGTGATCATTGCTCCACTAGCCCCACGGTGGGGCTGACGGTCGAACTGGTCTTCCGGTGTCATCCGCATCAGCACATGAGCGAGGCCGATACCTTCCTCAACCGCTACGGCCGAACGATCCGGTCCATAGGGCCGAAGCGCGTTGGCCATACGTTCGAGGTCGGTGCGCGCCATCGGCTGCCCGGAGAAGCGCAGCAATCCTGCGATTCCACTCATCCGAGGAACCTAGGCTCATGCACAATCCCGCCAAACCGCGTCACCTGCGTGAAACGTCCGGCATTTGCTCCACCGACGATCACATCGTGGTCGACTTCGATCCATGCGTGTGCAGAGAACGCACTATCATCATCACACGCTACCCCAAGGCACAGCCGGCTAACGATGCCGCGACGCTTCAGCATCGCTTGCGCCGCGAGCGCGCAGGGGAAGCATGAGTTATTCATTCCTACCTTTGCACCTATAGTCTCAACCGACCAACCCACCCACACCGCTTCGTCGGCAGCAAACCGCCTGGTATGTCGCAATGGTCGCTTCACCCAGCCGAAAATCCAGGCGGGCGGCAAAATCCGCACGGCGAGCCGCGCGATGATGAGCATGAAAGCTGCCTCACGCAGATAGGCGCGGCGCATCGTGCTCAACTTCATCGAATCTCACTTTCGTTAAAGTACTCGTACCAATCGGCGCGTCACCAAAGTATCAAGGAACGCGCAGACGTCGCGTCTCATGGTGTCGACCTCGGCATCATATGTCTGTGCAAGCGCCTCGAGTATTTCGCCGACCCGACGCGGCTCGATGAGCATATTCCAGATCTGCCCGCCAACTTTGCTCAGCTTGAGATAGGCGCCCGCACGAATGCTTAAGAGAACAATATTGTCCCCGACGGTCGTCGCAATCGGTTCGCTGTCCCGAACGAGGATCGTATCCGCGGTCACAAATGTGGTGTTCCCGAAATTAGCCCTAATACGCTGCACCTATCGATTTATCGAATCAAGGCGCGCCGGCATGAAGGCGAGGCGTAGCATGATAAGGTTCGTTCATCTCGTAAGGGACGCCAAGCTTCTCCCTTGCAGCTAAGTGCGCAGACCACACCGTGACAATACGATTAAACTCTTGGCTCGAATATTGTGAGCGTCCAAGAACACGCGCTGGATGCTACAGAGACTCCATCCGTCGGCGTGCTTTATTGACCGCGACAAAGACTTGGCACCCCTGCCCCTTCATGATAGCGTTCCATCGGGATTTGGGAGGCGGCGGTGGTTTCTGAGGGCCGACAGGCTGAAACCGCGTCAGTCATGAGCAAACCTAACATGGTTTCGCGAGAAAGGAATTGAATATGGCAGCGGAACGGAATGCGCCCGGAAGCTCCGGGCAGGGCCAAACGGGAACAGTGGCGAACACTGCGACTTCAGCACCTGGCGAAATGACCGCTGAGGCGAAGGCCGAAGAGGCCTCCAAGCTGGTTGACCGATTCGCCATATGGTCCGGAGCGGCCGGTCTTATTCCCGTACCCATCGTCGACCTCGTAGCCGTCGGCGGGCTGCAGCTCCAAATGCTGCGGCGGCTGTCGCAAATTTACGGCGTACCCTTCACTGAAAACAGAGGTAAGGCGCTCATCACCAGCCTTATGGGAGCCGCAATCCCGACGACAAGCGGGCTCGGAGCCGCCGAATTCTTGAAGGCCATCCCGGTCTTCGGAACGATCATATCTTCGTTTGTGACGCCCGTGCTGGCTGCTGGAGCGACCTATGCCATAGGTAAGGTCTTCATCCAGCACTTTTCCACGGGGGGAACCCTGCTCGACTTCAACCCACCGGACTATCGTGAATTCCTCAAGGGTCAGAAGGACATGTGGGTTAAGCGGTCAGCTTCCGGGACCACTTCGCACGCCGGCTCGGGGGCAACGAGTTCTTGACTTGCGGCGTCGCGTATCAGCCAGTTAAGGCCAGTTTGCCCTGCTGAAGCCCGACCGCCTGCTAGACCGGCGAGAACCCAAGCCCATGCTTGAGGCAATCATCTACATTGCTTTCTGCGTGCTCACGGGCCTTTGTGGCAGTCAGCGCCGCATGGGTTTTCTTGGGACATTCATAATTGCACTCGTCACTACGCCGCTCATCGTATTGCCGATTTTGCTCTTGACCGGCCCGTCAAGGCACGTCGAATGGCATCGCCGCGAAAGGCAAGCGTCACGGTGAAGGGGGGGCCACGCTATTTCGATGAGCTATATTTGCCGCCGCGCCGGCTTCGCATGAATGACGGCCGTTTCGTCGCGCAGCGTTCGCTGGAGAACGGCCAATGATAAGATATCCGTGGTCTGGCGATAGCCCACCGCGACCGCCGAGGCGCGGATGGCGGGGCTATCTTGAACGGCACCTGCCCGGCGTTTCCGTCGGCGTGATGGTATTGCTGCTGATCTGTTTCGTACTCTACCCGTACATGCTGATCACAGTTCCGAGCGGGCACGCGGGCGTCCTATGGAAGCGTTTCAGCGGTCCAGGCATTTATTGCTGGTGCATCCTGCCAAGCGGAACGGTTCTGGATCCTGACGAAATAAGACACGAAGGTCTCCACTTTATCTGGCCGTGGGACAGACTGTTCCTCTATGATTTAAGGCTGCAATCATCCACTCAGAAATTTAACGCCATCTCCGCCGACGGGGTGAGCGTGACCGCGGAAATCACCATCCGTTATCAGCTGAACTTCAACTCAGTTGCGGTGTTGCACGAGTTTATTGGCCCCGCTTACCTAAATACGGTCCTCATCCCGGAAATCGGCAGCGTGACGCGGGCCGTTATTGCCAAATACAAAGCCGAAGATGTCTACAGCAAGGATCGGCAGGCGATTCAAGACGAAATTCAGACCACCGCAACAACTGCGCTCGCCAACCATCTCGACAAGTTATTCCAAGCTCAGGCAAGTGTGCAGGCAGCAGCGGCAAATTACGAAAATTTCCTGCAGCACTCGATTATGATTCTTGATACGCCCGTGCTCAGTATTGAATTGCCAAAGGACATCGTAACGGCGATCAACGAAAAGATCGAGCAGTATTATAAGATAAAGGAATATCAATATCGCGCCGAGCGCGAAGTGGAGGAATCGAAGCGCAAGCAGATCGAAGCTAACGGCATAGCTGCTTTCCAGCGCACGGTCACCCAAGGAATTTCGGATTCGTACTTGCGGTGGCAGGGTATCCAGGCAACGCTTGCGTTGGCGCAGTCGCACAACACGAAAATCATCATCATCGGCAGCGGTAAGGGCGGCCTGCCGATCATTCTTGGCAACCTGGATTCTACCCCACCCAGTCAAACTCCGAATACGAGCAGCGGCGATACACCGTCGAGCGATAAAAACGAGAAAAACGACAACGGCGCCAAGAACGGAAAGGATGACAAAGACAACAAGGACAATAAGGACAACAAGAAGCCCGACGCTTCCCTCGACCTGAGCGACTTTAAATCCATCCTTTCCCACTTGTCCGACGCATTGAGTACAAGTGCCGATAAAAACAAGACGGCTGACAAGAATACGACATCCGACAAGAATTCGACTAAGGATAAAAATTCAAAGTAGCCGACGGAACTTGTCGTGACGACGGAATCAGAAACGGCGAGCTAAACGCTTTCCATAGAAACTGGAAGACGTTGTCAGGGATGGCGATGATCAACGCGAACTTTCAATCGGCGCCGGCGTGTACGAACGCCACGACGAGTAAATGACTGGAAACGCTAAATCGCAGATCGACGTGCCGGCCGTAACGCACCACCCCCCGCCGCAGCGGAAAACTGATCTCGACATCGTGGTGATCGAGAAAGGTCTGATCGAGTGGATAGACCGCCTTGTAAACGGCCTCTTTTGCAGCAAATAGCATTCGGCCGTGGCAGGGGTCTTCACCGATTTCCGCTCGTTCGGCTGGCGTTGCCACCAAGTCCAAAAGGTCCGGCGGCAAAGCTTCCGCGGGCTCAATGTCAATGCCTATTGCGCTGTAGTCGCGACGCGGAGCGATTGCCGCGACGGCAACGCGGGACTCGTGACTGATCGAACCGACGATATCGGGGGGCCAGATTGGCGCCCCGGAGGCGCCTTTCGGCACTGCGCACGGCGCTATCCCCGCTTGCGCCAGCAACTGCCGCGCAACAATCCGCGCTGCACCGCTGGCGCGACGCACCGACGTTACGCTCCCGGCAAACGCGGCTGCTTCCTGCGGCATCAGCGCATTCTCATCGCCAGGTGAAATGAGGCGGTGTCCAATCCTCACACCGGGCAAGGCCAGCGCGTCGATCGCGATTTGCAGGACGGGATCGAGTGGTGCCATCGTCAATCTGCGGCGCGTCGCATGATGCCGGCAAGCCTGATGGAAACCCTTAACTGACGCATGACCATTGGTTAAGATACTGTTCGTTCAACGGAAAAACCCGATCGACTTCGCGTCTATTGGCGGGTAATAGGCGTACTCAATTCACTTTTCAAATTGCGTTTCAGGCCACAAATTGGCAATCATGAAAAGGTAGATATCACGAGGGCCCCAGGGAAGGATTGCAACGTGACCGACACGACCGCATCTAATCGCTCTGCCACACTGCGCTCTCGACCCTCGCCGGCCACGTTGAAAGCCGCCGGCAGGTGTATCGGAATTACGGTTGTCCTTTTAGCCATAGGGTTCATGATCGGCTATACCCTTGGCTGGCATTGGCAGGACGGACTTCTTCAGCAGGTGGTGAAACAAAGGAATACCGCACAGACCGACAATAAAAATCTGACGAACACGAATGCCACACTAACCAGCCAAAATAAAAGCTTGACCGACCAACTCACTGCTGCCCAGGGCAGATTGGCTGAGTTTTTGCAGCCAACACGAAAATTAGAACTCAAATCCAATAGTGCCGGGCCGATTTCGATCGGCGCATTCACCGTTGGATTGGGCAATGCGCTAGGTAGCAGCAGCGTGTACATAAACATCAATGGCAAGCAGCAAGATATGGCGCCGGGCAGCGTCGCCAATCTCACCTTCAACTGCCGGGTTGAACTCGGATCGTTTGATGTTCTCACCTCGTCGGCTGTCATCCATACCATCTGCTCGCCGCTTAACCCTTCGACAGCGAACCCTTAAGAGTTATGACGCCGAAAGAGCCCCCATCACCTTGATTGACACAACTATTGAAATTCTGGCGCGCCTGGAAAAGAGCGGAACCTTCTCCGGTTGAGTCAAAGTCGCTCAGTTACCGGCGCGGCGCGAGGCTCGAGCAAGCTTCGCGCGATCGCCTCACGCAGCGCTGCCAGCCTGGGGAGCGGCCGCGCTTTCGAAGCGCTCAACGAAGACCGAACCAATCCTGCCGGTCAATGCCGCGGCTGTGAGCGACGACACGGCGACACCGACGAATGCGACGCCCGGCACCGCCAAGGCAAGCGTTGAAGCGGTTACGGCGCCAAGGCCTGTGGGTACTACGCCACCCATGAGTCCCGCGATGATGGATCGCGTCAGGTCGCGCTCGAACGGCACTTCGTAGAGATTGCTGAGTGTCTTCACCATCTGCATGTTGACGGCGGTCACGCCGGCCACATTGACGATCGGCAGCGGGGACAGCCCGCCCATAGCCGCGTAAAGTTTATACCGTTCGACGACTTTTTGGGCCACCCTCCGCCGCCGCACTGCTTGCGGCTCGGCATGGATCGGCGCTGGAGGAAGCACTTCGCCTTCGATTGGCGGCGATTCAACCACCGGCGCGGATGACGCTTGGGCTGCCTGTCGCGGGGCCGTCTCTTGCAGGCCGGCCGACCGCAGCAAAGCAGCTTGTTCGTCCGCAGGGGACGTCGGCGCTCTTCGTCGCGTCAACGACTTGGCGCGTGGCTCGCCCGCCGGCGCGTCTACGATGACTTCCCGCGGTTTTTCGCTCGCTCGTGAAATAACCTTGGGAAGCCGTTTGCGGGTCATGCGGCCGCCTGTTTGATTCCAAGCACGAAATCGACCTCGTCAGCCACGGCAGCGATTTCCTGAGCGGCAGGCCCGCGGCGATCAATCAAGCTGGGCGTCGCGCCCCACAGGCTGGCTTCCGGATAGGTCACACGATTGGTCATCTCGGCCCGCAGAACCGGCAGGCCGGCTTCTGCCAGTTCTGAACGGATGTGTTTTGCGATAACAGAATCTCGCGTCGTCTGTGTCAAGAGGCAGCGAAACAATGGCCGCCGGCCATCGGCCCGATCCTTGAGCACGCTGACTATGTCAAGCATGCGGTCGATGTCGAATGGCGACGCCTTGACCGGCACGAGAACGAAATCCGCGACGGCCAGACAGTCGAGCGTTGTTTGCGATCGAAAGCCGGGCGTGTCGATAATCACCGGAACACTGCTGTGGCTGAGACGCCGTGCCGTCGCCGAGGCCACCGCCGTCGCGTCTTCTACAACGGCGACTCCCCCAAGCGCACGTTCGCGTGCGGCAATGCGCATGATGGATCGTTGTGGATCAGCGTCGATAAGAGTGGGATGCCGGCCGCGGAGGTGCCAATAGACCGCAAGGCAACTGGCGACCGTGCTCTTACCGCTGCCACCCTTCATCGTGGCTACCGTAATGATCGTGCTTGTCATCTCCACGCCCTCCTGCCTGTGCTCGCGCGAAGTGATTCGACACCGACATCGTATCGGATTCAGACGGGGCTGACCATTTGCGCGTCGGATCAAAAATGGCGGGATTGCGCTTGATGCGTCAGCCAAATTCGTTGACAAGAATCCGGTTCGCTAGGCGGAGCCGGCAGCGACGCGAACCGCCGTCGGCGTGTGCCGCGATGGTATTTTGGACTACTGACAGGCCAAATTGGGCAATGCTGTTGCCGAATTTGGCGCAAAT
>Ga0335078_10009777_pt1 | contig 14194 bp, 11 predicted proteins | sample Lox_Sample_32_FD_206711 | JGI IMG/M metagenome (GOLD analysis project Ga0335078, IMG submission 206711) | Soil microbial communities from Loxahatchee National Wildlife Refuge, Florida, United States - Lox_Sample_3.2 | ecosystem: Environmental > Terrestrial > Soil > Wetlands | place: USA...
GATCATGGGATCGCCACCGGCCCGGTAGCGCTCGATGGTCGATCCGTTCACCGTGATGATGTCGAGCTTGCCGTCATTATCGCAGTCGATCAGCCCCGCCCCGCCGCTCATGGATTCGACAATGTATTTCTTCTCCGGCGTGGAGATGTGCGAAACGGTCAGACCGACTTCGCGGGCTACATCTTTGAATTGCGGGACAGGAGTTTGCGGCAACGCGGCTTGGGCAGAGACGAACAGACGAAACGACAAGACTATGAGAAGAAATCGATGCATGGTGGGCTGGGAAGATTATAGATGGGATCGACGACAGACTTTAACCACAGAGGACACAGAGAGGCACAGAGTAACTCAACGCGCCTTTCCCCTGTGTACTCTGTGGTTGATTGCTTTCCCGCGAACTTTGTGTTTTCTTCGCGTCCTCAGCGGTTAAAAGCTTTTGATTTTTGGGGTAAGAAACCGTTAACCGCCAAGATCGCCAGGGAGTCCGCGAAGAGCGCAGAACTGCCGTATACTACCGCCACAGATTTGACGGGAGGAATCGTGCGCATCGACCTATTCAAGATGGAACGAACGCAGTGCATGTATGAAAACGAAGTCGACTACAACCTCTCTGAGAGCGGAGTTCTGCCGATGCGCGTCGAGGAAATTCTCGACGGCGCTGATCCCTCCACATTTCTCTCGATCGGCCTGAAGTACACCGAATCGGACGGTTCGAAGGAATTCCGCGATCATATCGCCAACTGGTACGGCACCACGCGCGATCACATGCTGGTCACGAACGGCGGCTCGGAAGCCAATTTAATGGCTGCCTGGGCACTTCTTGAAAAAGACAGCCACGCAGCTGTCATGCTGCCGAATTATCTTCAGACCTGGGGCTTGGCGCGCGCCTACGCGGGCAAGGCGAACAGTTTTCGCCTGATTGAAAAAGTTGAAAACGGCAAGCCGCGCTGGGGACTCGATGTCGAAAGCCTTCACAAAGCCGTCAGCAAAAAGACGCGGCTGATTGTTGTGACCAATCCCAACAATCCAACGGGCGGCGTCCTCAACGAAAAGGAAATGGAAGAAATCCTCACCGTGGCGCGCAAGGCTAACGCCTGGCTGCTGGTGGATGAAATCTATCGCGGCGCAGAAGTCAGCGGCCCGCTGACGCCCACGTTCTGGGACCGCTATGACAAGTTGCTCATCACTTCCGGCCTGTCGAAAGCTTTCGGCGCGCCGGGCTTGCGCATCGGATGGGTCGCCGGCCCTCGGAAAATGATCGCCAAACTGTGCTCTTATCACGACTACACCACGCTCACGCCGACTATGCTCGGCGACCGCCTCGGCCGCATCATCATGGAGCCGGCGCGCCGAGAAAAAGTCCTGGAGCGCACCCGCGCCATCATTCGCCGCAACCTGCCCAGGCTCGAATCCTGGATCCACTCCCACGACGACATCTTCACCTACATTCCGCCGGTGGCCGGGGCTATCACGTTCTTCCGCTACAAGCTGCCCATTTCTTCGAGCGCACTTTTCGACAAGCTGCGCAAAGAGCAGTCGGTGCTGATCACGCCGGGAGATCACTTCGGCTTCGGCCGCTACATCCGCGTGGGCTACGGATACGACATTGATTACACGCTGCGCGGCCTGGCCCGCGTGGATATTATGCTGGAAGAATTGAAGCAGAAGGGAAGCCGGGCAAAGCCGGTGCGAGCAGTGGCGAGAAGAGGGGCGGCGTGAGAAGCGTCACAGGACTGGTCGGGCCAGGCGGGCACAGATCATGCTTGGCTGCTGTTTTCCTATGCCTTGTCTCTACCGCATTTCTCGCAACCGAGCAGGTGACCCCGGGTCATCCGCAGTCCTTCACTGGTTACTCTCCAAGCGTGTACATGCAGTTCTTCGTTCCATGTTCCTCCGGTTCGCCTTGTACGAAAACTGATAATTTCCGAGTCGACTCCGTGCCGAATGGCTGCTGCATCTTAACGGTTACGAATGGAGATGGGCGCGGCATGGGGGAAGCGCGTAGTTATGAGGTGTTCCTGAACGGCAAGAGAATTGTTCCGACGAATCGCTCGCGAAACGCTAGAGCGCCGGTAAAACTACTGCGCAGCAATGTACTTAAAGTAACTCTGAGTGGGGAACCCTCTTCCAAAGTATTCGTTCTGATTGCCTACGATCCGCGCCAATCGAAGTGAAACCTGCGACTACAGCGCGATCTTCTGCCCCACCCCGTTTTCTTTCGCCCGTTCCATCACGAGCGCCGCCGCCGCAACGTCCTGCACGCCGACGCCAGTCAAGTCGCAGACGATGATTTCGTTTTCCGAAACTCGACCCCGCTTCAGCCCGGCGGTGATTTCGCCGAGTTCGGCGTAGATTTTTTCTTTGCTGATCGAGCCGCTCTCGACTGCGTGGTGAATCTCGCCCAGACGCAGACATTGCGGCACACTGTCGGCCACAATCTTGCCTGCGCGCGCCAGCACATCTACATCCAATTCCTGCTTGTCTGGAGCGTCCGAACCAACGGCAATTACGGTGACGCCGGGGCTCAACCATTCCGCCCGAACCAGCGGCTCACGGCTCGCGGTGACAGTGAACACGATGTCCGCGCCGTGAACGGCCTCCTGCACCGTGTGCAATATCGCAAAGTTGCACGCCGGAATCTCGCGCTTGCGGCCCAAGTCCTCGGCGCAGGCTTGCGCTTTATGCGGATCACGCCCCCAAATGCGGACCTCGTCGAACTTTCTCACACGGGCGAGCATCTCGATCTGATATCGCGCCTGCCCGCCGGTTCCAATCACCGCGACTCGCCCGATGGGCTTCCGTGCCAGATGCTTGGCCACGCACGCTCCCGCCGCACCGGTGCGAATGTCGGTGATGAATCCATGGTCAAGAAGAAACGCGGCAGGCGCGCCGGTCGCAGCATCGAACACAACGACCATTCCATCGTTTGCCGGCAATCCCAGCGCGGGATTATCCAAGAATCCTGAGACAAGCTTGGCCGCATAGTAATCCCCGCCGCGAATGTATCCAGCCTTGATGTGAATCTCGCCTTGATGATCGGGCACATCTAGATGAATCACCGAGGGCAATTCAGCTTTCCCAGTGGAATAAGCGGCAAATGCCCGCTCCATAGCCGCGATGCAGGCTCCAGGATCGAGCAAAGAACGAATCTCCGGCTCGTGCAGAACGAGAATTTCGCTCATGCCGGCGCAGACTCAGGTGCGCTGGCCGGAACCTTGCCACGCTCGCGCCAGCCTTCGATGATGAGGTAAAGAACCGGGATGAAGAACAGGTTCAGAATGGTCGACATAATCATGCCGCCGAAAACGGTGGTGCCGACCGACTGCCGTCCATGCTCGCCCGCGCCGGTGGCCAGCACCAGCGGGACCACGCCGAGAATAAATGCGAAAGAGGTCATCAAAATCGGCCGCAGGCGAATGCGGGCGGCTTCAATGGCGGCTTCGATCAAGGGCATTCCGCGTTCGCGCAGCTGCTCGGCAAATTCAACAATCAGAATGGCGTTCTTGCTAGCCAGTCCTACCAGCATGACTAGTCCAATCTGGCAATAGACGTCGTTTTCTAAACCTCGCAACCACTGAGCAGACAGCGCGCCGAGCAAGGCCATGGGCACGGCCAGCAAAACGATAAATGGCAAAACAAAACTTTCATACTGCGCGGAGAGCGTTAAATAAACGACCAGCGTGCCCAATCCGAACAAGATCAGCGTCGTCGTTCCCGACTGCAACTCTTCCAGAGAAATTCCTGACCACTCGTAGTTGTATCCCTGGGGCAGGGACTTCTTGCTCAACTCTTCCATAGCCGCAATGGCCTGCCCCGAACTGTATCCCGGCGCGGGCGAGCCGTTGATTTCCGCCGATCGAAACAAGTTGTAATGGCTGACGATCTGCGGCGTCGAAGTCTGGGTGATGTTCACCAAGTTGTCCAGCGGAATCATCGCCCCGCCGTCGGAACGCACGTAGTACTGCTTGAGATTTTTTGAATCTGTGCGAAATTGCTTATCGGCCTGCACGTAGACGCGGTAGGAACGGTTGTTGAAATCAAAATCATTCACATAGGAAGATCCCATGTACACGCCCATCGTGTCGGTAATTTGCTGCAATGGGACGTGCAGGCTTTTGGCTTTCTCGCGGTCAATCTTGACCAGGTATTGCGGATCATTGGCGGTGTAATCGCTATAAAGGCCGGTCAGGTCCTTGCGGGCGCCGCCTTCGCGCATCAGGTTCTGCGTAACATCGGCCAATTCCTGCAACGAGTGCCCACCCATATCCTGCACTTCAAACTGAAATCCGCCAAAGTTCCCCAGGCCTTGCACGGCCGGCGGCAAAAAAGGAATCACGATCGCGCCCGAAATTCCGAATAGTTGCGGTCGAATGCGCTCGACCAGCGCATCTGCGGAATGTTGCTGGCCCTTGCGCTTGGAATACGGCTGGAGTGAAGCAAAAATGATGGCGCGGTTGGCGGCGCTGCCCGTGAAGCTGAAACCTGTGACCGCAAATGTTCCCTCTATCTCCGGCGACTTAGCGAGTATGTCGGAGACCTGTTTCCCGATTCCCTTGGTGTATTCGAGCGAGGCGCCCGAAGGGGCTTGCACCGCGATCATGAAATATCCTTGGTCCTCATTGGGGACAAAGCCTTTGGGGACGCGCTCAAAAATCCAGTAGGTCAGCCCCAGGCCGGCGAAGAATAAAATGACTGCGGCCCAGCGATAGTTGAGAAACCCGCGCAGAGATCGGCGATAACCTTCCGTGACGGCGGCAATGACCTTATCCACATGCTGAAAAAACCATCCTTTCTTGCCGTGCGCTTTTCCCAGCAGAATCGCGGCCAGCGCTGGAGACAAGGTCAACGCGTTGAAGGCGGAAATAGAAATCGAAAACGCGATGGTGAGAGCAAACTGGCGAAACAGAATTCCGGTCGTGCCCGGGAAAAAGGCTACTGGCACAAATACGGCCACCAGCACCAGCGAAGTCGCGATTACGGCGCCCGCCACTTCGCTCATAGCCACCGAGGCGGCTTTGCCCGGATCTTTTTCACCCTGCTGAATATGGCGTTCAATGTTTTCGATCACAACGATGGCATCGTCCACGACCAGGCCCGTTGCCAGAGTGATTCCAAAGAGCGTGAGAGTGTTGATGGAAAACCCGAGCAGTTTCACAAAGGCGAACGTTCCGATGAGCGAAACCGGAATCGTGACCATCGGAATGATGGTCGTGCGCCAGTCTTCCAGAAATATGAAGATCACCAGGACGACCAGAAGAATGGCTTCGCCGAGGGTGCTGACCACATCGCGGATCGACTCGCCGACCGCGTCAGTCGTGTCGAAGGCCAATTCGTATTTCATCCCGGGCGGGAAACGCTTGGAAAGCCGCTCCAGCTCGGCGATGCAAAGCCGGTCAACCTCCAGCGCGTTCGCATTGGAAAGCTGAGTGATGCCGAGCCCCACGGCATCATGGCGGTTGTATTGCAAATCGGAACTGTAGTCTTCGGCGCCAAGTTCCGCATGGCCCACGTCTTTCAATCGGACCAACGTGCCATCGGCATTCGTCTTCAGAATGATGTTGTCAAACTGCGAAGCTTCACTGAGGCGGCCAATGGCGCGCACGCTGATCTGAAATGCCTGATCGGTTTTGATCGGCGGCTGTCCCACCTGCCCGGCGGCGACCTCCACATTCTGTTCCTGCAAGGCGCTAACCACGTCCCCGGCAGTGAGTTGGCGGCTGGCCATGCGTTCCGGGTCCAGCCACAGCCGCATGGAATATTTGCGCTCGCCGAAAATGATGACGTCGGCCACGCCGGGGACGCGCTTGAGCGCGTCACGCACATAGACGTCCAGGTAATTGCTCATGAAAAGCGGCGAGTAGCGGCCATCGGGCGAGTAGACGGCGGCGCCGAAAACGAAATTCTGCGATGCCTTAACGGTGGTGACTCCAATCGCTTTCACCGCATTCGGTAGCCGTCCCTGCGCGATGTTCACGCGATTCTGCACATCGACTGCGGCGAGATCGGGGTCCCGGTTCAGGTCAAAAGTCACCGTGATCGAACTGCTGCCATCATTGCCGCTGGCCGAGGTCATGTACTTCATGCCCTCGGCCCCGTTGATCTGCTCTTCGAGCGGGATCGTGACCGCGGTTTCCACGGTCTGTGCGCTGGCCCCGTTGTAAGAACTGCTCACCGAGACTTGTGGCGGCGCAAGCGTGGGAAATTGCGCAATCGGCAAAGTAGGAATCACCACAGCGCCCGCGAGGATGATGAGCAGGGCGCAGACCGTGGCAAAAACCGGCCGCTTGATGAAGAAATCGACGAACATAATGGGACATCGAAGGACTGAAATCTAGCTTTGCGGGATCACCGGCGCGCCATCCACCAGAAATTGCGTTCCCGAGACGACAACCTTATCGCCGGGCTTGATGCCGTCGAGCACCACATAATTGTTGCCAGTGGTCTCACCGAGTTGCAGCAGCTTTTGCCGGGCGACGGTCTTGCCCTTTTCTTCCTCAGCCACGAAGGCGAAATATTGTCCGCCAATGCGTGTAACCGCGAGCACCGGAACCACCGGCCCCTGGTGCGTTCCCCAAACCACGCGGGCGCGAATGAATTGCGCATTGCGCAGCCGGTCGTTGTTGTTAGCGATCCGGGCTTTCACCAGTACAGTTTGTGTCGTGCTATCCACCTGCGGCGAAACGAAGCTGACGGCGCTGTCGCCGATCACGTTCCCCTCGCTGTCAACAATCCTGACCGCCGTACCCAGCTTGAGCCTTGCCGCGCGCTCGACCGGCACATAGACATAAACTTCCAGGCTTCCCGGCTCGTCCACCGTGGTCAGCGTTGTCGTATTGGTAACCCGGTCGCCAACCCGCACAGGTATGTCTCCCACAATGCCGGCCATCCCGCCGGTGACGGTGTAGTAATGCAGCTGAACTTCCTGCTCCTGGACTTGCGCGTCGAGAGCGTGCAGTTGCGCCTGGGCGGCATCGCGCGCACTCTTGGCCTGCTCAAGGTCTTGCTTGCTGATGACACCAGCAGCGTACAGGCCGGCCGCGCGCTTGTATTGTTGCTGAGCCCAGAGCAGGTTTGCCTGCTGCGCATCTTTAGTGTCTCGTTGCGTTTTGACGGTGGCCTGCTGTTTCGCCGGATCGATCAGCATCAGCGGCGTTTTCGCCAAAACCCGGTCGCCCGAATGCACGAAGATTTTGACGATCTGCCCTTCCACCTGCGGCATGATCACTGCGGATTGCCGCGATTTCAGCGTAGCCACATATTCGCTGGTATCTTCGATTGGAGCCAATTGTGCAACCGCCACTTTGACTGGAATACCCGCGGGGCCTTTCGCCTCCGCGCTCTTGGTTGGACCACTGCAAGCGATGGTGAGCGTCGCGAGGAGCAGGGAAACCACCGGTAATGCTCGAGGAGCACAGCTGCCACGCATCCTCGCCAGCACTCGGAATGGTCCAGCCCGTTTCATTCCCCAGTACCCTAACACGCGCCATCCATGAGGCCAAGGTTCACACAACCCAGCACTTAGACCATGCCACTCGGCTCCTGGTTAGCTTCAGCAAGCCGTTTTGTGGTTCGGGCTCCGCACATTTTCTTAGAAGAAGCTCTTCCACCGAGAAGAGCATGCTGCTCTGCTACATTATCTCAACCATGAAACCAGCCCGCAGCTTTGCCAGCGATAACAATGCCAGGGTCCACCCGGAGATTCTGGAAGCAATTCTCGCCGCAAACCAGGGCCATGTAGTCGGCTACGGCAACGATCCCTTCACCGCCTCCGCCATCCGCCGGTTCAAGCAACACTTTGGCGTCGACACCGAGGTCTTCTTTGTATTCAACGGCACGGCGGCAAATTGCCTGAGTCTGAAGGCCCTGACGGAAAGCTATCACGGGGTGATTTGTGCCGATTCGGCCCACATTTACACCGATGAATGTGGCGCCCCGGAGAGATTCACCGGGTGCAAGCTGATTCCGCTTTCTGCCCGCAACGGCAAGCTGACGGTTGAAATGGTACGCGCTGCCTACCACGGCATCGGTGATCAGCATCACGTACAACCCAGAGTCATTTCGATTACCCAGGCCACCGAAACGGGCACCGTCTACAAGCCGGCTGAAATCAAGGCCCTCGCCCACTTTGCCCACGAGCGCGGGATGTTTCTGCATGTCGATGGCGCGCGCATCGCCAATGCCGCTGCCAGCCTGGGACAAACCCTGCGCCAGGCAACCCGCGATCTGGGCGTAGATGTTCTTTCTTTCGGGGGCACAAAAAATGGAGCGATGAGTGCTGAAGCGGTCGTTTTCTTCGACCGCAAGCTGGCCCGCGATTTTCTCTTCCGGCGCAAACAAGGCATGCAGCTGGCTTCGAAGATGCGATTTATCTCGGCCCAGTTCGAAGCCTTGCTGACCAATGATCTCTGGCTGCGCAACGCCCGCCATGCCAATCGCATGGCCCGGTTGCTGGAAAAGGTAGTCAGGCGGATTCCGAAGGTCGAGATCGTCTTTCCGGTCGAATCAAATGGGCTTTTCGTCAAGATTCCGCGCGGCGCGATTGCGCGGCTGCAAAAGCGGTATTTTTTCTACGTTTGGGACGAAGAGCAGTCGGTGGTGCGCTGGATGTGCTCGTTCGACACAACGGAAGATGACATAACCCAATTTGCCCGATTCGTTGCCGCTACTCTTCGTTGAATCGGGGAGGGAAGCGCATCGATCATCGCATTCCACAGCTTGATTCCGAGCGGCCTTTCCCCTAAACTTTTGCTCGTTACCAGGACTGATCCATAGTAAGTTTGACAGTCATGATTCTTAGGTGGATGTCGACGTTCGCGATGTTTGCCGTTGCGTGCACGATGCTTACCTGCGCGCGCGACCAGCAACTGGAATCGATCCAGATTATTCCTTCGGCCGAGACGTTCCTGTCGCCGGACCCGTCGACAACTATCAACCTGAGAGCGCTGGGCAACTACATTCATCCCGTTGTGCAAAAGGACATAACGAACCAGGTCAGTTGGGCCTCGAACACGCCGGGCCTGGTTACGATCACGAGCGCGGGCGTGCTGGGGCCAGCGGTTACTGCGGTCTGCGGCGCGGCCTTAGTCTCGGCCACTGTACAGACGAATACCGCTGGCAACCGGTCGTCCCAGGGAGCCGTCGTTACCGGTTACATGACGGCTACGGTGAATAACGTAAACGTTGCGGGTTGCCCGGGGTTTACCGGCGGCAATTTGCCCATTCTTACAATCACGATTGGTGGCACTGGCCAGGGCACCGTCACGAGTTCGCAGGGCATCAACTGCACCACGGCGAATCAACCGTGTGGTTTCGCCTTTCCCGTAGGAACGCAAATCACGCTCACGGCAACGCCCACCGGTTCGTCGACTTTTGGTGGTTGGCAGTCGGGATGCAATGGCGGCTCGACGGGTACACAATGCGTCGTAAACTTGAGCAGCGATGTCACGGCTTCCGTGGCCTTCAACTGATTCGCGAGATTAGCTGTCACTTTCATCCAGCAGTTCCCCGAGCGTTGGCTTGTGTTTTTCTTCCTTTTGTTTTCTGCGATCCTGGACAACTTGCGAAGGCCGCGGCGTGCCGACCCGTTCCCGCGCCAGTGCCTTCACCGCTTCCACGGCACGGAATCGCTTCGGTTTGCGTTTCTTCGTCCTGGCCATACCGCCATCTTGCCATAGCGGATCAAGCTCAAAGCTGCAATAATCAGTGTTAGCCGACAACCAGCGACAAACGGCTAACCACACGATGGACGAGCGCGATTTTTTTGACGAACGGTCTGACAGAAAACCAGCCACGCTAAACTGTCCCCACTGCCATCAGTCAGCGGAATACGAAATAACCTGGCTGGTGCGCACCAAGAAGAAACATCTCGCCGGCCACACCGACGAGCGCGACCGCGCCAAATTTGCCAAGGCCCGCTCCTACATGCTGCGCAAAGACGACATGATGGCTTGCAAGAACCTGCGCTGCCGCAAGCGCTTCGAAATCTCCGGTGTACAGTCCGTAGTATTTACTGAGTAGTATGTTCTGAGTAGGGGAAAAATTCACCGGCCCCCAGCAGACTGCCTCAAAGGACAACGCACGCGCCTGTTCTCCGCTTCTTAATTGGTAGAGGTGTTTTTCCTCGAGGAGGCAGGTTATGCGAATGATGAAACTGTGCTCAATTCTGGCAATAGCGCTCTTTGCGGGCGTTGCGCTTTTGCCCAGAGCTCAGGCCAGTCTTTGGAACCAGATGACTGTGGCGCACTTTTCACAGCCGATTGCGCTCCCCGGAATGGTCCTGCCCGCGGGCACTTACCGGTTCGTTTTGCTCGACAGCAACTCTAATCGGAATGTCGTGCAAATCTTCAGCGATGACTGGTCAACAATTTACGCGACGTTCGATACGATACCCGATTTGCGCTCTCACGTAAGCGGGCGGAGTGAATTTGATTTTGCCGAGCGTCCACACGACAGACCTGAGGCTCTGATGGTGTGGTTCTTTCCTGGTCTAACGACAGGGCACGAGTTCGTTTACCCTGCGCGCCAGGAAAGACGGTTGGATCATGACGCCAAGAATGATGTGCTGGCGTCTCCGCTTGCCCAAGGCTAAGGCAACAAACTCGACCTGCTTGGAGGTTCCCAGCCCGGTGAATGCCGGAGCTGGAACCTCGGTTCGGGTTGTTGGGGCATCCATGGCTTTTTTCTTCCGCAGTTTTTGATTTATACTTCTCGGTTTTCCATAAAAGCATCCCCAAAGAGGACTCCTTGAAAATTCTGGTCTGTATGAAGCAGGTGCCGCAGAAAGATGCTCCGCTCAAGCTGAACGACTCGGGCACCTGGATTCGCGAAGATGTGTCGTATGAAGTGAACGAGCCGGATGCTTATGCCCTGGAAGAAGCGCTGCGCCAGAAGGAAAAGCATGGCGGTGAAGTGGTTGTGATCACCTCCGGCCCCGCGCGCGCTCAGCAGGTTTTGCGTGAGGCCTTGGCCAAGGGCGCGGACCGGGCGATCCATCTCGAAGACAACGCTTTTGTTGGCCTTGACGCTTTTAATACAGCCAAAGTTTTGGCCGCCGCAATCAAAGATGAAAAATTCGACCTGATCTTCACCGGTTTACAGTCGGACGATTACGGATACGCCCAAACCGGAGTTATTCTGGCCGAGTTGCTGGGCTGGCCGCACGCAACCATCATCATGCAGATCGAAAAAAGCGACGGCGGCATCAAGGTAAAACGCGAGCTGGAAGCGGGATATTTCCAGTTCGTGGAAATGCCCTTGCCCGCGGTGCTGACGATCCAATCCGGCATCAACAAGCTGCGCTATGCCACGCTGATTGGCATCAAGCAGGCGAAAAACAAGCCATTGCGCAAAGTTGCGCTCGCCGAAGTGCAATCAGCGATGGGCGCAAACCTGCAAAAGATCGAGCGGCTCTATGTGCCGCAAAAAACCAAAAACACGCAATTTCTGGAAGGCCCGGCGGCTGAAGTTGCAAAGAAGCTGGTGGAGAAATTGCGCAATGAGGCGCGAGTGCTGTAACTGAGAACTGAGAACGAAAAAACTGGGAACTGGTTTTTTCAAAATCCTGTCACGTCAAGAATAACGATGCCCAACACAATCCTCGTCGTCGTCGAGCAAAGCGAAGGCAAGCTCAATCGTGTTTCCTGGGAAACAATCACTGCGGGCCAAACTCTCGCGGCTGAAACCGGATGGCCATTAGAAGTCGGGGTTCTTGGAAACAACGTGGCTGGCGTGGCCGGCGAACTTGCCGCGAAAAAAGTCGCGAGAGTGTGCGCGCTCGAATCGCCCAAGCTCGAACCTTACACGCCCGATGCCTACGCCGCCGCACTCAAACAATTTCTGGCTACGAACACGCCGAAGCTTGTCCTCATGCCGCACACCTACCAGGTGCGCGACTTCGTCCCAAAACTTGCCACCTCCATGGGCCGCACCGTCGTCAGCGACTGCATTGGCTATAAAAAAGACGGCGACAAGCTGGTTTTCACTCGCCAAATGTTTCAGGGCAAGCTGGTCGCCGATGTGAGCTTCGCGGGCGATGCTCCCTGGTTTGTGACATTTCAAAACGGAGCTTTTCGCGAGGACAAAGCCGAAGCCGGCGCCAGCGCCGCGCCCGTAGAGACTATCAAGGTTGAGATCGCCGATGGAGTTGTTCGTAATAAGCCGCAGGAAATTTTCAAGGAAGCGAAACAGGCCGTGGATCTCACCCAGGCTGAGATCATCGTTTCCGTCGGGCGGGGAATCAAGGAGCAGAAGAATATCGAGATCGCCAGGCAGCTTGCCGAAGCGTTGGGGGGCGAGCTTGCCGCATCGCGACCAATTTGCGACTCCGGCTGGCTGCCCATGGACCGCCAGATTGGCTCTTCGGGTCAGACCGTCGCGCCCCAGCTGTATCTTGCTCTCGGCATCAGCGGAGCGATTCAGCACATTGTGGGCATGAAAGGCGCGCGCACGATTGTCGCCGTGAACAAAGACTCCGAAGCCCCGATTTTCGAGATCGCCGATTACGCCGTGGTTGGAAATTTATTCGACATCGTCCCGCCGCTGATTGAGGAAGTGAAGAAGGCGAAGGCGGGAGGATGAACTTAATCGTGGCGTTCAAGGCAATCATCGTTGCGATCGCTTGTTTTGCCGCCGCCTCGGTTCGTGCAGATGACTCCTGCATCGCTGCTTACGGCGCCCCTGCCGTCGGGCAATTTCTTCGGGACCTGCAAAAAGCGGTTGCCGCGGACGACAGGAAGCAGGTGGTGCAAATGGTCGAATATCCCATCACAATTAAGGTCGGCAACAAACCAGTCCGACTGCGGAAGCGGTCTGAACTGCTCAAGCTCTATGACGTGGCCTTCGACGAAAAGGTGAAGGGCTTTCTCGCCAAGCAGAAATTTTCCGGCCTCTTCTGCAACTGGCGGGGCATCATGGTCGGCCGTGGCGAGATCTGGATCAACACAGCGGAAAATTCGCATGCACTCAAGATCATCGCAATCAACAACAACCCTCCCTGGTCGCCGTAAACTCTTTCTATGCTGGTTTTTCGCAAACCTCTCGAAGGCATTGACCGCCCGAAAATGCCCGCTGACGTCGTGATCGTCGGCGGTGGGCCGGCGGGCATGGCCTGCGCGCTGCGTCTGGCTCAGTTGATCGACAAGCACAACGCCGAAAATCCCGCGGCCCAACTGAGCAAAGAGAATATCTACGTCCTCGAAAAAGCCCGAGAGATCGGCCAGCATTGTCTTTCCGGCGCCCTGCTCGATCCGCGATCCATGCGCGAACTTCTGCCCGGATTTGAAAGGGAGGCTCCCGTCGACGCGGAAGTCAGCAAAGAAGCAGTTTACTTCCTCACAGAAAAGAGCAAATTCAAGTTTCCCATCACACCGCCGCCCTTGCGCGATCACGGCAATTACGTCATCTCGCTGAATCGTTTTGTGAAGTGGTTGGGTGGCAAGGTGGAAGAAACCGGCATCACGATTTTCACCGGATTTGCGGGATCAGAACTGCTATTCGACGGGAATCGCGTCACCGGCGTCCAAACCGACGACAAAGGCATCGACAAAGAGGGCCATGAGAAATCCAATTTCGAACCGGGCTATGATTTGCAAGCCAAAGTCGTGATTCTTGCCGAAGGCCCGCGCGGATCGCTGACCAAACAGCTCATTCAGAAATTCGACCTCGCCCGCAACGCAAACCCGCAAACCTACGGCGTGGGAATCAAAGAGCTTTGGGAGGTTCCAGCCGGGCGAGTCGCCCCCGGCGAAGTCATCTACACCATGGGTTGGCCGCTAACCAGCAAGGAATACGGCGGGGCGTGGATTTACGGCGGCAAAGACAATGTCGTTTCTCTCGGCTTTGTCACCGGACTCGACTACGCCGACCCGCGCCTCGACCCACAGCACGTGCTCCAGGATTTCAAGCAGCACCCGTTCGTAGCGAAGTTGCTCGAAGGCGGTAAGATGATTCGCTATGGCGCCAAGTCGCTGCCTTACGGCGGCTGGTGGGCCATTCCGCCACTCGCGGGCGACGGCTGGATGATCATCGGCGACTCCGCCGGCCTCCTCAATTCAGCCCGCCTGAAAGGAATTCATCTTGCGATCAAGAGCGGCATGCTCGCGGCGGAGACAGCGTTCGACGCGCTGAAGAAAGACGATTCTTCCGCCGCTACCCTCGGCCAATTTCAGCGCAATGTCGAATCCAGCTGGATCAAAGA
>Ga0335078_10009778_pt1 | contig 14193 bp, 6 predicted proteins | sample Lox_Sample_32_FD_206711 | JGI IMG/M metagenome (GOLD analysis project Ga0335078, IMG submission 206711) | Soil microbial communities from Loxahatchee National Wildlife Refuge, Florida, United States - Lox_Sample_3.2 | ecosystem: Environmental > Terrestrial > Soil > Wetlands | place: USA: Florida...
GGGAGTCCGCCGAGTCCTTCACCATACCGAGGTACTCACTCTGCTCTGCGTTGAGTGGGGTGTCCAGAGTGAGTTCGGTCATGCCGATGATGCCGTTCATCGGGGTGCGAATCTCGTGGCTCATATTCGCCAGGAACTCACTCTTGGCCCGGCTGGCGGCCTCGGCGACCTGCTTGGCGCCTTCCAGGTCATTTTGAACTTGCTTGCGCACTACAATCTCCTGCTGCAATTCCTGCGTGCGCTGCTCGACCCGAATCGAAAGCTCTTTCTCTTTCGCGGCCATGGCCCGAGTGCGCCATCGGTCGCCTCCTGCCAGCCCGCCTATTCCGAGAATCCCACATAGACCGAAGAACCAGGCGGTCTGGTAAAAGCGCGGGGCCACCGACAGGTCGCAGGCTGCGCCTTCCCCATTCCACACTCCGTCCTCATCAGCGGCCACGACATGAAAGCGATAGTGGCCGGGCGGAACGTTGGTGTAGTACGCGGCCCGACGGGTGCCGGCTTCCGTCCAGCCCTTGTCAAATCCTTCGAGCTTGTACTTGAAAGTGATTTTGTTCGGCGCACGAAAGCCGAGTGCGGTGTAATAAAAGTCCAACCGGCTGCTGCCCGGAGGAAGTTGGATGCCAGCGCTCGGGTCAAAGAGCCGGTCTCCCAGCCCCACCTTCTCCACCAGCACCGGCAGGCGTACGTTACTCAGGCGGACTTTAGGATCAATAATCGAGACGCCTTTCATGGTGGGAAAGCAGAGTCGCCCGTCCCGGGTTTTCCATCCTGCCGGCTGATAAGCGCCATTGCACTCCCGGCTCTTCATGCCGTCCGACGTGCCGTAAGCCACCGAACTGATTCTGGAGATCTTTCCGGCCGCAAAATCGTTGAGTTGTTGCTTGCTGACGCGGAAAACGCCCCGGTCCGAGCTCATCCACAAGTTGCCGTTTTCGTCCTCCAGAATTCGGAAGATGGCATCGTCAAACAGGCCCTGCCGCATTCGGTAGATGGTGAATTTCCCGTCCTTGAATCGATCGAGGCCACCATTCTGGGTGCCGATCCAGAGGCTTCCCTCCGCATCCTCGTAGGTCGTCATCACCACATCGCTGGAGAGACCCTGCCGGGTGGTGTAAGCGGTGAATTTTCCATCCTGAAAGTGGTTGAGCCCCCCACCCCCGGTGCCGATCCACAGGCCGCCTTGGCGATCAGCTTCGATCGAGACCACGTAGTCGTTCGACAGACCGGTTTTGCCGGTATAGGTGGTAAACGTGCCGTTCTGGAACCGGCTGAGCCCGCCGCGCCCGCCGATCCAGAGGGTGCCCTTGGGATCCACATAAGTCACCAGCACGATGTTATTGGGCAGTCCCTGCGCGGTGGTGTAGGCGGTGAACTTGCCGTCTTTGAACCGGTTCAGGCCCTTGCGAGTGCCGATCCAGAGATTGCCGTCGCCATCCCCGGCGACCGAGAAAACGAAGTCGTTGGAGAGGCCGTCCTTGGACGTGTAGGTTGTAACCTTGCCGTCCTTGATCCGGTTCAGTCCGGCGCCGGCGGTTCCGATCCAGAGGCTACCGTCCGGGCCCTCATAAACCGGCAGGATGACGTCACTGGAAAGGCCTTCCTGTGACGTGAAAGTGGTGAACTTCCCGTCCTGGAGGCGGTTGAGGCCACCGCCCCCGGTGCCTACCCAAAGGCTGCCCTCGCGATCCTCCAAAATGGACCACACTCCGTCATCGGAAAGTCCCTGCTTGGACGTGTAGGATTCGAATTTGCCGTCCTTGAGGCGGTCCAGTCCGCCACCGGTGCCGATCCACAAGCTGCCCTGGCTATCTTCGTAGAGTGTCCACACCTCGTTGCTGGAAAGGCCGTCCTTGGTCGTGTAGGTGGTGAAGCAGCTGCCATCGAGCCGGCTCAGACCTCCGCCATTGGTGGCGACCCAGAGCCTTCCCTGATGGTCTTCATGGACAGACTTCACGTAGCCATTGGTCAGCCCGTCCTTGGTGGTGTAGGCGGTGAAGACGCCGTCCTTCAGCCGGTCGACGCCGCCATGGGTGCCGATCCAGAGGCTTCCCTGCGCATCCTCGGTGATGGAGAAGACCGCGTCATTCACCAGCCCGGTCTTGGTGGTATAAACCGTGAACCGGCCATCCTTGAATCGATCGAGACCGCCGCCGTCGGTGCCGATCCAGAGATTGCCCTGGCGGTCTTCATAAAGGGAAAGGATCGAGTCATTCGACAAGCCGTTGGCGGTGGTATATGTGGCGAACTTTCCGCCCTGAAGGCAGGTCAAGCCGCCGCCCTGGGTCCCAATCCAGAGACGCCGTTGGTGGTCCTCCACCAGCGCCACGACGATGTTGCTCTTGATCTCCGGCGTGCTCGCTTCATCAAACACCGTGAATCGAACTCCGTCGAAGCGTGCCAGGCCCAGCTCTGTTCCCAGCCAGAGGTAGCCGTCACGCGTCTGGATGATGGCCGGAACCGTATTCTGCGGGAGTCCCTGTTCCGTCTGCCAGACATCGTGGGTGTACTGAGTAATCGCCTTCGCCGGGTCGAGGCCGGCGGCACCACTTGCGGCTTGAAGCAGCACCGCCGCCAGCAAACAGGCTACTAATCTGTCGCAACGTACCCCTCTCATGTCCATCTCCTCGTCAGTGGCTAAATTCGCGTTCAGAAGAACCTTCGACTTCGCTTACACACGGATCCTTAGTTGGCTGTGTCTCCGCTGATCAGGACCGTCGTAGCGGCTGCGGACGTAGCGGAGCTGCTCGCCCAGAGGGACTGCGAAGCCCACAGCGACTTCTGCGCCCAGAGGGACTGCTGAGCCCAAAGGGACTGGCTGGCCCACAGGGTATTGTCAGCGTTGGCCTCTGTTTGCCCCCAGATGGTCTGTGCGGCTCCTAGAGATTGGCTGGCCCAGAGCGACTTGTTGGCCCAGACCGATGAAGGATCAAATACCAGCGAGGCCACGCCGGTTGACGTATTGACGGTAACCGTCGGGGAAAGGGCTGTACCAGTGGCAACAAAGGTGTTATTCAGGGCGGAGGCGATGTCCAGGTATCCTGCCCCGACCGTGAAGATGTCATAGTAGTCGGTGTAGGTGATGCCCGTGGTGGGATCGGTGACGCTGCTGCTGGTTGGAAAGGTTTTGTAGGCTGCCAACATCAGCCGCGCCTTCACTTGGTCGGGCGTAAGACCAGGCTGCGCCTGGAGCAGATCGGCCACCGCACCGCTGACTACCGGTGTGGCCATACTCGTGCCGCTCAGCACGAAGTAAGTGGTGGACACGGATGAGCTCGTTGAGAGGGCGCTATTGACGCTAGTCATGTAATAGGTCAGAGGAACGTAGTTTTGCGCGTACGAGGCTTCAAGCGTGCCAGCACTCACCAGGAGGGACACCACCTGATTGCCCGGCGCCACCAGATCGGGCTTCACCACCTGATCGACCATCGTCGGGCCCTTGGAACTGTAGCTGGCGATCAGATCGTCGGACCGCTGGGGCGTGCCCATGGTCTTCATGGCGCCCACCGTGATCACATAGGGGTCGTTGCCGGGAGCATCGATGGTCCCGTAGCCGTCGATTCCATCCGTGTTGTTACGACCGTCGTTGCCGGCCGCCACCACCACCACGATGCCCGCTTTCCAGGCCGCCTCCACCGCTTGGCACAGCGGGTCAACGGTGTAGCTTTCGTAGACCGGCCGTCCCAGCGAGAGATTCATCACCCGGATGTTGTACTGGCTCTTCAGTTGAATGGCGCGCTGGATAGCAGCGATCACGAGGCTGTCCGTGCTGGCGCCGTTCTGGTCGAGCACCCGCAGATTGATCAAATTCGCGTCTGGGGCGATGCCCAGAAACCGACGAGTGCACGACTTGCATGACGATTGGGAACCGTTGCCGGCGATGATGCCAGCCACGTGCTCACCATGACCGAACTGGTCACCGGTTCCGGTCCCCACGAAATCCTGAGCGTACACAACCGTCGCACTCCGGCCTGTTATAGGCAGATCGGCGCTAGCGGAAATGCCGCTGTCGATCACGACCACGCCGACTCCGGTCCCGATGTAGTTAGATTGCCATGCGGCGTTCGCATTCACAGCCGCGGCGGTGAGATCCAGCAGACCCCCAAGCTTGCGGTCCGGTGAGATGTGGACCACCTCGGAATCGTTGGCCAGATCCTCCAGCGCGCTCGCCGGCAGGGTGTAGACGCCGGCCTTCACCAGATTCAGGCTGGCCTTGAGCGAACCCCCTCGGTCCGTGATCTTCCGGTGGTGGGCTACCGTCGGTACATGCTTGAACTGAACGATGACCTGGACGGTGGAACTGGGGTCAACTCCATCAAGGTCCGGAGCGATCTTGGGGTGGCGGCCAAAGGCCATTCCGACCGCGAGGAGCAAAAAGATCCCCAGTCCGATGAGGTGCTTTAGCTTTCGTGGCATTTCAAACCTCCTCTGCTTTTTGGTACTTAGCGCCTTCATACCTATAAGGGTCGTTTCCAGCGCGAAAGATATACCCCGGAGGTATACCGAAGTACTGGAAAGCGGCAGTACCATTGTACGGAGAAGGCCGGACGGCACTGGTACTTTGGAGTCCGGAGGAACAGGGAGCAGGGGATAGGGAACCGGGACAGGGCCGAGGATCGAAGATTCCGGATTCGGAATTCAAGAGACTGCGAGCGCAGCGAATGGCCCGGCAAATTGCCAAAACGGGGAAGAAACGGCGGCAAGCAATGCGCCGAGCACCGAAAACTCCCAAACAGGTCAAGCAAAGCCTTCTAGTGTTTTAGAATGAATGACTTGACGGTTAAAAAAACCCCAAAGCAATGCCAAACAAAGCCATCAAGTAATTTAGATTGCACATGACGCTTAAAAACAAAGCCGATACAAAGCTAATAAGTCCCTTAGAATTAAACCACTATAGAAAACAAAGCCAATTGGGGATTGGGGGCTGGGGACTCAGGGCTCTGGAGTGAAAGCCCGGGGGTTGGTGTGCTGTAACACAGCGAAGAATTGACGATTGACGATTGTGCATAACTTGTTGAAAGCGCGGCGCGGTTTGCCTACTCGTCTCTTTCAATCGTCAATCTGCAATCTGCAATCGTTAATTCTTCTGGCCCTATTCCCGTGGCAACGCGAGAAAGGTAAATCTCCGGTCACGCTCGATCTGGAGAACCAGGGGAATGCCGGGTTCCAGCTTGTCGAGGGCGGAACGAAGACCAGCCAGGCCGGTGATGGGCGACCCGTTCACGGCGTGGATCACATCTCCGGTGGTGAGCGAGGTGTCCGTCCCGTTCGCGCCGGCGGCGCGGGCTACCACGATGACGCCGGTGGGGTCGCGAAGGTCCGAAACCAGACTGGCGACTTTGGAATCGATCTCCACGCCCAGGATTCCCAACCGCTTCACCAGGTTCTTCTCGGGGTCAACGAGGTCCGTCAGTTGGTCCGCCTGGTGCATCCGCTCGATCACCGGAATATCGAGCGAGACCTTTTCGGCACCGCGGAGCACCTCGACTTTGAGTGTCTCTCCCGCCGGCTGCGTGAAGAGAGTGAAACCAAACAGCGGCAGGCTATCCATGCTCCGGCCATCGACGCTGAGGATAATGTCTTGGACTCTGAGCCCAGCCGAAGCCGCCGGCCCGTCGGGCATGACGTCGGACACGATCACGCCCCAGTCCCGGGCGAGATGAAGCCCGGCCGCCAGCGCCGGCGTGACGCTCTGCACCGAGACCCCCATCTCGCCTCGATGGATGTGGCCGTACCTCTTGAGCTGAGGGCAAGCAAACGACACCATGCTGCTGGGAATGGCGAATCCCAACCCCTCATTGCCGCCGGACTGGGTGAGGATGAAGGTGTTGAGGCCCACCAACTCGCCGTTCGCATTCACCAGCGGTCCCCCGCTGTTGCCGGGGTTGATGGGCGCGTCGGTCTGGATGTAGACAAAAGGGCTGTCTGGGTCGAGCTGGCGGGCCACCGAACTCACCACGCCCATGGTGACGGTGTTATGCAGCCCCTCCGGGCTGCCAAAGGCAAACACAATCTCGCCTTGCCGCAGGTCGGGATAGCGGCCGATCGGCAGCGCCGGGAGCCCGCCGACCTCGATCTTGAGCAGCGCGAGATCGATATCCCGGGAAACCCCCACCACCCGCGCCTCGACGCTTCGGCTCCGGCCACTGAGGATGCCGGGCACCGCCGTGGTGTCGCCGGAGGGTGGCAACACCACCTGAATGTGCTGTCCGTTGTTCACTACGTGCGCGTTGGTGACAATGTAGCCCCCCGGATCGATGATGGCACCCGAGCCGACCACCCGCTGCCGGCCCACTACCAAGCCAGTGTCGCTGCGGCTGCCCTCGTCCACCGCTCCGTAGCCCGTGGCTTGCACCTGAACGACGCTGGGAGAAACCTTCTTCACCAGGGTCTCGAAAGAGCCGCTGAGCTGATGGAGCAGGTCCGGCTGGCTCGCCGGAGTCTGGGCCGAGAGACGGGTGGCCGTGATCGCCAGGCAGAAAACACCGACGGAACGGAGAGCGAATCCAAGCACGGGTCGGTTTACGCGTTCGGTACCACCTGCGAGATTCATGAGGGTCTTCCTCCCCTGGGCGCCTCCCGGAATTTCCATTGGTGCCATTGATGCAAGATATAAGGATAACACCAAGCGGGTTTCGGGATTCGGGATTCGGGACTCGCGGAGGAAGATTGGGGTTCGGGGCTTTGTTGTGCGAACCCCGGACCCCCAAGTCCCGAAACCCGACGCGTTGGCTCTTACCAAGCGACGACGCGGTCGGGCGCGGGAATTGACGGGTCCGCGATCCGGGAGATCTCAGGCAGGCCCTGCAGGGCGAGGGGCAGAAAGAGGCGCACGATCTCTGGATCGAACTGGGTGCCGGTGCTTTCGTGCACGCGGCGGATGACCTCATCCAGCGGCAGGCCGGGGCGATAGCAGCGGTCGGAGATCATGGCGTCGAAGGAGTCCATCACGCAGACGATGCGGGATCCGAGGGGGATTTCTTCTCCTCGTAGCCCGGCAGGATAGCCCTTGCCGTCCATGCGCTCGTGGTGGTGCAGCACCAGCAGGCTGATGCGCTCGAAGCCGGGGAACAAGCGGAGCACCGCCCAGCCATATTCCGGATGGCGTTGGATGTGGACCCACTCGTCGGGGTCGAGCTTGCCGGGCTTGTTGAGGACGGCGTCGGGCACGCCGATCTTGCCGATGTCATGCACCAGAGCTGCCATCTCGATATCGCGCTGATAGCTTTCATCCAGGCCCAGCGCCTCCGCCACCCGCACCGACCACTCGGCGAGACGGGTGCTGTGGATTCCGGTGTTGAGATCCTTAAGATCCAGGAGTTGGTTCATGCCCAAGACGGCGGCGTCCTTCACCTCCTGGAGCTGTTCCTCGAGCACCTTCACCCGCAGGGCGTCAGCATTGCCAAGCCAGCCGGGCCCGGGAAGCGCCAAGCCACTGACGCCGATTGTGCCCACCGCCTTCGTGTTCGTCAAAGCCGTCTCCTTGCCGCGCGCCCGATGCCGCGGCGCTCTAGCTTTCTCGTCGGCGGGAAGGAAGCCTCAACCACGCCGGGTCTCTCCCGCCCCCTTCACCGCCTCCGCCGGGCAGGCCAACTTCCGGCGGCATGAGAGCAGATCATCGTCATTTTGTCCGGGAATCGTGAGCGGATCATTCGTGGGCGCTCCGTCCGCAACGCGGATCCCGCGTGGCGTGCGGGCTCCGGGAGGTCATGGCGGCTAGCTCTCGTCGCGTCCAGCCCGGGCACCCGGCCCCGTGGGAGGCGCCGGGATACGCGTCAGTGGTACTTCAATCGATCCTTCCCCGCCGACCTGGACATACAACGTTACGCGCCGCCGCTGGAGCGGGTAATCGAGGAGGAATTCGCCGAACTCGTTGCTCACCGTCCGGGCCATGACCGCCCCGCGCGCTGCCACTGCTACGTGGAGATTCGACAGTCCTTTTTCAGGCGCCTGGAGGTGGGCGATCTGGCCCGCCAAGGCGATGGCTTGGCTTCCCGCTTCGTGATCGACGCGAAGATCAAGGCAATAGCCGCCTGCCCGGTACATCGCCTGGCGGCCCACTTGCTGCTCAGGGCAAACTCCGACGGTCGAAGGAAATTCCAGGCTGTCGAACACCAGCCGGGACGTCAGACGGGAAGGATGCCCGGCCGTTTTCGGCAGGCGAGCGCTCCGCGACTGTGCCCGGTCGAGAGCGCTGGAGCCGGCGACCCATTGGGCCTCGTTAGCGGCGATGGCGTTGAAAGCACGGAGACGGATGACGGTCTGGCGGCAAGACGGGCAAACCGCGAGGTGCTGTTGGAGAGCGCGTTGCCCGGGCCCGGTATCGAAGCCGCGAACGAAATCTATCCAACAGCTCAGTTCAAAATGCTTCATCACGTCCTCCTCACTATTACCGGTCAGCGGATGGCGCATTGCCTTCCTCATAGAGTAAGGGTATGGAAGGGTCGCGAAAAATATAGGACCGTCGGGCACGGCAGTAGCAGGGCCCTGGGGTACGAAGGTAACAGTACTTTGCTCCAGTATTCCGACCCCGGCTTCGGCGGGCGGAGTGGCGGGCTCAGTGGTTTCTGATGATGGCGGAAGAAGCCTGGTGGTCAGGATGCACTCAAGGACAACGAAGGATTGCGGATGGGAAGAGAAAAGCAGGCAAGCTGCGGGTGGCGGCGGAGAACGAGGAGGGCGCGGCGAACCGCCCCCTCTTCGTTCCAGCAACGGCGGGCCTCCAAGCGGCTTAGTGGGTATGGAAGTGGGGCCCGTTGTTGTTGAACCTCGACATGTTCTGGACGTCGAGAACGCCCCAACCGGTGACGGTATTGTAAGCGTTCACCGACGCGACGGAGTTCATGGCGTTGTCGGTGTCGGCAAAGTCGAGCGGATTCGTGCTGTTGTTGTTCCTGTTCCATGCCCCACTGGAGTAGCTCGCCACTCCGATCGCCATGGTGCCGGAGACGAGCGCGGAGCTAAACGAGGTTCCCCACACCGCCGCCCATTGCGCTCCGGGGTAGGTGGTGATCAAGCCTTCGCCGGGTGCGACCAGGGTCAACAGGTCGGGACCATAATTCGAGAAGGAGGAGATTGTGCCGGAAGCCGAGACCGATCCCACACCGAAGACGTTGCCGATGGAAGCGGGGTAGACCGCCATCACGGAGGCGTTGTTGCCGACCGAAGCTACGCAGATGACACCGCTGCGAACCGCGTAATTAATGGCCAGGAGCATCTCCGACGAAATCTGGCCCTGGCTGAAGCTCATGTTGATCACGTTCGCCCCGTTGTTCACGGCGTAGTAGATGGCGCGGATCACGTCCCCCAAGCGGGCGGTACCGTTGGCCGAAAAGGCTTTGAGCGGCATGATCTGGGCCCCGGGCGCGACGAGGTGGATGAGACCGGCGACCATGGTCCCGTGGCCGAACTCCGACGGCAACGGATCGCCATTCAGGACGGCGACGGTCGATTGACCAAGGACCGCCACGGTGGACTGATTGAGTTGGGTCACGGCATAGCCACCCAGAATGGCCACAGTAGACTGGTTCAGTACCGCCACGGTGGACTGGCCCAGGACCGCTGCGGTGGACTGGTCAAGGTCGGTAAGCTCGGAACCGCCCGGCTGGTCGCGGGTGAAATCGTAGCCGGGTAGCAATACACCCTGAAGAGCGGGGTGGGTGGGGTCAACGCCCGTATCGATCACCGCGACGACCACACCGGAACCTAGGGGCTGTCTGCTGTAGTAGGACGGCATGTCAATCTGCGTGAGAGCGGGCTGGTTAACGTAGGCATTCCAGACCGGATTGCCGTAGAAACTCACGGCGGCGAGACTGTTGAGGGCGGAGCTGAGCGCGTTGGCAGAGCCTGTCTGAACGTTGTTCGTTGCCGCTTCCACCACCGCCGCACCCTGTTCGAGTTCAAAGCCCTGGACCCTCGGGTCGGAGCGGACTTCCGCCACCAGTTGGTCTGATTCCTCGGAACTCGGGCCGGTGGTGATGACAACCTGAGGCGTGCCCCCCTGATCCACCTCCAGCAGACCGTACGCGCTGCAGATATCCGCCTGGTTGGCGGGGCTGGCCCGCAGGATATAGCGTGGTCCACTCTGGGCCATGCCGATGGAAGCCGCTAGCAGCAGACTGGCCACAACCGAACCGAAGAAGCGAATCGCGCCTCTCATCTTTTCTAATCCTCCTTATGAAAAATCGTTCTCAACATGTGTTTCTGAAGCTTGCGCCTGGTCCCAGGTTCTCGGGCAACGACCAGGAATTCAGGGACGCCGGACCCACGGTCAGGCCTGACACAAGGCCTGAGGGGCTGCCTGGGATTGGCCGCGGGCACCCACCAGCGGCGTCGCTGGCATGGTGTCGAACACCAGCCGCGACATCAGGCGTGAAAGAAACCAGGGCTTCCTCGGGAGTGGACCGCCCAACGAGCGGGCGAATTCGAGGGCTCGAGGGGCCACTTCGTACTGCGCGTCGTTGCGGAATGGCGCTGAAAACTCGGAGCCGGCTCACGGTCTGCCGACAATCGCAGCAGCCCTCCGCCAGATGCTGCTTCATGGCCGCTCGCGTTCCTTCCGAACCAAGGCCATGAACGAACGCGATCCAACGGCTGAGGTCATAATGCTCCATCAAGTCTCTTTCTCCCGAAGTCCAAAGTAAGTCATCGAGTAGTATTGCCCCTTACTTAAGTAAGGGTACGAAAGTGCCAAAAAAATATAGGCTTGGGGAAGTACGAAAGTACCGGGACCGGAAAAGTTCGCAGACTGGCAACGAGTTTGAAGCACGCTGGTCATGGGCTAGGTGGAGTGCTTTCCGATCAGGGAAAAGGGAGCCCAATAGTAAGGGTGCGGATAGCGCGCGCGAATCTCCTGGGTGGCCTGCTGGAGCGCGGCCGCCTTCGGAGTGCCGGACGAAAGGCGTTGGTAGAAGAGCCGCATGAAGTCGGCCGTGCTTCCGTCGTTGACGTCCCACAGAGTCACCAGCACGGACTGCGCTCCGGCGTAAAGCAGGCCGCGCAGCAATCCCAACAACTCGTCGCCGCCCACCAGGGCATTGCGTCCGGTGCTGCAACCGCTCAGCGTCACCAACTCCGCGCGCAGATCCAAGTGGTAAAGATCGAACACGCTGAGACGGGAGTCGGCCAACCGGATGGAGGAGAACATGGGGTTGTCCTGGCGGAAAAGGCCGTGCGTGGCGATGTGAACAAAACGGCTCTGGGGAGCATAGGCACGCAGGCAATTCTCCGTGGCTTCGTCGCCAAGCAGAAGCCGGGCGTTGGGCAGAGCGCCGGCCACCGCCCGGGCTTCTTCCAGGATGTGAGGCGCCAGGCTGTCCGGAATCCCCAGGATCAAGGCCTGTTCCGCGGGTCGGACTTCCTTTGCCGAGCAGAGGTAAAAGACGCTGGCGCTGGGCGCGTAGGAGATGGAGAAGTCGTCGATGAGATAACGATCTCCGTCCAAGAGAGCCTGGAAAGGCAGGTGGTGGAGCAAGCCGTGGGGGACGACGATCAGGTGACGGCCCGTCAAGAGCTTGCGCACGGGCGCGATCAGCTCCGCATAAAGTTCGCGCAGGTGGGTCTGGGTTGCCCAAAGCAGCGGCTCGGCAAACGTGCGCTGATACTCCGGACCTAGACGGAACTTGCCGAGCTGGAAGTTCAGCAGGCGAGTCAGATTACGCACCCGGGAGACCGGAGTCAGAGGGACAATCTGAAGCTCCTCGCGGCTGACCACGCAAGCGTAGAAGGTATCTCGCGCCTCATAATACTCCAGCAGCAACGTGTCCGGCGGCAGCGCGGAACGGATGGCCGCGAGGCCCACCGTACCCCCGTTTTGGAGGGCGGCGAAGTCGGACATGGTTGCGTCGACGTCCGCCAGGGTCTTGATCAGATCTTTCTCGCACTGGTGGGCTTTCTGCCGCAGGCGCTCCAACTGCTCTTGCGACTTCTGCGGTCCACTGCTGACTCCCAGGCCTGCTTCGCGGCAGTGCCAGTTCAGCTCTTCGCGCAGGGAGTGAACCTTGTCTACGAGGTCGCTGCGCACTTCGGACGGTGCCGGCAGGGCGTTGGCGCGAAAGGCGATCTGATCCGCCAGGCTACGGGATTTCGCCTGCTCGATGTAAGCGAAGGCCTCTTCCAGTTTTTCGTTCGCGGGCGCCGGCGCCAGACACATCCACACCAGGCTCTCGTAGACGGCCAGTTTGTCCTTGACGAAAGCGACCTTGAAATCTTCTTGTGACAGGTGGCTGCGCAGGCTCTCCAGCTCGGCGTGGGCCGTACGGTATGCTTCCAAGGCGGCCGGCGCATTGTAGCGCGCTTCTTCAACCTGACCCAGCACGAACCACGCTCGATAGGTCAACGCCGGGGTCTCCGCCTTTCTCAGACTCTCCAGGGCGGCGAGACAGGACCGGTGCGCGGCCTCGGCGTCGCCCGCCTGGAGGTGAATCCACGCCGACAGAATCTCGCAGAGGGCCGCCTTGTCGGGGAATGAGGATTTCGAGAAGAAGTGGAAGGCGGCGTCGCAGGATCGCTGCGCTTCGCAGAGGCGGCCCTGCTGGAAAAAGACCAGGGCCTGGTACAGGTCAATGAGGCTGAGCCAGACATGGTTCTGTTCCCGGCTGAATACCTGCCGGGCCTTGTTGAACAACTCCAGCGCGCGCAAAGCATTGCCTTGGCGGCTGGTGGCGATGGCATAATTGGTGAGCGCCTTGCCCGCTTCGTATCCCGTCCCCAGTTCTTCGAAGCCGGCGAAGGCCTGCTCGGCGAGCTGCCTGCCCTCTTCTACCAAGTTGAGTTCGAGGTAGATTTCCGACTGGTCCAGGTCGCAAAGGTTTTGGTGATAGCGGTTGCCCAGCTTCTCATATTCCTGCCGCGCCGCCTGGTAGAGTTCGATGGCCTGGGTGTACTCGCCGCGGAGATAATAGAGGTGGGCGATGTTATAATCCGCTTGGGCTCCGAGCAACGGCAGGTTGTGGCGCTGGCAGTGCTCGCGCGCCCGTTGATAGGCGTCCAGCGCTTCGGGAAAGCGGTGAAGGCTGGTGTGGCAGACTGCCAGGTTGTGCAGGACTGCGGGCACGCCTTGCGGGTCGCCCCCGCTCGATTCCAATTCCGCGTAGGCACGCTGGTAGGTGTCGAGCGCCTCTTCGAAACGGTCCAGGCGGTAGAGGATGTTGCCGAGGTTGGTGTGGAGGCGCCCCAGGCGCACCCGCTCGCCCAGGCTTTCAAAAATCTTCTCGGCCCGGTCCGCCGCCGCGAAGGCTTCCTGGTAACGGCCGAGATAGATCAGCGGCTGAAGAGAACTGCTGAGAGTGCGGCCCACCTCCACCTGGTTGCCGGATCGCGCGAAAATCGCTTCCGCCGCGTCGTACGAGGCCACCGCCTCGGCATAATTGCCGTGCACGAAGCTGATGTGGCCGCGGGCTCGTTCGCTGTGGGCGCGGGCAGATTCATCGTCCAGCGCTTCGGCCAGCCATACCACCGATTGCAACAGGCGTTCGGCCCGGCCCATATCCGCATAGACCGTGGCGGCGAGCTCATCGCAGAGCTTCTCGACCGCCTCAACGCTGTGGAGACTCGGGTCGCTCAGCAACTCTCGGCGAGCGTCCGCATCGGCCTGCTCCCCCAGTTGGGCGACCAGACTCTCGATTCCGGCAATGGCAGTTGATGTGGCCACGTAAGTCAGTTCTCAGTTCGCATAAGAAGTTGAAAGTCGGAAGTTGAAAGTTAAGACCCGAGGGTTTCAACTTTCTATTTTGGACTTTCAACTTTCGACTTTCGACTGCTTAAACATCCAGTTCCTCGAGAATTTCCTGCAGGCGCCTCAGGCAGCGACTGCGGACGAACCCTACCGACCCCGTGGCCAGGCCCAGCGCCTCGGCCACCTCCTGGTAAGGTCGGGGCGGTTGTTCATAGAAAAGCATGCGGATCATCTGCTGGCATCGCTCCGGAAGCCGGGCGATCGCCTCGCGCACGCGCTGCTCCTGCTCCACCTCTTCCACCAATGCGGGAGGAACGATCAGGCTCTCGGGAAGGTCACCGTCCAACTCGCTCAGATCGTCCTCGGCCAGCTTCTGCTTCGCCATCTTCCAGCGAAAACATTCGTGCGCGGCGACCCGGATCAGCCACGCCGGTAGCGCCCCGGGTTCACGGAGGTTGGGGAGTTCTTCGAACAACTCCAGCGCCACCGCTTGGAAAAGGTCGGCGGCATCCTCGGGC